>Ga0247843_1001475_pt1 | contig 47682 bp, 45 predicted proteins | sample LaCruzMarch2017__FD_192420 | JGI IMG/M metagenome (GOLD analysis project Ga0247843, IMG submission 192420) | Freshwater microbial communities from meromictic Lake La Cruz, Castile-La Mancha, Spain - LaCruzMarch2017_8m | ecosystem: Environmental > Aquatic > Freshwater > Lake | place: Spain...
ATGCGGCTTGGTGCGCCGATCACGACGCATCGAGACTTGCACCCCGATCGTCTCGACGAGAATCTTCTCCACGACACATCCGGCGAACTCGAACAAGGCTTTGAGGTTGAAGGTCTTCACACACCCAACCCAAGGCTGTTCCCGGATGTGTCACCCCTCCTTCACGTCAGCAAATCTGGCGGAGGGCCGAATATTCGAGGGTCGTCGAGGCGGCGTCGGCCTCTTGGCTTGGTGCGGCGCAGAGGAAAAGCACGCTGAGCCACCGAAGGGGATATGATCCCGCACGGCTGGAGCTGTATTTCGAAATTGCGCCAGCCATGCCCAAGGCGTTGAGTCTTTTGCACTCCAATGAAATGCGGCTTTTTGAGTGGATCGGCATCATGATTACTAAGGCGTGGTTCACTTTTAGAGATCTGATGCTAAAAATTGCGGTCTGCCTTGGTAGTGGCAATCTTTTTTTCCGTAAAAGCTCCGCAGCCCGAGTTCGCGGGGCAGGCAGGCGATGGAGCGTAGCGGAATCGTCTGCCCGACCGGCGGCGCGCCGACCGCACCCCGGGTTGGGTCCTATGGGGAAGAGGTTGGTTTCAGCCGCGGACTCGCCAGCAGGCCGGTGGAGGGGAAAGCGGCAGCCGGCGGCTCGCAGGACGGAACCGCGGGCTCACCCGTTCGCCAGCGCCTCGCATCCCTTCAGATCCAGCTTGCCGGAGGCGAGGACGGGGATTTCGGGGACCGGGACGATGGCCTTGGGGCACCAGAGGGAGGGGAAGCCGGCGTCCATCAGCTTGTAGCGGAGGTCGATGCATTCCTGCTCCAGCGCGGGGCCGGCGATGGTGGAGAGGAGGATGATGACCTCGCCCTTCTGGACGTCGGGGATGCCGACGACGGCGATCTTGCGCTCGGCTTCGGCGTCGAGGCCGAGGGCCTTGTTGATGGCGGCTTCGACGGTCTCGTGCGGGACCATTTCGCCGCCGATCTTCGAGAAGCGGGAGATGCGGCCTTCGATGAAGAGGAAGCCATCGTCATCGAGCCGGCCGACGTCGCCGGTGCGGAACCAGCCGTCCTTGGTGAGGACTTCCTCGGACTTTTTCGGGTTGCCGAGGTAGCCGGGGAAGATGTTGGCACCCTTGAGCCAGATCAGGCCCTGCTTGTCGCAGGACAGCGGCTTTTCGGTGGCGGGATCGGTGAGGCGGATGGCGATGCCGGGCAGGAGTTGGCCGACCGAGCCGCGGCGGCTGGAAGGGATGACGAGGGAGTCCGCGACGGGGGCGGGGTCGGGCAGATTGACGTTGGTGGCAGGGGATGTCTCGGTCAGGCCGTAGCCTTCCTGCGGGGCGATGCCGAAGCGATCCTGGAAGGACTCCGCGAGGTTGTTGGGCAGCTTTTCCGCGCCGGTGACGACGAGCTTGAGCGAGCGGAGCTGCTCCGGTTCCACGCGCTTCATGTAGCCGCGGAGGAAGGTCGGGGTGGAGAGCAGGACGTTGACGCCGCGTTCCGCGACGAGCTCGCCGAGGCGCTTGGTTTCGAGCGGATTCGGGTAGGTGACGAGGTCGATGCCTTCGATGATCGGATACCACAGCGTGACGGTGGAGCCGAAGGAGTGGAACAGCGGCAAGCAGCCGAGAATGGCCGCGCCTGGCTCGAGGTCGAGGCGGGTGCCGAACTGGCAGACGTTGGCGAGCACGTTGCGGTGGGTCAGCGGCACGCCCTTCGGTTCGCCGGAGGAGCCGGAGGTGAAGAGCAGCACGGCTTCGTCGTTGTTGCGCTTTTTGCCGATGCGGAACAGCGGGGCGATGACGGCGGCAGGGAGGATCTTGCCGAGGATCGTCCAGGTGATGATCTTCTTTTTGAGCGAGGGCAGGGTGCGTTCGATGAAGATCAGGTCGCGGTTCGGCGGCCAGGGGAAGGAGGCGAGCTTGCGAACGAAGGGGTCGGCGGTGACGTAGCGGTCGAGCCCGGCCTGGCGCATGGCGGAGCGGACGGCTTCGTGGCCGGCGGTGAAGTTGAAATTGACGGGCGTCTTGCCGGCGAAGACCGCGGCGAGGTTGGCGATCAGGCCGGCCTTTCCGGGCGGCAGGATGATGCCGATGCGCGGGTTGTCGGTGGATTCGCGGAGGTATTTCGAGAAGACCAGCGCGGCGCCGAGGATGCGGTCGAAGCCGATCGACGAGTCGTCGGAGCCGTCGTGCAGCTTGTTGCGGCCGTGCTTTTTCAGGCCCTGGAGGAGGGCGGTGGAAAGGGAGGACTTGAGCAGCGGGCGGCGGGAAAAGGATTCCTCGACGAGTTCCAGCAGGCGTTCGCGGTAGATGGCCGGGCTGGCGTCCTGGGCGGGAATTTCCGGGGCGATGCCGATGACGACCTGGGGCATCGAGCCGGGCTTTTCGATGCTCAGGCAGGCCTCGCGGGGGTAGTCGACGAGCACCGGCAGGACGGGCAGGCCGAAGCTGCAGAGGGTGCGCAGGGTTTTGCCGGGGATGTGGCAGGGGATGGCGCTGCGGCTGACCGCACGGCCGGGGACGAAGATCAGGACGCCGCCGTTTTCAAGCATCGGCCGGAGCTGCTCGCCGACGGCCGGGGCGTCGTCATCGTCCGCGAACACCGCGCCGGAGCCGGATTTCTCGAGGTGGGCCTGCACCGCGGGATCGAGCTTCGAGCTTTCCTCGATGAACCAGGTGATCTTGCGCCCGGCGAAGAGCTTTTCGAGCTGCGGGATCTCGTTGAGGCCGAGGCGGCCGGGGATGACGAGGCAGCCGGTGGCGGGAATGCGGTCGGCGTGGAGAAGTTGGACAGGGCTGGACATCGTGGCGCGCTGGAAAGACGTGGCGGAAATGCTCCGCCTTGCGGGAGAGTGAAGCGATTCGCGCCGGGTGAGGCACGGATTTTTTGTCGGAACCCGGGTCGGCGGTGCGATGGAGGGGCATTTGAGCGGTGGCAAGGGTTTGCCCGGAAGCTTGCGACGGGCGGCCGTTCGACTAAGCTCCCCTCATGGCACCCTTGGTGGCTCTCCAGAAGCAAGCGGATGAATTGTCGCAAGAAGACCGGGAAAGTCTCCTTGCCTACCTGATTCATGGACTGCCCGGAGCGCCCGAAGGGCCGGATGACGACGAGGTGCTGCGTCGTGATGCCGAACTGGAGTCCGGCGCGGTGAAGGCGGTAAGCCACGAGGAGTTCCTGCGTCAGGTGGGGCGTGACGGGAGATGAGGGAGGTGCACTACCACCCGAAGGTCGGGGCCGAGGCACGGGCCTTGGTGGAGCATTACGAGGCAGTCTCGCTCCAGTTGGGCGATGATTTTTGGAAAGAGTTGCTGGACGCAATCGAGCACGCCCGGGAGTTTCCCGAGAGGCATCATTTCGACCGGACGGGCCGAAGGAGGGGGAATCTCAAGAGGTTCCCGGTTCATTTTCTTTTTCGAATCATTCCCGGAGCAATCCGGATCACGGCAATCCGTCATGATCGAAGGAACCCGCAACACGGGTCGAAGCGGCGGTAGGCTTTGTTCCTAGCACGCCATTTTCATCACCAAAACTTGATGAAAGCGGGACCGAGCTGGTGTCCTGCACCGGCCGGTCCTGTTGCGCGCCGTTGGCATGGACTCAAGTGAAGGTCGCAGGTGCTGAGCCGGGCCGAGGCGGGAGTAGTCTCGGTGGACGGCACGACGGAGGCGGATTCCAGAAAGGCTTCGAGCCTTGCCCTTTCGATCTCGCCCGCCCGTTCGATGTCGGTGACTTCCCGGGCCACGCATTCGACCACTACGACTTCCGGGCCGAGCAGCCGGGCGATGAGGTCCAGGCCATCGAGCTTGGCGAGAAAGATCAGCGGGCTGGCGTCGCAGACCACGGTCATGGGCGGACGGGCAGGTGGCGGAGGTCTTGCTCGAAGTCGGCGACGTCGTAGTGGAATTCGAGCTTCTCCTGCTCCATCAAGGCGATGAAGTCCCAGAGATGGAGCCCGGCGAGTTCGGCGGCCTTGGAGAGGGTGACTTCTTCTCCACGGTAGGCGCGGACCGCGTGTTCCCGGCGCAAGTGCGCCATGCCTTTGCGCAGGAGCGACTTGATCAGGGTGGCGCGATCGCAGCCTTCCAGATCCGCGAGGGATTGGATCAGAGCGAGTTCCTGCTCGTCGAGACGGGTGGAGACGGTGCTCGTTGCGGCCATGTTTGCAATATGGGGGAGTGTAAACGGCGGGGCAAGGGGTTTCCTAGAGCGGGGCGGTGGAGATTACCAGTCCGCGATAAGGGCGGGGTCGAGCTGGTGCTTTCGGTGGGAGCAGCGGATGGCGAGGGTGCCCATGGCCGGGTGGACCTTTGACCAAGTGTAGGTGCCGCCGGCGGGGCAATGAGGTTCGGCTTCGATGAAGTTGCCAGGGCCGACCAAGTCAGCTTTTTCGAGCCGGTCTCCAACATTCAGCCCGTTCATTCCTTGGAAAGATCGCGCCGCTTGCTGGACATTCCGCGTGTAGAGAATGCAGGCGGCCCGGTCGCTTCCGGACTTCCATATGAACCCGCCGAGGACCGCGAACAGGAGGGCAGGCGCGACCCAGGCGGCGGCGAGCGAGCGGGGCTCTTCGACGGGTGGTTCGGAAGACACGGGTGTCCTTTGATTTATTTCGGCGGCATTAACAATCTCCGAATCGGTGCGAGGGGAGCGATGGATTCCGCCTGGGGCCGCGGAGGCTGTTAGAGCCGCCAGAGGAGGGATGAAGCGGAGAAATGCCCTTCGAGCGAAGGGCGGCAGGAAGTGGAAACACGGAAAGAAGCCATGCCGTCCGACCCGTGCCAACGAAACCCCACGTTCGATTCGGACGGGCGGGGCGAGAGTCCTGCTCCTACCTCTATCCGGTGGAGGCCCTGCGCGGCGGGTAAAAGCCATTGCTTCGCGGAGCGGGTCCGGGCAAGGGTCGCGGCCATGAAAGTTCACCGGTTGCTGGCGGAAGGATGTGCGGGGATTCTGAAGGAGGTCTTCAAGGAAGGCCGCGTGCTGGACCGGGCGCTGGACGAGGCGTTCTGCGCGAATCCGAAGTGGGGCAAGCGCGACCGCGGGTTCATCGCGGAAACGGTGTTCGAAGCGACCCGCTGGCGGCGGGCGCTGGCGTTCGTGGCGGCGGGCGACTCGGTGGCGGCCCTGTGCGCGGCGCAGTGGCGGCGCAGCGGGCTGGAGGTGCCGGAGTGGTGGAAATGGGATGGCTGCGGCGTGGAGGAAATGGCGTCGCGCGAGGCGGAACTGCGGAACCAGCCGCGGGCGGTCCGCGAATCAGTGCCGGACTGGCTCGATGCGCTTTGCGAACAGGAACTGGACGCGGCGTGGGATGCCGAGGTGGCCGCGCTGAACCGCCGGGCGCGGGTGTTTCTGCGGGTGAATCCGCTGATGGCGACGATGGACGAGGCGATCGCCTGGCTGACCGCGGAAGGCGTGGCGGTGGAGCGGGTCGAGGGCGCGCCGGACGCGCTGGTTTTGCTGGAGGGCAAGACCTTGCCGAAGCCGCTGGCCCAGGACGGGCGGGTGGAGATCCAGGACGCGGGGTCGCAGCAGATCGTGCCTTTGTTAGACGTCGAACCGGGCATGCGGGTGGTCGACACCTGTGCGGGAGCCGGCGGCAAGACCTTGCAGCTCGCCGGGGTGATGGGGAACAGCGGCGAGATCCTCGCGCTGGACACCGTCGAGCGGAAGCTGGTCGAACTGAAGAAGCGCGTCGGCCGGGCTGGGGCGCGGAACGTGCGGATCGAGCCGTGGGGCTCCGACACCCTGCGGCGTCGCAGCGGCTGGGCGGACCGGGTGCTGGTCGATGCGCCGTGCTCGGGGCTGGGGACTTTGAAGCGCCAGCCGGATTTGAAATGGCGGCTCACCGCGGGCAGCTTGCGCAAGACGTTGGCGGTGCAGGCGAACCTGCTCGACCGCTATCATCACCTGCTCAAGCCGGGCGGGATGATGGTCTATGCGACCTGCTCGGTGCTGCCGTCGGAGAATGGCGGACAGGTGCGGGCGCTGCTGGAGCGGGGCTCGCCGAAGGTCATCGATGCGGAACTGACGGTGTCGCCGGCGGCCACGGGGTGGGACGGGTTCTATGCGGCGAGGTTGGAGTAGGGCGGCTTTGCCGGCGGCGGGTGGATCTGCTGTTGCAACGTCGAAGTCCTCTCACAACCACCCGAGGGCGAGGCTTCTACTGGGATTTAAGGGCTGAATAGCCATCAAGGATTGAGCTCGCGGCGAGCCAAGTGTTGAGAGTCACGCCTCCTTGTTAGGATTCTTGTGAACTGTAGGAATCGCTTCCACCCAGTTTGAACTCAATCTCGTAGGAATGGCCTCGTGCAACAGTCACAAGGATATCCCGATCGCCGGTCGCGATATCATCATCAATAATCGAGACAGTCATCCGATCATCAGGTTCTAGTTGGATGCGAGTGACCCCAATTCCAAGGTCAAGCGCTTGTTCAAGGACGGCATTAGCGACAGCCTCATCACGCGGCCGAGGTGGTGAAGGCGGGTTTGTGTTTCCGTAGGGGTGCAGCAACATCTTCGCTGCGGGGTGGTCGCCGATCTTACGCTTCAGATCAATTCTAACGGCGTCGCTGAGCCTAGTGCCCCAGAGCTTCAGAAACTGGGGAAGGAAATCCAAACGACATTCTCCTGCATCCCAAACTTGGCGATTAGAAGAACAGGCAAATGCGAAATCGGAAGCTTCTTGAGGAGAAAAAACACTGAAGTATGGAACCAAAGGCTTCATGGTGGCCTCTGCCGTTCTGAAGCCACCGACCGACGCCAACTTCATGATGATCTTTGGAATAATCAACCTGGGGCGACGCCGGAGCAGAACATCGAGAAGTGCGGTTTCGACCTCTTGCTCAGAGCTTAGACGATGCCCTTGCAGGTGGCCGATGAAGCCAAAAGGTCGCGTGTCATCAACGGAGAGCGGAATAACAAGCACATCGGGAAATGGAACCGTAAACCCTAGTTCTTGCGGGCACCATTCAGATTCCTTGAAATGCTTGCTCAGTAGGGCCACAAACACGTCGGCTCTACCCATTTCTTCAATAATTCGGACTTTCCACTCTTCCGATACTCGCAGGTCGTCGTGGGCAATAAACGCCGTTAAGCCCAAAGATTCAAGGCCTCGTCTTATTGCACCACCCCACTTCTTATCGACTACTGAATAGCTTATGAAAGCGTGACCGAATAAACGCTCTTGATGATTGGATTTTCCCAATTGATTCAATCTCTCCATCTCTTGTCGCCCCAGGTAAGTTAGGCCCGACAAACTTACCTTCACCACCTTTCCCTGATCGTCCTTGATGACTGCGCCGTCAACAAACCCGCCTTGCTTTAGCTCAAAGAAGCGTTGTAGTGACGCAATCTTTTCGGCCTCTCGAGTGGTAAGGCGTTCAGCGCGACCGTCAACGGCGCGAAGGATCTCCAGTGTAGTTGTGTCGGGCACTTTCTTCTTTGGCTAACCGATCTGATTCGTTGGATTTCAGGGAGTGATATCGCTGATTTTCTGTCGGAGGGGAGTTTGATCGGGCACCGCTGATCTACAAGGATTTCTTAGGGTGGCGTGCGGAAATCCGGCGGGCAGGCGGGCCGGTTTGGGGGATGCTCGGGCGGGGGGATATCAGGAGTCATCCGCCGGCCGGCGGCGGAGGTTGCAGGGCCGCCGGAGTTCAAAGAGGTGAGATGCTAGGTCAGGGTGCGTGAGTGCGGCTTTCGGGGTGGCTGCGGGGTTCGCGGGTGCAGTGGGCAGTGCACGATCACAACTTGAAAATTTGTGCTACTTCGCCTCCGGCGTGATCAGGGCTCGGTGACCTGGAAGCGGAAGAACTGCTTGCCGGTCGGGGAGACGGGGAGCGGGATCTCGGTGAGGGTGTCGGTGGCCTGGTAGGCGCGGTCGATTTCCGGGATGCTCCAGGGCTGCCAGTTGCCGAGGCTGTCGCTGGTCTCGATGGTGTAGTAGCGGTGCGACTTGCGGAGGAAGGTGAGTTTGGTCCCGTCGGTGCTGGCCTGCCACGGGTTGGCGCCGCTGACGGGGGAGCTGCCTAACAGGTATTCGTCGTAGTTGTTCACGCCGTCGCCGTCGGGGTCGGCGGTTTTCACGCCATTCGGATCATTGGCGGCGAAGTAGCCTTCGCGCCAGCCGTCGTAGAGTTCGCGGGCACCGGTGATCCATGCGGTGAGGAGTTCGATGCCCTGGAGATCGAGCTCGCTGGTGGCGAGCGGCGGCATGCGGGTGAAGCCGTTGCTGGCGGCGACGCGGCTCAGCACGATGCTGAAGTCGGGCTGGCCGGGGATGACGTAGCGGCGTTCGGGGTTGCCGCCGTTGACGACGGGGATGCCGTGGATGAGGCCGGTTTGTTCGAGGGTGAGATGGGCGCGGCCGTCCCAGAAGCCGGTGACGCTGCCGCCGGTCTGGTGGCAGTAGGCGCAGTTTACGTCGAAGTAGGAGCGGGCCCGTTGTTCGAGCGGATAGGCCGTTTCATCCGGGCGGATGTGGCGTTCGAGGGTGGCGACGGGGTCGGGCGTGTTGTGGAGGAAATCGTTCGCGGCGAGGAGGTCGAGCTGGTTGCCGGAGTAGCCGAAGATGGTCTCGTCGCGGTTGAGCTGGCGGGTGTTGAAGGACAGCGCGTGGCCGGCTTGCGGAGTGTGGCAGGTGAGGCAGCTCGAGCGGCCGGGGATTTGCCAGCGCTGGACGTGCGGGGTGCCGTGGTCGTCGATGGCGAGGTCGAACTCGGTGCCGGCATCTTCAACGAGGAAGGCCTCGGTCTGCGCTTCGTTCCAGCGGTAGCTGACGCCGTAGGAGCCGGTGTCGGTTTTGACGAGCACGCGGGTCTCGATGCGCTTCTTGGTCGCCGGGTTGCCGCGGCTGAGTTCGATGTCGAAGTGTTTCACCCAGACGGTGCCGGTCGGGTAGGTCCAGTTGCCGTCCTTGCTCCAGGTCATTTTGGAGGTGGCGTCGGGGATGGTGAACCAGCGCTGCTTGATCGCGTGATCGCTCCAGAAGGTGAGGTTCGGCGCGTAGGGCAGCAGGCCGGGGGCGGACGAGAGGTCGGTGAGATCCGCGAAGAGGCCGGTGGCGGAAAGGGTGGCCGGGAAGCCGTTGGTGACGCCGCTGCCGGTGCTGAGGCGCATGATCTTGCCGTTGTTGTAGGCGGCGAAGAGGAGGTCCTGGTTGAAGGGATCGACGCCCTGGGTCGAGAAGACGCCATAGGCCCCGGGCAGGCCGGTGAGGCGGGTGGTGGTGCCGGTCGCGGGGTCCATTTCCCAGACGTGGCCGGAGACCGAGTCGCTGAAGACGTAGCGGCCGACGAGGGAGGGGAAGCGGGTGCCGCGGTAAACGTAGCCGCCGACCACCGAGTTGCCCTTGAACTGGGCGTCGCCGCCGGCGATGGCGGCGTGGACGTATTCGTAGGCGGGATCGGTGCTGGTGAAACCGGACGGCGCGGCGCCGAGCGGGCCGGCGTAGTCGTGTGCTCCCTCGCGGTAGCCCCAGCCGTAGTTGCCGCCTTTGACGACCTTGTTGACCTCCTCGTAGGTGTTTTGGCCGACGTCGCCGGCCCAGAGATCGCCGGTGACGGGGTCGAAGGACATGCGCCAGATGTGGCGGAGTCCGGTGGCCCAGAACTCGGTGCGGACGCTTCCCAGCGGAGTGACGGCGGTGTTGTTGTAGGTGCCGCCCCAGGTGCCGCCGAGGCTGGTGTGGACGAAGGGATTGTCGGCGGGGACGGAGAAGCGGGCGATGCCGCCGTCGGTCGGGATGGCGGCGTGGGGATTCGGTTCGAGGTTGCCGGGCTTCTTGTCGACATCGAGGCGGAAGACGCCGGAGAAGAAATCGCCGTTGACCTTCTGGCTGTTGAGCGGGCCGCGGTTGGAATTCTCTTCGTCGCCGGCGGCGTAGTAGAGGTAGCCGTCGGGCCCGAAGTGAAGGTCGCCGCCGTCGTGGTTCGAGCCTTCGTCGAGCTGCTGGAGGAGGACGAGTTCGGAGCCAGGGTCGGCGACGTTCGGATCGCCGGCGCTGACCTGGAAGCGCGAGATCCGCTGGTAGTAGGAGCCGCCGGCGATGCGCACGGTGTAGGCGGCGTAGAAGTAGCCGTTGGTCGCGTACTGCGGGTGGAAGGCGAGGCCTAACAGCCCGTGCTCGGCATTGCCGCCGCCTTCGATGGTTTCGGCCGGGGTGCGGCCGGCGATGGCGGTCTGGAGATCGAGGAAGACGTTCTGGACCGGCGCGGTGGCGGTGACGTCGGGGATGTGTTTGATCTTGGCGAGGCGCTCGCAGACGAAGAGGCGGTTGGAGTTGCCCGGGATGGAGGAAATGCAGATCGGCTCGTTGAAGCTGAGGCCGGGCAGGGCGTCGATCATCTGCCAGATACTGACCGGCGGGGCGGCGGGCATGGCGAGGGCTTCGTTGGTGAGGCGGAGCGAGGTGGCGAAGCCGATGGTGACGGTGCCGTCGGAGGTGAGTCCGCTGCTGTTGCCCACGCGGTAGGTGAAGGTGACCGGCGCGGTAGCGGGGCCGGCGTGGGCGTAGAGGATTTTCCCGCCGCTGACCGTGGCGGTGCCGGTGGACGGGGGGGTGGCAATTTCAAGCGTGCCGGCCGCGGGCGAGCCGGTGTCGTTGGCCAGCACGTCTAACAGGACCTTCTGCGCGGGGTGGATCGTGGCGCTGTCGGCGACGGCGACGGGCGGCGGGAAGACGGTGTTCGCGCCGTTGTTGAAGGAGGAGAGCACCTCGGCGGCGGAGATGGCGTGGTCGTAGAGGCGGAGCTCGTTGATCGCCATGTGCGAGTTGCTGTCGCCGGCCCACATCGAGCGGCCGATCCAGTTGTTCACGTCCTGGAGGTCGGACATGCGGTAGGGGAGATCGGTGCTGCCGTAGAGGGTTCCGTCGCGATACCATTTCGCCTGGCAGCCGGTCGAGCCGAAGGCGCCGGCTTGGTCCTGCACGGTGATGATGAAGTGGTATTCCGTGCCGACGGCGGTGGTGGCGGACAGGTCGACGTTTCCGGGAGAAGTCTCTCCGCCGCCGTCGATCTTCGCGGCGAAGCGGTGGGAGCCGAGGGTGCCGGCAACATTGAGGGACAGGAACAGGTTGTCATTGGCGACGAAGCCGCCGGGGGCGGCGGCGCTGTCGGTGATTTCCCCGGCGGCGGCACCGGGCCCGCTGGTGAGGGATGCGTTCCCGAAGTCGAAGACGCGCTGCCAGTTCTTCGAGGAAAGCGGCGTGATCCAGGCTTCGAAGCTGAGGCTGCCGCGCGAGGAAAGGAGGCCGTTGGCGAGGTCGAGGTAGGCGGAGATGGCGGCTTCGGTCTGGTTGCCGTTGGTGGTGCCGGGGAGGACCAGGCGGGAGCCGTCGAGGGTCGCACCGTTGCCGCGGACGGTGGCGGTTTCGCCGGAGGAGGCATCGGTGAAGGCGGTGCCGGACGCGGCGGGGCCGGCGGGATTGTTGAAGGACCAGCGGCTCTCCGGAACGGGGGCGGGAGCGGGGGGCTCAGGCGGGCCGGAATTGAGGTCGGGGCCGGCGTCGCGGCTGGCGACGATTTCGGCGGGGGTGATGGCGCGCTGGTAGATCCGGAGTTCGTTCAGGGCGAGGTGGGAATTGGAATCGCCGGTGTAGAGCGAGCGGCCGATCCAGTTGTTCACGTCCACCATGTCGGCGGCGAGGAAGGGGAAGTCGTCGGAGTTCTGGAGGATGCCATCCCGATACCAACTGGCCCGGCAGCCGGTCGCGCCGAAAGTGCCGACGCCGTCCTCGATGATGAAGGCGTAGTGGTATTGCGTGCCGGGGATCGTGGCGGCGGCGGAACTGGTGAACTGCGGCGGGTTGCCGTCGTACTGGCCTTCGAGTTGCTGGGTATTGAGATCGCCGGCGAAGTTCAGGGTGACGCCGAGGTTGTCGTAGCCGCCGCTGTTTCCCGGGGCGATGGCGGAGTCGACGATCTCGCCGGTGGCCGCGCCGGAGCCGTGGGTGATGTTGCAACGGCCGAATTCAAAGAGGCGCTGCCAGTTCTTCGAGGAAAGCGGGCTGGCCCAAGCTTCGAAGGTGATGGCGGACTGGGCGGAGACGATGCCGTTCGGCAGGTCGAGGTAGGCGGAGATCGAGGCGGCGGGCTGGTTGCCGGTGGTGGTGCCGGGAAGGCGGAGCGAGGTGCCGGTGAGGGCGGCGCCCTGGCCGCGCAGGGTGGCGACCATGCCGCCGATGCTGTCGGTGAAGGTCAGGCCGCTGTCGGCGGTCGAGTCGGCGGCGTCGTTGAAGACCCAGAGGTGGTCGGGAAGCGGGGGATCGACCGGATCGCCGGGATCGACCAGCGTGGCGGGCCCGGCCGCGAGGTTGGCGGCGATTTCCGCGGGGCTGAGGACGTGGTCGTAGAGGCGGACCTCGTCGTAGGAGGCGTGGGCGTTGCGGTCGGCGGTCCACTGCGAGCGGCCGAGCCAGTTGTTGACGTCCTCGAGGTCGGAGAGGTGGAAGGCGACATCGCCGGTGCCGATCAGGGTGCCGTCGCGGTACCAGGTCATGCGCCCGCCGCTGGTGCCGAAGGCTCCGACGCCGTCCTCGAAGGTCATCACGTAGTGGTAGCGGGTGCCGGCGGTGGTGGCGGCGGCGGTGTCGACGGTCGAGGCGCTGCCGCCGTCGAGCAGGGCTTCCATCCGCTGGGCGTTGAGGGAGGTGCCGATGCAGAACGAGAGCATCAGACTGTCCGAGGCGGTGGTCGGGCCGGGGTTGTTGCCGTTGCCCGAGACGTCGATCAATTCGCCGGGTGCCCCGCCGCCGAAGCCGGCTCCGGTGACGCGGCCGAAGTCGAAGAGCCGCTGGTAGCTGCGGGCGGAGAGGGGAGTGGCCCAGATTTCGACCGAGAGGTGGGTCTTGGAAGAGATGATGCCGTTCGGCAGGTCGATGTAGCCGGAGAGATTGCCCGCCGAGCGGTCGCCGGTGGAAGTGAGGTTAGTGCCGCCGTTGCCCTGGAGGACGAGGGCGGTGCCGGTGAAGGCGGAGAAGTTTCCCTGAAGAGTCGCCGCGGCGGTGCCAACGCTGTCGGCGAGCGCGGTGCCGTCGACGGCCGGGCCGGCGGGATCGCTGAAAGACCAGCGGTGGAGGAGATCGGCGCGGGCGGCGGGTGACAGCAGGAGGACCGGAGCGAGAAGTCCTCCGAGCGGGAGACGGGTGGGTTTCATGAGCGGACGAAGTCAGGCGAATCGGGTTTTGCCTTGGGTCAAATAAAGCAAGGAAGCCGGAGGGCGCTATGATCGGATTCCCGGGGCGGTGGGTTTCATACCCAAGTCCCCCCTTTTGTGGGAGGGAGTAAATTCCGGGCCAAGGGTCAGCGCGGGCTTGATGGAAGGGGGGAGTTGCGATTTATCGGAGGGATGGAATCAGGAAGCGGATCGGCGGCCTTGAAGGTGCTTGCGCTTTGCACGGCCCTCGGGCTCGGCGGCGGCTACGTGTGGCAGCGGCAGAAGGCGGCGGGTCATGACGATGGATCGGAGCGAACCCAGGAGGCGCAACGGACGGTGCTCCCGGGTTCGAAGAGCCCATGGGGTGCCGCGCCGGGCGGGAAGATAGTGGATCAGCATGGCAAAGTGGTCGAGCCACCGGAGGTTTCGGAGGCCGATTTACGTGAAGAGATACTGCGCGGTGGCGACGACTTCGGTTTGGGGGAATTCGTGCTTCCTGACGAGGACCCCGAAGAGCCGGTTCCAGAGAAGACGGTTTTGCCCGGCTCGAAGAGCATCGCACCCCTTCTGGAGCATCCGGATCGCAGGCCGGCGGAACCAGAGCCGCCGGTCAAGCCCGGGAAGGTCGAGCCATGAGCCTGCCCGCCATGCTGTTCGGGGTCGGCGGGAGTTTCTTGTTCCTGTGCCTCGTCTTTTACCCGCTGGAGAAGGCCTTTCCGGCGAAGCGCGGGCAACGGTTTTTCCGGCCGGAGTGGTGGATCGACCTGTGCTTTTTCCTCGGGCAATACCTGCTGTGGAGCGGGCTGGTGCTGTGGCTGCTGAGCCGCTTTGGCGACGGCTTGGACGGCATCGTCCCGGCCGGTTTCCGGGCCGCGGTGGCGGGGCAGCCGTGGTGGTTGCAGGCGGTGGAGGTGATCCTGCTGAGCGACTTCTTCGTTTACTGGGGTCACCGCTTGCAGCATCGCGTGCCGTTCCTGTGGCGCTTTCACTCGGTGCACCACAGCGCGGAGCACCTCGACTGGCTGGCGGCGCACCGCGAGCATCCGCTCGACACGGTTTACACGATGGGCCTGATCAACCTGCCCGCGTTCCTGTTAGGGTTTCCGCTGGAGATCTTGACCGGCCTGATCGCCTTCCGCGGGATTTGGGCGATCTACATTCACTCGAACGTCCGCCTTCCGATCGGGCCGCTGCGCTGGTTCATCGGCGCGCCGGAGTTGCATCACTGGCACCACGACCGGGCGCGCGATGCCGGGAACTACGCGAACATCTCGCCGCTGATGGACCTGGCCTTCGGGACCTACCGCTGCCCGGACCACGAGCCGGAATCGTTCGGGATCCAGGAGGAGATTCCGCGGGAGTATCTGGGGCAGATGCTGCACCCGTTCCGCAGGGGGAGGAAGTGACCTCGTTTCTCAGGGCCTGAACACCCGGGCCAGCGGGATGTCGAGGCCTGGCAACAGAGCGGTGGCGATCACGGGATGGGTACCGTTTTCCAAGACGGCGACGGGTTCGTCGAGCTGCTTCCCGAAGTCGAACACCTCGATGGTCTCCACGTCGGGGCTGACCAACCAGAATTCTTTGACGCCGTGGCCCGCGTAGATTCCCCGCTTCACCTTGCGGTCGCGCCGCGCGGTGGACGGCGACAGGACTTCAATCGCAAGATCCGGGGCTCCTTCGGCTCCCCGTTCGGACAGAAGGTGAAGGCGATCCGGCGAAAAATAGCATAGATCCGGGCAAAGCACGTCATGCTCGCCAAGGTGAATGTCGAAGGGGGCGATGTAGACCTTGCCGGCAAGATCCGTGGCATCCAGGTGGTTCCGAAGCGCCAGAGCCAGATTGAGGGTCACCTGCTGATGATGGCGAAAAGGGGAGGGTGCCATGATGATTTCTCCGTCGATGAGTTCGGCAAACGGAGGCCCCTCGCCGAGGGCCATGAAATCGGCCACGGTCTTTTTGCCTTCGATCACAGCGATCATGCCGGAAGGCTAGCATTTCCCGAGGCGGTGGCCAAGGCGGGAGTTTCCTTCGCAGGCAGGTCACGCCGGTTGCAAGAAGCGCCGCTGCGCCTCGGCTTCCGGGTTGTGCGGCTCGTCGTCGTTCTCCGGTTTGGTGTCGGCGATGAGTTCCTCGCGGAACTTGGCGATGATCGCTTCCACCGGCCAGGACGAGGCTTCGCCGAAGGCGCAGATCGTGCGGCCGTCGATCTGGTAAGCGACGCTTTCGAGGGTGGCGATGTCCTTCGGCGAGGCTTCGCCGGCGACGAGGCGGTCGGAGATCTTCTTCATCCACATCGAGCCTTCGCGGCAGGGCGTGCACTGGCCGCAGGATTCGTGGGCGTAGAAGGTGTTGATGTTGTTCAGCACCCAGGAGATCTTGCGCGAGTCATCGAGGACGATCACGCCGCCGGAGCCGGCCATCGTGCCGCAGGCGGCGAGAGAGTCGAAATCCATCGGGATGTCCCAGAAGGAGAGCTTGAGGTCGGAGCCCTCGGGCCCCTTGCCCTTGAGGGTGAACTCTTCCTCGCAGCGCAGGATCTTGGACGAGGAGCCGCCGGGGATGACGGCCTTGAACTCGCGGCCGTCCTTGGGCCCGCCGCACATGTCGTAAAGCACCTCGCGCATGGTCACCTTGCCGACTTCGACCTCGAAGTAGCCTGGCTTTTTCACGTCGCCGGAGACGCAGAGGATGCGGGTGCCGGTGTTGTTCTTCACGCCGAGCTTGGCGTATTCCTCGCCCGTCATGCGGACGATGTGCTTCACGTGGCACAGCGACTCGACGTTGTTGACGATGGTCGGGCACATGTAGAGGCCGAGAGCGGCGGGGAAATAGGGCGGCTTGATGCGCGGGTAGGCGCGCTTGCCTTCGAGCGACTCGATCAGGCCGGTCTCTTCGCCGCAGATGTAGGCGGCGGCGCCGCGGTGGACGTAGATCTCCACGTCGAAGCCGGAGCCGAGGACGTTCGGGCCGACGAAGTTCTTCGCCTTAGCCTCGGCGATGGCGCTCTCGAGGATGATTGCGGCTTCGGGGAATTCCTCGCGGATGTAGATGTAGGCGACTTTGGCCCCGACGGCGAAGCAGGAGATCACCATGCCTTCGATCAACTGGTGCGGATCCTGATGAAGGATATAGCGGTCCTTGAAAGTGCCCGGCTCGGATTCGTCGGCGTTGCAGATCAGATAGACCGGCTTGGTGTTGTTCGGCGGGATGAAGGTCCACTTCAGGCCGGTCGGGAAGCCCGCGCCGCCGCGGCCGCGCAGGCCGGACTTCTTCACCTCCTCGGTGATCGCCTTGGGCTCCATCGCCAGGGCCTTGCGCAGGTCCTCGTAGCCGCCGTCGCGCAGGTAGCAGTCGATCGAGGGATCCCAGCCCTCGCGGTCGACGTTCTTGAAGATGAGGCGGTACTCGCGGGGATCGGGCTGTTTGCCGGCTTTGTAGGTGATCATCGGAAAGCGATCAGAGAAGGGTCTTGAGGAAGGCGAAATTGGCGGCGGAGTCGAAAAGGGCGTCGAGCGGGATGCCCAAGCCGGGGAAGCTGCGGGGATGAATGTCGGAATGGGCGAGTTTCTCGGCCAGCTTGTATTCGCCGGAGGCTTCGAGCACGTATTGCTCCACCGTGCGGTCGTCGGCATCGACGATCCAGTATTCGGCGACCCCGTGGGCGGCATAGTCGTCGAACTTCACGCCGCGGTCACGCTTTCGGGTGGCGGGGGACAGGACTTCGGCGATGAAATCCGGGACCGGGTAGATCGTGGTATCAGGGCCGATGAGCTTCGCCTTGTCAGGGCCGAACCACGCGATGTCCGGCTCGTAGTCGTTCCGGGTGAAGGCGCACATGGCCTTTTCGATGACGACATGTCCGGGGATCGTGCCTGCCTGGATGGAAATGCGGATCAGCTGATGAAGGAGGCCTACCGTGGTGCTGTGAACATCCCGTGACGGAGAGTGCATGATCGTTTCGCCATTGATGAACTCGCCCTTCTCGTGCGGCTGGATCTTGTCCCGGAACTCATCCCGCGCCTTGGCCTCTTCTGCCAGAAATGCCGCGATTTCCTTCACCTCAAGGGCGAGGGTCGGGCGCTGTAGCAGTTCAAGGGTCAGACTCATGACCGGAAGATAGACTCAATCCTGATACTTGGCGAGCAAGTCGGACGCCTTGTCGGGCGCGATGCCTTCGTGGAAGTCATCGTTGACCAGGCAGACCGGGGCGGTGCCGCAGGAGGCGAGGCACTCGGCGAACTCGACGGACCACTTTCCGCAGGGGGATACGGTGACCGGGTGGTGATGGGAGTCGGCGTGGGAGCGGTCGATGCCGGTGAGTTGGCAAAGCTGCTCCATCAGCTCGTAGGAGCCGCCCATCGCACAGGACAGGGTGCGGCAGACGCGGATGTGGGTCTTGCCCGGGGCCGACTGGCGGAAGCCTGGGTAGAAGGTCACCACTTCGAGGACCTTGATCGGTGTGATCTCGAGCCGTGCGGCAACCCACTCGATCGCCTCCGCGGAAATGAAGCCGTGGTGGTGCTGGACGAAATGAAGCAGTGGAAGCACGGCCGAGCGCTTTTGGTCGCCGGGGAACTGGGCGAGGCGCTTGTCGGCCTCGGCTTCCAAGGCGGCGGTCGGGACGAAGGGCGGGAAGAACTTCGAGCCCGGCGTTTCTTCGGAGGCGACGTTGTCTTCGAGGGTGGAGTGAGACATGGCGGAGCGGACGAAAAGTTTTACCGGTCGCACTCGCCCATCACGAAGTCGAGCGAACCGAGAACGGCGGGGATGTCGGACACCATGTGGCCCGGCAGCAGGATGGACAGCGGGGAAAGATTGCAGAAGGAGGGGCTGCGGATCTTCAGGCGGTGCGGCACGCCGCCGCCGGTCGAGTGGATGTAGAAGCCGAGCTCGCCCTTGGGGTTCTCGGCCGCGAAATAGACCTCGCCGGGAGGCGCGTCGATGCCCTGGGTGGCGACAATGAAGTGGTGGATTAGTTCCTCCATCTTCATCATCACGCGCTCCTTGTCGGGCAGCATGCTCTTGGACTCGGCGAGATTAACCGGGCCGGACGGCATGGTGGCGAGGACTTGGCGGCAGATCTTGATCGACTGCCGGAGCTCTTCCATGCGGACCAAATAGCGGGCGTAGCAGTCACCTTCGTCAGCGATGGCGACGTCGAAATCGTATTTCTCGTAGCCGAGGTAGGGGTTGTCCTTCCGCAGATCGCGCGGGACGCCGGAAGCGCGGAGGTTCGGCCCGGTGAGGCCCCAGGCGATGGCGGAATCCTTTGAAATCGCACCGATGTCCGCCATGCGATCGACGAAGATCTTGTTCTTGTCGAGCAGCTTGGAAACCTCGCCGATGGTCACTTCGCACTCGTCGAGGAAGGTGAGGACCGCCTTGTCGAAGCCTGGCGGCATGTCGCGGACCTGGCCGCCGACGCGGGTGTAGGAGGTGGTGAAGCGGGCTCCGGTGAGTTGCTCGCAGAGATTGTAGATCTTCTCCCGCTCGGTGAAGGTGTAGAGGAAGACGGTCATCGCGCCGACGTCCATCGCGCAGACCCCGACGCCGAGCAGGTGGGAGGAAATGCGGGCCAGCTCGCAGCACAGCACGCGCAGCGCTTGGCCGCGGGGTGGGAGTTCCCAGCCCATGAGCTTTTCGACCGCGCAGGCATAGGCGACGTTGTTGGCGAGCGGGGCGAGGTAGTCCAACCGGTCCGTGTAGGGCACGAACTGGTTGTAGTGCATGTTTTCCGCGATCTTCTCGTCGCCGCGGTGGAGGTAGCCGATGTCGGGGTCCGCCTTGGTGATGACTTCGCCGTCCAACTCGAGGATCAGCCGTAGCACGCCGTGGGTGGCGGGGTGGGATGGGCCCATGTTGAGGACCATCTTTTCGCCCATCAGGTCCGTCGTCTCCTCGTGGTAGCCGGCGGCCTTGGCTGCGACGTCGGGCGCTTGGTATTCGGTCGTGGAAGTGCTGCTCATGAGAATCCCGGCCGCGGAATGAGGCCCCAAGAGTGGCCCTCGGGCAAGGGGTTTGTGAAAATTTTCACAAAGTCGGGCGAGGGGGCGATGAGGGCGTTGCCGGGGCTTGCCATGGGGCACCGGCCCCGCGAGCCTGTGGTCATGAACCGCCGCGATTTCGTCCGTTCCGCCGCCCTTTCCTCGCTCGCCCTGACCCCGGCCGGCAGCTTGTTGGCCGCCTTGGCACCCGACAATGCCTATCGCAAGAACATCGGGATCCAGCTCTACACCTTGCGGAACGCCCTCGCCAAGGACCCGGTGGGGACGCTGAAGGCGGTGGCCGCGGCCGGTTACAAGCAGGTCGAGCCCTACGGCTTCCCGAATTGCCAGCCGCTGCTCGACGGGGCCAAGGACGCCGGACTCGCCGTGAATTCGACCCATTTCGAGTGGGACTCGGTGATCCACCCGAAGGACGCCGGGATGTCGGATTTCATGAAGATTCTCGATCAGGCGAAGAAGGCCGGCCTGAGCCATCTGGTGATTCCTTACCTGGCCGACGGCGACCGCGGCTCGCTGGACGGCTATAAGAAGATCGCCGAGAACTGCAACAAGGCCGCCGAGAAGGCCAAGGCCGCCGGGATCCAGCTCGCGTATCACAACCACGCCTTCGAGTTCCAGCCGAAGGAGGGCGGCAAGTGCGGCTTCGACATCTTCATCGCGGATTTCTCCAAGGACATGAAGTTCGAGATCGATGTCTTCTGGATCAAGGTCGGCGGTCTCGAGCCCGCGGCGTTGATCGAGAAGCTGGCCGGCCGGGTTTCGCAACTCCACCTGAAGGACCTCAAGGCGGGCCTCAAGCTGCCGGAATTCGGCAGCCTGCCCGAAGATGCGTTCAAGGAACTGGGCAACGGGATCATCCCGATGGAGCCGATCCTCGCGGCGGCGGCGAAGGCGGGTGTGGTGCATTGCCACGTCGAGCAGGACCATTCGCCTGATCCGCTGGCCAGCATCAAGCAGAGCACGGTGTATCTGGGTAAACTCTGAAGCCCGGTGAAGCGTCGCGCCCGATGGTCCGCGTGGGGAATCCGGGGGATCGTGATGATCTTCCCCTTGCTGTCTTCCTGCGTCACCCGCCGCGCCGCCGACCTCCTCACCGTGCCGCGGCGGGCGGTGGACACGGGGCATTTCGAACGGGAGACCGCGACGAGTCCGCGGCGCTTCGAGGTGGGGGCGAAGGACGAGGTGGTGATTTCCGCCTTGGAACTCGATCCCTCGCCGGGCGCCGCCAAGCGCGGGACCGCGTATCTCTTTCACGGCTTCGGCAACAACAAGGAGCAGTTGCTGCCGGTGGCGAAGCGCCTGGCGGACAACGGATTCCGCTGCATCGCGTGGGACAGCCGGGGCCACGGGCAGAGCGGCGGCGAGCGGGCCAGCTACGGGATGCGCGAGGTGGACGATGCCCTGCGGGTGATCAAGGAAGCGCGCAAAAGGGACCAGCGGCCGCGGGGCGAGGAGGTCGTCTGGGGTTACTCGATGGGGGCTGCGGTCGCCTTGCAGAGCTTGCCGGAATTGCCGCGGGTAACGGCTGCGGTGCTGCTCGCGCCTTTCGCCGATCTCGGCCAGGTGCTGAGCCATCAGGCGAGCCAGCACTACCACGGCGCGATGAAGCCGCTGCTGCCCTGGGTCCGCTCGAACGTGCGCAGCACGGCGGGATTCGACCCGCGGAAGATCAAGCCGGTCGATGCGGTGAAGGACACGCGGGCCCGGCTGCTTTTCATCCACGGCGGCAGCGACCGGGTGATCCCGCCCGATCATTCGGCACGGCTGTTAGATGCCTGTGCGGCTGGGCAGGGTCAGCGGATCCTGTTGCCAGGGCTCAGCCACGGCGCGGTGATGTGGGACTTGCCGGAGAAGACTTACGCGACGGCCGTCGATTTCCTGATGAAGCCCTGAGCGCGGCGCGTAGATGTTTTCCATGATCCGCCGACTGTTCTTGTTCCTGCTGCTCGCCTCGGGGTTGAAAGCATCGCCCTTCTTCGCGATGGACAACGGAGTGCCGGGCGGACCGGCGGAGGTGGCGGCGACCTTGCACGAGCTGGGCTACGACGGGCTCGGCGGGCGCGGTCCCGGGGTGAAGGTGCTGCGCGAGGCGCTGGAGGGGAAGGGGCGCCGGCTTTGGAATATCTACCTGACCCTGAAGTTCGCGCCCGGCACTCCCGCTTTGACGCCGGAGATCCGCGGCTACATCGAGGAGCTGAAGGGCCACGACTCGACCTTGTGGCTCGCGATTCAAGAGGTGACGGGCGGCGACGAGGTCGCGGTGGCAGCGGTCCGGGAAATTGCGGCCCATGCGGAAACGGCGGGCGTGAAGGTGTCGCTCTATCCGCACACCGGCTTCTGGCTCGCCCGCTTTTCCGATGCGGTGCGCGTCGCGGGTTTGGTCGATCGCCAGGACGTCGGCACCACCTTCAACCTCTGCCACTGGCTGAAGGTCGAGGGTGATGTCGATCCGATCCCGCTGCTCAAGGCGGAGAAGGCCAAGCTCCAGTTCGTGACGATCAACGGCGCGGACAAGGGCGATACCAAGGCGATGGGCTGGGACCGGCTGATCCAGCCGCTTGACCGCGGGACTTATGACGTCGGCGCTTTCATCAAGCGGCTGCGCGACAAGGTGGAGTGGCAAGGGCCGGTCGGGCTGCAAGGTTATGCGGTGCCGGGCGACAAGCGGGAGAATTTGCGGCGCTCGATGGCGGCATGGCGCGCGATGAACGGGACGCTGGATGGCATGGTGCTTTGTGGTTATCAGGGCTGGTTCCGGGCTGAAGGCGACGGGTCGAACAACGGCTGGAAGCACTACGCGGTGAACGGGAAGTTCGAGCCGGGGCACTCGCACATCGAGCTGTGGCCGGATGTCAGCGAGCTGGGCCCGGACGAACGCTTTGCCACGCCCTTCCGCCACGCCGACGGCCGGGTGGCCGAGGTTTTCAGCTCGGCCGAGGAGCCGACGGTCCGCCGTCATTTCCGCTGGATGAAGGAGCACGGGATCGATGGCGTGTTTCTCCAGCGCTTCGGCGGCCAGGCCCGCGATCCGAGGTTCCGCGGGCCGATGAACGAGGTGATGAAACACGTGCGGACTTCAGCCGCGGCGGAGGGCCGGAAGTGGGCGCTGATGTATGATTTGTCCGGTTTGAAGCCGGAGCACTTCGGCGGGGTCAACGAGGACCGGTTGCGATTGAAGAATGAGGGTCCGATGAAGGAGGTGGACCCGGCCTTTCAGGAGGCGGACCCGGCCTATCTGACGTATCGCGGCAAGCCGCTGATCGCGCTGTGGGGGCTGGGATTCGACGACCGGCCGCCTGCCTTGGAGGAATGGGAAGTTCTGATCCGCCAGTGTATCGACGATGGATTTGCGGTGATGCTGGGGGTGCCGTGCTACTGGCGGACGCTCGACCGCGATGCGATCCAAGACCCGAAACTGCATGAGATCATTGCGTTGGCGGACATCGTCAGCCCGTGGGCGGTCGGTCGATTCGGGACGCCGCAGGATGCCGCGGCGCGGGTCGACAAGCTGCTCAAGCCGGATCTCGCGTGGTGCCGGGAACGCGGGCTCGATTACCTGCCGGTTGCCTTCCCCGGCTTTAGTTGGCAGAACCTTCAGAAGAGCCGGGGGAAGGAAGCGAAGTTTGATCAGATCCCGCGGCTCGGCGGGAAGTTCCTGTGGAGCCAGGCGGTCTCGGCGAAGCAGGCCGGGGCGAAGGCGCTTTACGTCGCGATGTTCGACGAGCTGGATGAGGGCACGGCGATCTTTAAGACGACCCAGGACCCGCCAGTGGGGGCGAGCCGCTTTCTGGCGGAGCCCGGTGTGAAGTCGGATCATTATCTATGGCTGACGGGCGAGATCGGGAAGATGCTGCGGGGAGAGACTGCGGGTGGCGGGGAGATGCCGGTTCGTTGAAGTGTAGAGCAAGGGAAGCCAAGCAGACCGGGTGAGCGGAGGCTCCGCCCCGCAGAAGCACCGGAGAGTTCACTTTTTGGCGATGGGGGTAGAACGGGCTGCGGAGTTTCGGGGACCGTTCTGCGAGCCGGTGGCACGCGGTCCCAGGGTGGAACTCCCGCTTGATTCGTGCTGGATTGCCTCGGCGGGTCTGACAGCGTGCCGCGCATGTCGTCACGCCTTGCCGGACTGCTCCTGCCTGCTTTCACGCCGCGCCGCGAGGGTGATCTCGGGATCGGCGACACGCGGTCCATGCGGCGATGGATCGACCACTGCGCGAAGCACGGCATCGGCTTTCTCCAGCTCCTTCCGCTCAACGAAACGGGTGCGGATGATAGCCCTTACAACGCGATTTCATCGGTCGCGCTGGAACCACTCTACCTGACCTGCGAGCCCGCCGAAATTCCCGGTCTCGAGGTTGCCGACGTGGCGGCGGTGCGGGCGACGCTTGGCGAAGTTTTGAGCGCGGAGCTGGTTCAATACGGTGCCGTCAGGAAGGCCAAGCGTGCGCTTCTGGAGACTGCTTGGAAGCGCTTCTACGCCGGTCCCGGAGACATCTCGTTCTACCGCTTCCGCCGCGAGGAGCGGGCCTGGTTGGAGAACTACTGCATCTATCGTTGGTTGATGGACCAGGCCGGCGGCAGCGAGGCCTGGGACGCTTGGCCGGTGGCATGGCAGACGGTCGAAGGCGCGCGGAAGCATCTGGAAAGCGAACGCGCGAAGGATCCTGCGGCGGTGTGCGAGCGCCTCGAATTCTACGCCTGGGTCCAGTGGCTCTGCTTCCGTCAATGGCGGGCGGTGCGCGGCCACGCCGACCAGCGCGGCGTGAAGCTGATGGGCGACATCCCGATCGGGGTCAGCCGCTATTCGGCCGACGTGTTCTTCCGGCGCGAGGACTTCGACCTCGATCATTGCGGCGGCGCTCCGCCGGAGACGATGTTCAAGCACGACCGCTTCATCCAGCAGTGGGGCCAGAACTGGGGCATCCCGCTGTATCGCTGGGACCGCATGGAAACCGCGGGCTTTCCTTGGTGGCGGCAGCGGATCTCGAAGCTCGCCGACGTTTTCCACATCTTTCGCATCGACCACGTCCTCGGCTTTTACCGGATCTACTCGTTCCCTTGGCAGCCGCAGCGCAATGCCGGGTTCCTGGATCTCACCGAGGATGAGGCGGCGGTCCTTACCGGCGGCGAGCTTCCCGGTTGGTCGCCGCGTCCCGACGACACGCCCGCGAACCGGGCGGCAAACCGCTTCGAAGGCGACGTCCGGCTGCGCATGGTGATCGAGGCGGCCCGCGGGGCCGCGGTGGTGGGCGAGGATCTCGGCTGCGTGCCGGAATACGTCCGGCCGCATCTCGCGTCGCTGGATGTCCCCGGCTTTCGGATTCCGCACTGGGACTACGATGAGAAGGGCCACGTCGTCCCTCCCGACGCGCTGCCGGAGTGTTCTTTCGTCACGTATGCGACCCACGACCACGACTCGCTGCCGGCGATGTGGGCGGACTTTCAATCGATCGCCGGGGATCCGGATGCCGATGAGGACGACCGGGAAAACGCGAGGCGCAACCTTGCCCTGTTAGCCGAGTTCGGCGGCTTCGATCCGAACCAATACTACGGCCCGGAGATCAAGGCCAGGCTGCTTGGTTCGCTCTTCAAGTCGCGGTCCCGCTACGCCGCGGTGATGGTCACCGATGTCTGCGATCTGACGGACCGGATCAATTCCCCCGGCACCGTGGGCCCGCACAACTGGAGCTTCCGGCTGGCACCGGAACAGGAGGAAATCGCGCTCCGCGAGATGGAAAAGATGAAGCCGCTGCTGGTGGACGGGCGGAGGTGTTAGCCTGAAAACCGGGCCGAGAGTCCATGGTTGATGGTTCAGATTAGAAGCATGGATTCACGGCGTCCACTGCTTGGACGCTTCCTTGAGATTGGCGAGCACTTCGGCCGCTGAATCTCCCGGGAAGGTCAGCGGCATGTCTCCCGGCCCGCAGACGTGGGTGAAGAAGATCGCGATCTCGCCGGTGCTGGTGAGGATTCCCACCGTGCCTCCGTCCGGGGAGGAGTGGCTGTCGATGCCGGTGGCGGCATACCATGAGCCGTCCCGGTTCGTGAACTGAAAGTAGCCACGAGGAAGCGGCGGCTCGGGAAGATCCGCACGCATGCGCTCCAGGTCCTGATGAATCCTGGCGGCAGCCTCGTAAGATCCCTCGCCCGCAGGATCCGCATCGCCCATCCTTTCGATGAAAAGCCACGCAGTCAGCAGAAGGCCGGCAAGCAGAGCGGCGACGATGACTTTTTTCATTCGGGAAATCTGGAGGGTCTCGTGCTGTCGAGCAGGGGGCCACTGTGCCTCCATCAGCCGCCGAACTTCGCCCATAACTTGGGCAGCTTCGCAGCGCAGAGGTCTTCGTCGTCGAAGTCCCATTCCTCGCCCGACGGGTCGCTGCTGCCTTCAAAATCACCGCGCGGGATCTGGCTGCCGGTCTTGTTCTCGTAAACCTCGATGGCGACATAACCGAACTCCTCGTTGGAAAGAAAGTCATCCTCGTCCAGCAGCACGGCCAGCGAGTCCGGGTCGGCCAGCGCGCTCTCGAAGACCTTCTGGCCGCGCGAGATCAGGCCGTAGCGGAAATCGATGAAGCCGTCGTCGGAACAGCCGCCCTCCATCAGGTAAGCCGCTCCCCACAGCGGCCAGGTGTAAGCCCGCGCGTGTTCCTCGTCGAAGTGCCGCTGGTAGGCCGCGATGGCTTCGGGTTCGAGGGCATCGAGCCGCTCCGCGAGTTCGCCACCGGCGGCTTCGGGGTCGAGTCCTTCGAGCAGATTCCAGAATGCTTGCTTGTCCATGTTGCCGAGGAAGAAAGCGGGCCGGGGATGGCAGGAGAAGCCCGAAGTGAATGCGGCGGAAGATGCCGGACCCGTTCAAGGAGAGTCGACCTCGCAGCGAAGCTTCGGAAAGGCTTTCGAAAGTGTGACCAGGCAAGCAAGCAGCATCCAGACGAGGATCTTCTTCATCGCGGTATCGGGGGGCGGCGGGAAGAAAAGCGAGCCGTGCCCGAGTTTCTCCGCCGCAGGCCGCGGGTCGAGCTGAAAGCCGGGACTTCAGCGGAGCGGCCGCTTGAGGCGCTTCTTCCTCGGGCCGGCCGGGACGTCCTTGCCACCGGCGGCTTTGGCGGTGGCTTCGAGGTCGGCATACTTGTCGCTGCTCTCTGTGCCGCCGATGACCACCTGGCCCTGAGTGCAAGTGATCTTCCACTCTTCGAGCGATTCCTCGAACTTCTTCTTCCCCCATTCGACCTCGCTCAAGGTGATCTTGCCGAGTTCGACGCTTTTCTTTTCGTTCGGCTTCAGGGCGGGAACATCGACCTTGCCGAGCGATTCCTTCACCAGCTTTTCGTTCTCGCCGACCGCCCGCAGGATCAAGGCGTCGCCGCTGATGGTGGAGGCTTCGATCGGGGATGAGGTGGTATTGGTGATGTCCACGCGGAGGGTGATGACCTTCTTGCCGCTGCTTCCGCGCTGGCCCTTGAGGTCGTGATCGGAATCCAGCACCTGGCGCTTGGCGGTGACGGAGACCAGCGGCTTCGGAGCATCGGCACAGAGGCCGGCCGTGGGGAAGAAGCAGGTGATGGCGAGGAGAGGGAGGTGGAGTTTCATCATGGGTTGAAACTCCGGCTTAGGGGAGAGGTTGTGAGGCGGCGGCAGAAGATTGTCGGGGCTTTTTTCCGCACTTACAGATCGTTCGGCCCCGGCACATCGCTCTCAGGAATGTGAAGCCATTTTCTCCGACGCATTCCGAGCCGCCTGCCGACGATTGGCAAGGCTGGCTGGATTCGCAGGGAGAGAGCCTGTTCCTCTACACCCGTCAACAAACGCGCTGCGAGTCGGATGCGAAGGACGTCTTCCAGGACGCGCTGACCGAGTCCTGGCGCAAGGCCGGCGGCCGGATCCCCGACAAGGCGCTGGTGCTCGCCACCATCCGCCGTCGGGCGATCGATCTCGGCCGCTCGCTTGACCGCAGGACGCGGCGCGAGCAGGTGGTGATTGAAAGCCGGCCCGACTGGTTCGCGCCGGACTTTTCCGAGAACGATACCCGCGATCACCTCGTCGCCGCCGTGCAGGCGCTGCCGGAAGCCCTGCGCGAAGTCCTGATCTTGAAGAATTGGGGCGATCTGACATTTCCGGCGATCGCCCGCATGACGGGCGTGTCGGTCGCCACCGCCACCTCGCGCTACCGCTACGCCTTGGAAAGGCTGCGGGGAACCCTTACCGAAGTCCGGCCATGAACGATGACCTGTTAGAAGCTGCCCTCCGCGAACTGCGCCCCGCCGCGCTGCCAGCCGATCTCAGGGCGAGGATGAAATGTCCACCGCCACCCGAACTGGTGACGGTTCCCTGGTGGCGGAGTGCCCGGGTCATCGTCACCGCCTCGCTGGCTGCTGCCGCTGCGATGGCATGGATGCTGGTGCCGCCTGCTGCCGGTCCGGCGGATCCCGCGCCGCGCACGGTGCGCATCCAGCAGATAGAATCCACCTTGCTCGCCGAGCGGACGCTCGCCGTGGAGGAGCACGATGGCAGGGTGTGGGAGTTGGTGGAGCAAGAGTGGCGCGATGATTCGATCGCCCTTTGCTCGAGCAGCCCGGTGCGGGTCCGCTATTCCGAAACCCGCCTCGAACGTCTCTGCCAGCCGGTCGATTTCCAGTGATCCAGATTTCCCGAATGCCATCTCAAATCAACCCCGTGAACTCATGAAAACGAAACCAAGTGTTCTGTGCCTCCTGTCTCTCGGCCTGCTCTGCGGTCTCCCGCAGGCGGGTGCCCAAGTCCACGCCGAAGCCAAAGCCGACGCGAAAGCCGAAGGCAATCATTCCTCGTCGTTCAAGAAGACCGTCACCGTGACTTCCGATGGCAAGAACACCATCAAGAAGACGACGATCACCCGCGACGGGGTGGAGGAAACCATCACGGAAGTCACCGATGAGAAAGGCCGTGTGACCATCGACGGCAAGGTCCCCGGTGGCGGCGTGGAGGTCGACGGTGAAGCCGGCAAGGGCCGGGTGCGAATCGACGGCGATACCAAGGCCGATGATCGTCCCGGTCGCGATGCCGCCGAGGAAGGTGCGGCGGATGATCGCCCGTGGCTGGGTGCGAGGGTGAAGGAAGCGCCACAAGTGCTGCGCGACCAACTCGACTTTCCGGACGACGAGGGCGTGGTGGTCGATGTCGTGGCGGACAAGGGTCCGGCGGCGAAGGCCGGCATCGTGCCCGGCGACCTGCTGTTGCGCTTCGGCGACCAGGCGGTGGCCACGCCCGCCGAACTCGATTCCGCACTGCGGGAGCATGAGGCCGGCGAGTCCGTTCCGGTCGATCTGCTCCGCAAGGGGCAGCGTCAGGAAGCCACGGTGGTTCTCGAGCCACGGCCGGAGGATGAGCCCCGCGATGGCGCGCCGCCAAAAGGCCTTCAGGACCAGGCCGACAAAGGCGGCGGAGGAGCCAAGGCGGAGGTCGAGGTCGATGGCAAGCAGGGCGGGCTGGATGCAGTGCTCGATGACAACAATCTGCCCGAGGACTTTAAAAAGATGGTCCGTGAGATGAAGGAAGCGATGGAGGAATTCGAGCGGAAGCAGGGCGGCGACTGAGTCCTGGTGATTCCTTCCGGGCTAGTGGGAGATTGCAAATCTCCACCAATCCGACTGAATGCGAGGGTTATGAAAGGAATCCCTCACTTCTTCGCCGCCGCCTTGCTGTCCATGCTCTCCCTGCGGGCCGAGCTTGGTTTGGAGGAAGGCATCAAGGCCCACCTCGGCAAGCTCACCGATGACGGGCTGCCCGGCATGGCGGTGTTGGTCGCCCGCGACGGGAAAATTGTCTATCAGGGCGGCTTCGGATTCGCCGACCTCGGGAAGAAGGTCCCGGTGACGGCCGAAACGCCATTCCGCATCGGTTCCGTCTCCAAGCAATTCACCGCCGCCGCCGTCGTGCGCCTTGCCGAAGAGGGGAAGCTCTCGCTGGCCGATCCGCTCGAGAACTACTTCGCCGGATTTCCCGAGGGCATCACGCTGCGCCAGCTCCTCAACCACACCTCGGGGATCCACAGTTACACCGAAAAGCCGGAGTTCCTCGGCAAGGTCGCCAAGCCGATCGCGCCGGAAGATCTGATCGCCTGGTTCCGCGACGACCCGCCGGACTTCGCGGCGGGCGAGGAATTTCACTACAACAACTCGGCCTACTTCCTCCTCGGGGAGATCGTCGCGAAAGTCTCCGGCAAGTCCTTCGCCACGTGCCTGGACGAGATGTTCTTCGGTCCGCTCGGCATGAAGCACACCGGCATCTACCGGAATGCCTCGCCACCGCCCGACGCGGCTGCCGGTTACTCCATTGCCGAAGGAAAGGCCACGGCGGCACTCGACTGGGACATGTCCTGGGCCGGCGGGGCGGGGGCGCTTTATTCCACCGTGGGCGATCTCTTCCTCTGGAACGAGGCGCTCTTCGGCGGGAAGGTGCTCAAGCCGGCGTCCTTCAAGGACATGATCACCCCGGTGAAGCTGCCGGAGGGAGTCGACGGGATGAACTACGGCTACGGCCTCATGATGTCGGAGCTGAGCCGGCTGCCCGCGATCGGCCACGGCGGCGGTCTCAACGGGTGGTCGAGCGATCTGTTGCGCCTGCCGGACCAGCACTGCACGGTGGTCGCACTGGCGAACGCCATGCCGCCGGTCGACGGCTTCGAGCCCGGCGGGGTCACCCGGAAGATCGCCGGCAAGTTCCTTGAGATCGACATCGCCAAGTTGCCGCCGCTTGAGGAAGATTCCACCGTCGACAAGAAGACGTATCCGGATTTCGCGGGGCGCTATGATTACAAGAGCGCGGTGATGACAGTGACGGTCGAAGACGGGCGGCTCCATGCCCAGCTGAGCGGCCAGCCGAAGTTCGAGATCCATCCTTCCGCACCCGACAGCTTCTTCTGGAAGGTCACCGATGCGAAAGTCGTCTTCCAGCGCGATGCCAAGGGCAAGGTCGTCGCCGCCCGGCACAGCCAGGGCGGGAATTCCTTCACCGCACCGCGTATTGCCGCCAAGGAGGTCAAGCTCACCGAGGCGGAACTCGATGCCATCCTCGGCCAGTATCAATACGGACCGGCGGCGGTCCTGACGGTCACCCGGGATGGCGATTCCGTTTTTGCCCAGCTCACCGGACAACCGAAGTTCGGGATCCACCCGAAGTCCGCCACCGAGTTCGAATGGCGGGAGGTCGAGGCTTCGGTCACCTTCAAGAAGGATGCCGACGGCAAGGTCATCGGCGCCACGCACCGGCAGAATGGCGCGAGCTTCGACGTGGTGAAGATCAAGTGAGAACTACCTCGTCGCGAGCAAGGCCAGTTCCTTGTGATGCACGGCGAGTTGTTGCAGGCGGATGGTGGTGAAGCCCATCGTGGCGAGCGCGTCGAACCAGGTCGGTTTGTCGGCGATCTGCATCAGGTCGGTGAGTTTCAGGGTGATCAGCACGCCACGGATGTCCGGGCACATCCGGCAGAAGCGGGCGCATTCCTTGAGGACGACCTCCGGCGACTGGTTCATGTCGGACAGGAACCAGCTTACGCCGTGGCCGAGGTCGCGCTTGCTGGCGAGGGCGGCGGGTTTGCGGCTGTGGAAGAACCACGGGCGGTCTTTCGGCGCTTGCTGGCGGTTATCGATCTCCGACGCGGTCACCACCTCCGCCATTCTCGCCGGGTCCACGCCGACCACCGAAACCCCGCGCCGCAGCAGCGCAAGCACCACGCCGCCGGGTGCGCAGCCGACTTCGACAGCGATCTCACCCTTCTTGAATTCCAAATCGAAGAAGCGGATCGCCTCTTCCAGTTTCAGCCAGGCCCGCGACGGCGAATCGGCGGGCATTTCAATCCCGGAGTCCCCGGCGGGATCGGGACTGAGGCGCGGCGTGTGGCGGTGCAGCCCCGACCAGAATTCCTCGGGGCCGAGCTCGACCACGGTGCCAACCAGTTCGCCGGTCTTCGGCCGGCCGCCGCTGGGCACGCCTTGCAACTTGCGGTCGGCAAAGCGGGCGTGATGGATCGTCGTGGCCGCGCTGACCCGTTCGATCGCTTCCTCCCGGGTCGTTGACTTGCCCATCGAAAGGCAGCAGCGGCGGGCGAGGGCAAGGTCCGTCGCGAGCGAATCGAGCGTGAACGGCGCGTCGGATTTGAAGGTCACAAAGCCCCGGCGCTGGTAGCTCAAGCGCCAGCCGAGGGCCATTGATTCGACCTCCAGCTTTAGCGCTTTCTCCGAGCCGGGATTGCAGAGGGCGAAGACAAACTCGGATTCGATCGGTGGCACGGTCCGGCGAGACTGGAAATCCGGCACGCAACCGGCAAGTGGCATTTCCGCTTTGTGCTTTCGCCCGGGTCCGCCCAGCGTCCCGCCATGAACGACGCCGCGCATGAACTCGACCTCGCCGTGATCGGCGGCGGTGCAGCCGGGTTTTTCACCGCGCTGCAGTATGCGGAAATGGCGGAAGGCAAGCGGGTCGCGATCTTCGAGAAGGGCGGGGACGTGCTCCAGAAAGTCCGGATCTCCGGCGGCGGCCGCTGCAACGTGACCCACGCGTGCTTCGATCCGCGCGAGCTGTCGAAGAACTATCCTCGCGGATCGAAAGAGCTGCTCGCCGCCTTTCACCGCTGGCAGCCGACCGACACCGTGGAGTGGTTCCAGCGGCAAGGAGTGGAACTCAAGGTCGAGCCGGACGGGCGGATGTTCCCGGACACGGACTCGTCGGAAACGATCATCCGCTGCTTCCTCGACCGGGCCCGCGACCTCGGCATCCCGGTGCATCGGAAGCGATCGCTGTTAGGCATCGAGCCACGGGAGGGCGGGGGATTCCTGCTGCGCTTCGACACTCTAACAGAACCGGTCGCGGCCCGCGCGGTCTGCATCGCCACCGGATCGCTGAAGGGCAGCCCTTTGCTCCAGTCCTTGCAGCGGCTCGACCAGTCGATCGAGCCGCTGGTGCCGTCGCTGTTCGCCTTCAACGTCACGGATCCCCGCATCGAGGATCTGGCCGGCGTCTCGCATCCGAAAGTCGCCGTCCGCCGGGAAGGATCGACGCAATGGCAGCAGGGGCCCTTGCTGATCACGCACCGCGGCTTCAGCGGGCCGGCCATCCTCCGGCTTTCCGCATGGGAAGCGCGGGCGATGGCGGAAACGCAGCATCATTTCCCGTTCATGATCGACTGGTTGCCGGAGTTGTCCGCCGACGCGCTGGTCGAGCGCTTCGCCGAGATCCGCCGGACGCAGGGCGCGAAGCTGGTCCGCAATACCCCGATCCCGCCGATCTCGCGGCGGCTGTGGGAACGCATCGTCACCTGCGCCGGGATTGACGACTCCGCGGTCTGGGGCCAGTTGCCGAAGCCGGAGACCCGTCGTTTGTTAGACGCTTTGAAATCCGCGCGCTTCGAGGCCACGGGCAAGACCACCAACAAGGACGAATTTGTCACCGCCGGCGGGATCGAGCGCAAGACCGTCGATTTCCGCACCATGGAAAGCCGCGTCACGCCCGGCCTCTACTTCGCGGGGGAGTGCCTCGACATCGACGGCATCACCGGCGGCTTCAACTTCCAGGCCGCCTGGACCACCGCGCACATCGCCGCGACGGCGATTGCGAAGCTGTAAGGGGTGGCGGTTTCGATGGCCGCCACACTGAGCGCCATAGCATTCCAATTTGCCACATGCAAAATGCTGCTGCTGTGCCAGACTCCGCGTCAGTGCACGGTTTCTTAATTGGTTTCTCCGCAATTTCCTTCCTCGGTTTCGGCTTGTCGTGCTTTCTCTGGCCGCCGATGAAGGCGGAATATGCGCGCTACGGAGTTTCGCGATTTCAGGCGCTGGTTGGCTTTCTGCAGGTCGCGGGAGCACTCGGCCTTTTGACGGGATTTGCGGTTCCTCTCGTTGGTCAACTCGCCGCCGGCGGGCTCGCTTTTTTGATGTTTTTCGGTGCATGTCTTCGGAAGCGCATCAAGGACAGCCTGGCACAAACGCTCCCGGCGATTCTTTATTTGGTCCTGAACGTTTACCTGGCGGTCAAGGGCTTCAATTAGCGGCACTCCTTCCGGCTGCCGCCCGGGATCACAGCTGGATGATCACAAGGATCGCCACGGCCATGATCAACATGGCAAGCGCTGGAACCGCAGCCTTGAAGGGATCCTTCACTTTCAGATGCATGCCGAAAGCACCGAGCATCAGCAGGATCAGAACCAGGGCGGCCGGTTGGACCAGGGCCGGTATCCAGACGCCGGCCAGCAATGCGAGCGCCACCGCGATCTTGAGCAACCCGGTCACCCACATGGCCCAGACCGGCAGACCGTAGGCTTCGAATTCGCCGCGCATGTTCTCCGCGCCTTTTCCGCGATAAAGAGTTCTCCGGCCGGCCCGGAGGAGCCACACGTTCAAGAGGCCCAAGCCGACGATGATTTGCAGGGCGATTCGAAGATTATCCATTTTGACCAAAGCGACGTTGCGCTTTCTCCTGCGACTGTCTTACCGAGGACGGGCACGGCGGACAATGAATTCTTCCTCTCTGGGAGCCGTCGCCTGGATTCCTGAAACTCTTCTGTTTGGACACGGGAGCGTGTGGCCCACCAGCAAACCGCCTCCGACATCAATGTTTATCTCGCATCATCGGGGGAAAGTCTATCCCTCGCCCAATCCGGTAAAACAGTCCGCATCATCGGCGGTCTTTTCTTCGCGGTGGGCGGCCTGGCGTTTCTCCGCGGGTTCCACGGTATCCTCAAGCTGGTCCGTTCCTTCGGCTTCGCCCGTCCTGCCGGTGGCTGAGGTGCCAGAGCATGACTGGGAACCCCCGCCTTGGAGACGGTCGCCATCGATCATTCGCTGAAAAGATCGGGCGCTACGAACTTCAAATCGCGAGGGAGGCGCTTCGGGGGAACTTGGCTTGACGGGCTTTCGATCCGTGGGTATATACCGCATATGACAACGACGATCTTCCTCAATGGCCGCTCCCAAGCGATCCGCATCCCCAAGGAGCTGCGCTTCGAGGGCAAGGAGGTTTCCATCCGTCGTCTCGGCGACGGGGTCTTGCTCGAGCCGGTGAAGGCATCGGCTTGGCCGCCGGGCTACTTCGAGAGCATCCGGATCGATGACGAGGCCTTCGTCCGCCCCGATCAGGGAGACTTGCCGCCGGTCGCGGATTTCGGCGCATGAAATACCTGCTCGATACCAACGTCTGCATTCGCGCGATGAAAGGCGACCCGCAGGTGACCGCCCGCTTGGCGCAGGCGGTGCCGGATGACTGCGGGGTGTCGATGGTCAGCGTGTTCGAACTCTTCGCCGGTGTGGCGCGCTGCCGGGACCCGCAGGGGGAGGGGGTAAAAGTGATGGAGTTCCTGCGCCCTCTTCATCTGCTTCCCTTCGACTGGGACTCCGCCCTGAAGACCGCCACCATCCGCTGGGAGCTGGAGAAGATCGGGAGGAAGATCGGGCCCTACGATCTCCAGCTCGCCGGCCAGGCGTTGGCCTTGGATGTGACGCTGGTCAGCCACAACCTGCGGGAATTCCGCCGGGTCAGGGGATTGAGGGTGGAGGATTGGGAGGGGGCTTGAGGGGAGTTTGGATTCACCCCGATGCTAATCCGTGAGACCTGCCTGCGATCACGGCGGACCTTTTGAAGCGTGTTATTCATGCAATCCACCAGATCGGGAGTAACCATCGAGACTTCATCGACGACCAGCGCATTGATCGTTTCAATTACGGCGACCATCTTTTTGGTGGGATCGGCGGCCTCATCTGGATTTACGTTCTTGGGAGGGATCCCGAAGAAGGAATGAATCGTCGAGCCTCGGACGTTGGAGGCGGCCAAAGCGGTGGGAGCGACAACCGCACAATTCCCGATCTGCTCGGACAAGAATCGGATGAGAGTGGATTTACCCGTGCCCTCCCGCCCGGTGACGAACACAGCCGCGCATCCGCTATTGATGGCACCGAGGACGAATTCATACTCAGGCAGAACTTGGATTGCTTCGATCTCCGCCTGCGGAGAGGCTTGGACGGCTTTAGGAGGATGATCTCCTTGGGTGATTTCACGGCTGATTTTCGACAAGTCCGTAGGCTCGACTTCGGCAATGCCAAGCAGCCGCCTCGCCAAACCGCGTATCCCGTCCCAAGTGCTCATGCGTCGGGATGCATCCAAAGCGACCTCAGCAATATACGTCGAGCCGGGAGCGCAACTTTGGCACCATCAAATCGCCGCCGCAAAAAATAGGGTCTCGTCTCTCGGACTCACGTCGCCGCCCATTCTCAATCCGCCGCAGCCCCAATCGTCCGGCAACAGATGAGTAATGTTCACCGGTGCAGCGCTGTAGGACGGCCTGCGGGTGGCATTCGGCGACGCGGATAAGGGCGCGGGCGGTGCCTTCGGGCTGGCGGTGGCCCTGTTCCTTCTCTCATCGGCCGTCATGAGCGGCCACATACTCCAAGGCGGCGTGGGCCAAAAGGCCCGAGCGGGTGTCTCCGTTGCGGGCGGCAAAGGCATCGATCTGAACGAGAAGCCGTTCGGGCAGCGTGATGTTCACCCGCTTTGCTTTTCCCGAGAGCTTCGAAACGTCCACCTCCACCAAGGCCCAGACGCCATCGGCAAAACTTTCCCCGGAACGATGAAACTCAACTGTCCGGGGCGTGGGAAGCTTCTCCCCATCGAGCAACAATCCCTCGACATGGCATTCGATCGCCTCGATGGCGTTCGAAAGCGCTTCGTCGGTGGTCGCTCCGGCCGAAAAGCAACCGGACAGGTCGGGAACGGTCACGCCGTAGTCGGAATCTGGATCCTTGTGGATGACGATGGGAAATCTCATGGTTTCAAGGTGGCCATGGCCAGCCGGCCTGTTGGAAAATGCTTTTGAGGGTTCCCTTAGGGAAATCCTTCTTGGGGTGGGGCACGGTCACGCGACCACTCCGTTCCGGATGCTTGTATTGATGATGGGAGCCCCGGACGTTCCCCAGGATCCAGCCGTCGGCTTTCAGTCTGGAGATGATTTCGCGGCTCGTCACCGGTGAATGATACACACGGTGTGGATTGAAGCAAGGGCTGGGATGAGGGTGGGTGGCGTGTACCGGACCGCGGATCTTTGGTCCGCATGGGAAAGCCATTTCGAGCGGACTGAAGATCCGCGGTCCAGTAAACGGTCAGGTTTGCTTCGGCGTCATCCGCAAGAGGCGTGCGGCAAGGACGCCGCAGCCACTTTCAGACCAGCCGCAGGAGCAGGTCGTCGCTGTCCACCTGGTCGCCTTTCTGAACCAGCAGCTCCTTCACCACGCCATCCGCGCTGGCGCTGACGGTGGTGAGCATCTTCATGGCTTCGAGGACGAGTAGCTTGTCGCCGGCTTTCACTTCCTGGCCGGGGGAGACGGCGATCTCGGTGACCATGCCGGGCATCGGGGCGCAGGCCTGGTTGGGGTCGCCGGTGTCGCCCTTGAGGCGGGCGGCCTTGGAGGTGGCGACGAGCGACTTGTCGAGCACCACGCTTTCGCGCGGCATGCCGTTGAGTTCGAAGAACAGGGTGCGGCGCCCGCCGTCGTCGGCCTCGCCGAGGGAGAGCAGTTTGATGAAGAGCGTCTTGCCGGGGTCGATCTCGACCTCGACTTCCTCGCCGACCTGGAGGCCGTAGAAGAAGGCCGGGGTGGCGAGTCCACTAAGGTCGTCGTACTTCCCGCGGAAGGCGTTGAAGTCGGCGAAGACCTGCGGATACATCAGGTGCGAGTAAAGGTCGTCGTCGCTGGCCGGCCGGCCGAGTTGCTTGACGACTTCGGCGCGGGCGGCTTCGAGGTCGACCGGTTCGGCGAGTTCGCCGGGGCGGCAGGTGGTCGAAGGCTTGTTGCCGAGCACCACCGCCTGGACTTCCGCAGGCCAGCCGCCGTCGGGCTGGCCGAGGCCGCCGGCCAGCATGTCGATGACGCTTTCCGGCCAGTCGATCGAGCCGGGCTTGAGCTTCGGCACGTCGGCCGCCTTGATGCCGCGGGTGATGAGGAACATCGCCATGTCGCCGACGACTTTCGACGACGGGGTGACCTTGACGATGTCGCCGAAGAGCTGGTTGACGTCGGCGTAGGTGCGGGAGATCTCGCGCCAGCGGTGGCCGAGGCCCATCGCGTTGGCCTGCTCGCGGAGGTTGGTGTATTGGCCGCCGGGCATTTCGTGCTCGTAGACTTCGGCGGTGCCGGAGCGCGGGGCGGAGTCGAAGGGCTTGTACTGGGCGAGGACTTCTTCCCAGTAGTCGGAGATCTCGTTGAGGGCGTCGAAATCGAGGCCGGGATCGCGCTCGGTGCCGGCGATGGCCGAGCAGACCGAGTTGAGGTTCGGCTGCGAGGTCGAACCGGACAGCGAGGCCATGGCGAGGTCGACGATGTCCACGCCGGCCTTGCAAGCGGCGAGCACCGAGGCGGCGTTGAGGCCGGAGGTGTCGTGGGTGTGGAAGTGGATCGGGATGCCGATCTCCTGCTTGAGGGCCCTCACCAGGTCGTAGGCGGCCTGCGGTTTGCAGAGGCCGGCCATGTCCTTGATGGCGAGGATGTGCGCGCCCATCGCTTCGACTTCCTTGGCCTTGGCGACGTAGTATTTGAGCGAATACTTGTCGCGCTTCGCGTTGAGGATGTCGCCGGTGTAGCAGATCGCGGCCTCGCAGAGCGGCTTGCCGTGCTCGCGGACGGCCTCCATCGCGACCCGCATGTTAGGCAGGTAGTTGAGGGAGTCGAAGATGCGGAAGATGTCCATGCCCGCGTCGGCCGAATGCTTGACGAAGCCGGCGACGACGTTGTCCGGGTAGTTCGAGTAACCCACCGCGTTGGAGCCTCGGAAGAGCATCTGGAACAGGATGCCGGGGACCTTTTCACGGAGGCGGCGGAGGCGCTCCCAGGGGCACTCCTTGAGGAAGCGCATCGCGGTGTCGAAGGTCGCGCCGCCCCACATTTCGAGCGAGAAGAGCTGCGGCAGGCTGGCGGCGTAGTGGTCGGCGATGCGCAGCATGTCGAGGCTGCGCATGCGGGTGGCGATGAGCGACTGGTGGGCGTCGCGCATCGAGGTGTCGGTGATGAGCAGGCGCTTCTGGTCGAGGATCCACTGGCTGAACTTTTCGGGGCCGAGCTCGAGCAGGAGCTCTCGAGATGGTGGATGGGAGATGGTGGATGGTGGATGAAGATGGGGGATCCGGGGCGCGGGGATCGGCTTGTCGGGTTTCCAGCCTTTGGCGGTGGTGTTGCCGTTGACGGTGATGTCGGAGAGGTAGGACAGCAGCTTGGTGGCGCGGTCGCGCTTGGCCTTGAACTTGACCAGCTCCGGCTTGGTATCGATCAGCTTGGTGTGGGCCTGGCCGCTGCGGAAGGTGTCGTCGCGGATGACGTTTTCCAGGAAGGGGATGTTGGTCTTCACCCCGCGGATGCGGAACTCGCGAAGGGCGCGGTCCATCCGCTGGCAGGCGGTTTCGAAGTCGCGGCCCATCGCGGTGAGCTTCACCAGCATGGAGTCGTAGAACGGCGTGATCACCGAGCCGGCGTCGCCGGAGCCGGCGTCGAGGCGGATGCCGAAGCCGGCGGCGGAGCGGTAGTTGAGGATGCGGCCGTAATCCGGCGCGAAACCGCGCTCCGGGTCCTCGGTGGTGATGCGGCACTGGATCGCGTAGCCGTTGCAGGGGATCTCGGCCTGCTGGGGGATGGCGATCTCGGGGCTGAACAGCGAGTGGCCCTTGGCGACAAGGATCTGCGAGCGGACGAGGTCGATGCCGGTGACGCATTCGGTCACCGTGTGCTCGACCTGGATGCGCGGGTTCATCTCGATGAAGAACCAGTCCTTCTGGTCCATGTCGTAGAGGAATTCGACCGTGCCGGCGTTGTTGTAGCCGATGCCCTTGGCGAGGGTCACGGCGGCTTCACAGAGCTCCTTGCGCACGACGGGATCGAGCTCCACCGACGGGGCGATCTCGACGACCTTCTGATAGCGGCGCTGGACCGAGCAGTCGCGTTCGTGGAGGTGGACCACGTTGCCGTGCTGGTCGCCGAGGATCTGGACCTCGATGTGCTTGGCGCGGGAGATGTAGCGTTCGAGGAACACCGCGGCGTTGCCGAAGGCGTTGAGCGCCTCGTTCTGGGCCTCGGCCAGCAAGGCGGGGAGCTGGTGCGGCTCCATCACCACGCGCATCCCGCGGCCGCCGCCGCCGAAGGCCGCCTTGATGATGAGCGGGAAGCCGATCGACGGCGCGATCTTCATCGCCTGCTCGCGGTCGGTCACCGGCTCCTCGGTGCCGGGCAGGGTGGGGACGTTGAATTTCGCGGCCAAGGTGCGGGCGGCGGTCTTGTCGCCCATGTTCTCCAGAAGATCGGGCGAGGGGCCGATGAAAGTCATGCCTTCCCGGGCGCAGGCACGGGCGAAGGCGGCGTTCTCGGATAGGAAGCCGTAGCCGGGGTGGACCAAAGTCACGCCTTTCGACTTGGCCATCGCGACGATGCCTTCGACATCGAGGTAGGCACCCACCGGGCCTTTGTCCTTGTCGAGCTGGTAGGCTTCGTCGGCCTTGAAGCGGTGGCGGGAGAAGCGGTCCTCCTCGGCGAACATCGACACCGTGCGGAGTCCGAGTTCGTTCGCGGCGCGGAAAATGCGGATGGCGATTTCACCGCGGTTGGCGGCGAGGAGCTTGTCGGTCTTGGGTTGCGGCATGCGGGGGAATTCCTAAGCCTTCGGTGGGGAATCGGCCAAGAGGAAAGGTGACAGCGCGATCACTCTGTTGGTGGGCGGAGAAGAGACGCCGAAAATCTAGAGAAAGGCGTTGACGGACCATGCTGGCGCTCCTATGCCTTCGCGGTCGCGACAATAGCAGGCGGCCCGATTGGTAGGTCTTTCCGGTTTTTGGGTTTTTCCGGGGGCTAATCGATCGGGCCGCTTCATTTTTCCACACGGGCAATCCGGGCGCGATCAAGGTCGTAGGGGCTGATTTCCAGCAACACGACGGTTCCTGCGGGCAACTCCGGCGGATTCGCGGCGAGCTCTTTTGAAAGATGCGAGGTCACTTTTTTGCCATTGGGCAGCGAGACTTCGAACAGGCCCTCGGCGAGGGCTTTGAGGATGGTGCCGAGGGGGCGCAGGCAGTCGTCGTGCGGGGAGCCGGAAGTTCTCACGGGGGAAGAGGGATCACGGGTTGGGGAGGATTTGCAAGCACGGCAAGCCCACGGCTTGACGGCCTTGGCCTGAAACCTCATGTTCCCGATCTTTCCGCAACTGCCGGTCCACGATGGCAGCCGCTTCACCGATCCTTCCTTAACTCCATGAATCTCCGATTGATTCTTCATGCCTCCGCCGCCCTTTTTCTGGTGGCGACCTCTTGCACTCCCTACGTGGAACCTCCGCCGCCGGCACCCGAAGATCCGGCGGCCCGCAAGCGCACTCCCGAGGAAGAGGAGAAGTTGCGCAAAGAGCGCGAGGCGATGAAGAAGGACGAGGAAAACAAGACTCCGGACAAGGACAAGAAGTCCGAAGGCGAGCAGGAAGGCACTGCAAACAAGAATCCCGGCGAGGGGGAAGGCACCACGCCGAAGCCGCCCGAACCGAAGTCCGATATCCAAGTGGCGCGGCCGGTCCCCGGCAAGCCCGGTTTCGTCTTCAGCCCCTTCAACAACAAGGTGATCGACGTGAAGGGCATCCCGAGCGGACGCCTGGTCGCCGATCCGACCTATCCGGCTTCCGAGAAGAAGCACTTCCGGGTGCCTTGAGTCCGGGCCGGTTCCAGATTGCTTGATTTCGAGGAGCCGGTCCCCCTCAGGGTCCGGCTCCTTCATTGATACCCGGAGATCGTGATGGAGTTTGAAAAAGTAGCCGTGCTCGGCGGCGGTCTCCTCGGAGGTTCGCTCGCGCTGGCTTTGAAGCGGGATTTTCCCGGTCTTCCGGTCGCGCTGTGGGCGCGACGGTCGGAGACCGTGGCGGAGGCTCGCTTGCTCGGAATCGATGGTGCCACGGATGATCTGGCGGAGGCGGTCAAGGGCGCGGACCTGGTGGTGCTTTCCACCCCGGTCGGCGCGATGGCCGCGGTGCTGCTCGCCGCCCAATCCGCCGGACTTTCGCCGGACGCGCTGATCACGGATGTCGGCAGCGTGAAAGCCGCGCCGCACCGCGCGCTCCGGCCGCTGCTGGCGAGGACCGGCGGGAAGTTCATCGGCAGCCACCCGATGGCGGGCTCCGAGCAGAATGGCGTCGGGGCGGCGGACGCCAGGCTCTTCGAAGGCGCGGCCTGCCTGATGACCGATGACGAAGCGGTCGGCGAGCCGCTGGCCGGTCGGCTGGCGAGGTTTTGGCGGGCGGTCGGCTGCCGCGTGACGTGGCTGGATGCTGCGGCGCACGATGCCCTCGTCGCGCGGATCAGCCATTTCCCGCACATGATGGCGGCGGCGGCGGCCAAGGTGGCTTTGGAGAATCCGGTCGACGCCCGTTTCGGCGGCGGTGGCCTACGCGACACAACCCGCGTCGCCGGCGGAAACCCGGTCATGTGGGCGGAGATCGCGAACGAAAACCGCGAGGCGCTGGGCGGGGTCGTGCGGCAAGGAATCGCCGCGATGAGTGAAATGCTTGCCATGCTGGAGGCAGGCGACCAAGAAGCGCTGCGCGGTTGGCTGGAGGACGCGAAATCACGCCGCGACGCCTCCCGGCCCGACCTCAGAAACGATTTTCCATGAGCGAGTTCCGAGTCCGATCGATCCGCACGCTGGACGCCGCCTTCCCGGTGCCCGGCGACAAGAGCATGTCCCATCGAGCGGCGATGATCGCGGGTCTGGCCGACGGCATTTCGACCGTCCGCAATTTCCTGCCGAGCGAGGACTGCCTCAACACCCTGGGCGCGATGCAGGCCTGCGGCGTCGAAGTCGAGGTGCTGGAGGAAATGCCGGGCTTCGGGCCGACCTCGATGCGCATCCACGGCCGCAAGATGCAACTTTCCGCGCCGGCCGCGCCGATCGACTGCGGGAATTCCGGCACCGGCATGCGGCTGCTCGCCGGTCTGTTCGCGGGGCAATCGTTTGATTGCGAGCTGTTCGGCGACGAGTCGCTGTCCGGTCGTCCGATGGGCCGCATCACCAACCCGCTCGGCGAGATGGGCGCGAAGATCGAGTGCCTCGGCGAGAAGCCGGGCTGCGCTCCGCTGAAGATCCACGGCGCGAAGCTTCATCCGATCCGCTACGAGCTGCCGGTCGCCAGCGCCCAGGTGAAGAGCGCCGTGCTGCTGGCCGGGATGTTTTGCGAAGGCGTGACCACCGCGGTGCAGCCGGCCGACACCCGCGACCACACGGAGCGGATGCTTGAGTCCTTTGGCGTGAAAGTGATCACGGAAGGTCAGGCGATTTCGCTCGAAGGCGGCCAAATTCCCCAGGCCCGCGACTTCCGGGTGCCCGGCGACATTTCCAGCGCGGCCTTCTGGGTCGTCGCGGCTGCTGCGCTGCCGGGATCGCGGCTGGTCGTCCGCAATGTCGGCCTCAATCCGACCCGCACCGCGGTGCTCGACGTGATCGAACGGATGGGCGCGCAGATCACCCGCACCGTGCTTTCCACCGATGACGGCGAGCCGATCGGCGACGTCGAGATCCGCGGGGCTCAGCTTCACGGCACCGAACTTTTGAAGGCGGAGATTCCCAACCTGATCGACGAGATCCCGGTCATCGCCGTCGCCGCCGCGCTGGCCGAGGGCAGGACCGTGATCCGCAACGCCAAGGAACTCCGCGTCAAGGAGACCGACCGCATCACGACCGTGGTCAACGGCCTGCGCGCGATGGGCGGGCAGGTCGAGGAGTTCGAGGACGGCATGGAAATCACCGGCGGTGCGCCTTTGCACGCCGCGACGATCGAAAGCTGCGGCGACCACCGGATCGCGATGGCCTTCGCGATCGCCGGACTCTTCGCCAGCGGCGAAACGGTGATCCGCAACACCGACTGCGTGAACACTTCCTACCCCGGCTTCTCCCGCCAGCTCGACGCCGTATTGGCCGAAAGCAAGAACGCCGCGGACTACGATCTTCCCACCGTTCCCGTCACCGCATGATCCTCCATCGCGCCATCGCCATCGACGGGCCGGCCGCTTCCGGCAAGAGCACCCTCGCGCGGATCCTGTCGCAGCGGCTCGGGCTGATCATGGTGAATTCCGGTGCGATGTACCGGGCCGTGACTTGGAAGATTTTGCAACTCGGCATCGATCCCACCGACCGCGCCGCGGTGGTCGGGGCACTGCGGAACATGGACGTCGAATGCGGCGTCGACGGCCTCGATTCCACCGTGCGGGTCGATGGCGTCGATCCCGGCGACGCGCTGCGCAGCGAGGAAGTGAACTCCGCCGTTTCCGCCGTGTCTGCAGTGCCCGAAGTCCGCGAGTGCCTGGTTTCCCTGCAACGCGACTATTTGAAGCTCGGCGACGTGGTGATGGAAGGCCGCGACATCGGCAGCGTGGTGTTTCCCGAGACGCCGTACAAGATTTACATGGATGCCGACCCGACCGTGCGCGAGGCGCGGCGCGAGGTCGTCGGCGAGGTCGACTCGGTGGCCGCCCGCGACAAGGCCGACAGCGGCCGCGCGACCGCGCCGCTGAAGATCGCCGACGGCGCGGCGATTCTCGATACCTCCGGCCACAGCATCGAGTCCGGTGTGGAGGCTGCTCTGGTCATCCTGGCCGGGCAAGGATTCGCAATGCCCGCCGCCTGACTTTCCTTTCACTCCCATGCGTTGGATCTATTGGTTTGGTTGGTCCATTTTCGGCTGCGCCTATCGCTCGCTGTTCGGGCTGAAGGTCGTCGGCCGGGAGCACCTGGTGCTCGATGGCGCGGTGCTGGTCGCTTCGAATCACGAGAGCTTCCTCGACCCGCCGCTGATCGGCACGCTTTACCGCGACGAGATGTTCTACCTCGCCCGCAAGACCCTGATGTCAGGACCGCTGCTCAAGTGGATCTACCTCGCGTGGAATTCGATCCCGGTCGACCAGGACCGGCCGGACATGACCAGCCTGAAGGCGATCATCAAACTGCTGAACTCCGGCAAGCGCGTGCTCGTGTTCCCGGAAGGCGAGCGCAGCCTCGACGGGGTGATCGGCGTCGCCCAGCCGGGCGTCGGCCTGATCGCCGTGAAATCCAACGCGGTGATCCAGCCGATCCGCATCCGCGGCGCGCGCGAGGCCTTGCCGCGGGGCTCCGGGCGCATCCGCTTCAACCAGATCTCCCTCCACATCGGCCCGGCGATCCGGCTGACCGAGGAGGAGCTGACCACCGCCAAGGGCAAGCACGGCTACCAGCACATCGCCGACCGCATCATGGCGGCGATCCAGGCGTTGTGAGCGGGGCGTGGCGCTTGGGCTTTTCAGGAAGAGAGTTGCGGAAGGGAGAGGGCACCGCCCTTCCAAACCTGACTTGCCGCTTGTCCGATGAGACGCTATCGTCATGCCCAGTGAAAGCGACCGAGAGTCCGAAATCCATCGTCCGCCCGCTCATCAGCGAGGAACGGATGCAGGAGATCCTGTCCTCGCGGCGCTCGATTTCCTCCGAGGAGGCTTACCGGGAGATGGAGAAACACCTGGGTCGCCCCCGCTCGCCTGGCAGGAGAGCCGTCTCCTTCAATGGGCAGACCGTCTGGGTCTCCTGCTGAATCCCGCCGATCTTCCCCACAGGGTCATCCGTGGCGGACAGGAACACGAGTTGTTCCACGACGAGGCCACCGACCGCTACCTCAAAGTCACCCGCAACGGTGTCTTCGGCCTCAGCCCGGGCATCGAGCTTGCCCTCGTCTCGTCGTCCCAGGACGCCCGCCGCTTCCATCTCTGGGAAGCCTCGCCCCTCGAGTGTCTGATCCCCTTCGATGTCATTCCCTGCCATCCGGGCGGCGGCTTTCTTGCCTTCATCGAGGAAACCCTGAGCGCCGGCCACCGCCTCCGCGCCGTGCGCACCGTGACCACGCGCCACGAATGATGGATGGCGCCAGAAATTTGGCACTTGGCACTTCATCCTTGGCACTTACCACTCGCCCGCATGGCGAAGGTGCTGGTGGGACTTTCCGGCGGGGTGGATAGCTCCGCCGCCGCGGCCCTGTTGATCGAGCAGGGGCACGAAGTCGCGGGCGGCTTCATGAAGAACTGGATCAACGCCGAAGGCCTGCCGGGGGATTGTCCCTGGGAGAGCGATCTGGAAGACGCGTTGGCAGTGGCGCGGAAGCTGGGGATCGAGTTCCGGGTGGTGGACCTGATCGACCAGTACAAGGAACGGATCGTCGACTACCTGGTGGAAGGCTACCGCTCCGGAATCACGCCGAACCCCGACGTCTGGTGCAACCGCGAGATGAAGTTCGGGGTTTTCCTCGACTACGCGCTGGAGCAGGGCTTCGAGGCCGTCGCGACCGGCCACTACGCCCGCAAGCGGACGCTTTCCGACGGCCGGCCGGCGATCCTGCGCGGGGCGGACCCGAACAAGGACCAGAGCTACTTCCTCGCGCTGATGACCGAGTTCCAGGCGGCGCACGCGATGTTCCCGGCGGGCGAACTCCTGAAGCCGGAGGTCCGCGAGGTCGCCCGGCGGCACGGCTTGCCGACGGCGGAGAAGAAGGACAGCCAGGGGATCTGCTTCATCGGCGAGATCAAGATGAGCGACTTCATCCGCCACTACATCCCCGACCGGCCGGGCGAGATCGTCGACACCGCGGGCAAGGTGCTGGGCGAGCACCGCGGGCTGCACCTTTACACCCTGGGCCAGCGCAAGGGCCACGGCGTCGCCTCGCCGCGCGAGGGGATGGCCTATGTGGTGGTCGCGAAGCATCTGGAAAAGAACCGGCTGGTGGTCGGCTGGGACGAAAGCGACACGCCGGGGCTCTATGCCCGCGAGTGCGTGATTGGCAGTGTTTCGACCATCGGTTTCAGCTTCGACCAGCCGTGCCGGATCGATGCCCAGCCGCGCTACCGGGCGAAGGCCGAGCGGGCGGACGTGGTGCCGCGCGACGACGGCAAACTGGAGCTGCGCTTCCAATCCCCCCAGCGGGCCATCGCCCCCGGCCAGATCTGCGGCTTCTACGACGGCGGGAGGCTGTTAGGCGGCGGGGTGTTTGAGGAGGTGAGGGGGTAGGGGGGGGGGGCGCTTTGAACTCGATTTTCAATTTGCCACTCCGCCGCTACGGTATTACCCTCCGTCTTACCATGAAGACCCTGACGGTGAAAATTCCCGAAGCTCTGGAGATAAAATTGCGGAACAAGGCGAAAGCCTCAAACCAACCTGTTTCCGAGGTCGTGCGTCGGGCGCTGGTCCGTGAGATGGAAGCCGATGCCGTGGACTTCTCCAAGCTCGCCGCGCCCTATCGCGGGATGTTTTCCGGCCCGGCGGATCTCTCAACTCGCGAGGGCTATGGAGATCGCGAATCTCGTTGATGCCGGACCGCTGATCGGCTGGCTCAATGCCTCCGACCAGTGGCACCAGTGGGCCATCGAGACCCTCTCCGCGGTCCACGGTCCGCTCCACACCACCGAGATCGTCCTCGGCGAGGCGTGCTGGCATCTTGGCGGCAACACCCAGCCCGTCCATGCCCTGCTGGGCCTCGTCCGGGTGGGTGCCATCCAACTGGTCCACCCGTGGCCCGGCCATCTCGAGCGGACCCAGGAGCTGATGATGAAATACGAGCGCATGGATGCCGCCGACGCCTCGCTCGTCATGCTGTCCGAGATCCATCGCAGCGCGAGGATCATCACCACCGACCGCCGCGACTTCACCATTTACCGCCGCTTCGGGCGCCAACGCCTGCCGGTCGTCCTGCCTCCTGCATGAGCCCCGCTCGGCATTCAAGTCGAGTCGCTCTCCGAGTGCGGGATAGCTGACGATGATGCTTGGTGCGAATCCGGGCGGCACCGGGATGCTATGCCGGTCAAAATGCGCCAATAGAACCGACCCGAATGGCAGGGGATTCCGTTCAGAAATGTGATTTTGCGAGAACCCCATCCACGACCCCATCCATCGGCTTGTTCTGCTAGTCGAGTGGGGTGTTGGGTCGCTTTGATCACGGGGGCGGAACTCAGCTCTCGGAAGCATACCGCGCGACGATCTCAACGGTCGACAATCCCAACCACTCCTCCCGGCTCTCCACCAGATTAGCGCGGAATGCTGCGTGCTTATCTTCCGTCTCGCTGGCAGGCTCGGTCTCGTATAGCAGTGCCTTGATCACGCCTAATTGCGCATCCCTGACCCGCTCCGAAGATCGTTAGAGCTTTGCGAAGTCTGCTTCATGACGAATGTGGTGCCGCAGATCATCTTCCCGCTGCTCCAGAATCGCCTTCTTCTTGCGGGCGCCAGTTCTTGCAACGTATCCGGCCATCTAATTTTTAACGATGAGCGCATGCACCACTACCAGCGAGGGCGAGCGTCGATCACGGGGTTTGTGTTGAAGTTACGAGAAATCATCGAAACAGAGCGGCTGGTAGTGGTTGTCATGACGCGTCTTGTGTGTGCCCAGCATGGGCACGTTGTAAACGGGGTTCAAGTCCCCTGTGGAAATACCAGAAATGAAACGAAACCACCACCAGAGGCCAAGCGCGGAAGGGCGACCGACCGCGTGA
>Ga0247843_1001476_pt1 | contig 47678 bp, 39 predicted proteins | sample LaCruzMarch2017__FD_192420 | JGI IMG/M metagenome (GOLD analysis project Ga0247843, IMG submission 192420) | Freshwater microbial communities from meromictic Lake La Cruz, Castile-La Mancha, Spain - LaCruzMarch2017_8m | ecosystem: Environmental > Aquatic > Freshwater > Lake | place: Spain...
AAGTTGCTCGCTTCTGGCGGCGGGCGGTTCTGAAGGTTGCGAAGCTCCCGGGGAGTAGCGCCGCCCACCCGCACAACGTGCAACGATGTGCTACTTCGCGGCGCTGCCGCGGGGAAGTAGAGCAACCTTGCAAGTTGCTCGCTTCTGGCGGCGGGCGGTTCTGAAGGTTGCGAAGCTCCCGGGGAATAGCGCCGCCCACCCGCACAACGTGCAACGATGTGCTACTTCAGTTCCGGCGCGGTCCAGGGGCGGCCGCTGCGGTCCTTGGTGACCTCGCGCTGCTTCTTGACCTGATCGGCGCTGACGGCCGGGGCCTTGTTGCTCCACTCGTTGCGGACGTAGGTCGCGATGTCGGCGAGCTTCTGGTCGGTGAACATCGGGTTCATCCCGAGCGCCGGCATGTCGGCGGTGGGGGTGTAGGTGATGCCGGCCACGGTGACCGGGCCGGTCATGCCGTGAAGCATGATCTTGATCAGGACATCTGGATTGCCGGTGACCCATTCGGACTCTTCAAGCGGCGGGCCGAGGGCTTGGACGCCGGAGCCGTCGGGACCGTGGCAACTGAAGCAGACGGCTTCGCCGGCGTAGAGCGCTTTGCCGCGCTCCCAGGAAGCGAGCTGGGCGCCTTTGAGCGAGGGGCCTTTCGGACCCTTGGCGGCGGCGTTCTTCTCGCCTTGGTCGAGCCAAGCGACGAGCGCCTTGTCCTTGGGATCGGCGAGGGCCTTGAAGGCGGCTTCGTGACCGTGGAGGCCGGAAATCGCGGCTTCGCGGACGAAGCGGGTCTTCGCCTGCCCCTTCAGCAGGCCGGCGAGCGATTCCAAGGCCGCCGGGGTGCCGGCGGTGCCGAGGGCGCGGGCGAGGTAGGGAGCGGCTTCGGGGGCTGCGGGTTTCAGGGCGGCGATCCCGCCTTGCAGCTTGGCCATTTCCTCCGGGGCAAGGCGCGTGGAGGCCCAGAGGGCGGACGATTGCACCTTGGCGTCCTTGTCTTTCAAGGCCTCGACGAGGTGTTCGGCCTTGAGCGCTCCCATGCCTTCGAGCGACCAGATCGCGTGGACCCGGGCAACCGGCTGGCCGTTGGCGGCGAGCTTGGCGAGGAGAGGAACGGTGGCGGGATCCTTGCGGTCGACAAGGACGCGCTGGGCGGTCTCGCGATGCCAGGCATTGGCGTGCATCAGCATTTTGACCAGGTCGAGCCCTTGCAGCGCGCCGATGTCCACCTTTGGCTCAAGCTTACCGGAAGTACTACGGACGCGGTAGATACGGCCGTGGCCGAAGCCCGGCTTGTCGAGGCCGCGGGCCAGGTTCTGCTTGCGGAGGTAGCTGGTCTGGTAGGTCTTGTGCTGGATGATGCCGTGATACATGTCGACCAGGTAGAGCGAGCCATCGGGAGCCGTGTAGGCGTTGACCGGGCGGAAACGCTCGTCGGTGGAGGCGAGGAATTCCTTTTCGCCAAGCGGGTGGCTGCCACCTTGCTTGCCATCCTTCTCATCGATCTTGACCGCCTTGACCAGGTTGGCGACGGACTCGGTGGCGAAGCCGGTGCCATACCAGTCCTTGGGGAAATTGGTGCCGCGATAGACGGTCATGCCGGCGGCGGCGGTGCAGTTGATCAGCTTGTGGGTCTTCGGGTCGAGCGTCTGCTCGTTGTAGCCGTTCGCCTTCGACATGTAGCCGCGGTTGACGGCGGGGGTCACGCGGATCGGCCAGGTGCGGTTGCTGCCGAGGGCGTTCTGGTCGTTGTATTTCGCCTTCACCGCCGGGTTGGCGGTCAGCAGGTTCGGCGCGAGGCTTTCGCCGAAGAGGAAGGCGGAGTTGTGATTGTGATAGAGGCGGCCCCAGTCGTCGCGGGCGATGCCCCACTGGCCGCGGAAGAAGGTCGGCTCGATCTGCCACTTGCCGTTCACGCGGCGGATGCGCTTGTCGGATTTGGCGAGGTAAAGCCAGTTGTCGAGGTTCGGCATCAGGCCGTTCGGCTTGTGCTCGACGTTGCCGCCGCCGTTGAACTTGCCGTCGATGACCTCCGGTTCGCCGACCGGCTTGAGGCCGTCACGCTTGGCCCACATCAGCCGGTGCTCGTCGAGGAACAGGATGCCGTCGTCGAACACGGTGACGGCGCGAGGAAGCAGGACCTTGTCGAGGAAGACCGTCTTCTTGTCCGCCTTGCCATCGCCGTCGCTGTCTTCCAGCACGCTGATCCGGCCTTCCGGGATGTCCTCGCCCTTGCCGTCGATGTCCGGCATGTAGCCGCGCATTTCGCAGACCCAGATCCGGCCGGCGGGGTCGAAGTCGAGGCACACCGGCTTGTCGACCAGTGGTTCGGTGGCGACCGGTTCGATCACGAAGCCGGGTGCGATTTGGAAGCTCTTCAGGGCGTCAGCGACCGATAGCACCGGCGATGGCGGGATCTCGCTCTCGGGGACGACCGGGGCCATGTTGTCGTGACCTTTGCGATCACCTTGTTGGGCGGCAAGGGGCAGGGTGCCGATCAGGGCGGCGAGGACGGTGTGCGGGCGCATGGATTTTCGGTTACGGGTGGGACGGGCGGACTCTTCCTGTTTGGGAAGGGAAAGTCAAAATCTGTATGACAGAAGCTGGAGTCGCTGGCTTGCAAGAAGTGATAGGAATGCCGGAATTCAAGGGGAATCTCGCACTCGCCAAATCGCTGGAGCGGTGCATGTTCGGGTCGTGAAAAAATTCCATTTCCTGCTGCCTGCGTTCGTTGTGTTCGTTTCCTGCGACAAGAACTCTACGGCCGACGCCCCCAAGGCGTTGGAGGTGAAAGAGGAAGTTGTCCTGGTCCCGCCGCCGGGAGATCCGAAGACGCCGGGGGAACACCTCGACCAAGCGTTGCAGAAGACCGGCCAAGGGCTCCAGGTGGCGGGAGAAAAGACGGAAGAGGGGCTCAAGACCGCGAAGGAGAAGACCGAAGAGGGCTCGGACAAGGCGGCGGAGGCGACCGGGAGATTCCTCAAGCGCGTGGGCGAGGAGATCGAGAACCAGGCGGAGAAGCCGGTGCCTCCCGCGGGAGAGCCTTGATCGGCCGGCGTGACCGAGCCAATTGATCGGAAAAGGCGGAAGCAGGGAGAATCCTCCCGGAAATCATGGTCCGCCTGCTTCGGCTCGTGTTAAAGCGGCCAGCAGGAACTCCGCGCTTGAGCCTTCAGGCAAGGGTCCTCCCTCTGCAATGACACCGTCGACCCAGCGGCGGGCACTTTCGGGTGCGATCCTGGCATAGGCGAATACGAGAGAGGGCAATGAAACCAGCGACTCATCCCCGGACTCGCTCTCCAACCGCGCATTTGCCAATGCCCGGTCGAGCGCAACGCTGCCTTCGACCTCCAGTTCGCGCGCCTGGCACTGGAATTCGAGCGTGGACCCCCAGATCGCGGCGAAAATGGAATCGTCAGCCTGCTCGCGGAAGCTTGTCCGGATGTCCTCAAGTTCGGCGGGGGTTGCATGGCTCATTGAAGTCACGAGGCGATTGAAGGTCACGACGTCGAAAAGGGGCTGCCGAGATGGATCAACACGGCCAGCCGGGACCAACAGATCGATCTCCCCTTCTTTCCAATCGCCGAGCATCCGGCGGACGCCCTCTCCGAGCTCCTTGCCCTCGAGCAATGGTCCGCGCATTGCCGCGCTCTGCCGATCTCGACGACCCGGTCCGTCGTCGCGGCGGCTCATGCCGGAAGTGGAAGCCAATGGGGTGTCCGGTGGACCTGCGGCTTCCGCGGCTATAGATTGCGGCCCTCCTCTGCGGCCGGCTGCAAAACCCAGGAGGAAAAGGGCAGCCCCCGCCGTGATCAATACGACAGCTTTCATCGACCCGCAGGATGCAAGCGATCGCCCTCCCGGGCGAGGTCAAAGCATCGCCTTGAATCGCTCCAAAGCCCCGGCGTAGGTCGCGGCGAGCGAGGTGTCCGGCTCGATCCGCGAACCGGCGGCGGGTTTGCAGAAGTCGGCGCCGAGGCGGGCGAGGTCGTGGCCGCAGGCGTGGGCGGCGCGCAGGGCGGCCCCGAGGCCGGCACCGTTGGCGATGGCGAAGCGTTCGACCGGGGCTTGGAAGATGTTGGCGACCAGTTGCGCGATGCCGTCGTTCTGCGAAGCGCCGCCGGTGAGGCGGATCAGGCCGGCCTTCTCGCCGATCCACTGGCTGTGGAGGCGCATGTTGAGGAACTGGCCTTCGAGCAGGGCGCGGACCTGGACCGGTGCCGGGGCATCGGCGGGGAAGTTTCTAACAGGGCCGTCGAAGTCGCGGCGCGGGGTGATTTCGGGGCCGAAGAAGGGCAGCATCTGCTGGCCGTTGTTGCCGGCGGGGGTGAGGGCCAGGCCGTCCTTGTCGAAGGCGGACCAGTCAAGCCCGAAGGCGTCGCGCAGCGCCTCGCGGGCCAGCGAGCCGTTGCGGAAACAGATCAGGGACATGAAGCCGCCGGCCGGATTGCCGAAGACGTGGCCGAAGCCTTGCGGGTCGGTGACCGGCTTTTCCATCGCGGCGAAGAAGGTGTCCGAGGTGCCGAGCGAGATGACGATGGTTCCCGGCGCGGTGGCACCCATGCCGACCAGCGACGAGGGATTGTCGCCGGTGGATAGCACGACCTGGCAGTCGGGCGAGAGGCCGAACTTTTCGACGAAGTATTCCGAGACGAAGCCGGCGAGGGTGGTGCCGGCGGCGGCGGGCGGGAGCTTGGCGCGGAGGTTCGGTGCGGTGGCAGCCAGTAGGGCGTCGTCCCAGTCGAGGGTCTGCAAGTTGAGCAGGTTCATGCCCGCGCCGTCGCCGTGGTCGATGGCGATCGACTTGCCGGCCATCACCGAGCCGACGAAGGAGCTGATGAGGTGGATGACGGCGGTCTTTTCATAGGCGGCAGGGTCCTGCTTGAAGAAGCGGCGGATCTGCGGGCCGGTGAAGCGTTCGACGGCGATCGAGCCAGACTTGCGGCAGACCTCGGCATTGCCGCCGACCGCCGCGGCAATTTCGGCGCACTCGGCCCCCGTGGACGTGTCCATCCAGATCGGCGCGGTGGCGCGGGTGAGGGCGCCGGAGAGCTGGCCTTCGAGGGATTCGGCGGCCTTTAGCGAGGCGAGGCGGGATTCGAAGGTGTCGTCGAAGTAGAGCGAGCCGTGCTGCTGGCCGGAGCAGGCGAGGGCGGTGATTTGCGAGAGGTCGAAGCCGTCGGCGAGTTTGGCGAAGACGAGATCGATCGCCTCCATCCACATCCGCGGGTCGGCGTGGACTTCGCCGTCCTTGCCACCGGGGATGAAGCCGCTGGGCGAGTGGTAGGCGGGCAGGGCGCTGCCGAAGTTCACCGAGACCTCGCGGACGATCGCGCCGCTGGCGGGATCGATGACGAGGGCGGAGAGCGACTGGGTGGAGGAATCGAGGCCGAGGAACATGGGCTTTAGAAACCAGAGGCAAGAGGTCAGAGACCAGAAGGAAAAGCGGCATCCGGCGGAGCGCTGGCTTTAGCCGGCTTGTCTTTCCTCCTCACCGGTCCGAGCCGGCTGAAGCCGGCGCTCCACCCTGCGGCTCACAGGCCGAGCTCCTGGCGGAGGGCCTCGAAGAGCGGGTCGCGCGGGGCGGCGGTGACGGGCTTCTTGCGCGGCGGCTTCTTGGCGGAGCGGGCGGGCTTCTCCGCGGGGCGGCGGGGCGGACGGGCGTTCATGGGTTCGCGGTGGTTGGTTCGGTGGAGAGGGGCAGCGTCTTGTCGGCGGAGTCGATCCAGTGCTGGAGGAAGAACTTCTTCTCATCGGTGAGGAATCGCTCGGAGGTGCCGATGATCGGCCGCAGCGAGGTGCTCATTTGCAAGGTCACGACGAGAAAGATCCCGGCCCAGAGCAGGACCGGACCGTTCGAGGTGGCTCCGCCGGCCGAGACCGCGCTCTTGAGGAAACGGAAGCCGAACAGCAGCGCGACGAACCACGGGATCAGCGCGAGCAGGCCCATGAAGCTGTAAGAGCGGGTCGCCTGGGTGAAGATCCACACCGCGGGGGCGAAGCCTAACAGCAGCACCCCGGCCAGTGCCAGCATGCCGGCCAGCGTGGCGGCGAGTTGGCCGGCCCCGGCGCGGGAACCGGCGAGGCAGGAAAAGATGTAGAGGCTGGGGAAGCAGATCAGGCCGGCGATGAGGAGGCCGGCGGTGATCTTCAGCGGGGCGGCCCAGAGTTGCTCGTTCATCGCGAAGCTGCCTAGCACCAGGCCGAAGACGAGCATCGAGCCGACGGCGATCGCGAGGAAGCGCCCGAGCGCGCCATGGCCGGGATCGGCGAGGCGCTGGACGAGGGCGCGCGGGCTGCGGAGCAGGGCTTCGAACAGCGCGCGGGTGTCGAGTTTCTCCGGCAGCGCGGGCTCGGCGGAGGGCGGGGTGGGGATGAAGGGCGGTGGTTGCGGGATGTCGGTGTTCATGGTGTTGCGGGTTGGGATCGGGGAAAGAGAGTGCGGAGGATCGGGACGGCGACGAGGAAGGCGACCGGGACCAGCGCGAAGAGGGCGATGTGGATGTTTCCGCCGGTGAATCGATTCAGTGCGTGCCACACCGCCTCAAGGAAGCTGCCGTTCATCGGGTCCTCGCGGAGGAACTGCACCGTGAGTCGCGGCGTGCCGAAAAAGGGGCGCAGGATCCACGAGAACTGCATGCCGAGGATGCCGTTGCCGGCCAGCCAGGCGAGCATGGTGATACTGGCGACCGAAGTGGAGGCGCAGCGCTCGCGCAGGATGCGGTGGAGCGAAAGCGTGCCGGCGATGCCGGCGACGGCGATCAGCAGGACGTGAAAGAGCAGGTAGCCGGAATGGGCGGACGCGGCGTATTCGGAATCGGGCGGCGGGGCATCGAGCGCGAGCATCAGGGTGACCGGCGACAGCGAGCCGAGGATCAGCGCGGAAACGGCGAAGGCGCTGAGCAGGGCGAGCAGCGACTGGCGGAAGCCGAGCCCGCCTAACAGAAGTCCGAGCAGACCGTTCAGCATGCCGTTGCAACCGAGGGTGCAGGCGACCAGCAGCGGCATCTTGAGCGCGACATAGACCCCCATCTGCGGCGAGCGCCAGAAGCCGGTGGTGAAGCCGTAGGCCGCGAGGGCCAGCGCGGTGAGGCCGGCGATCCGTGTGATCCTGCCCGGCGAAGGGTCGTCGAGCAGTTCGGCATCGGGTTGCAGCAGGCGGCGGATCACTGGGGAGGAGTGAGGACTCCCCGGGTGAAGCGGTGATGAATGGAGGGTGAAATTCGTGGTGGGCTACGCCGGCTGCACGGCGGCTCTTGTACTTCGTCCTAGGTTCGCGGCGATTTGGCAACTTTCGGCCCTGGTTGATAACGCGTTACGGCGAGTCCAGAAAGTATCAGCACAACGCCTGATCCCCAGTAGATCAGTCCATCGTTCCACCAGTAGTATCTCCCTCCGGCCCATTCGATGGCATGCCGGATTCGAGGCCATGAGCTAAAATCAGGAGCCGTATCTCCGCTTTCTTGCTGCTCCATGACCGTGCTGACGCGCTCGCTGGCTTGCGATAGCACGTGCCTGGTTGTCCAGTGGCGTGAGCATGCGAAGGTGAAAAGATTCGTGCCGATGAGCACGAGGATCAGAGCGATGAGGTGCTTGGCTTTCACTGGGCTTTGAGAAATTCGAGCCGGAAAAGCCGGGTTGCTAGTTGAATGTTCTGATTGGAGACAGTAGCCCGTCCCTGAAGGCGCTCCAAGATGGAAATCAGATCTGTCGAGCATGGGGAGCGGCTGATCCATGAAGGTCATGGGGGCTGTGTCACTCGCCAGCAGGCTGACGACTGGAAAGCGGCAGCAGGCTGCAGCAGTCCAAGAGTGCTAGGCGAGGACCGGAAGCATAAGGCGCGCGGTGGTGCCCCCGTCTTCGCGGGCTTCGAGGGCTACGGTGCCGCCGTGCAGCTCGGCGGCTTCCTTCACGAGCGTGAGTCCGAGGCCGGTGCCTTTGCGGCCGGAGCCGTGGTGCTTGAGGGAGTAGAATCGCTCGAAGATCTTGTCGGTCGCGTAGTCCGGGATGCCGGGGCCGCGGTCGGAGATGGAAACGATGCCGTCAGCCTGAAGTACGATGTCCACCGTGGATCCGGCGGGGGAGAAGTCGATGGCGTTTTCCAGCAGGTTGGTGACGGCGGAGCGGAGGATGAAGGCATCGCCGCGGACCGGGACGGGTGTTTCCGGCAGCGAGACCGCGAGGGTCACCTTTGCCAGATCGGCGGGCGGGCCGGCCTGGTCGATGGCGCGGGCGACGATCGGACCGAGATCGACGGGGTCGGCGCCGTCGAGGCTGCTGCGGCCTTCGAGGGCGGAGAGTTCGAGCAGTCGGTTGAGCAGGCGTTCGGCGCGGCCGGATTCGGCGCGGATGTTTTCGAGGAAGCGGTGTCGGTCGGCAGGCGGCATGTCCTCGTCGAGCAGTTCGGCCGCGCCGCGGATGGCGGCGAGCGGGCTTTTCATCTCGTGGGTCAGGGTCTGGACGTAGCGCTCGGCGTAGCGGCGGCCTTCCAGCGCCTCGCGCATCGATTCGAGGGCGCGGGCCAGGGTGTTGACCTCCTTGCCGGCCCCGAGTTTCGGCAGCGGCGGGCGTTTGCCGGACTCGATCTCGCGGGCGTATTCGGTGAGCCGGCCGACGGGGAGGTACTGCCAGATGAAGACGGCGGTGACCAGGAACAGGATGCCCGCGCCGACGAGGCCGGTGCCCCAGTAGATTCCGCGACGGCGGGCGTCGACAATCGGCAGCACGTCGGCCTGGGGCTTGTAAACGGTGAGCACGCCGAAGGGGTTTTCGAGCGGGCCGACCAGTGCACCGACGTGCAGGACCGAGGACAGCGGGTTGGTCTCATCGGTGCGACTACTGCGGGCACCGTAGTTGCCGCGGAGGGTGTAATAGACATCCCGCTTGGAGGCGAAATCCTGACCTTCCAGCTTGCCGCCAGAATCGAAGATGACGATGCCGTTGGCGTCGGTGAGGTAGGCATTCAAGCCGACGGCGCGTTTGAGATGGTCGTGGATGACCGCCTCGAAACTTCGTCGGGACGCCCCGCGGAAAGCGGCTTTGAAGCGCTCCTTGTCGAAGCCCCCTGCTTTCAAATCGGCCTCGACGAAGGCGGCGAGCAATTGGGCGGCATCGACCATCGACTCCTCCGTCGCCTGATAGGTCTGCGGCTCCACGACCGAAAGCTGCTGGCGGACCAGCAGGTAGAAGCCCGCGCCGATGATCAGGGCGATGACGAGGAGGGTGACGCGGGTAAGGCGCATGGGCAGAGAAAGAAGTGCCAAGTGAGAAGTTCCAAGTGCCAAAGAACAGCCGCAGAATTGAGGTCGCTCGGGTTCTTCCTGCCTTTCTTGGCACTTGGAACTTTCTTACTTGGAACTTCTCCCGCTACGGGACGAAGAGGTAGCCGAGGCCGCGGCGGGTTTGGATGAAATCTTCGGCTCCGGCTTTCACGGCGCGGAGCTTGGCGCGGATCGACTTGATGTGGGCGTCGATGGTGCGGTCGGTGACGGCGCCGGGGTCGGCCCAGGCGTGGTCGAGGAGCTGGTCGCGGCTGAGGACGCGGCGCGGGTTCTTGAGGAAGACGAGGAGCAGCTTGTATTCGTGCGCGGTGAGATCGAGTTCCGTGCCGTGGCAGTGGATGCGCATGGCGTGGGCATCGTGGTGGAGCGGGCCGGCGGGAAGCTCGGGCTTGGCGGGTGCGGCCGGTGCGGGGCTGGTGCTGCCGTTCTGCGAGCGGCGGAGGATGGCGCGGATGCGGGCGACGATTTCGCGCGGGCTGAAGGGCTTGGTGACGTAGTCATCGCCGCCGAGTTCGAGGCCGAGGATGCGGTCGACCTCGCCGTCGCGGGCGGTGAGGAAGAGCACGGGGACGGACGAGCTTTCGCGGAGCTTCTTGCAGACTTCGAGGCCGGTCATGTCGGGCAGGCCGATGTCGAGGATGGCGAAGTCGAAGGACTTGGCCGCGAAGGCATCGAGCGCCGCCTGGCCGGTGAGGGCGTGGTGGACGTCGAAGCACTCGGTCTTCAGGGCATAGACCAGGGTGTCGGCGATGGCGGGTTCGTCTTCTACAAGCAGGACGTGCATGGCGGCAGGAAAAGGAGGCGCTGGGGAAGGAGCGTGGGGCGAGTGTGAAGAATCGGTGAATCCGGGGCGAGTAGGGAATTCGGGGGGGAGCGCTGGCTTTAGCCGGCTTGGACGGTCGGGTGACAGCGCGGTTGAAGCCGGGCTTTCTTGAAGAGACAAGACACTGGTGTGCGGGTGATGCGGACTTTCCAGCAAAGCGGGCCGGGAGGGACCGTTCTGCCGGCTGAAGCCAGCGCTCCGTTTCAGGTAAAACTCCACGCGTCCATGTCGAAGACAACGGTGACGTCTTCGGGGAGCGTGGTCTTTTGCAGGACCTGCTGGACGTGCCTTGTCAGCGGGCGGGCGTTCTTGCTGCGCAGCATGAGCTGGAAGCGGAACTGGCCGTGGGATCTCACCAGCGGACTGGGCATCGGTTCGCCGAGGATGATGCCTTTGGGGCAGTCCTCGCCGAGGCGGCGGAAGAGGGTCTGCAGGGTGAACTCGGCGCGGCGCTCGTGGGTCGAGCGGCTTGTTAGAACGGCGCAGTGGGCGAAGGGCGGGTAGCCGAACTGGCGGCGGAACTCGAGCTCCTGCTCGGCGAAGCCGTCGAAGTCGTGGTGGCGCGCGAACTGGATCGACGGCGAGTGCGGGGTGAAGGTCTGCACGATCACCTCGCCCTCGAGCTCGCCACGTCCGGCGCGGCCGGCGACCTGGGTGAGGAGCTGGAAGGTGCGCTCGCCGGCGCGGAAGTCGGGGACGTGGAGGCCGATGTCGGCGTTGAGGATGCCGACCAGGGTGACGTTGGGGAAATGCAGGCCCTTGGCGATCATCTGGGTGCCGATGAGCACGTCGATCTTGCGGGCCTGGAAGGCATTGAGCAGGTCGCGCAGGGCGTTTTTCTTGCGCATCGCGTCGGCATCGATGCGGGCGATCTTCGCGGAGGGCAGGACCTTGGCGAGGACCTCTTCCACCTTCTGGGTGCCGAAGCCCTGCAGGGCGATCGCCGGGTCGCGGCACTCCGGGCACTTGCGCGGGACCACGGCCTGGTGGCCGCAGACGTGGCAGCACAGGCGCTCGTCCTCGCGGTGGTAGGTCAGGGCCACGGCGCAGTGCGGGCACATGCAGACGTGGCCGCAGGACGGGCACTGGAGGGAGCGGGCGAAGCCGCGGCGGTTGAGGAAGAGGATCGATTGTTCGTTCTTCGCGATCCGTTGTTCGAGGGCGGTCCGCAGGCGCTCGGAGAGGATGGCCATGCCGCCCTTGTTCTTTTTCGACTCCAGCCGCATGTCGAGGATGCGGATCAGCGGCAAGGACTGGCCGTCGGCGCGCTTGAGCAGGCGGACGAGCTGGTACTTGCCGTCGAGGGTGTTTTGAAAGGACTCCAGCGAGGGCGTGGCGGAGCCGAGGACGATGGTGCAGCCTTCGAGGTGGGCGCGCAGCACGGCGACATCGCGGCCGTGGTAGCGGGGGACCTGGTCCTGCTTGTAGGTGTTCTCGTGCTCCTCATCGACGAGGATCAGCCCGAGGTCCGGCAGCGGGGCGAAGACGGCGGAGCGGGCGCCGATGACGATGCGGGCGATGCCCTTGCGGATGCGGTGCCACTCGTCGAAGCGCTCGCCTTGGGAAAGGTTCGAGTGGAGGACGGCGACCTGTTCCTGGATGCCGGCGAAGCGGGCGCGGAAGCGGCGGACGGTCTGGGGTGTTAGAGAAATTTCGGGGACCAGGACGAGGACGGTTTTGCCGAGGTCGAGGGTGGCGCGGGCGGCCTGGAGGTAGACTTCGGTTTTGCCGGAGCCGGTGACGCCGTGGAGCAAGATGGGGGATCTTGGATTGACGATTGATGATTGAGGGTTGCCGATTTTGGATTGATGGAGGGAAGCCAGGACGACTTCGAGGGCGGCGGCTTGTTCGGGGTTGAGGGGGAGCGGGGTGTCGGGGAGGATTTCCTCGATGCCGTCGGCTTCGGGGTCGCGGCGGACTTCTTCTTCGACGAGGCGGACGAGGCCTTGCTTGACGAGGGATTTGACCGAGGCGGAGGCGCCGTCGCCGAGGTCGGCGAGGGGCATTTTGTTTTCCGGAGCGTGGCCGAGCAGGGCGAGGATCGCGGACTGTTTGGGGGCGCGCTTGTCGAGCCTGGCGAGGACTTCGGGCGGCGGCGGGGCGTCGAGGATGGCGAACTTGCGGACCTTGGCGGAGTTGTCTTCGGTGCGGACGGCTTCCGGCAGCAGGGCGCGGATGACGCTTTCGATACTGCATCCGTAGTAGCCGGCGATCCAGCGGCCGGCTTCGAGCAGCTTGGCGGTGATCAGCGGTTCGGGATCGCTCAGCGAATGGAGCGGGCGGAGGGCGAAGCCGAGGTCCTCGCTGGGGACGAGGTCGAGGACGGTGCCGTTGGAAAGCTTGTTGCGCAGCGGCACGCGGACGCGGCAACCGGGCACGACCGGCAGGCCATCGGGGATGGCATAGTCGAAGACGAGCTCGGAAGGGCCGTCGATGAGGACGCGGGCGGCGGGCATCGGGTGGCGGAGTCTGGGACATCGAACTTCGAACGTCCAACCTTGAACCCGGGAGGCATCACAGCCTCTCCCCGAAAAGACACCCCACACCCGGTTACGGTTCTTGAGGATGATTGATAACCCGTGTCGCGATTGCGCGCAGGTTTGTCGTGATCTCCACCTCCAATTCCCTTTACACGAAGAATGGGTGGTCTAGGGCTCTTCATTGAAATCAAAAGGAATATTGATCTCACGGACAGTCATGCGCGGAAACGCGATTTACCCTCAAACGCTTCGGCCGGAGAACCACGAGGCACCGGGGGCAAGCGGCCCGTCGAACGGGATCCCAAATACATAAAACCAACCAAAAAAATGAAGCCGATATCCCATCCACCATCCCTCTCTTGCAGCGGGAAGCCGCTTCCCGGGCTTCGAGCCTGCGGAACTGGAGGAAGCCCTTTTAAACCCTTCGCCCTCGCCCTCGCTCTTGCGCTCGGTGCCGGACTCGTCGCGGGGAGCGCGCAGGCGCAGACCATCCTGAACGTCGGCGGTGCCGGCGTCATCGCCGACGAGACCCTTCCCGCCACGGGAAATCTGCCGGTCGGTGGCACCAATTGGTCGGTCGTTGGAAACAACGGCGGCATCAAATTTTCCGGTCTTGTCAGCCCGGCGGTCACCGTGGGAGCCAGCGGCCCGGTGATTCTCACCTTCAACCACCGCTACAATTTCGAGGCTGCTTTTGACGGCGGCGCGGTTTTCGTCAGCGTGAACGGCGGAGCTTTCACTTACGTGCCCTCGGCTTCCTTCAGCGCGAACCCTTACGTCGGCCCGACGACCGCCAATGCCGGTTCCACCTGGGCAAGCGAAGGAGAGGATGTCTTCTTCGGGGAGTCCGCCGGATATGCCACGCCTTCCCTGATCACAAGCGTGGCGAACGTAGGAACCTTGACGGCGGGCGATACCGTCAAGGTCGAGTTTCGCGGCGGCTGGGACGTAGGGACCCTCAATGCCCCCCCCCCCGCTTGGGAAATCGGCACGGTCAAGCTGACCGACGCGGCGACCACCGACATCCTCGACGCCGATTTCACGGCGAGCGGCAAGTCCGGCTTCACCGTCGCCAACATCGGAACGGTGACAGCCCCTTGGACCTACCTGCAGCCGGTCTCGAGATTCGAAATCGACGCCACTGCCGTCACCTCGGACCGCTATGCGCCCGTGGTCCCCGCTTCGGTGATTAATCTCAACGGCGCGAATATCGAGGTTGTGACGCTCTCCGGCACTCTCGCTCCGGGCCAGGTCTACACCCTCTTCGATCTGTCCGGCGGGACCACCCTGACGGGAGCGCTTGGCAGCATTTCCCTGCCCACGGGCACTTGGGATACCACCAGCCTCGCGACGACGGGCACGATCACCTTTGTGGCTCCGGTGATTCCCGCTTGCCAGTTGGGAGTGCTGAGTCTCGCCGCCAATGGCGGGATCAACCCCAACACCGGTGTCGCTTGGAAAGTCGGCGACAAGTACCGCCTCGCGTTCCATACCAATGGCAACACCGTGACGACGTCCAATAATCCCGATTTCTACAACGACTTCAGCACCACCGAAGCGTGGACAGTCCCGGCTCTTCAGGGCACGTATTGGAAGGCCATGGTCACCGTGAATCTGGATCCCACCACCACGCAGGTCCTCTCCCCCAAGCGCGATGCGAAGGTCAACACGGGAACCGGCAATCTCACCGGTGGTTCCGCCCAAGGCGGTGCCGGTGAGCCGGTCTATGTCGTGAATGGAACGACCTGTATCGCGCGGAACAACGCGGACATCTGGGATACGTGGAGCAACCCGTTTGAGAACTCCACGGGGGTCGCCAACGCAACAGGAACCGGAAACAACACAGCTCGGCTCGCGGGTTTGTTTTACTCACCCTATCTCAATCAAAATGGCGCTCAAACCGTGACTCCGAATGCCGTTCATGGCAAAGACGTCGCGACGGGATGTGACAGTGCCGGAAACCACGTGAACGCCTTGGGCGACACCACCGATGCGGTGGATAACATCAGCCGGGGCAACTCAAATGCCAACAACGCCGGCCGCGTCTGGAACCGCTTCACGGATACGACCGTCACTGCCAGGTCGCTCTACGTCCTCTCCGTGCCACTCACCATCGTCGATACCAACGAAACCGTCGACCCAACCCTGATTTCCTTCGTGGACGACCGGGCCGGGGCCGACTTCACCCTCGGAACGGGCTCCCTCGTCTATACCGTCACTTTCAGTGAGCCGATGGACGCGTCTACCCTCACGACGTCCGACTTCGACAACGCCGGGACGGCAACCGTAACCATCGACAAAATCAGGGGAACCCTGAATCCGGCAGCGTTCGAGGTCACCGTCACGCCGACCACTGCCGGCACCGTCCAATTGCGGACGGTCGCTGCGGCCGTCATCGAGGATCCGGTGACCAATCCCGTGGACACCACTTCCCCTATCCCCGACGACACTACCATCAACGTCGTGATCGATACCACCCCTCCCACTCTGACCTCCATCACGGACAACGTCGCCGGTGGGCCGGTCGTGGCATTCAACGGGGTTAGCTATACGGTGACCTTCGACGAACCCATCAGCGCCGCCACGGTTGACGTCGCCGATTTCGGGAACGGCGGCTCGGCACCGGTCACCGTCAACAGTGTGGCTCCTACCGGAAACCCGGCGGTTTATACCGTCTCGGTGACTCCGACAGGCGCGGGTAGTCTGACGCTGGAGATTGTTTCCGGCGCCACCATCACCGATCTAATTGGCAATTCGCTGGTGTCCACCTCGGCTCTGCCGGACGACACCACCATAACCGTCACTCCCGACCCGCTGCCGACTCTGCTCTCCATCGTTGACAACCAGGCTGGCGGACCGGTCTTTGCCACCCAGTCGTTCACGTATTTCGTGACCTTCAACCAGGTGATCGATTCCTCCTCGGTCGATGTGTCGGACTTCGATAATGGCGGCACCCCCGCCGTCACCGTCAACGCCGTGGCAAGAACCTCGAATCCATCGGTCTTCGCGGTGCATGTGACCCCCGGAGGAGCCGGGACGCTCACCCTGCGGATCGCGGCGGGAGCCGTCATCACGAATGCCAACGGCACCGCCCTTGATACCACCACGGCGCTGGCCGATGACACGACCATCACGGTCAATGCCGGTTCAGGGCCGGGGCGGCGCACGATCACGATCAATAACACGGTCACCTGGTTCGCCAACTCGGCGACGCTTTCCGGCACGATCAATGCCAGCGGGTCGGACAAGCTGGTTGTCATTGTGACGGGTGAAAACGGCAATCCGGGTGATCTCAGTGGCAACTCCAACACCGTGACCTATGACGGGGTTGCATTGACCAAGGTCATTGATCGGAACCCCATCGGTGGCACTCCGTTCGACCAGACCTTCAATGACATCTGGTATCTGGATAATCCCGGCGCGGTCCACGTCGCTGGCTTGATCGTCGCGGGCGTCAATTCCCGCGGCAGCGTCACGGCATTCGCGCTATCCGGCACGGCCCCCGGCGTTGGTCAAACGGCCATCTCGCCCCAAGCCTCCAAATCGGTCGTTCTCTCGACGGGTTTCGCCAATTCGATCGTGATCGCCTCCCATGGCATGGGGGGTGACGGCAACACGGCGAATGTCACCGCCGTGAACGCCAATCTTCCGTTGATCGAAAGAACTGCCACCGCCCAGACAAGTCTCTGGGACGGCCATGTGACAGGGACGGCCCTGGTTCCAGTGCCGGCTACTGCCGCCTATGCGTTCAACGGTGGAAATACCACAGGTTCGCACACCATCGCCGCCGAGTTCCTGGCAGGGGAGGCCGTCGGCTACTTCTTGTGGGCTGCCACGAACGGCGCGGGTGTGAACCTCGATGCCGACCACGACAACGACGGCGTCAAGAACGGCATCGAGTACTTCCTCGGCGGGCCCACCGGCAACACCACCGGCTTCACCCCGCTGCCCGGCGTCATCGATACCCTTGGCACGCTCAGCGTCACCTGGCCCAAGGGTGCCGGTTACCTGGGGGTCTATGGCACCGACTATGTGGTCGAGACCTCCGCCACGCTCACCGGCGTCTGGACGACGGAAACCCTTGGCGGCGGCAACGTGGACGATTCCTCCGGCACCGAGGTGAAATACACCTTCCCGGGGCCCCTTAGTGGTAAAAACTTCGCCCGCTTGAAGGTCACGGGACCGTGAGCCCGGCGGGGTTCAATAATCGGCCTGCATCCAACGGCGGCCTCCCCACACGGGAGGCCGCCTTTTATTTGGTTGGAGACCGGTGGCCGCGCGGGGTCTTCCCGAAGGCGAACTCCGAAAGGCCTTCGAAGACACGCGAGGGGCGGGCACCGGTTGCTCGAGACGTCATCTGGCGCGATATCCAGAGGGCGGATTGGCCCCGCCGCGACGGCGCTGGAACGGGGGGAGAAAATATTCCGTAACCCGTGACGCGGCTGTGGCGTCTTCATCTTCAACAAGGGAATCCGGGCATGACGCCTGCCTCGCCCGCTCCCCGGTCCCGATCAACCCGCATTGACACGCCCATGAAAACCACCTCGATCCTGATGGCCACCTCACTGCTGCTCGCAGCGGCGGCCCGCGCACAAACCACCCCGCCTGCACCGCGGCCGTTCGGCACCGGTGAGCTCCCGGAATTCCTGAAACCCTACGATCTGGATGGCGACGGCAAGCTTTCCGCCGAGGAGCGGCAGGCCTTTGAAAAGGCCGTGCGCGAGGCTCGGCCGAAGCATCCCGGCCGCCCGAATCCTTGGGACACCAACGGTGACGGCAAGCTGTCGCCCGAGGAAATCCAAGCCGCCCGCGACGCGGTGGCCGCCAAGGTTCGTGAAACCCGCATCAAGCGCTTCACCGAACTCGACGTGAGCAAGGACGGCCAGTTGAGCGCCGCGGAACTGAAGGCCATTCCCGGCATCACCGATGAAATGGTCACCCGGATGATCGGCCACCTCGACAAGGATGCCAACGGCACGATCAGCCTCGAGGAATTCCTCGCGGTCCTCAAACCGGTGGCTCCGCCGATCCCGCCGTTCCCGTTCCCGCAGCCCCTGCCCGAACCCTACCCGGTTCCCGGTTTCCGGGTCATGGCGCCGCTAGTCTCCTTCGATCTCGACAAGAACGGATACTTCTCCGAAGCCGAAATGGCCGCGATCATCGAAGCATTGGAGACCACCAACGATGGAAGGGTGTCACCCGATGAATGGGACGCCTACCGCAAGACCCTGCTGCCGCCTTGCCCGCTGCCGCAACCCTTGCCGAATCCGTTCCCGCTGACGGGCATTTTGTATGCACCGCCACTGGCTCCCTTCGACGTGGACCGCAATGGCAGGCTCTCGTTGGCTGAAGCCCAGGCCGCCATCACCGCCCTCGACACCGACAAGGACGGCAAGGTTTCGCCGGTCGAATGGGACGCCTATCTGAAGTCGCGCTCGGGTGGCACGGGTGGTTGAGCCCGCGGTTGAGAAGCAAACCTTCAAAACCCCTCCGTTTCAGGGTGGCTCGCCAGAAGGCGGGCCACCTTTTTTGGCGGAACGGGTCGGAATAGCGGATTGCCATCGGAGGGTTTCCCCACCAAATTCCCGTAACCCTTGAAATGAGAAGTCGCGTTGTTTTGGTTCACGCCCTCTTCGCCATTCTGAACACGGCGCGGGCCGGCGAGGCCTATTATACCGGTTTTGAAACCCCGCCATTCAACTTGGGACCGGACAAGATCCGCGGCACCGACGGGTGGTCCGGGCCTATGCTTTTCGCCGGCAAGGCGCTCAGCGGCATCCTGTCCGAAGCCCAGCACGGCGTGACTGACATCGGCAACGCGGCCTACCTCGGCGGGAATCCCGCGCGCGTCACCGGAGTCAACAACAAGTCCGTTTACCTCCGCCGCGCGGTGAACCTCGATCCCGTCGCCCTCGGGCAGGAAGTGGCCTCGTTCAGCGTGGTCTTCGGCATCAAGGATTCCACCGCCGATTCCCTGTTCCGCCGCGACAACTTCGAATTCCAGATCTGGAACACCAATTCCCAACTGTTAGGTGGCATCCAGTTCGATAATAACCGCCTCGACAGCCTTACCGGGCTGCCGCTGCGGTCCATTTACCTTCTCTACTGGAACGGTTCCGCCTTCGTCTACACCAACACCGGCTACTCCTTCCTGCCCGAGACCCTGGAGGTGCTGGACTTTCGCATCAACTTCCGGACCAACCGCTGGACCGTGACGGTGGGCGGGGCTCCGTTGTTTCAGGACATCTCTTTCTACACCGGTCCCAATCTTAGGAACCTCGGATCCACAGTGGCCCAGATGCAGGTGACCAACACTTATCCGTTCAGCACCGACATCTACCCGGGTGACAATTTCATGCTCTTCGACGACTACCGTCTGCGCACCGATCCGGTGACCGTCACCCTCGAGTCGTCGTGGACCGCCGCGGGGGCGTGCAAGCTCGATTGGAACGAGGAATACGGCTACCGCTACCGCCTGCAGTATTCGGCGGACTGCGCCAACTGGTTCGATTTCCCCGAGACGATCCACACCGCCATGATCACCGGCGACCGCTCGTTTACGGACACCACCAGCCCGCGCCCGGAGCGGCGCCTTTTCCGCGTCCGGCGCGACGACCCTTGAAGCGGAAAAAGCCCGCCTCTTGTAACCCGCCCCCGCCGCCAACCGTCTTGAACCTCAGCAGGGTGAGTCCCCAGGAACCAGAACCCGCCCCGGATTGGAATGAAACCGTCGAACTTGCCAGACAGGGATGCGATGCGGCGGCCACCCGCCTCGTCGAGGGCCTGTACGGCCAAGTCCTGCGCATCGTCCGGAACCATCTCCCGCGCGGGCTCGACGAACAGGATCTGGTGCAGGAGGTGTTCATGAAAGTTTTCGCATCCATCGATTCCTTTCGCGGCATCCAGCCGTTTCCCCATTGGGTCGCCCGCATCGCGCTCAACACGTGCCACGACCATTTGCGCCGCCAGAAGGCGCGTCCCGAAGTCCGCTTCTCCGACCTCTGTGACGCGGACGCCGGATTTGTCGACTCCCTGCTCGAAGGCGATGCCTCCGCCCCCGGGGAACCGGCCGAAATCGGTGGCCGGGAGCTGGTGGAACGCCTGCTCGCGACCCTCAAGCCCGGGGAGCGCATGGTCTTGCAACTGCTCGATCTCGAAAAGAAATCCCTGCGCGAAGTATGCGAACTCACCGGTTGGGGACTCAGCCGGGTGAAGGTCGGTGCCATGCGCGCGCGCCGCAAACTCAACGACCAACTCAAACGCCTCGAGCGGGAACGTACCCCATGAAACGCCAACGATTGAACTGGGAACGCATCGTTGCCCAACTGCCCCCGGCGCCGGAGGAAATCCTCCCGCAGGCACCCTATGGCTTCGCCGCCCGCGTGACGGGCCAATGGCGGGCCGCGCGCCGGGACGAATCCCTGCGCCGCTGGGCCAACTGGTCATTCCGCACGGCCCTGGCCTCCGTCGCCGCCTGCGCGCTGCTTGCGCTGATTCAAAGAGGCCACGACGACTCCATCCTGGTGCCGCTGCCCGAGCCCTCGGCCTTCACCCACTCGCCGCTCCCCCAATGAACCAACGCCTCAAGACCCACGCGGTGATGGCCGCCAGCCTCGTGGCGCTTTTCGCGTCCGGCGTGGTGATCGGCCGGCTGACCGCACCCGAACCGCCGGTCGCCGCCGCGGCAGCGTCAAAAGGCGAGCCGTGGGCGGCTGCGGCCTCGCGGACCTTGGCCGCCGATCTCCAGCTCGACGCCACCCAGCGGCAACGGATCGACGATATCCTCGCCCCGGTCGGAAGAGACCTCGGCGAGGATCAGGAAAGCGCCTTGTTCACCATGCATCTCCGGATGTTGCGGGTGCATGACACGATCGCCGCCGAGCTCCCGCTTTCAGCCGCGCAGTCGGCGCGACTGGCGTCCAGCCGCGCCAAGCTTAAGGGCTTGATCATCGGGCGGTTCCCGCAAAGAGTTTCGGAGAACCCCAAGCTGGCGTTGGAGCCTTCAAGCGGAAATTGAAACCCATGAGACCCGGACATTGGCTGGCCCTCGGATCCGCGATCGCGGGATGCACCGCGGCACTCGGGTTTTATCTCGTTGCCAAGGAAGCTCCGGCGGATGATGCCGCGCCCCGGACCGGTGGTCCGCGCTGGCAGACCGGATCCGCCACCAAGCGCCACGGGGCAAGGGGCGTCGCACCAGAAAAGAGGGGCGCGCAGGAAGAACCCGCAGCGACAGCGCGTCACGAGTCCACGGCTCCGGAGACCGGGTTCCGTATCCAAGGCAATCCACCCGCCGAGTCCGTGACCGAAGAACGTGCTTGGTTCGCCAGTGCGGAACGCGTCGAGCGCGAGGCCAACCTTGAACTGGAGACCCTGAAGGAAGCCCTCGAACTCAGCCCCTATCAGGAGCAACGGATCTTCGGGATTCTTGCCAGGCGCTCCCCGTCCTGGATGCCGGGCATGGACACCGGAGGATCACACGGCATCGACCTTGCGAATGACGAGGGCGCTCCCGCGGATCCTGCCGGGTCGGTTACCGACGAAATCCTGCCGGTGCTCGACGAAGAGCAACAGCAGGTGCTGATCGATGAAGAGCTCGACCGCCGCGCGTGGTGGGAGGAAATCCTTCCCCAGCTGCTTCCGCCGGAATTTCCAGCAGCAACGGCCGCAGATGATCCCGCCGACAGCCTGCCGGGAGCCGGCGATACGAAGGCTTACGAAGGCCCCACGGAAATGCTGGAGGAATAGCGGTATCATTCCGCGGTCGGCAGACTTCGGCATCTTGTTTGAGGGATTTCAGGAAATGTCGCGTATCAGGGGGTCCACGAAAGTCCCATGATAGTGAAAACCATCCCCAACTTGTCCGTGTCCGCTTTCGCGGTCCTTCTTTCCGGCCCGCTGCATGCCGAGGTCAAACCCAACCCGTTGTTCACCGACGGTGCGGTCTTGCAACGCGGTCAGCCGGTCCCGGTCTGGGGAACGGCGCGCGATGGCGAGAAGGTGACGGTGGAATTCGGCGGCCAGAAAGTCAGCACGACCGCTGCCGGTGGCAAGTGGAGCGTGAAACTGGAGCCCCTGAAGGAGGGCGGTCCCTTCACGATGAAGATCACCGGCGACAATGCGGTGGCCGTGAACAACCTGCTGGTCGGCGAGGTTTGGGTGTGCTCCGGCCAATCGAACATGGAGTGGAAATTCGCCCAAGCCGACAACGCGAAGGAAGAGGGGCCCAAGGCGGATTTCCCGAAGATCCGGATGTTCACGGTGCAGAAGAAGACGTCCGTCAAGCCGCTTGTAGAAGCCGTCGGCACCTGGGTCGAATGCTCGCCGCAAAGGGTCGCGGGCTTCTCGGCGGTCGGATATTTCTTCGCCCGTGACCTCCACCGGAAACTCGGCGTGCCCGTCGGCATGATCCATACTTCCTGGGGCGGCACCCCAGCGCAGGCCTGGACGAGCTTGGAAGGATTCGGGACTGATCCGGAGCTCAAAGGGTATGTCGATGCCGCGACGCGGAAGCTCGCCACCTACGATGCCGATCTCGCCGCCCACGCGGCGAAGCTGGCGGAGTTCAATACCCAGTCGAAGGAATGGAACGAAACCGTCGGCAAAGCCTATCAGGAAACCCTGAAAGCCTGGAACGAGGCCGCCGCACAGGCCAAGAAAGCCGGCCAGCCGCAGCCGCCGAAACCCGCGCCGTCCAGCCCGCAGCCGAAACCACCGGGGCATCCGGACGACGGCCCCGGCAACCCGGCTAGCCTCTACAACGGCATGCTGGCCCCGATCATTCCCTACGGCATCAAGGGTGCCATCTGGTATCAGGGCGAGTCGAACGCCGGCCAGTCGAAGCAGTATCGCACGCTATTCCCCGCCATGATCGCCGACTGGCGGGCGCGTTGGAAACAAGGGGAATTCCCGTTTTTCTTCGTCCAGATCGCGCCCTTCAACGGCCAGCCGCCGGAGATCCGCGAGGCACAGTTCCTCACGCTCGCGAAGGTGAAGAACACCGCCATGGCCGTGACCACCGACGTGGGAGATGCCAAGGATATCCACCCGAGGAAGAAAGAGCCCGTGGGGCAGCGGCTGGCTCTCGCGGCCCGCGCGATGACTTATGGCGAGAAGATCGAATACTCCGGCCCGCTCTATGATTCGATGAGTTCGAAAAGTGGCAAAGCCGTCATCAGCTTCAAGCACGTCGGCGGCGGACTGGTCGCGAAAGACGGCGAGCTGAAAGGCTTCACCATCGCCGGCGAGGACAAGAAGTTCGTTCCCGCGCAGGCGAAAATCCAAGGCTCGACCGTCGTCGTTTCCGCCGAGGGAGTGACCCATCCGAAAGCCGTTCGATATGGCTGGGCGAACGTGCCCGACGTGAACCTGTTCAACAAGGAGGGGCTGCCCGCCTCGCCTTTCCGCACCGACGTGGATTGAAGGGTGGCGTGATGATGGGTCCGGCCCTTCCGTGGTGCCCGGACCCATGACTTCACGGGTCATTCGACAGGCCGATCAAGAGTCGAAGTATTTGTCGATGATCTCGCGCCGCGGCGGTCGCGTCATGAGGGAGAAGGCCACCATGAAGACCACGGTGCCGAGGCAGAGGAACATCACGGGCATGTAGCCGTGGATGGTGACGCCGGAGGGGGTGCGGAGAAACAGGTTGCCCAGTGATTCAAAGACGGGCACCGGCGGTTGGCTGGGCCCGGGAGCGATGGGCGCGGAATATTCGTGCAGCCACCACAACGAGGTGGTGCCCGTCGCCACCCAGAGGGTCGCGGCCAGCGCGCCCCATTTGGTACTGCGTTTCCAGTAGAGCGCCGCGAGCATGATGGGGGCCAGCGCGGCGAAGCCGGAGAATCCGAAGCGGATCGCGAGGTCGAAGATGGATTTCAAATCCTGCACGGCCATCGCCACGGCATAGCCGATGACGGTAAACAGCACGGCAAAGGCCCGGCCGGCCCAGATGCGGCGCTGCTCGCTGACCTTCTCACCGCCGTAGTGCGAGACCACATCCGTGGTGAACATGGTGCTCAGGGCCATGATCTGCGAATCCGTGGCCATGACGCAGGCCATGATGGCGGCTCCCAGCACGCCGGCGAGGATCACGTGGGTGTTTTCCGAGAGCATGCGCAGCAGGACATCATCGCTCTCGCCCATGCGCAGGCCGGGGAACTGGTGGGCGGCGATCACTCCGAGGAAAACACTGGGCAGCCAGATGAGCATGATACAGACGGGATACCAGACGACAGTCTTTTTGAACGAGAGGACGGATTTCGCCGTCATGCACATGATCGCCATGTGCGGGAACATGATCGCCGAGAGCGGAATGAAGGTGTAACTGAGAAACTCTTCCGGGCTGATGCGCTGGCGGGTGAGGAGCGGGGCCTGCGCTGGATTCGCCATCATTTCCGCGACGATCTTGTCGAATCCGCCCAGGTTCTTCGCGATAAAGAAAAACGCGATTCCTCCGAAGAGGAGGAACATGGTGGTCTGGAAAGCGTTTACCCATGCCACCCCGCGCATTCCCCCGAAGAAAACGTAGCTCATGACGACGAGTGCCACGAGTCCGCCGCCGAACCAGTAGGGCACGAGTCCGCCACTGAGCGTCTCCAGGGTCTGACCACCGCCCATGATGCCGATGACGATGTAGGGAATCATCATGAGCGCCGTGAGCACGAAGATGACAGTCCCGGTGCCGTTGCATTCCCAGCGGTCGCGGAAAAACTGCACCTGGGTCATGTGGCCGTGCTTTTTGCCGACGCTCCACAGCTTGGTGCCGATGAAAAGCAGACACAGGGGAATGACCAGGCCCGAGGAGGATGCCATGAGCCCATAGACGCCGATGCCGCGCTGGTAGGCCAGACCGCTACTGCCCAGGATGGCGAAGGCCGTCATGTTCGTGCCGAAGACCGTGAGGAGGAATACCCACGGTCCGAGCGAACGCCCGGCGAGAAAGAAGTCCTCGCTGGTATTGTTTCCCCGGCGGAAGGCGAAGATGCCCACATAGAGGATAACGGCGAGATAGATAAAAACGACGATGGCGGGGATCATGGCTGCTTGTCGTTTTGCGTGCTCCCGTGTCCTTCGCGGCACTCATCCGGATCCAGTCCTTTCGGCCAGGCGTATTTCACCAGCACCGCCATGATGCCGGCCGCGCACAGCGAGTAGCCGGCGTGATAGGCGAGCCCGATGGGGAGGAAGCCGAAAACCAGAGGCGTGGTGTCGCGCCAGTTCCAGACATCCTGATGGAGGATGTAGAAGGCTGCGGTGAGAGTGGTGAGAGCGACTGCTTTCATGAGTGTTCAGGGGATCATGGGTTCAGTCTCCAAGGGGTGATTCAGGAAATCAGCGGGATCCAGTATCGGGATGATGGGCGCCCAGAAGAGCGCCGCTGCCCTGGAGTATCAACCCCTTTTTCCGGCCCGCTCCGGGGAGCGGCTTGTCAAAGGCCTCCACCCCAAATGCAAAGGTCCTGCTGCCTCATCAGCTTGTGTGGGACTTGCGATGTGGACCGGAAGGACGGCTTGCCTTGCCCGGGCTGGAATGATCAGGCGATTTTCCAATCGCTTCGCCGGACGGCACGCTCCATAAGCCCGGCCTCATGATTTGGGCCTGGGTTATCTTTATTGGTTTCGTTCTCCTGATGCTGGCTCTCGACCTCGGGGTGTTCCACCGGAAATCCCATGTGGTCGGGTTCAAGGAGTCCCTCACGTGGTCCGGAGTCTGGATTAGCATGGGCTTGGCATTCTCCGTCCTCGTCTATTACGCCTACGAACTCCATTGGTTCGGTCTCGGGAACTCGGTCGATGCCGTCGACAAGTTGGTGAACACCGGGAAGCTTGCGGCGACGAAATACCTGACGGCCTACGTGGTGGAGAAGTCGTTGAGCGTGGACAACATTTTCGTCATCGCGATGGTCTTCAGCTCGCTGGCGGTGCCGCCACGCTATCAGCACCGGGTGCTGTTCTGGGGCATCATCGGCGCGCTGGTGATGCGCGGTGCGATGATCGGTGTGGGTTCGGTGCTGGTGCAGAATTTCCACGCGATCCTCTACGTGTTCGGAGCCTTCCTGATCTTCACCGGGATCAAGATGCTGGTGATGGAGGAGAAAGAGGAACACCCCGAGAACAATCCGGTGGTGAAATGGATCCGGAAGTTTTTCCCGATCACCCGCGAGTATCACGGCCAGCATTTCATGGTAAAAGCCGGGAGCGACTGGTCGCGCGAGGCGGCGGAACCGGGAGTCGAGCCGAAGCCTGATCCGGTGGTGGATTCAGCGCCAGCGGGCAAGTGGCTGCTGACTCCCCTGGCCGTCGCGCTGATCCTGGTCGAGGTGACCGACCTGATTTTCGCGGTGGATTCGATTCCGGCGGTATTCGCGATCACGGCGGATCCCTTCCTGGTCTTTACCAGCAACGTGTTCGCGATCCTCGGGCTGCGGTCTCTGTATTTCGCGCTGGCGGGTCTGATCACCCAATTCCGCTATCTCAAGCCGGCGCTCTCGCTGATCCTGATCCTGGTCGGCGTGAAAATGCTCGCCGCCAAGTGGCTCAAGCTGTGGCTGGGCGATACCTTCAATCTAACCGTGCTGGCGGTGATCATCGGGATCCTGGTCACCGGGATCGTCACGTCGCTGATCGTGGGTGCGAAGGACAAGGATGGGGCGAGTCCGTCGTAAAGCGGGGTGTCGCGCCGCAGGAATCGACGATCTCGCGACCGGCGGGGCTGAAGGGAACTTCAGCTTGGAACGGAGATTTGGCTGTGGTTGAATGCCTCTCGTGACCATCCGCCTTTTCGCATGGATCTCATTTCCAATGATCCTGGGGGTTCAACCTGCCTTCGCGCATGGGGAACCGCACGAGAGGATCTCGCAGATCACCGGGGAGTTGCGGGAGTCACCCTCCGCCGGTCTGTTCTTCAAGCGCGGTTGTCTTCATCTCGATCACGGCGAGGTCGAGGCGGCGCTGGCGGATTTCCTTGAAGTGGACCGACTCGCCCCTGGCGAGTTCGAGACCGACGCACCCCGGGCCGAGGGATACCTGCAGCTCGGTCAATTCCCGCAGGCGCTGGAAGCGCTGAACCGCGAGTTGGTCCGCGATCCAGCAGCCTCGCGCTGCCTTGTGCTTCGCGCCCGGGTGTTCGGCCGTTTGGGAGAGCCGGCCCCCGCGATTCGTGATTACCGCAAGGCGCTTTCGCTGGTTCCCCAAGCGGATCCCGACCTCCTGCTCGAGGTTTCCACCGCGCTTGCGGCAAACAAGCAGAGCAAGGCAGCATTGGGAATTCTCGACCAGGGCATCGCCCGCCTTGGTCCTCTTCCATCGCTGGTGAATGCCGCCATCGAAACCGAATTGGGAATCGGGAACACCGAGGCCGCGCTGCGGCGGATCGACCGGGCGCGCGATGCAGCTCCGCGTCCCGAGCCATGGATGGCGCGCCGCGCCAGCATTCTTGCGAGGGCCGGCCGCACCGCCGAATCCCGGGCGGCATGGCAAGCGATTCTCACCCACATCTCCGCCCTGCCTCCCGGTGAGCGGAGTTCCCATGCCCTGTATTCCCGCGTCCGGGAAGCACGCGATGCCCTGGCAGCCTTGGAATCCATTCCGCGATGAAAATGATCCTGCTCCGTTCCACGTTCCTTGCTCTTCTGGCACCGATCCTCGCGGGACCGGCCGCGGCGGCGATTCCCATCGCTCCCGGGTATGCCAACACGTTCACCACCACTCCGGTCGGCACCGCGGATTTCAGCACCCTGAGCATCTCCGGAACCAGTGGCGGCCTAGGCGACGCCACCCAACTGGACGCAGCGGTCCAAGCTCTCGCGGCGGCCGATATTTCCAGCGCGCTGCTGACCTCGTCCACCTATGTGCCATCTTCCAACGCGCTCGCCCGTCACAACACGAATGCCAGCGGATTGTTCCTGCAAACCAGGCCCACCGGCAACGGCGCGACCTTGTTGATGGTCACCATCGCCAACAACACGCTCGGTCCGGTTGGCACCCTCGGCATCACTTACGATCTCGGCCGTTACGATGAAAACACGAGCCCGGTCGCCAAGCCGGAGCAGATCGACGGCCACCGCTTCTACTACAGCACCACGGGAGCCGTCGGTTCGTGGACCGCGTTTGGCAATCAAACCCATCCCACGGTCGGCACCCAGGCTGCCGTGTCGATGGATCTGACCTTCTCCCCGCCGCTTGCTCCCGGTGGAAAGGTCTATTTGCTCTGGGCGGATGACAACGGGGTGACCGCGGGCGCCGACAACTCCTTCACCATCGACAACCTGCAGTTCGCTTCGGATGCGGTCCGATTCGTCGCCAAGGGAGCGGTGTGGAAATATCTCGATACCGGCATCGACCCCGGAGTGGCCTGGAACGGCCCAGCGTTCGATGACAGCACGTGGGCAAGCGGTCCCGCCGAGCTGGGTTACGGGGACACCCCGGCCACCACCGTGTCCTTCGGGCCCGCCTCCAGCAACAAGTTCATCGCCACCTGGTTCCGCAAGACGTTCCCTGTCCCGGATGCTTCCGCGGTGCCCGCCCTGGCCTTGAATCTCAAGCGCGATGATGGCGCGGTGATCTATCTGAACGGCGTGGAGGTGGCACGCAGCAACATGCCGTCCGGACCGGTTGCGCCATCGACCCTGGCTTCGGCGGCGGTGGGAGGGGATGACGAGGAGGCCTTTTTCCCCATCCATCTGCCGGCGGCACCGCTGGTCACCGGCTCCAACGTCATTGCCGTGGAGATCCGCCAGTCCGCCGTCAACAGCAGCGACCTGAGCTTCGATCTGGAACTCTTCCCGGTCGTGGTCCCCGAGGTTCTGCTCACCCGAGGGCCCCACCTCCAGCAGGCCGCGCCGACATCGATGGTCATCCGCTGGCGCACCAATCTGGCTGTCGCCGGGCGCGTCCACATCGGTCCGTCCGCAGGGGTGATCAGCCAGACTTTCGACGAAGCGGCCCCCGCCACCGATCATTCCGTGAAGCTCACCGGGCTGGCCCCCGACACGACGTACTATTACAGCGTCGGCTCGCCGGACGGCATGCTGGCCGGCGGGGATGCCCATCACGTTTTCACCACGCCGCCGCTTGCCGGCACGGCGAAGGAGACCCGTCTCTGGGTGCTCGGGGACGCGGGCACCAAGAACGCGAACCAGCGGAATGTCCGCGACGCGTTTTATGCCTTCACCGGCTCCCGCACGCCGGATCTCTGCCTTCTGTTAGGCGACAATGCCTACAACGACGGCACTGATGCCGAATTCCAGGCCGCGATTTTCGACACCTACCCGACGATGTTGCGGCGTTCCCCGTTCTGGTCCTGCCTTGGCAACCATGAAACCTACTCGGCTGCCCCCTGGCCGTATTTCGACATCTTCACCTTCCCGACCAACGGCGAGGCGGGTGGTGTCGCTTCCGGCACCGAGTACTATTACTCGTTCGACTACGGTAACATCCATTTCATCTCGCTCGATTCGATGATCACAAGCCGTGTGGCGGGCGGAGCCATGGCCACCTGGCTCGCCGACGACCTCGCCTCCACCACCGCCACCTGGATCATCGCCTTTTTTCACCACCCGCCCTACACCAAGGGTTCTCATGACTCGGATACCGAGACCGAGCTCATCGAGATGCGTCAGAACATCCTGCCGATCCTTGAAAACGGCGGTGTGGATCTGGTTCTCAGCGGCCACAGTCATTGTTACGAGCGCTCGTTTCTGCTGGATGGCCACTACGGCTTGTCGGGCACCTTGACTCCCGCGATGAAAAAGGACGCCGGGGACGGGCGTCCGGCGGGGAATGGAGCCTACATCAAGCCGCTCACCGGCCCGCGCGACCATTTCGGCGCGGTTTACAACGTCACCGGTTCGGCCGGACAGGCCACTTCGGGTACGATGGACCATCCCGCGATGTTTTTCTCGGTGCTTGAGCTCGGCTCGGTCGTTCTCGACATCAATGGCAACCGGCTCGACTCCACGTTCCTGCGCGACAACGGCAGCGTCCGGGACACCTATACCATCCTCAAGCAGGGCGAGGCGGATTCCGACGGCGACAGCATGCCGGATGCTTATGAAACCTCCAACGGCCTCGACCGGCACAATCCGGCGGACGCCGCCCTTGATAAGGACGGTGACGGCACCAGCAACCTCGATGAATTCATCTTCGGGCGTCAGGCTTCAAGCGCCGACGTCTACACGTTCACGACCCGCGTGGATTCCGCCGCTGGAACCGCCACCGTGGTTTTTCCGACCGTGATCGGCAGAACCTATCGCGTGGAGTGGAGCGGGACCCTCCTTGCATCCGACTGGCATCCGGGATCGCCGGTGATCGCCGGCACGGGATCCGAAGCCACATGGATCGACGACGGCACGGTCACTCCCGGCGCGCCCGGTGCGAATTCCCCCCGCAGGTTTTACCGGATCGTGGCGATGGCCGGTCCCTGACAAGCGGACTGCTTGTCGACGTGAAGTTTGCAGATGATGACCCCTTTCCGCGCATTCCACTAGGGCCAGCCCCGGCCGGTCTGAGGACCGGCAGTCCCGGGTGGGATTACGGATCGACGATGGCGCGGACGGCGGGGCGGAGGTGATGGGGGAAGTTCAGCTTGAAGTGGATGCACTTGTCGCGGGTGGTCCAGAAGCTGGTGACGCCGGGGAGCTTCTCGTTTTCGAAAAGCTGCCTGAGGGCGTTGAGCTTGAGCTGGGACGGGTGGCCCTTCAGGACACGGACCCGGCCGGCCTGGACTTCGAACCACTGGAGGGCGACGCGCTCGATGAGCTGGGCCATGTTGGTTTCGCCTGTCTAATCGTTCAATTGCACTGCAAGACGACCCACGACCGGTCGAAGCGGCCGGCGGCGAGGTCCGCGGTGGGGACCCAGAAGTAAAGATAGCCCGAGTCGCCCCAGGACCAGTTGAGGGTCGGGTCGGAATCGAGTTGGAGCAACAAGGTCCACGGGGTGTCTTCCGGCAGCCCGCGGACCCGGGCTGCGTCCGCCAAATCCCCGTCCATGTCACTCTGGATCGCGAGAGGGAGCGAGAGAACCCGGTGCCCCTCTCCGAACTGGAGTTCGGAAAGGGTCTGGTAGAAGTCGTCCACGGTTTCCCCGCTGACATCGTCGAGCGCGTCCAGGAGTTCCTGATAGCGGTCCTCGAAGTTGCTGGACGGGGTGAACTCGGGGACCTGCGAAAAGGCGAGAGGTTTGCGGAGCGGCGGGTGGGGACCGGAGCCGGGGGCGAGCGCGGGCTTCAGTCCGGAGGTGTCGGGGTGAAAGAAGAGCGCATGGCCGTCGGCGTCGGCCGCCTCGTGTCCCCAGGGCGAATTTGCGGTATCAAAGAAGATCTCGACCGCGCCGTGTGCCGGATGCTGGAAGGGGGTCGCCGGGAGATCCGCGAAATTGATGCGGGCCAGAAAGGTCAGCGGTTTTCCATCGCGGGCCGGCCAGGATTCCCCGGCGGCGAGAAGCGCGGCACCCGAGAGGCAGGTAACATCGGGAGCAATGGTCTGCAGCGATCGGAAGGGCTTGGCGAGGGTAACCGGCAGGGCGAAGGACCGGGCCTCCGTGGCGTAGGGCTCCGGAAGTGCCGAAAGCAGGCCCTGGATGGTGGCTTCGATTTCCGACGAGGAGGGAGCGGCTGGATTCATGGGAGGTTTCCAAACATGCTGGACCGATTTCAACGATCCGTCGAGACCGCCGTTCGGGGCGGCGGGCAAAGGAGATGCGAGGGCTTGGCGGTGCCCGATTCTCTTAAAAATGCCGCATCACTTTCCCGAAGGCCGCCTCGGCGGTCAGGCCGTGGAGCTTCATGAGAATGTCGGGCTTGCCGTGTTCGACGAATTCATCCGGCCAGCCGATGCGCTCGACCGGGGTGGTGATGCCGGCGTCGTGGAGCAGCTCGATGACGCCGCAGCCGAAGCCGTTGTGCAGGACGTGGTCCTCGAAGGTGCAGACGACCTTGCACTGGCGGGCGAATCGCTCGAGCACGGCGGCATCGAGCGGCTTGATGAAGCGGGGATTGATCAGGGCAACGGAGAGGCCCTTTTCCTCAAGCATCGCCTTGGTCTGCTCCGCCATGGCGAAGGTGGTGCCGAGGCCGATCAGGGCGACGTCGGTGCCATCGGCGAGGACTTCCGCCTTGCCGAGCTCGATCGGGGTGACCGGGGCGTCGAGCGGGGTGCCGTTGATCGGGCCGCGCGGGTAGCGGATGGCGGTCGGGCCGGCTTCGTAGGCGGCCATCCATTTCAGCATGGCGATGAACTCGGCCTCGTTGGCCGGCTGCATGTGGACGATGCCGGGGACGGGGCGGAGGTAGCCGATGTCGAAGAGGCCGTGGTGGGTCGGGCCATCGTCGCCGGAGAGGCCGCCGCGGTCCATGCAGAGGCGGACGGGCAGGCCTTGCAGCGCCATGTCATGAATGATCATGTCGTAGGCGCGCTGCATGAAGGTCGAGTAGATCGCGAGGAAGGGCTTGTAGCCGCGGGTGGCCATGCCGCAGGCGAAAAGCGCGGCGTGTTCCTCGGCAATGCCGACGTCGTAGTAGCGGGCGGGCAGTTCCTTCTTGAAGATTTCCAGCTTGGTGCCGCCGGGCATGGCGGCGGTGATGGCGACCACCTTGTCGTCGGCTTTCGCCATGTCCGTCACGGTGCGGCCGAAGATGTCCGAGCAGGTCGGGGTGGCGGAGATGTCGGTCGATCCGTCCTCGATCTTGTAGGCGCCGAGGCCGTGGAACTTGCCGGGATTGTCGAGCGCGGGCTGATAGCCGCGGCCTTTCTCGGTGATGATGTGGAGGACGACCGGTTCGTGGAGCGTTTTCAGGTGCTCGAAGGTTTTGACCAGCAAAGGCAGGTCGTGACCGTCGATCGGGCCGAAGTAGCGGAGGCCGAACTTTTCGAACAGGACGTTCGGGAACAGCAGGTTCTTGGCGCTGGACTCGACCTTGTGGGCGAGGTTGCGGGCGGCCTTGCCGGCGATCTTTTCGACGAACTCCGCGGCGGTGTTGCGGACGCTGGCGTAGGTCGAGTGGGTCTGGAGCGCGTTGAAATAGCGGGCGATGGCCCCGACGTTCTTGTCGATCGACCATTCGTTGTCGTTGAGGACGACGATGAATTTCTTGGTGGTCTCCGCGATGTTGTTGAGGGCTTCCAAGGTCGGGCCGCAGGTGAAGGCGGCATCGCCGGCGACGGCGACCACGTGGGAGTCGTCGTTCGCGAGGTCGCGTGCGGCGGCCATGCCGAGGGCGGCGGAGAGGGCGGTGCCGGCGTGACCGGCACCGTAGCAGTCGTGCTCGGACTCGGTGCGCAGAAGGAAGCCGTTGAGGCCTTTGTAAGTCCGGATCGTATGGATCTGAGGGGCGCGGCCGGTGAGCATCTTGTGGACGTAGCCTTGGTGGGCGACGTCGAAGACGAAGTTGTCCTTCGGTGTGGAGAACACCCGGTGGAGGGCAATGGTCAACTCGACGACGCCGAGGTTCGGCCCCAGGTGGCCGCCGGTACGCGAAAGCGAAGTGATCAGCGAGTGGCGGACCTCTTCGGCAAGCTTGAGCAGATCGGCCTCCGGCAGAGCCTTGACGTCAGCGGGCGAGCGGACCGCGGAAAGCAGCGGTCCAAGGGCGGGTGGCTCAGAAGAGGCGGATGTCGTCATCGTCGTCGTGTTCGTCCGGGGTGCCGGCGGGTTGGCCGGGAGCAGGGTCATCGTTGTCGGGAAGATCGGCCTCTTCGTCGGGGTCGACGGTTTCGGCGATGCTTTTGGCGCTGATGGTTTGAAGTCGTTTCCGGGCGGAGGCGAGGACGCTCTCGCAACGGGCCAGCAATTTCGAGCCCTTTTCGTAACGGGCCACCAATTCTTCGAGGGGAAGTTGCTCTTCCTCCATCGCGGCGACGATTTCCTCGAGCTCGGCAAGGGCGAGTTCGAAGGTCGGGAGGGTGTCGGCGGAGTCGCCGGCCGATGGTTTCTTTCGCGCTGGCATCAGTTGGATTCTCCCTCCCGCTTTGCCGCCCGCTCGCCATAATAGATCAGATCGGTGCCGGCGAGGGGCTCCAGATAGGGATAGCGGCGGTAGATTTCGGCGAGCTTGGGATCCTGGTTGAAGATCTGGAAGCCGGCTTGCTGGACGCCCGGGGCGGTGATGTCGACCACCAGGCCATTGAAGATCAGGGACGCGAATTCCCCATATTGGGCGCGGACCACCGGGGCGGAATCACTGTCCGCGGAGCTGGGGCTGATCAGGATGCCGGCGAAAGGGGTGCCGAGCGAGGTGGCGCGGTCTTCGAGTTGTTCGAAGCCCCGTTTGGTATTCGGCAGCCACAGGCTCAGCCGGTCGGCATACCAGGCGACGGCCCAGGGTTGGTCCGATACCACGATCCGCGCGGCATTATCGTCCTGTTCCTGTTGGTCGGGCTTGAGGAGCTTGGGGATCTTTTCGTTGAGGATGGAGGGAAGGTAGGGCGGCCATTGGGGGACGCCGCGCTCGCGGAATGCGAGGCCGATTTTCACCTTCTGGGGCAGTGACAGAACCATCGGGGCGGACGACAGGATGACGACTGCGAAGTAGTGGGCGTTGCGCAGGAAGGCCACCTCGTTGACCACTTCGAGGCGGCTCCAGAGGATGGAGATGAAGGCGAGCCCGTAGGCGGCCATCACGGGGGCGAAGAGGAGGTGGATCTGGTTCGGGTTGAGTCCCTTCAAGTTGTCGATGCCGAACAAGGCCATGCCGAGAGCTGCGAAGATCCACATCAGGACGATGCACCAGCGGAAGTTCGCGATGGAGGCGCGCTTGAAGGGGTGGAGGAGGGCGATGAAGAAGACCGGGGCGGCGAGGATTCCGCCGAGGAAGGGAAGAATGTCGGAGAACTGGACCAGGGTGGTCGAGAGGATCTTCAGCAACAGTCCGTCGAGGGAAAGCGGGGCGCTTTCCAGGTCGTGGTTGCGCATGATGGTTCCTTCGGTGCCGCTGGCGAGGCCGTTGTAAAGGACGTAGAAGCCGGTGCCGAAGGGTTGGCCGCTGAAGTCCGATGCCCTCAGCAGCGGGAAAGCAACCGCGGCGGCAAGCATGGCCAGCGCCGACAGGGCGACCACGCCGCGGGGCTTGAAGGCGAAGGCGGCGAAGATCAGGTAGCCGAGGAAGATCCAGGCGGTGAGCCAGTGGGTGAGCACCATCAGCACGAAGAAGGCGGCGCCGGTCAGCGCGGGCGCGAAGGTCATCTTCCCTTCCTCCGCGGCTTCGACCGCGCGGTAGGTGAAATACAGGCCGCAGGTGAAAAGGAGCAGCAGGAGCATCTGCGGCAGCCCGCTCTGGGAGTATTTCCAGAACAGGTCGCAGAGCAGCATGAGGACCGCGGTGACGCCCGCGATCTTGGCGTCGAAGATCCGCCCGACCAGCAGGTAGGTGACGCCGATCGCCATCAGAAAGAACAGGGTGGAGACGAGGGCGACCACCCGGTCGAGCGGGTAGATGAACTCGTTCTTGCCCATCGGCCAGGCGTCCTCCTTGTCGGCGCCGACCAGTTTGAGGACGGCTCCGAGGATCAGCGGGTTCAGCGGGGAGTGGTAGGTGTCCTTGAAGCCGGTGAAGGGGATCGCGCCCTGGTTGGCCTTCTCCGCCTCGTAGTAGGCGAGCGGGCGGATGAACTTGGTGGTGGCGCCATTGCCCCGGGCGATCTCGCGGCCGATCTGCGCCTGTTCCATCGCCTGGGGCGTGTCGAGGCCGCGGAACAGGGGCAACAGGTGGAGCAGCGTGAAACTGATCAGGACAAGGAAGAACAAGATCCGGCGAATCATCACCGCGGTCTCGAACTGGGAAAATTGCAAGCTGCTCATGGGAAATCGATCGGGGCACCCGTGGGCTTCACTCGCCGCCCTCCTTCAACTTCCGTTGGAGGGTGCGACGGCTGATGCCGAGAAGCTCGGCAGCCCGCGTCCGGTTACCTGCGGCTTGTGCCAAGGCGGAGCGGATGGCGCTGGTTTCGAGCTCATGCAAGTTGAATTCCCGGGGAGCGGCAAGGGTGATTTTCCCGTCTTGTCGAAGGGCCACGGGTGAGGATATCGCCGGCGCGTCGCCAAACAGGCTGGCGGGCAGGTGATGGAGGTCGATGACCGGGTCGTTGCTCATGACGACGCCGTGCTCGATCGCGGTGCGCAGTTCGCGGACGTTGCCGGGCCAGGGGTAGGTGCGCATGATCCGCAGGGCGGCGTCGCTAAGCGGCTTGACCGGCCGGCCGTTTTCCTCGGCAAACTCTTTCAGGAAGGCTCCGGCGAGCAGCACGATGTCCTCCGCCCGCTCCCGCAGCGGCGGCATTTCGATCCGCACGACATTGAGTCGGAAATACAGGTCTTCCCGGAAATCCCCGCGCGAGACCTGGGCGGCGAGGTTCTTGTTGGTGGCGGCGACGAGGCGGACGTCGACTTTCACCGGGGTATTGGAGCCGACCCGCTCGATGGTGCGCTCGGACAGGGCGCGGAGGAGTTTGACCTGGATCGAGGCATCGATCTCGCCGATCTCGTCGAGGAACAAGGTGCCGCCGTCGGCCTGCTCGAAGCGGCCGATGCGGCGCTGGGTGGCCCCGGTGAAGGAGCCCTTCTCGTGGCCGAACAACTCGCTTTCGAGGATCTGCGGGGAAAGGGCGGCGCAGTGGACGATCACCAGTTTCTCGGCCGGGCGGCCGCTGAGGCGGTGGATGGCGTGGGCCACGACCTCCTTGCCGGTGCCGCTTTCGCCTTCGATCAGGACGGTGGCGCGGGTCGGGGCGACCTGGCGGACGATGTCGGTGACCTTGCGGATCGCGGGGGACTTGCCGGCGAGGCGGTCGAGGCCGGAGTCGTCGGAAATCTGGGCGCGGAGTTGCTTGTTTTCCGTCTCCAGCTTGCGGCTGCGGAGGGCGCGCTTGAGGAGCATCTCGACCTCGTCGAGGTTCAGCGGCTTGGTGACGAAGTGCCAGGCACCGCGGCGCATCGCCTCGACGGCGGTGTCGACCGAGCCGTAGGCGGTCATCATGATCGAGACCGGCGGGTTCGGCAGGGACAAGGCATTGTCTAACAAGTCCATCCCGGAATCACCGCCCATCCGGAGATCGGTGAGGAGCAGGTCGATCGGTTCGGAATTCAGCACCGACATCGCTTCGGCGACGTTGGAGGCGGTGAAGACGTCGAACTCTTCCTCCAAAGCGGTGCGGAGACCGTCGCGGGTGGCCTTTTCGTCGTCGGCGATGAGGAGGGTGGGGGTCATGGAGAGGGGAGATTGAAGATTGTTGATTGAGGATTTTTGATTTTTGATTGGAAGAGGCGGCGACGGGCGGCTCGGAAATCAACCATCCGAAATCAACAATCATCAATCGTCAATCCGCTCAGTCGATATCGATGATGCTCACCGGCGGCTCCAACAAGCGCACCGGCTTCGGGCCGCGCGGTAGATGGATCAGGATCCGCGTGCCGGCGCCGGCCTCGCTTTGGATTTCGATCTCGCCGCCGTGCTCGCGGACGACGCGGCGGACGATCAGCAAGCCGAGGCCGCTGCCGGATTGCTTGGTGGTGCGGTAGGGTTCGAAGAGCGAGCCCATCTGCTCGGGCGGGATGCCGGTGCCGTTATCCTCGATCGAAAGGGTGGCCTCGAAGTCGTTGGCGCGGGCGGCGATGCGGATCACGCCGTCGCTGCCGCCGATGGCCTGGAAGGCGTTGCGCAGGAGGTTGTAGAAGACCTGCTGGAATTGGCCGGCATCGAGCTCCATGCGGGGGAAGTCTTCGGCGAGATCGAGTTCGACGGCGATGCCCCGCGACTCGAGCTCCGGCTCTAACAGGCGGAGGGCGTCGCGCAGGACCTTGGTCAGGTCGCAGCGGTCGCGGTGCGGGGTGGTCGGGCGGATGGCTTGAAGGAACTGGCGGAGGATGGTGTCGAGCCGCTTGATTTCGCTGCGTGCGGTATTGAGGTGCTCCTCCAGCGGACCGCGGTCGCCGGGTGGCAGTTTGCGGAGCTTGCGGGCCATGAGCTGGAGATGGATGTCCAGCGAGTTGAGCGGATTGCCGATTTCGTGGGCGACTCCGGCGGCGAGCAGGGTGAGCGCATTCATGCGCTCGGATTCCAGCGTTTGCTCGGCTTCCTGGCGGGTGGTGGTAAGGTCGCGAACCAGCATCACCCAGCCGACGGTGGCGGCCTCGGTTTCCTCCGGCTTGATCGGCGAGAGGTAAAAATTCAGGTAGCGGTTTTCCGGGTAGAAGACTTCGAGGTCGCGCGAGATCGACTTGCCGGGCTTGGCAAGCGAGGCCCAGTCGAGACCGGGGATGCGGCTGGCAAGCGGGGTGCCGGGGGCATGTTCGGAATCGATGCCGAAGAAGCGGCAGGCGGCACCGTTGATGAAGGTGATCTCGCCATCCTCATCGAGCACGATCACGCCTTCGTGGAGGGCTTCGAAGACCTGCTCGAGGAAGCCCTTCTCGCGGACCAGGCGGTCGAGAAGCTGCCGGGCCTCGGCCGGGTCGATCCGGTCGAGGCGGGCGAGGAGTTTGTCGAGGAAGCCGGGTTTCAAGAGCAGCAGGAAAGGTTAACCGCCAAGACGCCAAGTTCGCCAAGGGAAAGGCAAAGAACGGCGTTCGACGGCGCGACAGAATGGCGCAGGTGCGGGGGGATGGCAAGTGATGAACCGGTGGGTTCCCATGGGGCGCTGCCTCTATCCGGTGTGGATTCCGGATGCGCCCCGACATCACGAAGTCCTCCCTCCATTACTCGACTATCGCGGTCGGCTGCACCTGACGCTTCCATTCACCCCGACCGTCCAAGCCGGCCAAAGCCAGCGCTCCCCCCCGGAAGCCATGGTGGGCTTATCGGGACTGGAGCTCGGCTTTGAGCTGGAGGGCCTGGACGTTGGCGGGGTCGCGGGCGAGGGTGGTCTCGACGGCTTCCAAGGTGGCGGCGCGGTCGCCGAGGCGGTAGTGGATGGTGGCGCGGGCCCACGGCGCGCCGGAGTCGGAAGGATCGAGCTGCTCGGCGCGGCGGAGCGAGGCGATGGCCTCGGCCGGCTGGTTCTTCGAGGAAAGCAGCAGGCCGAGGTTGTAGTGGGCGCGGGCGAAGGAGGGGTTGAGTTTGAGGGCTTGCCGGAGCCGGGTTTCGGCTCCCGCGATGTCGCCGAGCTCCGCTTTGCCGAGGGCGGCGAGGTAGGGAATATCGGGGTTGGTGGGATCCAGCCGGGTAGCATCGTCGAGCCAGCGGACGGACTCTTCCGCACGGCCGAGACCGCCGAGGAAGACCGCGAAATCGCGGCGCGGGGCGGCGGAGGACTGGTCCCAGGTGATGGCGCGCTTGAACCACTTTTCGGCGTCGGCGGCATCGCGGCGATGGATGGCGAGGCGGGCCATCCGCATCGCCCCGGCGGGCTGGTCGGACTGGTGGCGGGCGATTTCCGTGACCTCGATGACCGCCGGGTGATAGGCAGGCAGGCGGTCGAGCGCGCCCCACGCGGCTTCGGCGCGCACCGACTTGGTCGCGTCTGTTAGAAGAGCGTCGACGATTTTCTGACGGTCCTGCCGCGGGCTGAGAATGAAGGCGGCGGCGTTGCGGGCGAGCGGGTCGGGATCGGTGGCGAGTTTTTCGGCGCGGAGGGCGACGCGTTCGTCGCCGTTCCAGCGTTCCATCAGTCGCAGCAGGGTGGCTTTCCAGGCTCCGATCTCTTCGGCATCGAAGGCCGCGAGCAGGGCTGTTAGATCCCCGCGGCCGGCTTGGGCGGCGGCGATGGCGCGGGTGCGCTGCCGGCCGCGGGCGGGCTTGTTCATCTTGTCGCCATACCACTGGTCGACGTGCTGGATCTGCCAGTCGAGGCCCTTGTCTTCGTGGCAGTTGTTGCAGGCGTTCGGGGTGCCGAGTTCCTTGGTCAGGAGTGGATCGGGGCTGGGGAAGCGATGGTCGCTGCGAGGGTCGCGGCCCATGTAGGTTTTCTTCGGCATGTGGCAGTCGACGCAGCGGCTGCCAGGCGTGCCGGGAGTGTGGAAGACGTGCTTGGCGGGATCGATCACCACCGCCTGGTTCGCCCCGGCGGAATGGCAGGTCATGCAGAGCGCGTTGGTATCGACCGCGGGCTTGCCGCCGAGCGGCGTGGCGGCGTGGGGGTCGTGGCAGTTCGTGCAGCCGATGCCCTTGTGGCCCATCCGCGAGAGCTGGAGGGAGGTGAAGTTGTAGTCCTCGTCGATCTGCTGGCCGTCCGGATGCCAGAGGCCGGGCTGGCTGGGCAGGGCGAGGTTGTAGTGGTCGAAGAACGAGTTGCCGGGCTGGAAGTTCTCGTCGAGCTCCTCGCGCCGGGCATGGCAGGTGGCGCAGGTGTGTGTCCACTGGCCGACGGTGAATTTCTGCTTGGGATCGATGCCGCAACCGCCGGGCGGATGGTTCTCCGGGGTGCCGCCATGGCATTGCGCGCAGCCGACGCCCTGCTCGACCCACTTGGTGTGGTATGTGTCCGTCTCGGGATCGTAGCCCTTCTTCAATTCGGTGAAGTGGCAGTAAGCGCACTGGCTGTTCCAGTTCATGCCGCGCTGGGTCCAGTGGCCCCATTCGTGCGGGCGGCGGTTCTGGCCTTCGTAAATGCTGTACCAGTCCTCTTTGGCGGGATCCCAGGCCATGTCGGGCACCTGATAGCGGCCTTTGCCGACATCGAGCAGGTACTGGACGATCGGTTCGTAGCCGATGGCCATCGGCGGCTTCTGCTGGACCAGCTTGACGTCCTTGGCGGCCTTGTCCTCCCAGCGGATCTCGGGCGCGGCGGCACCACCGGAGAACTTCCAGGAGGCATCGCCCTCGGTCACCTCATGGCCGGCGAAAGCGGGGCCGTCGGCGGGGGTGCCGATGTCGCGGTGGGCGAGCGCATGATGCGAACCTTTCCACGATTCGGCGGCTTCTTGGTGGCAGTCGAGGCACTCGGTGGAGGCGGCTTTGGGGAGCTGTTTCGCGGGGGCGGGCAAGGCCGCCGCGGGACTGTTGGAAACAGTCGGCGTCTCCTTTTTTCCGCAAGCCGCGATGACCGCATAGGTCGTCGCCATCAAGAGCCACCAGCGCCATTTCCTGTTCACGCCCGAGGGGTCTACCAGACCGGAGGCACCGCATCAAACCCCGGTTCTCGGGGGTGGTGCGCGGAGAGGGTGCGTCTCCCGCCCGCTCGCGAATTTCGGGCAACTCGAGCCGGGCTGAAGACCCGCGCTCCCTGGGGCGTGGCGCGCCGGCTGGTGAATATCGAGGGCGCGGGACGCACCCTCTCCGTGTTGCGTTGACGCGACGAGGAATCGTCGCGAAAACAGGGCCGCGGCATCCTTTTCATGCCGGTCCGGCATTCATGGAACTCCGCCATCTCCGCTACTTCATGGCCGTCGCCGAGGAACTCAGCTTCTCCAAGGCGGGGGAACGCTTGCGGATCGCCCAGCCGGCGCTGAGTCGCGCGGTAGGGGAGCTGGAGGAAGACCTGGGGGTGCAGCTTTTCGACCGCTCGCGGCGGCAGGTCCGGCTGACCCCGGCGGGCGAGGCGCTGTGGCGGGAAAGCGGGATCGTGTTCGAGCGGCTGGACGACGCGGTCCGGCGGGTGCGCGAGATCGCGCGCGGCGAGACGGGAGAGCTGCGGGTCGGCTACATCGGACCGCCGACGCGGGGATTTCTGGGAGCGCTGTTGAAAGAGTTCCGCGAAAAGCATCCGGGCGTCACGTTGGTGATCGAGGAGCGGACGCCGGAGCGGGTGTGGGAGATGGTTTCGAAGGGCAAGCTGTCGGTCGGACTGACGCGGCCGGTGCGATCGCACGACGACCTCGGGCCGCAGTCGCGGCTGCTGTTAGAAGAGCGGCTGTGCCTCGCGCTGCCGGCCGGTCATCCCTTTGCCGTGCGGAAGAGCGTGCGCTGGAAGGACCTTGCGGGCCTGCCGCTGATCCTGCTGGCGCGGCGCGAGGGCGCGGGCTCGCACGATGCGATTCTGGCGGCTTGCCGCGAGGCGGGCGTGCAACCGGAGATCGTGCGCACGCCGAGCCTGATGGGAACCATTCTCCAGTATGTCGAGGCCGGCACCGGTTTCGGGATCGTGCCGGAGTGCGCGGAAACCGGCGCGGCGGGAGTGGCTCTGGTGCCGCTGGTGCCGAAGAGGACGATCCCGCTGGTGCTTGTCTGGTCGAAGGACGCGGTCAACCCGGCGGCGGATGCGTTCCGGGAACTGGTGCTGGCCTGGCTGGTGGCGGGGAAGTTGAGGTTGGCGGGGGCGAGTTGAGAGTTGAGAGTAATGCTATGGAAGCGCTTGTTGTTTTTTGCACCTTTCCCGATGTCGAGCAGGCACGGGCGATCGCGGCGGCTTTGGTCGAGCGGCGGCTCGCAGCTTGTGTCAATTTGCTGCCCGGGGTGGAGTCGATCTACCGCTGGGAAGGCAAGGTCGAGCGGGCGGGCGAGGTGCTGGCGGTGATCAAGACGACGCGCTATCCGGAGTTGGAAGTGGCCTTGAAGGAGCTGCATCCGTACGAGGTGCCGGAGATCCTGGCCTTGCCGGTGGCGGCGGGGCTGACGGGGTATTTGAAGTGGCTGGGGGAGAGCTGTGGGGCGGGGTGATCGGAAGTGTCGCTCTATGATCGGAGTGTCGCCTTGAAGGCGACATGGCACGGACGGGCGGCATTCTACCGCCCGTCTTCCGAATGGTTCGAACGGCTGGAAGCCGTTCGTCCATCGTCATGTCGCCTGCAAGGCGACACTCCAATCGGAAGGTGGCGCTCCAATCGGAAGGTGGCGCTCCAATCGGAAGGTGGCGCTCCAATCGAATCGCGGTCCTCCGCTTACCCGAAGATCGCGGTGATCGGCTTGCCGTCGAGGCCGCCCATTTTGAAGGGGCGCTTGGCGGGGGACATCACGGGGAGGTCGTGGGGGAGGCCCATGGCGAAGGCGATGGTGGCGTTGAAGTCGTGGGCACCGACCGGGTTCTCGGTGACGGTCGATGCGGTCTTGTCGGTCGCACCGTAGGCCTGGCCGCCGCGGATGCCGCCGCCGGCGAGCAGGCAGGAGAAGGCCTTCGGGTAGTGGTTGCGGCCGGCGTTGGGGGTGATCTTCGGCGAGCGGCCGAATTCGGTGGCGACGACCACCAGGGTCGACTCTAACAGGCCGCGGGTGGCCAGGTCGGAAAGCAGTGCGGAGAGGGCCTGGTCGAGGACCGGGATCTTGTCTTCCATCTGCTCGAAGTTGTCGGCGTGCCAGTCGAAGCCGCCGTATTCGACCTCGATGAAGCGCACGCCGCGCTCGACGAGGCGGCGGGCGAGCAGGACGCCCTGACCGAAGCGGTCGCTGCCGTAAGCGGCGCGGCCGTCCTCGGGCTCCTTCGAGAGATCGAAGGCTTCGAGATCCTTCGACTTCATCATCGCGACGGCGGCGTCGTAGACATCGTCGTAGGCGCGGACGGCCTTCTGGCCCTTGTGGAATTTCGTGTCGAAGTCGTGGTCGAGCTCGCGGCGGAGATCGAGCTGGCGTTGGAACGCGGCATCGGTGGTGTTCGGGCGGCGGGCGACGTTTTGCAGGCCGAGTTCGGGATCGCCGATCGGCAGCGGGGCGAAGGGCGGCTCGAAGAAGCCGCCACCGGGGTGGCGGTTGCCGCCGCCGACGAGGACGAAGGGCGGGAGGTCCTGGTTGATGCGTCCGGCGAGCTTGGCGACCCAGGCACCGGACGACGGATGGCTGACGGTGCCGCGCGGCGCGTAGCCGGTGTGCATGAGGTATTTCCCCTGCTCGTGGGCGCCCTGGGTGGTGTTGAGGGAACGAATGAGCGCGATCTTGTCGGCGTGCCGGGCGAGCTGCGGCAGGCAGTGGCCGAGCAGGATGCCGTCGGCCTTCGTCTTGATCGCGGTGACCGGACCGCGGACGTCGGCGGGGGCGTCGGGCTTGGGGTCGAAGGTGTCGATGTGGGTCATCCCGCCCGACATGTAGAGGTAGATGACGTGCTTGGCCTTGCCGCCGCCGGCTTTCAGCACGGCGGGGTCCGCGGCGAAGGCGGTGCTGTCGAAGAGCCGGGCCATCGAGCCGCCGATGGTCAGCCCGAAGCAGGTGCGGGCGGTGCGGCTGAGGAAATCGCGGCGGCTGAGGTCGTCGAGGCGGTTGGGATTCATGGCGATGGAAGTTTTGCGGGATCCGGGGCGGGTCACTGGATGAAGAGGAAGCGGCTGGAGGTCAGCATGGCACGGGTCAGGTCGCGGAGGGCGGCGGGGTCCTTCGCGTGGACGAGGAAGCGCTGCTTGTCCTGCGGAGCGGGGTGCTGGCTGAAGAGGGTGAGGAAGAGGAGTTCGAGTTTTTCGTCCGGGGACTTGCAGCGATCCAGGGCTTGGCCGAGGAGGGACTTCTTGTTGGCAAGCGGGTCGGTTTTGAAGTTGTTGAGCAGGGCGAGGGCTTGCGGAACGGTGGCTTCGGTGTGGGCGGAAGACGGCGTCTGGCGATCGGAGCCGCCAAACTCCTGGACGAGACTGCCGGGATTGAAGGGGGCGGGTTGCTCGGAGGCGCGGAGGTCGCCACTGCCGTTCTTGGCGCCGGCCTTTTTGCCCATCTGCATGCCGTTGAAGGGATCGTACTGGCGGCGGGCCTCGACGACGGCGCGGCGGGCATCCTGGAAGTCGCGCTGGGCTTTCGTCCGCGCTTCGCCGCTATCGGCGTTGGCGATGGCTTTTTGGGCGGCGCGCAGATCGGACTGGGCGGCGCGGAAGAGCTGCTCTCCCTGCTGGGCGGCTTCGCCGAGGACCATCAGTTGCTTGGGCTCGGCCTCGAGCAGGCTCGTGACCTGGGCCCGGTAAGCGTCCCATGACTTCGCGAAGGTGTTGCTGGAATCGTCGACTTCGCCATGGAACAGGACGAGGAAGGAATCGTGCAACTGCTCCGCGCTCATCCGGGTCAGCACGGGGCCGCGGAAGGCGAGCGGGACGCCCATGTCGGGCTCTTCTTCCAAGCAAGAGCGCTGGAACAGGCGGGTGCGGTAAAGGATGCGGAGGAACTGGCGGAGGTCGTAGTTCGCGCCCTTCATGGTGGTCTCGAGGTAGGCGAGGACTTCCGGATGGGCGCTGGTGGAATCTTCTTTCCAGTCATCGAGCGGATCAACCAGACCATGACCGAAGACGCGGTCCCAGAGGCGGTTGGCGATGACTTTGGTGAAGTAGGGATTGTCGCGCGAGGTCAGCCAGGCGGCGAAGGCGTCGCGGCGCTTCCCGGGGGCGACGTTGCTGACCTTCTCACCGAACAGGGTCTCGGGCTGGATGACCTCGCCGGGCTTGCCGTCGCGGTATTTGTAGTCTTCCGGCAGCTTCAGCATCGAGCCGGGCTCCTCGAGGATGGCGTTCTTGTTGAAGTCCTTGAACAGCGGGTTGAGTTGCTTGCCGACCGTGCGGGAAAGGCGCTGCTGCTCGTTGCGCTTCTGCTTTTCGAGCTGCCTGGCTTTGTTGATGTCCTCCTTGTTGTTCTTGCCGGGCTTGGGGGCGAAGGAGGCGGTCGGCCCCTTCCCGCCGGTCTTGTTGGAGAGGGATTGGACGGTCTTGCGGATCACGTCCTGGGCCTCCTTGCTCTTGTACTCGATGCCGCCGCCGAAGGCCGCCATCTGGTAGTATTCGAACTGGCTCCAGTCGTCGAAGGGATGGTCGTGGCACTGGGTGCAGCCGATCTGCCGGCCGAGGAAGACCTGCATCGTGTTGCTGAAGTTATCGAGCTGCATGTTGCGGTCGCGCAGGTAGTAGCCGACGGCGGGGTCGTCCGAGCAGTGGCCGTTCGAAGTCAGCATCTCGGTGACCAGGGTGTCCCAGGGCTTGTCCTCGGCGAGCGACTGGCGCAGCCAGACGTGCCATCCGAGCCCGAACTGCTCCTGGCGGGTCTGGAGGCGGAGCAGGTCGGCGGTCCAGTTGAAGAAGTGCGAATCGAAGCCCGGCGAGGCGACGAGTTGGTCGACCAGGACGGCGCGTTTGGCCGGGGTCTTGTCTTCGAGGAAAGCTTGGGCCTCTTCCGCCGACGGGATGCGGCCGACGATGCCGAGGTAGGCGCGGCGGACGAAAGTGGCGTCGTCGATCAGCGCGGTCGGGGCGAGTTTTGCGCGCTGGAGGTCCTCCTCGAGCAGCCGGTCGATCCGCGCCGCGGCCTGGGCGACGGTCGCTTCAGGCAGCGGCTTGGCCCCCGCGGCGGGCAGCAGGGCCGGGAGCAGGAGGAGGAGACAGCGGGAAAGGTTCATAAGGCTTTGAGGAATACTCCGCGGGGAAGGGTGGAATTGCCGGGAAAATGCGGGGGATGGGGATCAAAGCCATGAAGAGAATGCAGATCCATCGGGCCTTGGCATCTTGACATCACGGATGTTGGCATCATGATGCGTCCATGAGAACCACGGTGACTTTGGACCGGGATGTAGAGCAAGTCCTGCGGGAGACCGCGGCACGCACTCACAGGCCCTTCAAGAAGGTTCTCAACGACACCCTGCGGGTGGGCATTGAGCATTCCACGGGCGCGGGTCCGACCGAGCCCTTTGTTCTCAGGGCCCGGCCGATGGGCTTGCGGGCAGGATATGATCCCGCCGGTTTTAACTCACTGGCGGATGACCTCGAAGCGGAGGCGTTTCTCGAAACCACCCGCAAACTGATGGAGAGGAGCCGATGATTCTGCCGGATGCCAATCTGCTGCTTTACGCCTACGATCAGAGCAGCCCGTTCCACTCCAAGGCTGCGGCATGGTTCCAAAACATCATGAGTCGCCCCGGTCCGGTGATCCTGTTGCCGGCGGTGGTGTTCGGGTTCGTGCGGATTTCCACCCACCCGCGGATCTTCACGAGTCCGCTGTCGGTGGTCGAGGCGTCCGGTCATGTCCGTTCGTGGCTGGGCCGGAAACAAGTCCGCCTGCATGACATGCTGCTGGAAGACGTGAATGCCGCGCTCTCGCTGCTGGACTCTGCGGGAACCGCCGGAAACCTGACGACCGACGCGCAGATCGCCGCCGTCGCCCTTCGTCTGGATGCCGAAGTTCATACGGCCGACCTGGACTTCGGTCGGTTTGCCGGGGTGCGTTTCAGCAATCCCTTGGTTTGAAGATCCGCTCCCGCTGCGACCGCCGCGAAGTCGTTGCCCGCCTCCGGCAATGGGCGGAAAGGTCGGTGATCGAGACCGACCGCAAGCGCTTCGTCGCCGCTGCGGAAGAAACCCTTGCCGGAATCCATGAGGGAAACTTCGCGCGATACCGGGTGACGCCGTCGGAGTTCGAGGGGTGGAGGGAGATGTGGAGGTGTAGGGGGATGGGATGATTACGCGTGTCGGCGGGTAATCTGGGTGTCCCGGGGGCTTCCCCCCGTTATCGGATCGACGAAAGGTTCCTCAAGCTGCGCGAAAGGGAGAGGTGGAAACGTTGCCGAAAACGTTGCCGCTGAATGGCAAAGCGTGGTTTACACCCGCCAATTCATGCCTAAGGCGCTAGCGAATTCATCCGGGCAACACGCTCGAATTCGATCCCTTGCGACCGCCACATAATGCAGGCCATCCGATTCCACTTCGATCAGGACCTCGTAATCTTCCGCAAGGGAATCAAGAATGCGCAAAACCGCAGGAATCAATTGGTCATTAAGCATTTTGTCCGAGGTGATCGAAACACCAATGCCCCTGGACAAGTTGGCGCTGTCTCCTGCGTAAAAATCTCCCTGCCCATAGGCGTCAAAAACGCCCAATGTTTCGAGTTCTTCCACCAAGGCGTCCCGAGTGCGATGCCACTCCTTGAAGAACATGGCTTCAGTGAAATCCTCGGTCAGGGCGGGTGGGTTAAATGAATTATCAAGGATGTAATCTAATTCCTCTTCCGCTATTCTTTGGGAGTCCATGAATTTTCGATCTCGTCCGGCCTTTGTGGGATGGGCGCTGAAGCTTCTGGAAATCAGTATTCGCCTACCATTCTCCAAATTCCATCCATCCAGCTTCCCACGGGTCGATAGCGTCTGCCCCCAACGCAAATTGATCACGGCTCGCGCATGCGACGACAAGAAACGAAGGGTCCTCGGGGTTGTCCCAGCTTAGGAACACTGAGCATTCGCGTCAGGTTAAGCCGTAACACGCGGACTGACAGTGAATTAAAACTGAAATAGTTCGAATTGGATATTGACAAGGTGAGCGGGCCGGCAAGCTCGGCATGTCTAAGACCTCACCCGCCGGC
>Ga0247843_1001478_pt1 | contig 47480 bp, 41 predicted proteins | sample LaCruzMarch2017__FD_192420 | JGI IMG/M metagenome (GOLD analysis project Ga0247843, IMG submission 192420) | Freshwater microbial communities from meromictic Lake La Cruz, Castile-La Mancha, Spain - LaCruzMarch2017_8m | ecosystem: Environmental > Aquatic > Freshwater > Lake | place: Spain...
CCATCAACTACGAGAACACCATCAACTACGAGAACTCCTAGTATTTCAATAACACCATCTGTTACTAAAACATTAACACCTACTATAACTCCTTCTGTAACATCTAGCCTAACTATACCAACAATAAGCATTATAATATCTACTAATACTAATAATTTTAATTTAAATACAGAACTAACAAACAGAGGCTGGATTTCAAGTAATGCTTCTATTATTAACATTACTATTAACTCGAATATATATCTTACAAGTTCTAACGCTTCTGTACCTGCATTAGATATACCTAAGCTACCAGGTGGATCGGCAAGACATACAATTAACGTAATAAACAACGGTACTATTATAGGAGCCCAAGGAGCGGGAGGCATTGGCGGTGGGGTCTCAAATAGTCAGGGTCAACCAGGTAGTCCTGGAGGTATGGGTGGTACGGCTATACGTGCATCTCAAGAAATTAATTTAACTAACTACTTTATTATTGCTGGCGGTGGTGGTGGTGGAGGTGGTGGCGGTGGTTATTATAATTATGTTTGTCAACAGTTCGAAGCCCCGCCCTGCCAAACATGCTCAACAACAATTTCTGATTCAATATGTGTAGCGGTTCCCCCTTCCACTTGGACAAGATGTAAATCTTGCGAAGAAAAACGTAAAGATTGTGATGATTTTGATACCTATAAAAGTATTAACAAAACTTGTTATCATAATTGTAACAGTAACTCACTAAATAAATATATTGTACGTAATGTAAAAAGGACAATAACAAATTGTGTACCTAGAACATGTAACTGTTTAATTCCAATAACAAGTACTTTTTATGGCGGTAATGGTGGGGTTGGATACGGGGTAAATGCAACTTACTTATTAAGTTATGGTAGAGGGCAAGGTGGAGCCGGCATAGGGGCAGGTAAGGGTGGTGATGGTGGTACAAATTACGCAGATAAAGGATCTAGCGGCGATACCTCCTCTAATACCCCAGGGGTAGGTGGGGCGCTTGGAGATGGTGGTTACTGTATTACAGGTTCTTCTAATGTATCTTATATAAAAATAGGTATAACATTTGGTGTAATTTATCCAGCAGTACTATAAATATGAGTATGACAGATAATTTAAATATAGAATTTGATATTGAATGTTATAATGAAGCACAAAAATCTATAGTTGTAAAATTTTACTCCCCTTTATTTAAAAGACCTAAAGAGGATTACGCTCCGTTAAATGTAGGTTTATTTAATTTTAATAAAGACGAAGATATAAAAAATACATTATTTAAATTATTCTTACCAACAGTTCAAAGCATAATAAAGCAGGAGCAAGATATAGATCAAACTATAATAAATAGTATCGATTTAAACACAACTTTTAATGTATCCCTCTCGTCTGTCTTACCTCCAAGTTTAAATAACAACATAATACCGGTAAATAATTGGCAAAATGTAACTTCAGCATTAAATTTTATAAACTAACATGACAACTCAAGAATTAATTGAATACCCTTTTTTAGATAAATTATTTTTAGAATTTATTAAACCTGAATATGGTTCTAATTTTAAAGAAGCTTTTAAAAATTTCGCTAATATAATTGCCTCTGATATAGACAGCGCTTCTGTCAATATAAATTGTGAATGTACTGTAAAAATTACAAGTTATATTATATTGTATAAGCTTGAAACAGTAAGCTTTCTGATTACTTTTCTTAATAATAATACTGACGGCAATAAAATTTTAGAAGACTTAAAAACAAAAGTAGAGCAGGTTAATTATATGGCCATACCATACGGGGGCCGTATAGCAAAAACTTCTATTAACAACTGGAGAAATTTTCATGCTCAAATTGAAGCGGAGAACGGTTTTTATAAAAGTTTTTCTATTGTAAAAGAAGGTGATGACATTCTAGTTTTTTTCCTTTAATTCCTCTAAAGCACACCAATACTCGAGTGTTATAAATAAATAACTATAACACTTCTATGGCCACTACTATAAACAGTGCAGGTACTGTATACATCTATAATAGATCACCCTATGATCAAAATTTTAATACTAGCTTATTTCAAGTATTAGATGGTTTAGGTAATAATCTATCTATTAATTCAAAGTTAGGTTATAATGTAGTTGCTAGCTATAATAAAGATGATATAAGTGGTAAGTCTACTGTTTATGCAGGTGCACCTTATAATTCGTTTTTTAGTTCTGATACTTCAAAAAGTAACAAAAGTCTACCTTATCTCTCCGGTGGTACCGTTTTAGTAGCCACAACTGTACCAAACCAAAATACTACTACAGCATGGTTAGAGTACTTCGCTAAAGGTACCACAACGTCATTTTTAGATGATAATTATTCTTCAAATTTAGGTCTACAAATTAATACTGCGAGCATAAGCAGAGGTAATGCTGTATATTCTGCACCTGATTTAAGTAATCAAAATAATAGTGAAGGTGTAATAGTAGATAGAGCTGCAATAATTGCAGGAGATGGTAATGTTGTTTTACCTACGCCTAGCTCTGATTATAACAATTTTGGTATTTCAACTTATGTAGATAAAGATTCAAAATATTGTATTTCTTTAGCTTATAAAAAATCAGATAATACCCCGGTAATATTTTTACATGATTTTAAAGGCTCAGTAGGAGAAAGTAATAATTCTATAGTTATTAATGGTGATAATAATAGACTATACGGTTCATACGGTTCAGTAGCAGGTAGTAATAATATTATAAGAGAACTCACCTTAAATACAGCAGCTTTCGGTGATAGCAATACTATTACAGCTAGTGTATCAAACGCTTATATTTTTGGCTCTAATACAATAGCAACAAAATCTAATACAACCTATGTTGAGAATTTATATGCTTCAGCATCTGCTAGAATAGAAGGTGATACCTATACAGAAAATTTAAATTTAAAAGATAATGTACTGGTGACATCTAATGTTGAAACTAGCGTATTTTCAGTGACAGCTCTTAATGAATTTTTAGAAATTAAACATCAAGGTCAAACCAAATATATAAGATTGTATGATATTTCTATAGCCACCACTTTTATAGTAACGGAAGGCTGGTTAAATCTAATAACAGAAGACGGTATAAATTTAGAATTTTAATATAAAAAATAACTAAAAGAATAAATATCTATATATTATGGCAAGCATAAGGATTACAGAATTACCAGCAGCGACTCAACTTAACGGATTTACTGATGTTATACCGGTTATTAATAATAATATAACAAAGAAAATTTCTATTAATAAAATTTTAGCTAATGGTGGTGTAGATGGTGATTTATCTGTTACCGGTGCACTCACAGCAACAGGGGGCTTTTCTGTAGGAAACACTACCGGTATTTCAGACTTTTATATCTCTTCTACAGGTAATATTGGTATAGGTACAGAAAATCCAAACTCTAAACTCACTGTTGTAGGTAGTATAAGCGCTGTTTCAACTACAATTGTATTTAGCAATCTACCAACTTCTGCAGCAGGTCTACCAACAGGTGCATTATATAATGCTTCTGGATTTTTAAAAATAGTATAATGACCCCTTTTCAAAAGTTAATTTTTTCAAGTAAAGAAAAAACAAACAATATAAAAGATATTTGGATTTTTCCTGATAATGATTCAACTATTAAATCTTTTACTATTGGAACTAAACTAAATAAAATAATTATTAACTGGGGTGATGGTGCTTCTGTATTATCTAATAATTATGAACCTCAAAATCATACATTTTAATTATGAATAACGAAATTCACTCTATCGCAAAAAGATATTCAATTATAAAGGAAAGTGAAAATATATCGAATAATATGTCAGGTAAGGATGTATCAAGCAAATTTCAAACTGATAATACAGCAAAATTTTTACCGGTAGGTCAAGACAAAGAAAATAATTTAGGGCCTGAAGAGAGTGAAAGCGAATTAATGAGAGGTAAAGTAGAATTACTTTTCAAAACTTTTAAGAGTATAATTGATTCTTGTCAAACAGAAAATTGCTCAGTAAGGGAAGTAAGTAAATTGATAGATCTTTTAGATGATCCTGAGGTTAGAAATGATTTAGAGCAATATAAACTAGCTCTTCAAAGAGAAGATCAAGATAACGGTGTCAACGCAAAGCTCGCTTACTAGGTTTTCTTTTACCTTTTTTTAACTTAACTTTTACACCGTTAGAGGGATTTATTCCAGATAAACCACCTCCTAAAAAACCTGCTACTTGAGGTCCTCTAAAACCTATATTAGGTCCCTGAGTAAGAGCAACTTTTCCCAGAGGTTGTGATATATCGTACTCCGAAAGTAGTTTTTTTATAGTTTTATTAAACATCACTTGACCTTTATGCACTTATTAACTACAGCTGAGGGTTGCAGGTTAGAAATAAAATCATTTTTTAAGATATCTAAACTACTATCATCTGTAGTTTCATAAAGCTTAATATCGCCTCCTGCAGAGGTATTGCTAGTAATAGTTAATAGACTATTACTAGATCCATCATTTTGTATTAATACCTTTACTACTTCCTTACTTAATTCTTTAATAGTAAGTATAGTGGGATTAATTTGCCTATTAAAATCTCCTCTAACCCCCGGCTTATCAATTCTATTAACAGCGCCATCCCAATAGGACAACCCATATTGAATTGTTCTTGCATTAACACCTGTTCTCAAGGTATTAACTACCGAATCAATCATATAACCAACGTCTCTATTACATTTTGACTCTAATAAGGTATTACCTGATATAATACCATTTCTTTTTACATAAGCTGCAATTTTTGTTTGTATTGCAGCCTTATTTAGTACAATAATATTAGCAGCATATATATCATCACTTGTAGGATTTCCTGCAGGTATATAAGACAAAGCTCTACCGTTATTTTGTAGAGGATAAACCATTGTATTAATTAAATTAAGTATTTGACCTTGTATACCTTGATCTTCAAGATTTAAAATTTCTAAAACTGTATTTTTTAAATATTCAATTGTATCTAAAGTATTTTTCTGTTGATTGGGTATTAAGTCTTCTGGTAATCTACTAGTGCTACCGTTCCAATAAGCAACAGCGTACTGTACTAATCTTGCGTCGACTCCTGTAGCATAGTAGTTTGATAGAGCATCTACCATAAATCCTACATCTCGTTTACATTTTATAATATTTGTACCTGTAGGGGATAGATACTTTTTACCAATAACATAGCTTGTTACTATATTTTGAATATTAAGTCTATTTTCTATTAATACTTGGGAAGTAAAAACGTCTTCAGTACTGCTAGCACCTGGTGGTTCATAATTTTCTAAATTACCGTTATTTTCTAAAGGATAAATAATTGATTCTGTAAGAGCGTCTAATCTTTCAATAGCATAATCAGAAACTTCAATATCTATAGAGCTCTTTATAATAAAATTTAATTCTCTTATTGCATCTATTGTCGGTTGAATCTGATCTTCTGGTAAAGTAGGTATATCACTATTATTAGATAATCTTTCTAGTACTGCTCCTGTGAAGTATGCATTACCTACTTCAATACTCCTGTGATTGGCATTATTCTTAAGATCTGCTGCTATAGCATCAACCATAAACCCTACATCTCTAAAGCACTTGAGAGATAGGTCTGGATTATCAGCAAATATATCTGGGTAATTAGTATTGACAAAATCAACAACTGCTTGCTGTAAGCTAGTTCTTATACCTAATATTGCGTCGCTTAAATATATAGGTGTTTCATCACCTGGTAAGGTACCGTTAGGATTAGTTGCAGGGGTATTTAATTGATTGTTTATTACGTTAGTAAATATTCTAAAACTATTAACAACTTTACCTTGTTCTTCTGTGTAAAAGCTCTCGCTGGATAATATACCTGCACTTGAGCTCATAGAGCTTAAAGGTATATTATATCCTGTAATAAAATTTCCTAAAGCTTTTATAGCTTCTATAGTGGGTAAAACTTGTTCTAAGGGTAAAGAAGGAACAGTGCTACCTGGATTTTTGTTTTGTGTAATATATCCACTAAAATACAACAACCCAGTTTCTACTGATCTATGATTAGCATTATTTTTTAAATCTGCAGCAATAGAGTCTATTATATAACCTGTATCTCTATAACATTTAGCAGATAGAGCTTCAGATGCAGATACTGTAGTAGCTGATAAGGCCACCGGATATTTTAATTTTACAAACTCAACAGTCTTAAGTTGTAATGAGCTTTTATTATCAAGTATTTTATTTGCAGCATCACTTCTAGTAATAGTTAAGTCATCTACAGGTCCTCTAGGAAATGTAATTGGAGCTTGTGCTTGAGATTGTATAATAACTACATAATTTTCAAAGCCTGATTTTACAATATTACCTGTAGTATAAACACCACCCGGTACGTCAACAACATAATTAGGTAGTAAGTATTCAAATTTATGTGTATGTGCAGGCAAGGTAAAGGTAATACCGTGCTGGTGATTGGGTAATTGTTTAGCTTGTAATTGATATTTTTTAAGGCCCCCGTAACTACCAATTTCGTTACTTATATATTCACTATTTGCAGTGCTAGAATCACTTGCCCCTTTACCTATTGTTGCTCTTTCATTTAAATTTGGTAAATTAAATTCTTCTTCTGATGTTTTACCCCAAGTAAATTTTATAGCATTAAACAATTCAGGGTAAGTTTCAATACTTAAAGGTCTACCATCACAGGCCAAATAATTTGCAGGAGGAACTGTACCTGCAAAATCAATAATAGTACCAACAGGTACACCAAGAGAGCCGTTCGTCTCATCTCCCTGTAAATAAGATCTTAATGCATTAGCAAATTCTTGTAAATCTACAGCTTTCGGGCTACCTCCCTCGTTTAACGTTGCAAGAATTCTATTAGCTCTCAAAGGCTCTATCTTAGTAAGAGCTACACCACCATCTTGTATACTTAAGGCCCCTTCAATAAATTCTAAACCATCACCAGGTAATGACATTTCAATTATACCCGGGTTAGAGATGCTTTTACCTAAGCCACGACCTAAGCTATAAGTGGCTAAAAATCTACCGTCAATACTTTCATTTATTAAGCTTAAATACGTACCACCGTTACTAGAAATAGTAATCTCATCTGGTGTAGGAGTTTTATTTATAGGTTTGTAGTTTGACTGAATTTGATAAGCTTGTTTTCCTAGAATAGTTTTAGTACCAGAGAGAACATAAAGTAAATTTGTTGTCTCACTAAACATTATATCACCGGGGATGCCCGGTTGTACATTATTAACTTCAGAAGAGAATGAATCAAATTCACAAAAACCTAAAAATTTAACTCCAATGGAATTACCACCTGCTGTTTGACCATCTCCAACAACCATTCTCTTATAGTCTGTTATGTATGCAGGTTCACCAGCTCTAAGAATCACATTTGTTCTGTCGGTATTAGGTCCCTGTCTGAGAAGAGTTCTTGTAAAATCAGCCATAATAATAAGTCTACAAGTATTTATTTTTAAAGTTTATTTTATACCATAAATACTCACGTGGAAAACGTACAAACTATAATTTATTCTGTTATTACAAATAAAAACAAGATTAACTGCATAAACACTAAGAATGGTGCTTCATTAGGTTCGCTTTCTTTTTCAGGTACAATTGCTTCTGGTCCTATTGTAACCGGGGACAGGTGCGTTATAACGTATAAAACTAATACTAACGCACATAAAGGAGTTATATATAAATTGCCTAATTTTTCTATAGTATCAACTTTTAATTATTAAATTGACTTTTTACATAATGTAGTTATAATATTCTTAGAATGATAGGCGATGAGTATTTCCATTTAAATCCACAAGAAGAATATAACTTTTTTTCTAATAGCTGTTTATTTCTAGGTACTAGAATTAAAAATAGATATGATGAGAAGCGAATTAAAATAGACGAAAAGTTTAAACCTTTGCGACTTAAAATTAAGAAAAGTTCAGAGTGTTTTTACGGTAATATAATTAAGTTGCCAGTAAAATATGAGTCCATATTTAATAAAATTAAGGAATCAAAGCCTTTCGATTATATAGGGTATAGCAATTTATTAAGTAGTTATGGACTAACATGTAACCAGGAATTTTATAAGTTAAGTAATTTTTTTTATCCTATTGATTATGAACATGTCAAGTCATTGAAGCCAGATTTTGATTATGGCGCTTATTTATGCCTAAATGATGGTTCTAGTGACTTTCAAAGCTTTGCACAACCTGAACTCTTCATCATATCTATTGACTAAATATATCGTAATATGATATTCGATGAACAAATCTCTCGCAAACCAAACAACTATCCTTGGACAAATCAGTTTATTGAAGCTATGCATAATGGTTTTTGGTCAGATAAAGAATTCTCTTTTAAATCGGATATACAACAATTTAAAGTAGAATTAAATGATCAAGAGAGAGAAATTATTGTTCGGACGCTGTCAGCTATAGGTCAAATAGAGATTGCTGTTAAAACTTTTTGGGCTAAATTAGGAGACAATCTACCTCATCCTTCTCTCTCTGATTTAGGTTACGTTATGGCGAATGTTGAAGTTATTCATAATAATGCTTATGAAAGATTGATTTCTGTATTAGGATTAGAAGATATTTTTGAAGACAATCTCAAATTAGATTGGATTGATGGTAGAGTAAAATATCTTAAAAAATATACACACAGATATTATAAAGATTCTAAAAAACAATATTTGTATGCTATGATTCTTTTTACTTTATTTGTAGAAAATGTTTCTTTATTTTCCCAGTTCTATGTTATTAACTGGTTTGCTCGGTTTAAAAACGTTTTAAAAGATACAGACCAGCAAGTAAAATATACGCGTAATGAAGAAAATATTCACGCCCTGGTAGGAGCCAAGATTATTAATACCATTAAAGAAGAGTATCCAAATCTTTTTGATGAAGAATTACAAACAAAAATTGTACAAGAAGCACAAGAAGCCTATAAAGCAGAATCAAAGATTATTGATTGGATGGTAAATGGTATTAAGAAAGAAGGATTGAGTGCACCTATTCTTAAGGAGTTTGTAAAAAACCGTATTAACGAATCTTTAAAAATGATAGGTATTTCACCTGCTTTTGAAGTTGATAAAGATATTATTTCCTCTACAATTTGGTTTCAAGAAGAACTACTTGGCAATAATATGGTCGATTTTTTTCATTCTCGGCCAGTAGAGTACTCAAAGAAATCACAATCATTTTCAGAAGACGATTTATTTTAAATTATATGACGAACAAATATGAATGGCTTAACAAAGACTCAAGAAAATTTCTCGAAAGGGGGTATTTGTTAGAAGGAGAGACACCAGAGCAGCGTATAAAAGATATTGCAGATACAGCAGAAAAATATCTTAACTATAAAGGGTTTGCAGAAAAATTTGAAGACTATATGTCACGGGGATTTTATTCTCTTTCAAGTCCTATATGGTCAAATTTTGGAAGGGTAAGAGGGTTGCCAATATCTTGCTTCGGCTCTCTTATACCCGATACTCTTGAAGGTATTATGGAAAAAATTGCTGAGATAGGTGTTATGACAGCAGGTGGCGGAGGTACTTCAGCATATTTTGGAGATATTAGAGGGAGAGGTTCTAAGATTTCTTCTGGTGGTACTTCTACAGGTGCTGTGCATTTTATGGAGCTTTATGATAAGCTTGTGAATGTTGTATCCCAGGGCAATGTACGTAGAGGTTCTTTTGCAGCATATCTTCCAATAGATCATTACGATATTGAAGAATTTCTTAAAATTAAAACAGAAGGCAATGAGATTCAAGATATGTCTATAGGAGTTTGTGTATCTGATAGCTGGATGAAATCAATGCTTGAAGGAGATAAGGATAAGAGAAAGATTTGGGGAGATGTAATTAAGAAGCGCTTCGAGTCTGGCTACCCTTATATCTTTTTTAGTGATAATGCAAACAATCAAGCACCGCAAATTTATAAAGACAAAGGGTTAAAGATTAATAATAGTAATCTCTGTTCAGAAATATTTTTGAGTAATTCAGAAGATGAGTCTTTTGTTTGTGATCTTTCGTCTTTAAATCTCGAAAAATGGGAAGAGATGCAAGATACAGATGCAATTGAAACTTTAGTGTATTTTTTAGATGCTGTTATGACGGAGTTTATTACAAAGACAACAGGGGTAAAGTTTATGGAAGCGCCTAGAAAATTTGCTGTCAATCAAAGAGCAGTTGGTGTAGGGGTTTTAGGATGGCACACTTTCTTACAATCAAAGATGGTAGCTTTTGAGTCTATGGAAGCAAAGATGCTTAATAATTTAATATGGAAGAGTATTAGAGAGAAAGCAGATAATGCAACACAGGAGATGGCTGATAGATATGGTAGAGCTCCTATATATGATAACTGTACTAAAGAGCCAGTATATAACCGTAGAAATACTACTACACTAGCAGTAGCACCTACAACTTCTTCAAGTTTTATTTTAGGTCAAGCATCACCAAGTATCGAACCTCTAAACAGTAATTATTTTGTTAAAGATCTCGCTAAAGGCAAGTTTACTTATAAAAATCCTGTCCTCAAAAAACTACTTAAATTAAAGCAAAAGGACGATGAAGAAACATGGAAGTCTATTCTTATAAGAGGAGGGTCTGTTCAACATTTAGAATTCTTAACTAAAGAAGAAAGAGATGTCTTTAAAACTTTTGGCGAAATTTCACAGAAAGAAATTCTAATTCAAGCTGCACAAAGACAAAAATATATTGATCAAGGTCAATCGCTTAATATAATGATACCACCAAATACTAAGCCAAAAGAAGTTAATGAGCTTATGATTTTTGCGTGGGAACAAGGAATAAAAAGTCTTTATTATCAGCGTAGTGCTAACCCTGCTCAAGAATTAGCTAGGTCGATTCTAGAGTGTAAAACTTGTGAGGCGTAGTATAATTTGCGGAGTCGAACCTACCCTCTCTGGGCTACCAACCTAAGAGAGGGTTTTTTTTTAGTATTGTAAAGGCATAAATATATGGATGCCTATAATAATAGAAAACAAAGAAGAAAGCGACCTACATCCAACTCTTTTTGGATTTGAGACTAAAAATGGGCTAGCTTCTAAATCTCTCAACTTTATATATATTGTTGTAATGATAGTGGCAACAGCTTTTGCATATCATGCTCTTTCAATAATATTAAGTGATTGGAATAGTGGTTTAGTATTTTTAGCTGCTTTATCTGTTGTAGGTTTACCGTATTGTATAAAAATAATAATGTATGGTAGAGATGTTTTTGAGTACAAACATGCAGTACTATGTGTTATAATATCTTTATTACCTACAATATTTGACTTTGTAGGTCTTTATTCTGAAACAAGCATAAAGTCTGCCTTGCAAAGCACAAAATTTCAAGTTTTAGAAACTGTAAATCATTTTGATAAAGAAGCCAGGAAGACAATTAATAAAGAAATGTTAGTAGTTGAGAACGAAGCTGCTAAAAAGATTACTTTATTAGATCAAAATTACAACACAAAAATAAGGGAATTAAATGATGATAATAATAATGCAGAAGCAATTGTTGATAAAAAATTCAATAATAATTTAAAACAATTAAGTGAAAAGGTAACATCAGCACAAAATGCTTTAATAGATGAGACTAAAGGAGTCAAGGGAAAATCTACCTCAGGGGTACCTGGGGTAGGTCCAAGAACGTTAGAATTAGAAGCTGATTTGAGAAAATCTCAATCTTTAGTAGACATAGAAAAGAAAGAATTAGAAAATAATAAGCAAAAGGAAATAGATAATATTAAATCTTCAATTGATTTAAAGCAAAAAGAACTTAGTGATAATAAAATAAAAGAAATAGATTTAATAAACTCTGAAAAAGATAAAAAAATACAATCTTTACAGCAAGGTTTAATAGCTATAGACAGTCTAATGAATACTAATGATGACGGGGAAGGTCTAATATTCGAAATAAACAAATCTATTTCTTTTAGTGATCTAGCTGATAATTCAATAAAGGTAAATAATGCAATTAATATAGTAAGTTCAAAACTAAATGTTGAACCTAGTTATGTAAAATTTGATATAGACAATGTTATTAACATGTCCTTTAGTGCATTACTTAAAGGCGATATAACCGCTCTTGTCTGTTTTATGTTGGCTCTATTGCTTGAAATAATAGATACAGTTATTGTTTATATGGTAAGGGGTATAAAGAAAAATCCTAAAAAAAAATTTGAAGAACCTATAAATAAAGTCAAAGAAACTATAAAGTATAATTTCTAAAATTTAGACGGAGTAATACAAATAGGGGCGGGATGGTGGGAATCTTTTTGAAGGTTACTATTTGCATTATGCAGGATCTCCGTAGCTGGCAGGAGTATAGCTATCCATCCTATTATCATCGTGATTTTTCTTGCAATTAAATTCTTTTTCTGGTTCAGGACCTGTTTTGCCGTTTTTTGGAGGTGTTGGAACTTGAGGTGTATTTTGTGATAAAGCAGTTGCAGCTGCCTCATACACCTCACTGGTAGAGCCTGTTAAAGTTAGGGGTAAATTTCTAAACCAATGTCTATGGGCATATATTCTTACTGAATTTCTATCCGGTAAACTGTCCGGTGTCCTGCTATATATGGGCATATCTTCCGTTAAAATAACTATCATGCCACCAGTGTCAACTACACAGGTACCCCCAGCGCTATCTTTTAAGCCGGTAATGCTATTAAACTTAATATAATCGCCTTTCTTCATATATCCTATTCTTCTTGCCGTTTTATCGCTAGTAGTTCCAAACGATGTCATTAATTCCTCTGTAGGTTGAAAAGTCATAGGAGCAGTAACGTTTAATACGTGCAAATTACCTCCTATGCATGCACCACCCTGTACAACTAAATTATGGTCAACACTCATATTACTATCAACCTGAACATACCCACTAGTGCTTTTAAGGGAAAGTATCTTAGCTTCCATATGTAATCTCTGACCACCACCTATATTAATTTCATTTGAAGAAGAAATATTTACCTGCTCACCAGTTACGTTTGTTATAGTTCCATAAAAATTTATTATACCTGGTGTTTGAAATTGCACCCCACCTGCTCCTACAATAAAAGCTGCTTTATTATTTGCAATTAAAGTAAAGGTACCACCCGCTAAATCATCTACATGCTTAGGCTCTATAAGAGGTGAAGTATCCTGTTTACTGTATGGGCCTTCTTTGCCTATTGACACAGCAGAATTAAAAAATTTACCTTCCTTATCAACCCTTATTGAGTCCATATCGTTATATGCACAACCTACAGATATTACCATATTTTTAGTAACCTCTGTTAAGTCATTACCACCTTCCCCTAAGGATTGCTCAAAGTTTGCAAGAGCAGGTGCTGCCTCTACATACATTTTACCTATTTCTTCTTTTTTTTCTTCCGGCGGAAACTCACCACCCATAGAGCTTGGAGATGTACCCTTACCGCCACACACCTTACATTCATTTACAGGTGGATAGGCAGTATCAGTAATATTTAATTGCTCTATAGGAAAAGCGGGTATCTCTAGCTCAATACCTAAAACCGGTAACAACTCTGTTAAATCTATAGGTACTATTTCTTTAACTTGGTCAATTAAACTTTTACCTGATATAGTAGGCCTTTGCTTACCAGAACTGCATGCAGGGCATTTAGTACCTTGTCCGGATTTTGATTGCTGTAAAGAATTAAATACCCCACCGCCTTCAGTTCTTTTTGTCTCAAATAATGATTTAGTTTGATCTATATTTTTAAGTATAGCTTTTTCACCTTGTGCAGCTGCAACGTTTAAGGATCCAACTCTCTTTATCCTATCCCCCCTTACTATAGAGGTATTAACCCCTTCTGTATATTGGTTATTACTACCTTTAACTTCAGAAAAGTTACTACCCATTATCATTTTATTTGAATCAGAAGAAACAAAAGAAGATTGAGACCCGTCACTATTAAAAGAATTGGAAGTGCCTGAAATATGTATTTCGTGTTTGGAATGATTACCTGTTGAGTTATTGGTAATGTTCGTCATTGCACCAGAATTATTCACTGTAGCGTTTCTATAGATAGTTTCATCTACAGTTGAAGGAGATTTTGATTTAGTTTTATTCTCATAACTACCTGGATATGCTGAAGGATAAACATTTTGCTGCCAATCATTAGTTGAAGGAGCCGCCCCTACAATAAGAGGTACTTGTGGATTTCCGTCTATAAAAATAACCCATACTTGTGTATTGACAGAAGGCACAGCAAAAGTACCTTTAGAAGTATTATGTTTCTTATTATAATTAAATGCTCCTGCCGAAGGACTAGAGACCGTACCACCTGCTGCAGCTCCACTAGCCCATACACTAGAAACATTACCCTCACTATAGAGTTCACCTGCTCCTCCTCCTAATTCACTATCAGAATTTAATGCTATAGAAGCTTCATAATCGTTGCTATCAGAAGGAGTAGATAGAGTTGATGAGCTATTAAATTTTGCGTTACCTGTTTCACCAACAATCGGTTGTAATACACTAGCCCAGGGAAGCTTTTGCTTAAGGGTTTCCATGGAGTCAGTAAGATCGACTTGACCCTTATTTTGCTTATTAATATTCTTACCAAACACTCCAAAATTAATATTTTTACTATATTCTTTTTCTGAGAAAGGTAATAAGCTTGTATGTACAAGAGGTACAAATACCTTTACTCTACCGCTTTGTGACGGGTCATCGTTTTGTATTACAACTCCCTTATATATCGATGTATATTTTAAATCTGTATTAATCATATTAATTTTGCTACTATACCTCTTGCTCCTGTATAAACATCATTTATCGTTATAGGAGAAGAGGGTGGTTTAACTTTTACTAAAATTTTATTTGATAATTTTGCCTGTGCTTGCAAGGCTTCTTGAGCGGTTTCGTAATACAATTGCAAATCAGCTCCTCCGCCCTTAAGCTTATCAACTGCAGTAAAGGTACCTACCCCGGGTACCTCTACCTTACTATTAAAGAGAATTTTGACATTGTCAACAGCACAGCTTTTACCTGACTGTAATTTCTTACCGGTAGCACTTTTATAATTAAAGGCATCTAGATCAGCACCGTCTCCTTTTCCATAATAGGTAGAAACTTTAACTTCTATACTATAACCTTCGCTATTATTACTTGGTCCTTGATTGCCTAATAAAGAATTAGCAGTAGTAAATAAGTTAGCCACTGATCCAATATTAGACGGTATCTTAACCAGACTAGCAGCTACCCCTAAAACATCTTCAGTTAGCATGCCATTCGCCGTTTCCAGGGTACCTTGCACAATTTCATTATAATATTCAGGATCTGCTAAATCTCTAATTTGTTTAGGAGATAACTCCCTAACTGTATTTGCTGCTTTAGTAATAGTTTGACCAAATTTTGATACAGTTCCAAAATCAACATTAGAATTAGTAATATTTGAAACTGCGCTAAATGCATCTTCAAAAAAACTTGATTGACTTGATAAAATATCCAGATTACCAATATTTTGAACAGTAGAAACAACCTGCTCAACATTTGTTTTTAAAGTATTTGCTGTATTAATGACTTCATTTAAAACATCCTTTATCTCACCTTCTATTTCTTCCTTCAAACCATCAATACCCGCCTTCACTGTGTCTTGCAGATTAGCAGGGCTAAGTAATTTTAAAGCACCTTCTTCATCAAACTCTGTTAAATTTTGAGGCAACAGGTTCATTAATAGTTGAGACATGTTATTTAAAGAAGGGACCTTGAAGGCATCTGTTATAGACCCTAAATCAATACCTTTATCTAGCTTACTAGTTATAACACTACTGAGATCATTTAAATCTGGTGCTTGAAGATTCACTAAATTATTTACTTGTAAATTTGATTTTTAACACTATAATATCTTTATGGAACGAACTATACCTCTAATTTCACATGAATCACCTTTATCTATTCTTAATGAATCTAAGAAATATAATGATTATGATTATATCTTAGTACACTTACTAGAACTTCATGAAGAGTATTTAAATTATTGCATACAATCTAAAAAAGAAGGTAGGATGTCTATCATGGATACTAGTATTTTTGAGCTCGGTAAAGCATTCGACCATGCTAAGTATGCAGACTGGGTTAAAAGGCTTCAACCTACAGAATATATTTTACCTGATGTATTAGAAGAATATAAAGATACAATATCAAGTTCACGCTCATTTAAAGAAAAATATAAACTTGAAGGTATTCAGATAGGGGTAGTTCAGGGTAAGACTTTTGAGGAATTAAGAGATTGTTATATTGCTTTAGATAAGGATCTTGATGTTCATAAGATAGCTTTTTCTTTTGACTATCATTTTTTTACTGAGTATTTTCCACACCCTAATAAGTGGGTTTCATTTATGATCGGTAGAGTAAGATTGATTAATGAGTTGATTAATTTAAATATTATTAACAAGTCAAAACCACATCACCTTTTGGGTTGCAGTAATCCTTTAGAGTTTTCTTTTTATAAGCATTCAGATTATAACTTTATTAAAACGATTGATACAAGTAGTCCTGTTGTACATGGTCTTAAAGGTATAGCGTATAATGAAAGTATTGGTGATTGGGTAAAAGAATCTGCCAAGCTAGCAGATCTAATTAGCTCTGTTGTAGGCTTTGAACAGATGCAATCTATTATACATAACGTTAATAAGTTTAGAAAATATGTACACTAAGTTAAAGGATAAGTGTTGGACAGCTTGTTTTAGTAGGACAGGTTACGAGCTGTATGCTATTATTAAAAATTTAAAAGTATTGCCTAATCAAGTAATTTGTAATCAAATACCAGATAGTCTTAAGATAGATAAAAATTTAAAATATATTCTTTCTGATAACAAGATTGATATTACATATGTAAGTAAGTCACCTACTATCGATGAATATTATTTGTTTTTACAGCCAGATCAGAATCATATAGTAAGTTTACATGGCTGGATGCAAATTATACCTCCTGAAATATGTGAAAAGTTTGAAATATATAACGGTCATCCAGGTCTTATAACTACATACCCAGAACTTAAAGGTAAAGATCCGCAGAAGAAAGCGTTCGAACTAGAGCATAAAAAAATAGGAACTGTAATACATAGAGTAACTGCTGGTGTTGACGAGGGTGAAGTACTTGCAAGTTCTAGTATTAAAAATACATTTTTAGATGAAGAAAGTATCTTTATTGCTTTGAGAGATGTATCTATAGGATTATGGGCGAATTTTCTAACAAATAAACTAAAAAAATGAATAATAACACTACGCAATTTAGCGATATTGAACATAACACGTTAACAACCCTACATAATGTAGTTAACTCTTTTGCAGAAGTCGAGAAGAAATATCCTCTTACTGTAGATGAATTTAGAAGAATACAACAAGTTCAATATCAAACATTCATTAAAAAACTTAATGATTACGGTCCTTATAATGTTACCCTTGGTAGAGAAATTAAAGACGAAAAAGGTATTAAGTCTGCTTTAACAGTAATAGCTATAAGATGTACAGAAAAAACTCAGAGACTTATTAATTTACTTTTTGATCGCAACAAGCAAGTTGCTAATGAGCCTGTTATTGATTTGTTCGATGATATCTCCGTTTATGGTATTATAGCGCAAATTATTAATAATAATAAATGGGAAAAGTAATTGACTTCCTATGCAAAGTAATTATAATAATGGTATGTTAATTTCTTTTACAGGTGCACAATCTACAGGTAAGACTGCTTTACTTGAAATATGTAAAGATAAATATCCGGAATTTACTTTCGTTGATGAAGTTACTAGAAAAGTAAAGCGTAAATATGAAGTTAGTATTAACGAAATGGGTAGTGACGAAACTCAATTGTTAATTCTTGCAGAGCATATCAAAAATCATATGTTACCAGGTAATGTTTTTTTAGTTAGATGTATTTTTGATGGTTATATATATACAAATTACCTGCATGATGTAGGTCGGGTATCTAAACCCATTGTAGACATGTCGATAACAATTTTTGATTACCTATATAATAAGCTAGACTATATTTTTTATACTGAACCAGGTGATATTAAACTGGTTGATGACGGTGTAAGAAGTATTAATAATGAATTTAGAAATGATATTATTGAAAGATTTGAAAGACTTATTAGTAATTATAATAGCTCTAAAATAATTAGACTAAAAGGTACAATAGAGGAAAGATTACAAACAATAGAAAAATATATTAAACAATGAATAAACTAACTGAAATCGCATCTAAAACACTAGGCTCATCTGCATCATACGCTGTTTTTACAGAGCAATTTGATCCTACTCTCTTAAATCCTATGCCTCGTAAATTAGCGCGAGATGGTTGGGATATCAAAGCGGAAGATTTTGTAGGTTTTGATACTTGGCACTGTCATGAATCAACCTTCTTGCTAGGAAGTGGCGCTCCTATTGCCGGTACTCTTAAATTTACATATTCTTCAGATTCAGAATTTATGGTAGAGTCAAAGTCTATGAAGCTGTATCTTAATTCATTTGATATGTGCAAGATGGGAAATTCTATTCAAGAAGCTATTCTTGCCTATGAATTGCAAGTTAAACAAGACTTGGAGAAGTATCTTAATACAGAAGTAAAAACCAAGTTTTTTATTTCAGGTAGTGATATTGTTGGTACTTTTCCAATGGTAGGTTATATCGATTTATTTTCGTTTTTGGGTAAAGATATTGAGACAGAGCAAATTACTGATTATTTAGCAAGTACAAATCATATTAGTTTTGATAAACCTTCCTTTAAAGGACGTAGCAAGAAAGACAGTCAAGAAATTTATGTTAATAGATTCTGCACTAATGCGTTGAGATCACGTTGTAGACATACAAAACAAAAAGATACAGGTACTGCTTATATTTCAATTGAGACTAAGGATCGTGTTATAAATCCAATGTCTCTATATAAGCAAATTGTATCATTAAGAGAGGTTAACGAATTTCATGAATTTTGTGCAGAGAAGCTCTATACTGAAATCATGAAACACTCGGAAGTAGATAGCTGTGTTGTTACACTTCTTTACGCAAGACGTGGATCACTAGATATTAACCCAACTAGAGGTACAAATATCGATCTTTTACCTAAGCACTTGGTAGATACCAAATATTATACAACTAAAGCCATGGGGCAATGATTAAAGATAACCGAGAGCAGCTAACCTTCTAACCTCAGGTGTTACTGAATCAGAGTTATTATAAGTTACTGTTTGAGTCGAAGTAGCAGTTGCACATGTAAAAATGTTAGATAAACGATCAGAACTAACTACAGCAAAAACTGTATTATTATATGCTCTATCTACTGCAAGTGTAGCGCCATTTGCAGTAAGATTTACTAAGAGACCTGTAAGACTTACAGGTTCTGTTTGAAAAGCTAATACCGAACCAACAGAACCTGTGAGGTAAGCTACTCCTCTAGAGCTTAAAGATTGTCCTAAAGAAACTTGATAATCAAATGCAATAATCATACTATTATTTAGTTTTTTTCCCTTTCTTTTTAACGCAATTAGGAACAATTCTTTTGCCTTTCTTTTTCATGCCAATTTGCTTATAATCTTTCCAACACTTCTCCTCTATTAAGTTCGCACTTCCATTATCAAGTACCTTTTGTATAAATTTACTATAATATTCTCTCTTAATATTATTCTCTTTTGCAATTCTTGCGCCTATATTAGCAAGAGCAGCGCGCTTGGAACTAGCGTAAGTTGTATATCTCTTTCCATTATACCTTACTGCATATTGCTTCTTATTAGTACTGCTACCTATAATAGATTCTACCACATTATTAAAGTTCATTGTAATGTAAAAAGATATTTAGTATGGTTTATTGTAGCTAACATTTCATCCCTAATGTTTAACAAGTCAGAATCACAGTTGCAATCAAGTTTTTCAGTTAAACTTACAAAAAAAGACGCAATTTCATCTAAAGCTAAGCATACATCTATCTCACCGCTTGATCTTATAGTAAGATTTATTTGCTGCATACACTCTTTACCATATTTACCTAGTAATATCTCAACAAAATTATCAATACTATTGGATAAAGCTTCATATGCCTTTCCCAATGCTTTATGTCTTGCAAAACTACATGTTTCCCAGTGATAAAACTTAATTTGATTAAGAATAGTTAGTAAATCTTGAATTACCTTAGTATGCATGTAATTATTTAATAAAAATTATGTATATTCCTTCTAAAAATATAGAAAACCCGGATCAAGAAATAGTATGTATATGGACAGGTGAATCGTATGTTTATGTTGAAGATATTAATACTATTGAAGATAAGAAAAAGTTAGAAGGTGCTTTAGAGGTACTTCCAGAAAGATTTTTTATGAGACCTTTAGCAATGAGAAATCCTGACGGTCAGGTTAAGATAGTTGTAAAAGGTATAAATATATAAGTGAGCTTAAAAGGTAGATTTGACACAATAACATTATTAAAGAGTGAGCTATATTCATATAATATTGAAATATATGGAGATATGTTTAAAAAAATTGCCAGTAACGGTGTTTATATAAGTGGTAGTAGCGAGTTCTTTGCAATGTCTACTTTTGATTTTTATAGCAATACTAGGCTAGTATCATCTACTAATCCCCCATTCAAAGGTAGTCCTTTAATAAATTTTAAAATAGTTAATATTAATACTCTTAATATTAGACTACCTGATTTACCTGTTGGATATTATGAATTAATTTTTTGTAATGAAGCAGGTTACACTACTTCAAGAAAACAAAATAAATTACCTTGTCTGTATATAAAATATTAAAAGGTAATATAAGTAATGTTATATGGCACAAAATTTAATTACCAATGGTGAAGGTGGTCTTTCAGTAAGGAATGACATTAATAATAATTTTACTGAATTATATACCTTTGCACTTTCGACAAATAAATTTCAACCAAATCCCGATTATCCAGCTGATGATGTAGCAAATGTATATATTGAAGGAATTGGTGTTGGATATAAACAGACCCAATATTTTGGTACTTTCTATAATTTTAACGATTTCTTTGTTACAGGTGGCCAGGCACTAGTTTACAATGGCACTATGTTTTTACCTGAAGCAGCCGGAAAATGGGCTTTGATTTCTGATGATGGTGAAGGAGGCTATGCAATAATTGCCTCTGCAAGTCAAACTGGTGGTGATTATCCCTGGAATGTTACCTGGAATGAAGGTCTTATTGTCTCTAAACAGCCATCCGCTCGACCAGTCGGTGCGCCTCTGTCAGTTACTGCAGCTGAAGGTACATCAATCTATGCAGCACGTGTAGACCATACGCATAGATTACCTACAGCTGCAGAATTAGGAGTTGCACCTATTGTTTCAGGTAAAATTCCATCAGGTTATTTACCATCATACGTAGATGACGTGATAGAAGCGCGAGATTTTTCAAGTTTACCAAAGATAGCCTTCACATTTAGTAACTCTTCTGTCGCGAATGTCAATGGTGAATATGTTATTACAGCACAACCCTATAATAGCTTTCCAACTTATGCAGGCTCGCAAGGAAACACTCTGCGTCGACGTAGCTTAGCAGGTGGAACAACAAAACCAGGGTATTGGGAAATAATCAACACAGGGGGTACACAATTGCTACTCTCAGTTTTTTCCGCCAGTGTTCCAACTGGATACTGGCCGAGCTCAACGGTAATTGCCTATAGCGACAATGCAGGGCAAGCCGGAAAAATTTACGTCACTCACGATACTGGTAAATGCTATCGTTGGAGTGGATCGACCTATATCGAAATTTCTAATACCCTGGAGCTAGGGGCCACTCAAATACCTGACATTTATGCAAGTATCGCAGGTTACATTAGTAACACTATATTTCCTTCGGCTGGTGTAGGAGAAACAACCAACGGTCGTAACAGCTATTATTACAATGATGGAAATGGATCTTCTTACGAAGTTTTTTGGACAGGAACGCAGTGGAAGGGAATTTTTGCATATAACGGCGACGGTTCAGAATACCAAGAATCTACAGCTACAGGAAATACAACCTATCCATGGCAAGCGACAGGCTGGACAAATAGCACTGAAATACATCGTTTCGGTACATACAACGCCGCACTTGCACCTGCTCCTCTTGCAGCTGATGGATATAGCGGCATTGGCACAAAAGCAGCCAGAGAAGACCATGTTCACCCATTGCCAACTCCAGCGGATATCGGGGCTGCACCCGCCAGCGAAAATGCAAGCGTAGCGGATAAGGCAATGGAGTTGTTCGACATTCCCAACGATATCTCGGCTCTTAAAATTTACGACGGCGAGACATGGTTTTATGAAGTGAAAAACCCGCTAACTGATCCGCCGCCAGAGTTTCAAGACCCGACATTGTATAACAACCACTTAGACAAACAAAAACTATTTTGCGAAGCCGTGGGCGCAGAGCCCGCCATAACTACTCTGCCAGTCTCTAAAGGCGGCACAGGAGCGACTACAGCAGCAGGTGCCTTGACGGCGCTGGGCGCAGCTTCGACCACCCACAAGTCCTCTCACGCCACAGGCGGCACAGATGCGCTCACGCCTGAAGACATCGGCGCGGCGGCTGAAGACCATGTTCACCCATTACCTACAACGTTAAGTACCAATTTAACAGCAACAGGGTCTATATCACTATCAGGTTTACCTACTTATGCAACAAATTCTGCTGCTGTAGCTGGTGGGTTGACAGTTAATAGAATATATAAAACGAGCACAGGTGAACTTAGAATTGTAATTTAATTATAAAAGCTAATGTCTTATAAAATTACAATTTTAGGTAGCGCAAAAATTAAAGGTAATTTTAAATCTTACAATTTAACAATAGCAGCTTCGCCAACTCCCACCCCTTCTAAAACACCTTCAAAAACTATATCTATTTCTGTTACCCCAACTGTAACAATTACACCTACTGTAACTCAAACAGTTACTCCAACAATAACGGTATCTAATTCCGTAACACCTACAGTAACTGTTACTACAACAGTAACACCTACAATTACTATATCAAATTCTGTTACACCGACTTTGACACCAACTGTAACCCAAACAGTAACACCTACCTTAACTCCAACTGTAACACCTTCTATAACGGTATCTAACTCAGTTACTCCTACAGTTACTCCAACAATAACAGTATCTAACTCAGTTACTCCTACATTAACACCGTCTGTAACACCTTATCAAAATTGGATCTTAGCTTCAGGTAACTGGAATGATAGTAATATATGGACTGATGGGGCAAACTGGGAAGATATAGATCAATCTTCAATCTCTATTACAACTATATATCCTAGTGTTAATGTAATAGCGCCAAAGACTGGTGTATTAAACGGTAAAAATTCATACTCAGTTAGTTATTATAACTGGAATATCTTTACTCACTTAAAATATGAAGTAATATGGAATGGAAGTCAATGGCAAATTAATCAAAGGTGGAGACGTGTAGACAGTGATTCGGAATATGAATCATATTTCTCCTCAAGTAATACTACGTATCCATGGGAAGCCATGGGTTGGGATACAGATGTAGTTATAACCAGATACCCTTAAAAAAATAAATTAACCATACCTTTTTAGTATGGTTTTTTTATGTTCAGAAATAATTTTTACAAAAAAAAAACTCCAGTAGACGAATCTACTGGAGTTATAAGTCTTCTTTTGAGGTTTAGAAGTAAACCGATGCCGTCGCAGGTGTGAATGCTTCTCCGAGACCACTAAGCAGAATAACGTGATAGTAGAGATTCGCTCCGAAGATGTTGTCGACAACACCGTATCTCGTTAAGAGACCGACGCGTGGCGAGAAATCATTAGGACCGATTGTTCTCTGGACCATCACAGGGATGTAGGGGCAATAGATGATACCGGTATCGTAATACTCAGGACCTTTATAGCCTAACAACGCATACTCAACACGTTTATCACGGGCTGCGGCGTTACCAACTTGGTATCCACCACCACGACCTTGCTCGTATTGGGCTTCTGTTCTTGTGTCACGGTAAACATTAAATCTTCCACCGAGATTACCAACTTTGGCTACGCCGACTGGTTGTGTATTCACGTTACCTTGTACTGGTATCCATTGGAACTCAGGAAGCATTTCGAGAATTGCACAAACACGAGGTGTTGCAACGATGAAGTTAGCAGCGCCACGGCGGTTGCGGATAGCAATTCTGTTGGCTTCGATGATGAGACGTTGGTAAAAGTCGCGATTTCTCTCGACTAACCAGCGGCCATCGGCTGAGGCTGGGGACCAAACAGAGTAACCAGAACCAAAACCAGCGTTGAGAGCAACTTGAATCATGCGGACGATCATCTCACGGTCGATTTCGGCTTGGAGCTCATAGCTCATAGCGTTAGTCAACTCGGTATCGATGTCAATACCATTCATGTTTCTCAAGTCTTGCTCGAGTTCAACGGACCAGCGTGCAGCTAAACGTCTTGTACCAGCTTCGACAGCTGTCTTCTCGAAGGAAACCTCAATTTGAGGAATCTTGGAAGTAAGCTCGAAGTTAGCAAGAAGTTGTGCAACACCTCTGTCAGCTTCTGCCATTGGGAATAAGGAAGCTCCAATGCTACCAGGGGTAGCGCCGGAAAGCTGCTGTGAGGAAGTACCGGTGTAACGGGTATCAAGATATTGATACCCGAGTTCGTTACCACTTGCAGCGGCTTGAGGACCTCCAACAGCTCCAGAAACGTTTGGTGCACCGTCGCCGCTGTTAACTTGTGATCCGAGAGAATCGCCAAGATATTTATAGCGGAGAGCAAATGCCAAACCAACTGGACCACCCATTGGCTGAACGCCAACGATTTCGTTAGTGATTAATTCAGGGAAGGTACGACGAATCATTGGAATGAGGATCTTAGGAAGACGTGCGTCACCCTTAGCATAGAAATCACCGTTAGGCGAACTATTACCGAAAGCGCCACCTTGCCCAGGAGCACCTTGTAAAGTATTACCGAAAACACCGCCGCCACCGGCTGTGTTGGATTCATTACACCATTGTTCTTGGTTTTCCAAGAGAATGGCTGTGCTCAAACGGCGATGATCATCTTCAATAGGAGCAACAGTATCAGACGAATAATCGAGCACGGGTGCCCACTTTTCCATCAAAACTCTGGCTCTTGACTCATCAATATAAGATTCTGTAGGTCTAATTTGCATTAGTATGTTTTACCTTTCTTTTTTGTTTGACCCGTAGATAATAATCTACGTATAATTCAGGTGTAACCTCAACTTAAAAATTGTTTCTTAAAATTTCTTAAGTTCCGTTAAGTAAGGGCTCATGTAAGTTTCAATGTCGAAATCATCATTTCTAGACTGAACTTGCTCTTCAATAACAACAGGTCTGTCTACTGATGAAGATCTGGTATTGAAAGTAGCCTCTTCCTTAATAGTGTGAAGTCTCTCAGATTCGGATTTATTAAAAAGATTACTTGCGTAATCGAAATTTTCAGCAATAAAATCAGCAGTTTTATTTTTCATAACCCTTGCAAGATAATCCCTCTTCTTGCCTTTTACTGTAGAAAGTTTTCTTTCTAAAATAAGTTCTGATTTAGTCTTGCTAAATGCTTCTTTTAATAATCTCGCTTCTTTTTGAGCGACTTCAAGCTGTTGTGCAGCTTCATCAATTTGACGCTTACCGTCAATTATAGCAGTACGAACCGATTGCTTCGCAACTGCAACATCTACTCCGAGCATTTGTTTAATTTGCTCTAATACAACAGAAGCTCTTTTTGATTTTACAGCTTCGTTAATTTTTTCTGTAGGAACTACTTCATCTAAATACGCTTCAAGATATGTTGAAACGTTATTTACCATGAGATCTTTGAAATTCTTAGCACCACCGTTAACTTCTTTGTTGTACTTTTCAACAATTTGCATTAACTTTTGAGAGTGATTTTTGTCAATTGCTTCAACCACTTTGACTAACTTGTTTGTGTGGTCCTTATCAATGACAGCAAGCAAATGCTTTAACTTGTTAGCATAGTCGTTATCTTGCTCTACAAGAGCTTTTTCGACGTGGAGTTTAACTTTATCTTGAACAGCTGTATTAAAAGCTTTTTCAATTTCATTAAAGGTATCCTCGGTGAGGATACCGTTAGTAGCATTTTGTAATAATTCTGTGATACCCATATTAAAATTTATTTATTATATTGTTGATCTTTTTATTAAGTTTTGATTCAACAATCTTATGTAGATATTTATTGGCTTGGGCGTACTTTTTCTCATTTAAAGACAACAAAAAATTGGAAATATCCTTTTTTTCTGTACTGTTAATTTGTTGTTTTTTTTGCATGCTATTATTATTTATTAAAAGGCCCTGCTTATTTTCTGAAAAAAGGAAATTATTTGATCCTTTAAATATTGTTCTACATCTTTTTTTGGTAAGGATGAAACAGCGTTAGAAAAATTTTCATAAAATTCTTCAAGTCTACCATCATCTTTTAAAACATATTGTTTGGATTCTAGAATGCCATTTACAAAAGCAGCAGGACATGAAGGATCTGCAACGCAATCTACTGCAACCAGTCTAAATTCAGAAACTCTATTAATACCATTAGTTTGTTCAGTTAATTTGCCTAAAGCTCTAGAAGACATTCCTATCTTAACCCCATCATTAACTAGAGATCTTACAATTTGACCTGTTGGAGTAGAAAGTACTTTTGATTTACCAAAATAAGTATTACCTTCTTTTCTTATTTCTGTAACCATATGACAAGCTCTTTCAAGATCTACTTCTGCCTTAGTAGGGTGATTAAGTTCTCCCATTGCTCTATTAGTTTTAACCATTTCGTTAATATATCTATTAACTTCTCTATTCATTTCCCCTTCACTATATATTCGTTTGTTTTTATTTACTGATTCACATTGCATGTAAGGTCCAGTTATAAAAAGATTAGAAGGTTTATTATTATTTTGCTCTTCCCAAATAACATCAAATTCATCATGATGTGCTGGTTGTTCAACTAATAGTCTTAGTGCCATAAATTTATTTATAATACTTATATGTATTTTTTAATATTTAAATGGTGTTCTGTTAAAATAGTGAATTCCATATCATGTTTTTTGCACCATTTCTCTGCAGCTTCCCATTTTGCCTTGTTTTTAATGTACATAAGTTGTTCATATACAGCGCTTTTTCTAGGTTTATTATTCTTATTAAGCTTAATTACTGGTCTTATTGTTTGTTTATAAGGTTTGACTTCAATTAAAAACTTTTTAATACCATCTTTAGTTTTCATCTTTACAATAGCATCAACTATATAATTATGTACTCTATTGTCTATAGGACTTAAGTATGGAATTACTATAGATTCTGATCCCCATTCAAGTATTGAAGGTTCACTGTCACAAAATCTAAAAAATTTTAGCTCCCAAGAAGATAGATATCTTGGTAAATCCCTACCTCTATATTTTGTAGGGTTAAGTGGTTTAAAAATACCCTGTTTAAATCTATCATCTTTTTTTTTAAGCTTCATTACACCTCAACTCCTAGAGCAATTAATTCCTTTAATGCATCTTCAACTGACACAAAACTTGTACCCGATTTATCAATATTCTTAACAGGTGTTGGGTCCAGTTGTTTCATTATTTCACTAAGCTGTGTATTAACTTGCAGCTCAAGCTTTCTATTATTAGGATCTCGTTCAATAAACATAATTAACCAACAAAGAACATTATTGGATCTGCATCTCCCATACCTGGAGTTGCACCAGAAAATAACATTGCTTCTAATTCCTTTTTCTCTGTTAAGCCTTGGGATAAAAGGTCATTATAATTAATATTACCTCCACCAAAAAGCGGCGTATTAGTAACCTTACCTCTTATATTACCTACACCTATTTTAGTTAAAGCTGTAGCATATTGATATACCCATGGCTCTTTAATAATATCAGTCAAAGGTCTCTCAACATAGCAGGATACCACGCCAAAATATCTTGTTGATGATCCCTGACCAGGTTGTGGCATTATTCTTAAATATTGAGTTCTTTCATCAAATAAAACTTCTTTACTAAGAGCTAAAACTTTCTCTCTTGTATCAAGCCAATTCTTTAAAACATACCAACTTACTAAATCAAATCCATAGTTACCCATAGAATAAGAGAAGTATGTCTGCTGAGCTAAGGTTTGTTCAATAGTAAAGAGAGTATTAACTCCAGAAGAAGACCCTTCCTCAAAATCCAAAACTGCTATTACCTTTCTATAGTCTTTGCAAAGATAATCATAGCTATTTAATAAGCTAAGAGTTTCTTTTGTCTCTTCGTCATCTTTATTACCTGCCACTTGATAAACATACGGTTTATCGGGTTGACCTATTACCATTTTACCTATAGTATAAGCTGCTCTAACGTCTTCTGGAACGTTTTTCATTTTTAATTGAGCATTAAATTCTTTAGATAAAGAGAAAAGTACATCTAGTCTTATACCCTTATTAAGTTCATATAGATCAGAATCAAAAACTAAAAATTCTCTAGTATATCCAGCATACTTCGTAAACATCTCACACGCTATAGCTATAAATTCATTGAGTTGATCAGTATGTATTTCAATATTGACCATAGGTGCACCAAGTGTTCTGCAAATTCTCTGTCCTAATCTATTGTAACTATTTACAATGTTATTAAGATTAGTAGAGTAAAAAGCAGAAGTTGGTAGGGATGTAGTACAATCCATCATATACGTTATTTATAACCGTTTATTTTTTCTATATAAAATTGGTTTAATCTATTTACTTCAGGAGTAGTTAGAGCTTTTTTAAATAAGGCAAATTCATACATTTTAAGATCAGAATAACCTGACGCCCCATCAGGATTTTTACCAAAAATAAAATTGTAATCACTATAAACAGAAATCTGGTTAGATTTGAGCTGGTTCACTTCCTTCTTGCTCCTGTATGTCGCAATTCTATTATTGACTAATATTTTCTCATATCTACCATCAAATACTGTTGTTATAACATATTTTTTTCCAGTCTCAAAAATAAACTTATCTACAAGGTCAAAAGGTACTGTACCTGATCTAGTATACATCCTGTTACCTCTCATCACTAAACCATATCCACTATAGCTAAAGTCTCCAAGCCACCATATAACAGAGGTTGCCGGTAGAGAATCAAACTCCAGGACAGTAATAGTTGAAAAAGGTACCCTGAACAATTTTTCTGAAGACAGAGATGTTAGCGCCGAGTTAAGAGTTAAGTAATTATTATTTTTTAAATAGACCCCTCTTAACGAACCGGAAGTAGTTAAAGCGGGTCTACTACCTGCATTATACTGTATAAGCTTATAATTAGTATTAATAGTATTGGAGCTCCATTCATCTACGTTAGATGTTGAAGGTTTAAATAGATTATCATCCATACTATTAAACCAAAGGACGTTATTAGGTACCCTTAATACCGGTTGGGTATTATAATAGACTTCAATATCCTGATCTTCCTGTATTCTTTCAAATTTTAAAGTTGCTGTCTCTTCGTTAAGAAAATTAAAAGGCTGCAAGAAACCGTTATATAGAACAGGGGTTTTAACTATACTGACTCCATTTAAGGTTATATTATCTATAATTCTATCTTTACCGGAATAAATCTCTAAAACATAAGAGCTTGTACACTGTTTAAAAGTAATTAAGTTCGAAGAACCTAGGTAGTAATTAGGTTCAGGAAATTTTTGAATTATTTTTGCAGGAACATCCCCCGATACTGGGGTAACAATTAAATTATTTCCATAGGCAGGGTCGAGCCAGCTACCACCAGATAATCCAATCACTCTATCAAACGAAGCAGTAGAAGACGGAAATTTCGTCAAATAATTAGTTGAAGGCCACTGTGCATTATATAAGTTAAAAGAAAAATATTGCTGATCTGCGCCTAAAAATCTCATTTTTATACCTGTTCCTGCTATATACTGTGAGCTGGACGAAGGTAATAGAGTTAAATTTACCTTCTGCATTTCTAATATACCTCTACCGTTTGTTAAATAGTCAAAAGGTTCTTCTATTCCATTTACATTTACTGGATTTTTTTTTCTGTTCTGTTTATTATAAAAAGTTATACCTGTTCCCTTATAATAAGTATCAAATGTGGTAGGTAGGTCTATAAAGTAATCTGTAGCTCTACCTAGCATTCTATCTCCATCATAAACAAAATCTATTCTTGTTATATGTCTAGCACTTAATGTCAAAACTTCTGTAACAGAGGAGAACGTTTCTTCCGGAGTTTTAACTAAAATATTATATTTGGCAAGATCAAAGACGACATTAGCATATTCTCTGGGGCATCTGTCGATATAAAGCCACATTGTGTATTTACCACCTTTTTTTGCCTCTAATACATTATTGGCTGTTAACTCGTAATTCTCAGTTACATTGTAATATACAATTTGAGCGGTTGTATTCCATGTAAGCGTCTTATCTTCCTCATACAATCTAACAGGTACAGCAGCTTTTTGTCTTATGTTTATTGCACTAGTGTTAAGATTGTGAGTAATAGAAGATAAAGCTATATGCCAACCAGTACCACCTAGTCCATCATACTGATTTTCACTAGATAAAGTTTTAGTAGAATTAAATACTGAATCAAAATTAGCACTATTAGCAGTTAAGGTAGTAAAACCTTCATACCCTAATTCCCAATAAGCAGATAAAGAAGTAACTGTATCTCTTACAGAATACCATAAGTTCCAATCACTGGAATTATTCTTAGTTAATGTAGAATAAAACCCCCAATCCGAACTATTTGAACCAAAATTAAACTGTATAGAGCTAAGTGTAAAAATAGCAGTTTTATATATAAAATCTTCTGCAATAGGAAAAATAGCTAAAAAAACGCTGCCAGTATAATTACCTCCATCTAAAACATCAACGCTAGTAATTGTTTTCAGTATTGTGTTTAGGTTGGCCTTAAATTTACCTTGCTTTAAAACCTTACCCCTGTTACCTCTAGCACTTAAAAGTAATTCCGGAGCTGTAGTATACCCTGAACCAGTACTAGTAATAGTTGCTCTACCTAAAGTTAAAGTAGGTGTCTCAATAATGTTATAAAAAATACCTTTAAATGGATAATTGAAAGAAGCTATAGGATCAGTAGAACTATCCGGGAATCCAACTGTAGGCTGAGTGTGGTGATTAAAACCATGCCATTTATTGTGTTGTAGTTGATTACTCATTAGTAGTTACCGCTTAAATACGTTACATCACCATAGAGAATTCCCTGTATTGCAATAAAATTAATAACAGTAATTCCAGATAAAGTTTTATTAACTATATTTTTTGTATCTTTTATTCCGTTAAATCTATATAAATTATCAAACTCTACCTCATAACCTAACATGTGTTGACCGGGATTGTCTTGCTTTAAGACCAATGTATACAGACCCCCTGTTAAAACAGTCTCTTCAAACGGATTAGCAATAAAAATATTTTTATTAACTCTTATAAAAGCAACCTGCTGACTATCAAGATTCCAATCATATGTACTTAGACCTGGGTAAAATTCAGAAAAATAAAGATCTTGTCCAGAAAAAGTCTTAGAGTGAGTATACTCTTGTGCTTTATTGGTAAACATTAAATAAGGAGACCCCCACTCTGCACTGTAAGTTTTTACAGTTGTAAAAGTACTGTCATAATCTCCACTGTTTGCCTTTAAAAATGTATAAGCATCATACCCTAAGTTCCAGTTACTACTTAAACTACTTACTGTATTATATAAAGTCTTTGTCAACATCCATGTTGCGGAAAAACTACCCATTGTAGTATAAGCATTAAACCACTGTAAACTATCTGTATAATAATCAAAGGTATTACCCTGATCTGTTAACAAATTATAAAAAATACCTCTAAAAGGATATTTTTTTGATGCAATAGGGTCTAACCCTCCATCTATATCTTTTGTGCCTGTTAAGGTGTGGTGGTTGGATCTATGAAATTTATTGTGAAAAGTAAAAACGCCTGCCATAAGTTTAAATATTAACTCCTTCAACGATATTTATACCATCTATGCCATCAAAAGGTGCTCCACCTAAACTTGCAACAATTCCAGGCCCTGGTGATAATGCCTCAAAAATATCAAGTTTAACTGGATTAGGGGATAAAATTAGACTTTCATCTACAAAATAAAAATACTTTTTAATATCAGGTTTTATTTTTTCAGGTTCAGGAGAAAGATAAACAGAATCATCTACGTTGTTTATTAAGTATACTATTAAAACTTTTTGTAAATCTATAATTTGTCCTATACACCTGTTTATTATATCTCCTTGCAAAATTTCATTAGAACCAATAATAAAATCATCATCAAATTTAATATTATTAAAGAAACCTAATAAATTTACATTATAAATTTTTTTCTTTATAGAAGGGTAAGATGTACCTCTATTTTCTTCTTTATATCTATATTTTATATTTTTTATCAACAATAAAACATTATAGAAAACTTTCTTTAAATTTTTTATTAAAGTCCAGCTCTGTACATATTCGTCTTTCTTAATATATAAATCTTCTTCTAGAGAGTATATTGTAAAATTATTATTATCTAATAAAGAATTTAAAAAAATATTATCAAAGTAATAACTAAAATTTTCTTTTAAACCGTTTGTAGAATATAAAGTCAATATATCTTTATTGTCTACATTTTTTGTAGTAGTAAGCCACTTTATTTCTATATTTTCACTATTATCTATATCATACTGACCTATTACATAATTTAATAAAGTTATCCACACTTTTTTAACTGACTTTTGGGTTACAACATAAATTATATTCTTATCGGTTTGAAATAATTTTAAATTTCTTATTTCTTCATCTTCTCTAAAATATACCCCAATACTATTTTTACCTTCATAGACAAACTCTTTATCATTAAGACTAAATTTATATATATATTTACCTTTGCCGCAATATAGGGTATTATCTTCTCCTAATAACATGCAAGTAAAGAAATCTTCTTCTTTAAATAATTTAGTAAATATACATGTATTGATCCAGTTTAAATTTTTATCAAAAATTTTAAAACAACTATTTTGATAATCTTGAACTACAACAATACTATCGCTAGTAGCAATATTTTTTATTTTACCAAATTTATTTCTTTCATTTACACCTCCATCTCCTCCTATGGTGTTTTTTAATACTAATCGGTTATTAAAGATATTTTCGTTTATAATTAAATTAATTACATCATAGTGGTATATGTTATTATACCCTCCATCTACAAGGTAGACATGATTGTCCCCGGAGCTTTTAATATCTATTAAATCTGCGTACCTAATATCGCTAGATACACCTCCAACAAGAGTATTTGTAAAAGCTAAATTACAAACTCCGTCTTTTTGTAAAGATATGACAGAAACTCTTGTACTATCTATAGCTAATAAAAAATTTAACTCATTATTACTAAAATCTGTATTAATTAAAACCGCCTCAAAGGTGCCTGATAATATATTGCTTTTAGTCTCAAAAAATTGTTTTTGTTCTATATAAAATCTTAATTGATTATTTTCCTCTGTAGAGAGTGAATAATTATAGGTATTAAATAAATTAAAATCAGCAACGTTGCAAGCTCTATATATATAAAGTAAATTATAATACATCTTAAGAATTGCTTTATTATATACACTTGAAGTTACAAATTCATTTACTTTAATTTTTATATCATCATATTCATAAGGTAAAGCTGATAGGGACTGGGTAGTTTTATCAAAAATTAAACCACTTTTTTCAAACTCTGTAAATATAGATTTCATTTTAATTTTCTGTTAAAGTATTCTTATTGTTAAAATATCCGTCAAGCATCTTTTCAGATCCTATCTTATTATCCTTCCATTCAATTTTATTAATTTTTACATAACCTGGCAAAACGTCTCTTACTTCTTTTAAAATTAAATTATTATACATTTGCTGGATATTTTTATCACTTATGTTAGTATTGCTTATACTTAAATTAATTAAGTTAGATTTCTTACCAGGCATTTTATTTTTAAAAACTCTTGATACAGTATCAATAAAAGATCTATCACCTGTTCTTATTGTAGTAGATAAATTAGAAGGAAAATACTGTTCAAAAAATAACATTTTTACTTCATCTTCATTAAAAGCTTTGTTAAAAAATTTAAGTTTTTTTATAGTTAAATCAGAGGTATAGAAATTTGTATATGGAGTTTTGTAAAAGTTATTATAGGGTATATTACCATAAAATGGTGTAATTCCTATCATTAGATTATTCTTTAATATATTACTGTAAGAATATTTACCTGGTGTAAATGTTTTTGTAGAATATACTTTATTGTCTATATAGACTTGGTAAATTCCTTTAACAGTATCCAGAGAAATAGCAAAGTGATGTTCACCGGTTCCTAAGCCCTCTGCGAGTATAACTGTTTCAAGTAATATAAAATCTTCAACATTTACAAAATTAGATAATTTAAGTTTTATTTTATAAAGGGGTGATTGTTTTGTATTTCTTATAGTATTTTGCATTAACCTATCAAAACAAAAATCATAATTTTTTTGCAAAATACTAAAATCTGTATAAACTTTTTTATAAAAATTTTCCGTTATGTTAAAGAAAAAAGATTCACCTTCACCCTTTAGTAATACAAAGCAGTTCGTTATACCATCAAGTTTACTAAATCCTATATTAACTGCAGATAGAGGTTTATTTTTGATACTTACAATTTGAGTTTTTTCAAAAATTCCCAACGCATTATATACATCAAAACCGCTATTATATAAAACATAAGTATTACCATCCATATCAAAATTAAAATCCACTACTTGCTCTCTAAAACCACTTAAAAAAGTTGTAACAGTATTTTCGTTTTTATCAAAAAAATCAATTGAACCAGAAAGGTTATTTAGAAAATATATACTCTCACCCTTTATAACTGGCGAACTACCATTTAAATTATAAACTCTATTATTATTATCAATAACTACATTTCTCTCATCATTTAACCCCGCATTAACAAAAGCTACAGCTTGTATGTTACTAACTTTTTTACTAATTAAATCAATTTCAATATTAGTATTATTAGACAGAAATAATATACCTTTGTTATTGTTATTACAGCACCCATAAATAACAGAATCACCGGAATCACTCTCTACATTAAAAGCGGTTAATTTTTCTACCAGAGTTCCATTTGCTGTAAATTCGAGAACATAACCATTTGCTGTAATTATAAAAAAGTTGTCTAAAATATTTTTATAAAAAACCCCAGCTATTGTTGAAAGTTCGTAAGGTAAATATCTAGATATATCAATTTCAAGAAAAGATTCTACTTTATTATTATTAAAAACAATTTTTGTTTTTTCATCTTTTAAATAATAAAGTACAGGATTTATATCTTCACTATTAAAAAATCCAAAACCTTCATTTAAATAATTACCTAAAATTTGATACTCTCTATCGACATTCCAATCATATCTAGATGCAAAAAAAGATAGTGTGAAGTTATTATAATTGTCTTTATAACCACTTATGGGTAGTATACCATACTCCTTGTTATTAAAATCGTAGATCTTATTACCTTGCCTATCAATTTTGTAAAAAACATCATTGTCAACATTATCTTTAAAAATACTTAAATCTTTATATATTAATTTGTCTTCTAAACTTTTTATTATGCTGCTAGCAGTCTGCTTACCCAATCTTGAATAAGCATACCACCCACCTGTTTCTAAGGTAATATCACTGGGTATATCTTTTATACCTAGGCTGTATTTATTATAATATTGAGGTCTATATTCGACGTTAGGAGAATAAGATAAAGCTTCAAAAGGTGTGAAGTACTCTGGATTATAATACCTGTTAATCCAAATAGCATCATCGCTTCCACCACTCAACCATGCACATAACCACTGACCTGTATTTTCTTTTGAAGTAGACTCCCCGTAGTTTGACGTACCAGGGTAATTTGCATTTTTTTTCCAAATTTTATCACTAAAAATAGGAGCTTTACCTGCAATGGCACCGTTTTGAAAAAAGTTAGAATCATTTATATTAATGGTAATCTTCTTTTCTACATTAGGCAAATGAAACCAAGTTGTCTTATCTGCAATAAAATTATAGGTAGTATAATTAGAAGTATAACCAATACTTAAATTATTATAACCTAACTCCCTCTTACCTCCTGCAAATATTGAAGTATAACTTCTAAGACTATTTTTAGATTTTAAATCTCTAATTGCTTCGTCTTTATAAGAAAGTTCATTTTTTAATGTTAGGGTATTAAAATTGCATCTATCTGCTTGTGTTCTAGCATACTCGTAATGAAAAATGAAATTATTTTTTAAATTATAAAGGCTTCTTGAAGTATCAACACTTAAATTATCCATGTTAATACCCCGTTTATAAGAAATCCAGTTTGTTGATAGCGATATATCAGGTAAGTTTTTTACGCTAAGCAAAGAAAAAAACATTGTTTTATCTGATGTATCTTCTCTAGATAATTTATCTAATTTTAATACATTAAAATTATTTTTAAAGAAAAGAAAAGCTCCTTGAAAATATCTATAAATTGTTATATTTTCATTATTGTTATAATAACTATAATTTAATTTTATTTTTTCTAAATCATAAAGGGAAAAACTATCTGGAGCTTTATAGGATGATAAACAAAAAATACTCTCTGTGAGAGGGTCTATGGAAAAATAGAAATAGACATCTTTTTCGACTCTATAAAGTAAAAAATCATTTTCATTTAAAAACTTATATTCCAAAAAACATGCCTCATTTAAATCTTTTATTTCTTTAAAAACGTATAGGTTGGCTGAGAGAGACAGAAATGCTGTATCATCAATAATTTTTTTATCTTTAAAATTACTCGCTAAAAAAGAAGTCTGAGTATTAACTGTGTTATCTATCTGTTTAAATTCTAGATACTTATTTATTTCTTGTTTTTCTGTCAAAAACAACATACTAAAATTGTTATTAGTATAATCTTTAGCTAGGCTTAAAAATGGACTATAATTTATATCGATATTACCATCAACGTATACCTTTTGATTTTTAAAAGTAATCTCATCATCATATTCGTAATTACTTGATAAAGATTTCCAGTTTGAATTTAAAATATACTTAGAATACATTTAAATTATTTAATCTCTAGTAGGAGAAACAGGATTAATATTTGGATTAGTTACTGGGGAAATAATAGGTCGTTTATATGTAACAGTAGACTCTGGAACTATACCCAATAAATCTGCAAGAGTAAGGGTAATTTCCTGTGATTGAATAAACTCTATATTTTCTAATTCTTTATCATTTCCACCTGACATTACAGCCATAGAGGTGCCTATATCAATATTATTTAAATATAATTGTTTATTCTTTTTACTTTCGTTTATTAAGATTAAGTTATTTGAGTCACTACTTATTTGAGAATCTAACAGATAGTTATCATAATAAATATCATGTATACCGCATTTAATAATCTCTCCACTAAGTGTTATTTTATTAACTGTAGTATCAAACTTATATACAGATAGTTTAATATTATATGTATTTCTGTGTAATACACCCTCAGGATTTAGTAAAATATCGATCTTTTTAGTATTTTTTATTAAGTCTGCTGATTTAGTATCTATATTTAAAGGTGTCTCTAGTTTAAACAATTCCGTATTATAGTCACATACAATCTTACTAATATTACTAACTGTTTCATCGAAAGACGATAGAACTATAGAAAGTAGAGTTGTACAGGATTGAATAGGTATACTAAAGAATGATTCTTTTAAAACAACATCTTCATAATAGTCATTAGTAAATAGACCCCCGGACAGGGATTTGTTAAAAATGGTATTATCTCTAGTAGTATCATAAAGAAACCACTTATTAGCAAGATAATTGAAGATATTATTTCTTTGAGCTTCATTAAGACTTTTCTTAAAAACCATAATTTCTCCAAAATAAAAATCGTTAAAATTACCATCGTCTAAATAACCTATAGTCGAAAAAGGGGTATTGTAATAATAAGAATGAAAGTAGGGTCCGTCAGGGTATAATATTGTATTATCTATATTTAAATTATATATATCATAAGTACCTCCACTAGCAGAATTGTAAAAAGTAATATTAGGATTATTAAAAAGCTCAGTACTAGATAATGGCGTAACTCTAAATCCTATAGGTCGTTCATTAGGATCTAAGCTACCTGTACCTCTTGTACCCCATGCAATTGCAGGCTCTAAGGTATCGCTATTAAAATTATTGGTATAAGCAACAAACTCCGATGTAATACTGTTAGTTTTAGTCTTTATGCAAAAAGGTATAGATCTTGAGACTGTATTATTGTCTTTCCATACGTAAAAAATTGTTAAAGGACCGGTGTCAAAGTCGAGATAGAACCCCGAACAACCTAATAATGAATTCTGATTAAACTTAATACACTCTTTTATTACAGAACTTACCTTATCAAAATAAGTCTCTATCTCACCTCCACTAGCAAATTTACCATTACTATAAACAGGCCAATATGCCGTTAAAACATCAGAGCTAGTTAAATCTCTTAAAAAAACTTTGATTTCACCATAATCATCCAAATTACCTGATTTATCTCTTATAGAAAATATTCCCCCTGTAAGATCGTAGGAAATTGTAGATTTATCACTAGAGTCTAACCAGAAAAGCATATCATTATCTGAAATTATATTTTCTTCAGCTTCTTCTATAAATGAACCTCCTGTAATAGTTAGAGTATAGTTAATATTTGCATCACCTTTAAAATCGGTAAAGTAATAACCATCATAAAAAGATGCTTTTGGGAAAGCATTAAGCGCACCAAAATTTGTGCCAGAAAGATTGTAAGAATAAGAATTAATATGCATCGATGTTGATAACTTTTAAGTATTGGTATGTTTCTATGTCCATGGTGTAACCACTATTATCTACCAAAGCCAGCTTGTCTTTATCTATTGGTAGGTGTATTGGTGAGTCATTAAATATGCAACCTATTTTATAAAAATCTATTTCACCTTTAGAAAGAAAATCACTATAAGGTATTGCTACTGCCGCACCCAATTCTCCATATAAACCTACATATTTACCAAAAAGCATATAAGGTTTAGCTCTTAGGGTAACACTTGCAGTAGTATCAGTTATATTTTGTTCAAAGTAACCAGGAGATATAATGGCCGCCTGTGCAAAAATACCTCCTAAACTTTTTCTAAAAATATATGTTCTACCTACATTTGGAATATCTTCATATGCTAAATCTGGAGGGTAAAGAAACATCTCATATGGAGCAGAAATAATTAAGTTATTGCCAAGAAAAGACAGTGAAGTACCAAAGTTTCCACCTGGGGTATCTAGTTTATAAAAACTGCCTAACCCCATAGCGCTTCTCCACTCTTTACCAGTACCTGTACTTTTTGTAGTATATACATAGTGATATGCTTCACCTTGACCTGTAGTATCTTTACCACCTTTTCTGTATTCATTAGGAGATCCAATTATAGCTTCGTTTCCCTGTAAGGAAATACAATAACCAAACTCATCATGCTTATTACCTGACATTGGAGATACGAAGGTTTGAACCGGCCTACCTCCCCAATCAAATCCGTTATATTCGTAATAGGCAACAAAACTACTCAACCTACCCCCTAAAGATTTTGGTTTACCACCTCCTGTAAGTAGTTTTTTATCTTCTACCTGTACAGAGAAACCTATAGACCCTGAGGGATGATCAGTAATAGTTTGAAAGAGACCAAATCTACCAAAAGCAGAAAAACCTGTATAAAAATTGTATACAAAAACATATTCCTGGTTACCTATAACTAGAGTCTTACCATCAGTGTGAGCGCAATCAGGATACTTGCCTAATAATATTTTATCAGAATCAAAAATTTCTGCTTTGAGATCTATAATTTGAGTTTTTAAAAATATTTTACTTATCTTATAATAGACTATAACTTCATAAGAATCTTTTTTGTTTAAAAATAAAAAATTATCATTACCTCCAATAAGATAGCAAGGATCGGTGTCTTGAATAACTTGATACTGTATAAACTTACCCTCTCTTATTTCATATAAATAAACTAAACCTCCTATAGGTATTGCAACAAAATTTTTGGTAGATACTATAGTCTTACCATCAATATTATTAAAGGTTTGATCTGTTTGTATACAATCCTTTACTTCTAAATCCGCTATTTTTCCAGGAAAACCAGCAATATTAAAATTTTTAATATCAAATTTAGTAAAATTATCTAAAAAAGTAGTTGTTAAACCTACCTTAACAGCAGTTCTCTTTCTAGAAGGTATTTTTGTCTTTGAAACAGAGTAGAATTCTCTATCTTCTTCATTTTTTATTTGAACTTCTATTTCAGTAAAAGCCTTAGATACTATAACTCTAATAGATCTATATTTTATATCTTCTTTTTTCTCTAAATCTTCAGATATTAAAAATTTTTTAGGGGTATAATATAAATTTTTGCTTGTTTCTATATGTTTAAAATTTTCAGTTTTAGAACTTCTTATTGTAAATGAATTTGAGATAGATTTTGACAATCCGTCAACCAAATCTGTTGAAGTACTAAATAACCCGTTTTTATCGAAACCAATTCCTAAAAAAGCCCCCTCTAAACCTTCGTAACCCCCTCTAAAGCAATAATCATCTACACTATTTGGAGTGTAACCGAGGCTGTAACCAGGACCTCCAATAGAGGGAACTTCTTGTAAGGTTTCAAAAAATACGATTGCAAAACCTCCATTAGAGTTACCTCCTATAGAGTACCTTGCAAAATCAAAACTTATTATAATATCATGATAAGTATCAAGATTTTCCTGATTCCAAGCTACGAAATTTTTTTCCGGATTTAAAAGCATACTATAAGTTATATTATTTAGGTAAGGCCTCGTAGACTATGAATGCACTTAAACCTGAACTATATAAATTGTTGTAAACTTCACCATCCCTATAATCTATAAAAAAGACATCATTATAATCACTATAATAAGGAGCTCCGTCATTTTTTTGTATTATAATAGGATCGTCAATATCTTGAATAGTATACTCTTCATTTATATTTGTACTAAATAGTAAAATTTCCTGATTGTCGTTTATTATTCTCAATGGATTATCAATACTCACTTTTTCCATAGAGTAATATAACCCAGTATTACCAATAGTATAAAGTAATCTGTTAAAACTAGACATTTCACTTCCAGGTATTATTAGTATATTTTCATTTTTATATCTCAGTACTGTCTTAGATTCCGTTTCATTGTCTAAGATATAGTCCCCTCTAATAAAGTTTTGTGTATAGAAGGAGTCATTACCAGATTTAGCTATAGTATAATTGATAACATCTGCCAAACCTGTGGCTGATACAGTAATACTATCAGTTACCATAAATTTAATGTGTAAAATCTCATCACCGTCTATTGCGTTGGAAAAAACATTTACTTTACCAGCACATAGACTTAAAATGCCGGTATCTCCTGTACCAAAAGCTGACATACTTATAAAGGTACCAGAAGTATAGGTAGCTGTGCTTTTAAATTTTTGATTCCTTAAGTTAAAGGTTCCATAATCAATAAGCTTGTCTTCAGATTCAACATAAAAAATACCTGATCCATAGGTTTCTACAGATATAGTTTTTAAGGGCCTACTAAAAAATCCTGTTACAGCTCTATTGCTTGTAATGCCAAACAAACAAAAATTAGTCTTAGAGAATTGACATGGCGAACCTTCAAAACCTCTAAAAACAAAATCTGTATTAGGAACAGCAGTAATAGTAATAGGTGTATTTGTTGGTACAAGGAAAGTTCTAGTAGTAATTATGGGCACTAAAGGATCTAGAGAACAATATATCACTCCTTGATCTAATTCTTCATTTTGTTGTTTGTTAGTTATTATTAATTCATTTTCACTGTTAATATATTTTGCAGTTAAAGTAATATTGCCATACATGGTTGTACCGCAGGGATTATTCTCACCACAGTTGGAACCTAAAAATCCTTTAAATGTATATCCTATTTCCTCGCTAGCAGATAAAACAACAAAAGTATCTTGCTTATAACTAGCGCTTGCTGTTAAAGGGTAATTTATTAAACCGTCTGTGGATATTATCTTTGCAGTGGGTAGTGTGCTAATTATTTTTAAATCATAATAAGGTATTGTATTAAAAAAGGCTGTAAGTAAGGTATTATCTGTTACAGTTAAAAAACAACTACTGGCTAAACCGTCACAGTCTGAACCTTTCCAACCACTAAAAAAACTGTCTTTTGCAGCTGATGGTATTAAAGTAATACTACTATTTTTAGGATATAAAAAACTACAAGAATCGCCACAATCTATACAAAACGGCTTAGAAAAAATTACTCCTTTACCATTACCCGCTTTTAAAACACTAACTGTTCTGTATGTTGTTGTGAGATTATCACAAAATATTTCTTTGGAAGAACTAAGAGTTGAATTTATAGAAAATTGTATTAGAGAATTATTTGTTTTATAAGGACGCTTTGCAGATAGAGTATATACCTTATTATTAAAATAATAATCTGATACTCTATACCATAATTCTTCTTTTTCTAATCTTAATATAGGAGAACCGTCTCTAAAATCAATAATATTATTATTATCAATTTTAGTTACCCCAATGCTTTCACATCCTATGTAAACATTGCCATAAATATACTGCTCCCAATCGAATTGTACAAAGTGTTCCCCTGGAGTATTAATATAAACAGGGCTTATACTGGAATTGAAATAAAACTTTTCATATTCCTTTATAGAAACTCCCCATTTAAAATTTCCATCTCCTTTAGAACCAACATCTTCAGAATAGGATGAACTAAATCTAAAATCTGGATTAATATTAGGGTTTGTAAAATTTACATCATTAACATAATAGTATGGCTTATTTAATAAAGGGACAAACGAGTATAATGAGTTAGATTCATTATTATAAGAGAATTGTTCATTAACAATAAAAGGTATGTTATTTAAATTATAAGCATAGTAAGTTAAGTTAAAAATATTAAATTTGTTATTATAAGAAAACTTACCACCTTCAATATATCTCAAGTCTACTTCAGCAAAAGTTTTATAGTTTGTTGAGGATAACGAATATACTGTAGTATCAAATCTAGAGGAAGGGTACAGCTGTTCTAAATTTAAAGTATTAAGACTTACTTTATATATTACAGGGTAAAGGCTCTTATAATTTGAAGCAGATAGAGTAGGTATAAGCTTTAAAAAACATAAAAATAACTCTTCTGTACTCTCTAGATAAAAACTATTAACAAATTTTTCTAAGTTGTGATTTATAGTAAATTTGGGTATATATATGCCCGGTAGTAAGGTGTTAATAAATTCTTTAGAAGAATAATCAAAATCATAAGAGTCTACTGTTACGTAGCTTTTTGTTTCGATAACTATGACATTTTTAATTACATAAAACGAGTAAATTTCTTCTGTTAACTCCTTTATTACAGCTTCCGGATACTTTTGAACTAAAGATTTAAAGTGTTGTTGAAATTCAGCTACTAACCCGGAAGTATTATTCCTTACAAATAATTTACCTGGTAATAATGCCTTTTTATTGCTTATAGTTTCATTTTCTTGTACTTCTTTATATAAACTAAACTCATTGCCAAAAACGTCAGAATACCACTCTATAGGTGTACCTGTGTTAATTAGCAGGGATGTTGTTCTCTCTCTTAATTGTAGTTTTTCAATCTTATCTAACCCGGGCCAAAGATCTTCTTCAGTCCACTTTGAGCTGTATTCCCCGCTCCAAAAATCCACATTATCCATGCTAAGAGAAAGACCATATGGCTGATTTAGTAGATCCTGTGATAAGCTCTCATATCCGTAAAATCTTTGATAACTTCTATCGGAGATTACATCACCAAAGCAAAAAGCTCCATTTGATCCTATTTTACTCCAACTCAAATCGACTTTATAAAAAAGGGGGTACTCAGAATATTCACTATCCTCACCTTCAAATACTGAAGGGTCAGGAAATACATACAAAGAATTTGGCGTTAACTTATTGTAATTTATAAAAAAGTTTTTTTTGGGAGAATTATATACCAATGCCCCTGTTTTACTTGGTATAAAAAATTTACCTATTTCATAAGCAGTATATAAATTATCAAGATTTTGAACATCAGCAATTTTAGAGTAATTTCTATTACCTAAATTTTGTAATCGTTCTCCTTTAAACTCTCCTGTATTAAAAAGCATTCCTGAAGCAACATCATTAAAAGTATTACCCACTGACAGATAATAAAAATTAGAACTTAAATATTTTGGTGCTATTTGCTTGATGAGATTAATTTTTAAATCTTCATTCTTATCGCTATTGAGATAGTTTATAAAATCTCTTTCTTTTAAATAATTTAACTCAGTACCTGATAAAGCTATATTAATAGAAAATGAATTTTTTAAAGATTCAATAAAAACGGGATATTGATTTATAGCTTTAATTATTGCTTTGGAAAAATCTATATATAAATCTTTATCAATAGGGTTAATATTAACGCTAAAAGACCCGGGTAAATTATTGTTATCATCAAAGTAATCTGTATCGTCATACAGTTCCTCTATCTTGACATCTAAAAATTGATTTACTGCAGATAGTGAGGGAATTGTCGTGCTACCTTCAACAATTTTTTGAGTTTTACCTTTGTTAATATTTGTTAATACAATATCTTTTACTATCTTTATTACGGACCTATTTGTACCCTTTATTTTTAGAGAAGCAAGCTTACTTTTTAAACCTTCTCTTTTATTACTGTAGTATATACACAGAGCTTTGAGCTTAGCTACAAAAAACGGTATAATTATATCCAAATTTTCTTTTTTTGAATAATCAAAATTTATTATAAAGCGTTTTTCTTCTTCAGTAGTAAAATTCAAAGTCAACTCTCTCATTAAATCTACATAAAGATTAGCAAAAAGCTCATCTGAATTTATATTTTTATTTTTTGATTGCTTTAACCATTCTGTTATATAATCTTGGTATTGTTTATAGTTAATACTAAAATTGTCAGAAATTCTTTCCTGGAGCTCTAACCAACTCAAAAAAGATACAGGTGTTTTGTTATTATATAAGACTTCAAGGCTGTCCATCTATAATATTTAGTACATAATCTAAAAAACCTACAGTTGTGTTTTTTAATAATAAGACTAATATAATATATTAATTTATGAAAATTTTCGTACAGATTGCAGCTTATAAGGATAAACAGTTAATACCTACAATTAAGGACTGTATTGCTAACGCTAAAAACCCTGAAAATTTGTTTTTTTGTATTGCATGGCAACATGAAGAAGATGATAATAGCATGATTCCTTATAAAGATAAAAAGAATTTTAATATTTTAGATATACCTTATAAAGATAGTAAAGGGGTTTGCTGGGCGCGTAACTTACTTCAAAAACAATATAAAAAAGAAAAATATACTCTTCAGCTTGATAGTCATCATAGATTTGTTAAAAATTGGGACGCAGAATTAATCAAAATGATTAAGGACTTACAATCTAATGGGGTCAAAAAACCGTTGCTTACTTCTTATTTACCAAGCTATTTTCCAGATAAAGATCCAGATGGTAGAATTATGGAACCTTGGATTTTAAATATAGAAAGATTCTTACCAGAAGGTGCAGTTTTTTTAAGACCTTCTTCAATGCCAGATTGGGAAAACCAGCCCGGCCCATTTCCGTCTAGGTTTCTGTCTGGGCATTTTATTTTTACTTTGGGTAAGTTTAATAAAGAAGTACCTTATGATCCTGATTTTTATTTCCACGGTGAAGAAACATCACTGGCTGCCAGAGCATTTACTCATGGTTATGATCTATATAGCCCTCACAAGTTAATTGCATGGCATGAATATAGTAGAGAGGGTAGTGCTAGGCATTGGGATGATCATTCTACCTGGAGCGATAAAGATAAGAGATCTTATGCAAGATTTAGAGCTCTATTTAATATGGGTAATAGCGATGAGGATATTTCCGGTTTTGGTTTTGGAAAGGTAAGAACTTTACTTGATTATGAAAAATATTCCGGGTTAAAATTCAGTACAAGACAAATTCATGAAGAAACTTTAAGGGAAGATAAGCCCCCTACAAAGGGTGATTTTAATAAAGGGTTAAAGAATAAAGTTAAAACTTGCATTAGCATTTATAAAGGAGTTATACCTGAAAAGGACTATAATGTGTTTGTAGTTGCTATGCTAGATGAAAAAGGTAATGATCTTTTTAGGAGAGATGTTGAGGTTGAGGAAATAAAAAAATTAATGAATGAAAGCCCGAATGATAAATTTATACACGTATGGGTTGATTATGAGGATAATAGATTGCCACACTCTTCACGCTTCTGGCCACATAGCAAGTCTAAAGGATGGTGTGACAGAACTGAACAAGTTATAAAATATGAATAAAGAAACAATACTAGTACACTTACCAGGTTACAGAGACCCTGAATTAGTACCAACAATAAAAGACGCTCTTAACAATGCAAAGTACCCTAAAAGAGTGCACTTTGGTATTTGTAGACAATTTAATCCAGAAGATAAATTTGATAATGTTGATGAGTTTCGTAAAGATAAAAGATTTAAAATCATGGATGTTCCTTATAAAGAGGCCAAAGGATTACCATGGGCGAGAGCACAAATTAATGATATACTTTTAACAGATGAGGATTATGTACTTCAATTAGATTCACATCATAGATTTGCAAAGGATTGGGATGTAACATTAATTAGTATGCATAATCAAATGGAGAAAAAAGGTCACAAGCCTTTAATTGCTGGTTATTTACCTCTCTACAACCCTTTTAACGACCCTGCAGATAGAGCTGATGTACCATGGCAGTCACAGTTTGCGTGCTTCTACCCACATGGTACTATTTTTATTAGACCTGCCCTTTTATCAGGCTGGGAAAATATGACTGAACCTGCACCAGCTCGCTTTTTATCTGGTCATTTTGCTTTTGGTAGAAGTCAATGGGCAAGAGACGTAAAGCATGACCCTGATATTTACTTTAGCGGTGAAGAGATAAACTTGTCTTTAAGATCTTTCACACACGGTTATGATATTTTCCATCCCCATAGATTGGTAATATGGCATTCAACAATGAGAGAAGAAAGAAGCGGAATGCTTAAGTGGGATGATGATGCAAAGCTCGGTGTTGATTGGTATAATAAGCAAGAGTTTGCTCGTAAGAAAATAAGAGTTTTATTTGGTGCAGAAAAAGACGATAGCATAATATTTGGTGATTACGGTGTCGGTAGTGTAAGAACAGTAGCAGAGTATGAAGCTTTTGCAGGTGTAAATTTTAAGGAAAAGAAAGTTCAAGAATATGCACTAGAAAACAAGTATCCTCCTACGCCAACAGATAGTCCATGGGTAAGTTCTTTTTATTATCTTGTTACTGTTCATAGAAATGAATTACCTGGCGACAATTACTCTTCTATCTTAATTGCTTTTGACGATGAAGATGGTATAGGAATTAAATCTAGACATATTGAAGGTCATGAATTAGACGAGTTTATAAAAACCGGTAAACCTTTACACTATGAAGA
>Ga0247843_1001481_pt1 | contig 47447 bp, 44 predicted proteins | sample LaCruzMarch2017__FD_192420 | JGI IMG/M metagenome (GOLD analysis project Ga0247843, IMG submission 192420) | Freshwater microbial communities from meromictic Lake La Cruz, Castile-La Mancha, Spain - LaCruzMarch2017_8m | ecosystem: Environmental > Aquatic > Freshwater > Lake | place: Spain...
AAAATTTGATGGGCCAATGAGCTGGCTGCGATTGGATGGAACTAGCGCAAATGCGATTAGAAAAAATAAAAATCATTCAAATCAGCAGCTTTCGCAAATTCATCAACACCATTCGCCGCACAATCTAGGCATTCATCCCACGCTGTTCCAAAACTTTACGGTACAGAGCCAAAGAATAATTCGGGTGCACGCCGAGGCGTTTGTGGATCTCGAGGTCGGCCACGCCCGCGCGCAGCCACTCCACGACCGCGTAGTGCCGCAGGGTCTTCGGCTTGAGATTGCGGAAACCGGTCGCTTTCGCGATCTTGCGGAAAAATAATTCCACTCCTCGTGGCGTCATCTTCTCCGACGTGATCCCGTGGCGGTTGAAGCCCGGGAAAAGGTGCTTGCCTGGATTGCGCAGCTTCCATTCACGTAGGCGGAGATCCGTGTCGGCAGCGATGCGCAATTTCCGCGGGCGTTTTCCCGTGTCTAGCGCGATCGTCTCGTCGCCGATCTGGTCCCAGCGAAGCGCGCAGAGTTCCGCGACAGTGAGGCCCGTTTCCGCTAAAAGCTGCACGACCAGCCAGTTGCGCAGGCCCGTTAAACTTTTGGTTTCGATGATGCCGAGCACATTGTGGAACTCGTCGCTATTCGGAATCCACGGCAAACGCTCGAGACGATCGGGCACTTTCACGTAAAGGATCGCGCTTTGCGCTACTTTTTTGCGACTCACTGCGTACTTCACGAGTGCTTTTGCTGAAAGCACTTTGCGACGCCGAGTATTTATTTTGAGTCCTTGGCGTTCTAGCCAAATTTGGTAGGAGTCGAAATCGCGTGGGATGAGCTTGTAGAAATCGCGCTTTCGCTCATTCAGAAATTTCTCGAAAAGATCGAGATCTCCCCTATAGGAAGAGATGGTCGAGAGGCTTTTTCCGGTGCCAGTGAGGAAGCCCATATAGCCCTTCACGAGCGCGGTATAACTCGGCGCTGCCTTTGGCTTAGTGCGTTCTTTCAAGTCGGGTTTCATCCATCATCCTTGTTGTCGCGGTTCAAGCGCTGCGGTCTCTGCTGTCGCGCTTCATGCGCTCCTGCCTACCTGTATAATTTGACAAGATTTTTCTCTTCAAGCAAAACATTAGTACCTTTTTAAGGTTAAGGAGAAAAAATGAATCAGAAGTTGTTTTCAAAAATCGCGCTCGGCCTTTCACTCTCGGCCCTCACGATCGTAAGCTGCACCAAAAAAGAAGAAGCCGCGCAAAATGCTCCAGCCGCCCCTCAGGCTGCCGCACCCGTAATGGCCACCGACAAAGTGGTACTCGGGCACTATGCCTCCCTCACGGGTGACACCGCTTCCTTCGGTATTTCTACCAGAGAGGGCGTCGACCTCGCGGCAAAGCTCCTCAACGCAGCTGGCGGCTTCAACGGTAAGCCTGTGGAAGTAATCACCTACGACGACCAGTCCAAGCCCGAAGAAGCCTCCACCATGATCACCAAGCTTATCACGCAAGACAACGTAAGCGCCGTTATCGGAGAAGTGTCCTCAAAGCTCAGTATCGTGGCCGGTGAAGTGGCTCAGCGCAACAAGACGCCGATGATCTCTCCTTCCAGCACCAACCCTAAAGTCACCGAAAAAGGCGACTATATCTTCCGCATTTGCTTCATCGACCCTTTCCAGGGCCAGGTGATGGCAAAATTCGCGAAAGACAACATGAAGGCGAAAACGGCCGCGATCCTCCGCGATGTGGAGCAGGACTACTCGGTAGGCCTCGCCGACTTCTTCAAGAAAGCGTTCGAAGAGCAGGGTGGCAAGATCATTATCGACACCAGCTACACCACGAAGGACACCGACTTCAAAGCCCAGCTCACCGAGATCAAGAGCAAGAAGCCCGACGTGGTTTTCGTGCCCGGCTATTACAACAGCGTAGCTTTGATCCTCAAGCAGGCTCGCGGCATGGGTATCAAGCAGCCCGTGCTCGGCGGCGACGGCTGGGAATCTCCAGATCTCGTAAAGGTGGCCGGCAAAGAGGCGCTAGAAGGCACCTACTTCTCCAACCACTACGCGCCTGATACCAAAGAAGCTAGCGCACAAGATTTCATCGCTGCGTTTAAGAAGGAATACGGCGGGCGCCTGCCCGACGCGATGGCCGCTCTCGGCTTCGACGCCTTCAACGTAACCATCGATGCTATGAAGCGTGGCAACAGCACGGGCCGCGACGAGATCAAGAAAGCTCTCACCGACACCAAAGGCTTCAAGGGCGTAACGGGCGAGATCACGATCGACCCGGACCGCAACGCCGTGAAGAGCGCCGTGGTGCTGCAGTTTAAGAACGGCGAAGCGAAATTTTTCGCGACCGTGAATCCGTAGCTTTTAGTTAATATTAATAATCTTACGCCCGCCTCCTCTACGGATGGCGGGCGTTTTTTTCGTTTGTGAAAATAAAAAATATTTACTTCCCGATCTATTATCAAGGCTGATAATTAATTCTATGTATCTGAATTAATTGAATTTTTAATGGTAAAACTTTGTCTCCGGGTAGACTTCAGAACCGCTCAATGTTCTAAACGGTTCGTTCCTAGAACACCAACCTCAACACCAACCTGGAGTTTCCCGATGATGATCCTGACCCTACTACTCAGCCTGCTCTCGTCCCCATCCTTCGCCTCTGACGGTACCGGCGACACCATGAATCCCGGCGTCATTGATTTCTTCAAGCTGCCACGCCTTCCCGCAAAGCCTGATACTAGACCTTTCGATCCAACCGAAGAGGAGCGCCGCAATAATCCTATCGAGTTCTACAAGCAAGGTCGCGCTGGCAAGCCCGTGATCCTGCGCTGCTCGCAGTACCAAAGTCGTTCGCCCTATGCCTTCAACGCAAAATGCGGCCTCGGCTATACGGCAGTTCAGCTTTACGTTCGTTCTTCCGACGTTCGTCATTGCTATGTAGGCGTTTCTTGCGTAGCAAACGACTCCGGTTCCAATCACTAGGATATTGAAGTTATTAACCTTTAGCGGTTCTGGCCAGCTTCAGTTGGCTGGAACCGCTTACTGGCTACAGGGTCTTTGGTTGATTTTATTCTCCATATAATGCATAGCAGTAACCATGCGTTCCACTAACCTCGAAATGCGCCAGGAAATCCTATTGGCCTTACGGTTCAAAGGAATCACGCAGAAGAAACTTGCCCGCGACCTCCGAGTCACGGAAAGCCAGCTCAGTAATTATTTTCGCAATAAGGCCGACATCAAAGCCTCCCTCCTCCTTCGAATATTCGAATATCTGGGGATGAGCCCTCTGGAGCGGTTCATGGCGGTAAGAAAAAGCAATTCCGCCGCTGTCGACCGCGGCTTGAGCGAAACCGCGATTCGCGTGGCTCAAATGCTGGATGCCTTGCCAAAAGAAGACCGAAAGCACCTGTTCCAGTTCGTGATGCGCTACCACAGCGCTTTTTTCGAAACAGAATCTCGAGTGGGCACCTGAGTATGGAACCGACCCTGGTTCGTGCCAACCCTGCCTTAAGCGACTCTTCCGCCTCACAGGAGAAGAAGAGGCGTATTCTCATTCGCTTGCAAAGAGACCTGGGCTTCGTTTTTTTCTATCTCCTGCCTGAGCTGGAAGACTTTGAAGGTTCTCCTCAGTGGCTCTCAGGAGCGACCCAGCTGAATCAGTCCAGGTGCAAGGAATGGAGTGACGATCTCCTCTTCGCTGGCCTTTGGGTGCAGAATCCAGTGACAGGGGAAATTTCCTTAGGATCGGCACAGTGGGAGCTTGCGGCGTCTCAAGCTGGCTCAAGCCCACTTTCCGTATTTTTAAGTCTCGCGGCACAGATTCAAAGCCGTCTGGATTTGGACGACTCAAAGTCCTGGTACGAAGTCAAAGTGCAGTCAACCACTCCCGAGATTTTTATGAACTTCAAAAAAAAGGTGCTGGCAGCGCAGGGGGAATTCGTGGCTGAATCGGACGCAACGAAATCGACTTTGCTGGTGGCCAGCTCCCAGATTTTTTATGAGCTCCCGAGTGCCGGGACAAGCAAGAAAGTTGAACTATGAGACTCTTAAGTTTTCTTACCGTGCTTGGCTTTCTTTCTGTATCTATGCTTCCGGCGTCGACGGCTGCTGCCGGTGGAGCCAGCACGGGAGGCGGAGGCGGGCGTCCATCGGCCAGGGAAGTTTGGTCTGGATTCGATCAGACATGCGTTGAATCTTACCCGGCTGAAAACAATCAGTTGGCTCATTGCTTTCATTTGCTTCAGTCGCTGCAATCCAAGCGCAACCTGTGTGGCGTGGTTTTTGGAACGAAGAGTGCCGGGGTAACGGCGTGCCGGGAAATTGGCGGATCGGTGAAGCTTGTACGCGATCAGGGCGGTGACGTATTTGCCCAGTGTATTTGTCGTTAGTTACGCACTGAGCCTTTCATAGATAAGCGATCGCCCATCTAATAGAGGCGATCGCTTTTTTTCGTTTCATGGAGACCATATGAATCTTTATCTCATCCTCGCGTCCTTGTTCCTCTCCCTTGCTTCTCAAGCGGCGACGCCTCCTTTGGACCGCGGCTGCGTTCTCCCTGCCGACCAGGGCGTGGGCTCACTCCTCGGTGCGTGGGATCGCCTGCCGATCTCGCTCGTGTTCGACTCCGAGTTCTATACAGAGAACAACGGCAGCGATGCTCGCGCCCTCGAGCGTGCCGTTCGCACCTGGAACAACTGGGCCAAGGCGAAGGGCAAGGTCGCCTTCGTGATCACCAAGAAGGCCGAAGGCCAGGAGATTCCCCAGCTCACCGACTGCGCGCAGTCGAGCTATACGGAAGCGAATCCAGACGCCGTGGGCGTATGGAAGATTGACGGAGTTGGTTTCCGTCGCAACCGCCGCGAAAGCTGCGGTTCGAACCAGGACGGCACTCCCGGCAAGGTCCTTCCCTTTGCCGTGCAGGGCCAAACGGACTGGAGAATCGAAGACGGCAAAATCACGAACGCCAGCATCCTGCTGAACTTTGAAGACTACAATGCCCCCGGCAAGCAGCGCCTGGATACCGAGAGCCGGATGCTTCACGAGCTCGGCCACGTGCTCGGTTTGCTCCATAGCTGCAACGGTTCTGGCGGCAGTGCTGTTGACTCGACTACCGCCCCAGCTTGCTTTAAAAACGGCGAGATTTCGGCACCGGCCGACTACATCGGAGTGGCGATGTTCCCATTCCTCGAGGTGCTCGAGCTGCGCCGTAGTCTCAAGCAGAACGATGTCGACCGCGTGAATTGCCTCTACTAAGGCCAACTAAAGAATCCCTCGCCGCAAAATAAAGGCGCCCCGTTTTGACCTGGAAGAGATTCTAGGTACAATTCGAGGGCGCTGAATTTTTTGTGGCTTTGAAAACACGCGAGGTTTTGCCCTGAACGAGTTTATCCAGCACACCATCAATGGCCTGAGTCTTGGCGCCATCTACGCGCTGATCGCCCTCGGCTATACCCTCGTGTTCGGTATTCTCCAGTTCATCAACTTCGCGCATTCCGAGATATTTATGCTCGGCGCCTATTCGGGCTACTATATTGGGCAGCAGGTGGGCGCGGGTGAAGAGCAGAAGCAAGGTATCGGAATCTTCCTGTTCGTGCTTTTTTGTTCCATGGCGGTCACAGCCGCGATCGGTTTCCTCGTGGAGCGCCTCGCCTATAAACCGCTGCGCAACGCTCCCCGCATCAACGTGCTGATCACGGCCGTGGGCGTGTCGATGCTTTTCCAGTTCGGCGCGCAAATGCTTTTCGGCCCGAACCCGCGGCCTTTTCCGGAGCTGATCAACCTCAATACCGCGATCCACCTCGGCGAGATTCAGATCGACCCAATCCAGATCCTCGTGTTCGTGACCGCTCTGGTGCTAATGCTGATCCTCGAGTTCATCTTGTTCAAGACCAAGGTGGGCAAGGCGATGCGCGCGGTATCCCACGACCATAAAGTGGCGCTGCTTCTCGGCATCAACGTGAACTTTATTATCTCTCTCACCTTCGTGATCGGCTCGGCATTAGCTGGCGCAGGCGGCGTGCTGTTTGGCCTGGCGTATCCCAAGATCGAACCGCTGATGGGGATGCTGCCCGGGATGAAGAGCTTCGTGGCAGCTGTGTTTGGCGGCATCGGTAATGTGCGCGGCGCTGTGGTGGGCTCAATGATCATGGGGCTCTCTGAACAGTACATCGTGGTTTACGGCGTGCCTACCCTGCGCGACGCCCTTGCCTACGCGATGCTGATCGGGATCCTGCTCTTCAAACCGACCGGCCTCTTCGGTAAAACGCTCAAGGAGAAGGTATGAGGGGGCGAAAATGAAACGCACCCTGCAGAGCTATCTCCCCTGGGTCGCGGCGATCGCGTTCTGTTTTTTCCTCTGCTACGTTGTCTATCCCGGCATCAACCCCTACTACCGCCAAATTTTTCTGATCGCGATGATGAATATCATGCTCGCGACTTCACTCACCCTCGTGAACGGCTTCACCGGCCAGTTTTCCTTGGGCCATGCGGGCTTCATGGCGGTGGGCGGATACTGCGCGGCCGCGCTCACCGTTTACGTTTTGCCTAAATTGGGCATGCACTCCTACGTGGGCGGAGATGAATTCTTTTTTCTCGGCGCACTGATCGCCGGCGGCGTGCTTGCGGCGATCGGCGGCTACATTGTGGGCCTTCCTTCCCTGCGCCTCAAGGGCGATTACCTGGCGATTGTGACCTTAGGCTTCGGTGAGATCATCCGCGTGACCCTGCTGAATATCGATTCCCTGGGTGGCGCACGCGGGCTTTCTGGCATCGGCATTTTCACTACCCAGACCTGGCTCGTGTTCGGCGCACTTGCCTGCTCTTTCTGCGCGTTTCGCTTCATCGGTACCCCTACCGGCCGCGGGATGTTCTCCGTGCGCGAAGATGAAGTTGCCGCAGAAGCCATGGGCGTGAACACCACGCGTGTGAAGGTGCGGGCCTTTGTGATCGGCGCGTTCTGGGCAGGAGTCGCGGGCGGGCTATACGCTCACCAGTACGGCTACCTCTCGCCGACCAATTTCAGTTTTATGAAAAGCTTCGACTCCGTCGTGATCATCGTGCTCGGGGGCTTAGGCTCCGTGAGTGGCGCGATCCTCGCGGCTATTGCGCTATCGATCCTGCCCGAAGCCCTCCGCCCGCTCCAGCAATGGACCGGCCTGGATTTTCGCATGATCATCTATTCGCTGATCCTGATCCTGTTCATGGTGTTCAAGCCGAATGGGCTTCTGGGGCGGCATGAGCTCTGGCACTTCTTCCGCCGTAAGCCCAAGGGAGGCAAGAAATGAGTGCCTCCGTAGTGTCAAATTCCAGAAATGTTGTGCTGAACCTAGATGATGTGTCCGTGCATTTTGGCGGTATCAAGGCTGTGCAGAATCTGAGCCTCAAGCTGTATGAAGGTGAGATCCTCGCGCTCATCGGCCCAAATGGCGCCGGCAAAACCACCGCCTTCAACGTAATCACCGGCGTATACGACGCCACGCTCGGGAAAGTTACCGCGTTCGGCTCCAACCTCGCTGGCCTGCAAATCCACCAGGTAACCAATCTCGGCCTTGCGCGCACCTTCCAGAATATCCGGCTCTTTAAAGAGCTCAGCGTGCGGGAGAACATCCTCATCGCGCTTGACCGCACCACGAAAAACTCCACCTTCCAGAGCCTTTTTCGCACGCCGACATTTTTCCGCAACGAAGACGCTAAAAACGCCAAGGTCGACGAGCTCCTCAAGATCCTGAAATTGGACGGCATCGAGGAAGGCACTCTCGCGAGAAATCTCCCCTACGGAGTGCAAAGAAGGTTGGAGATCGCGCGCGCCATCGCTACTGGCGCGAAAGTGCTCCTGCTCGACGAGCCCGCCGCCGGCATGAACGGCAATGAAACCGCCGACCTCATGCAGATGATCCGCTTCGTGCGCGACCGCTTCCAATTATCGATCCTGCTCATCGAGCACGACATGCGTCTCGTGATGGGAATCTCTGAGCGCATTGCCGTGCTCGAATACGGCAAAAAAATCGCCGAAGGCACGCCCAAAGAGATCCAGGACGATAAAAACGTGATCCGTGCCTACCTGGGGACCGAATAGTGTCAGGGTCTTTCACGTGTCGTATATGCGTTAAAAAAGGATTTTGCTAGATGGCCAATATCCTCGAATTCAAAAACGTCAGCGTGAGCTACGGAGCCGTTCAGGCCCTCCGCAACGTCTCCTTCGCGATCCCCAAGGGCGAGATCGTGACTATCCTCGGCGCCAATGGCGCGGGCAAAACCTCCTGCCTGCGCGCGATCTCCGGCCTCGTGAACCTCAAGGAAGGCAATATCACGTTCGAAACTGGCTCCCTCTCCGCCTGGTCGAGCCGTAAACCGCACAAGGTTGCCGACCTCGGCATCGCCCACGTGCCGGAAGGCCGCGGCATCTTCCCCGAACTCACTGTCGACGAGAACTTGGATCTCGGCGCCTGGCGAGAGAACAACAAAGACAAGATCGAGCAGGACCGCGAACGCGCCTTCACCTTATTCCCGCGTCTCAAGGAGCGAAGAACCCAGCTCGGAGGCACGCTTAGTGGCGGGGAGCAGCAAATGCTCGCCATCGCTCGCGCTCTGATGAGTCATCCCTGTCTGCTCTTGCTCGACGAGCCGAGCCTCGGCCTCGCGCCCCAGATCATTTCGCTGATCTTCAAGATCATCAAAGAGATCAATGCTCAGGGCACGACGATTTTGCTCGTCGAACAAAATGCGCATCTAGCGCTTCAAATTGCGCACCGAGGTTTGGTATTAGAGACGGGCGAGCTCACCCTCGTAGACGAAGCGCGTAATTTGTTGAATAATCCCAAAATACGGGAAGCTTACCTCGGCAATCAGTGAACCTGAAGCCGTGTACGCCTACCCAGAAGGACAAAGTCGATTATGAAGTTTTTCATCGATAGCGGCGACACAGCGGAGATCAAACAAGCCAACGACATGGGCATCATCGACGGTGTGACCACCAACCCCACACTCGTCGCAAAATCCGGCAAGCCTTTCGAGGCGCTGATCAAGGAAATTTGCGGGATCGTAGACGGCCCCATCTCCGCCGAAGTGACCGGGCTCGACGCCCCCACCATGATCAAAGAAGGCAAGCAACTCGCGGCCATCCACAGAAATATTGTAGTGAAGGTTCCACTCACAGAGGCCGGGCTCGTGGCCACCAAGCACTTCAGCAAAGAAGGCATCAACACCAACGTCACTCTCTGCTTCTCCGCCAATCAGGCGCTGCTCGCGGCGAAAGCCGGCGCGACCTACATTTCCCCGTTCATTGGCCGTCTCGACGACGTTTCGTTCAATGGCATGGACCTCATCAAAGACATTCGCCTCATCTACAACAACTATAATTTTAAAACGCAAATCCTCGCCGCCTCGATCCGTCACCCCGTGCACGTGCTCGACGCCGCCAAGATCGGCGCCGACGTTTCGACCTGCCCCCTCAAAACCCTTCAACAATTAGTTAAGCATCCATTGACGGATAACGGCCTGAAGCAGTTCATGGCCGATTGGGAGAAGCGCAAGCAATGAAGCTAAGATCAATCGCATGGACCGCGGCCTGCATCTTCTTTTTAAGTAACAACGCCTTCGCCGAAGACGCTGATCCTTTCCTTGCGAACGGCGGCAGCGATGAAGCCCTGCCGGCCCCAAGCCTCGGGGCTGCGGAGTCCTCGGCAGCCTCAGGAACGGCGGCACCTGCGCCGTCGCAGCCCGCCGAGCAGGCCCCGATCCCGATCACGAGTATTCCCGGTAAAACAGAAAACTCCCCTTCCGCCGTAGCCGCCCCGCCGAAGGACATTTACGAAGAATACGAAGACTTCCTCGAGCGCGAAGGCCAGCGCAGTACTTCCGAAGACCAGATGAAACAGCGGAATTTGTTCGCGCACGAAGGCGGCAGCTGGCAGTTCGGCCTCGAATACGTTCATCGCGCGTTCGGTGACTATAACTTTAACCACAAATCCGGTTCTGACTCTGCCACTGGAACTCTGCGCTCCACTCCCATCTTCGCTGATACTCAGGGCGGAATCCTGTCCCTTGGCTATTTTCCCCTCCATTCCCTTACCTTTGGCCGTCTAGGTGCTATCGCGCAGGCTGGAATCTACTTCTCCAAGTTCACCATCGATACCCCCGTCGTAGACCAAGGCACCGGAAATACCGGGGCCACCGTGAAGGATGACACAAAGCGGCAGCAGGCGACGTCCGTGGGTATTCGCGCCGTTTACGAGTTCGACTATTACCTTGGTCAGATGTTCGTTCCCTTCCTTACCTTAGGCGTCGATAACGTGCGTTTTCAGCCCTATAAGGTGTCCGTAGGCTTCCAGACTGGCAGCGTGGGCGTGGTCGACATTCCTGCCAACAATATCACTTCGCAGAGCTACGGCGCCGGCATGCACATCAATCTAAACCGCATCGAGCCGGTGGTGGCTAGCCGTGCGCTGGTGAACGTAGGCGTGAAAAAGTTCTATCTCAGCTATCTCGCGTTGCAACGCAGCGGATCCCTTAGTGGACTAACTCACTCATTGGCCTTGAGATTCGAATTCTAGTTGTGCTAATTTCCGAAAGCTCCCTCAGCTAGAAGCGCTGGCAACAGCGCGACAAGCAAACCGAGCGCTGGTCACAGCGCGCGGCGACCGTAAAGTCAGACAGTGCCCAGGTGGTGAAATTGGTAGACACATCATCTTGAGGGGGTGACGCGCAAGCATGCTGGTTCGAGTCCAGTCCTGGGCACCATTTTTAAAAAACCTCTTGTAACAACAAGGGGTTTTTCCTTTTTTAGAATCTTCAGGGGTTAAAAAAGGGTTATTTATAAACCTAGTCACCGCCTGCAGCTCCATCAGTGCCCGTACTTTTCTTTCTCGCGCTCTCTATGGGAGTGACGTTGCCGCCATCCTCTGGAGAGAACGAAACGATCTCGATCGCTTTCGCCAAATGATCAGGACTCATGTGCGCATACCGCTGGGTCATCTCTAGCGACGAGTGCCCCAAGATTTTTTGAAGGTCATAGATGTTCCCGCCATTCTGCATGAAGTGCGAGGCGAACGTATGCCGCAAATCGTGGAAGCGTATCAACCGATCAAAATGCGCCTTCCTCTGCGCGATCTGAAAGTCCCTGTATAGATGGTGTGCATCCAAGGGAGCGCCTTCCATATCGCAAAAGACGAAGGCTCCGCGCTGCTCGCGCTTGAGCTTCTGCAACAGCCGTTTGAGAACTGGATTGATGGGAACGTAGCGCTTCTTGCCGGTCTTGGTCGTCTCACTCAAGCCGTACCGTGTAAGATTGCGGCTCACGATGAGCTGACATCGATCCAGGTCTACTCGATCCCACTTCAGCGCGCAGAGCTCCCCTCTTCTCATCCCGGTGTTTAAGGCCGTGATGTAAACAGGCTGCAGCTCATCCGAGTTCGTAGCGTTCAGGAACTGCTGGATCTCGGGCGCTGTCCAATAATCAAAGTGAAGTTCAGGTTCCTTCACCGACTTGTAACGAAAGAGAGGATTCCGAGCCAGGCACTGCCACTCCACCGCATCGTTCAAGATCGTGAGAAGAACCCCCAGGATCATGTTGATGCCTTTCGGAGCGTGGCTGGCATGCTTGAGATCGGAAACGAGTTTATTCGCGTGATCCACGCGAATGTCTCGCAGCCTCATGTTTCGGAACTGCGGCAAGAGATGCAGCTTTACGATTCGCCGGTAGCTGGTTTGGGTGGAATCGGAAAGCCTTACGGCAACCTTCTCCTTCATCCAGCGTTCCGTGAACTCTTCGAAAGTGGCCGAATCTGTCACCACCAGGCCGGTGGCCTCTTCTTCGTCGCGTTCTCGAAGCGCTCGCCTCTCCCACTCCTTCGCCAGCGTTTTGCTTTTGAAAGTTCTCTTTCTTCGGCGGCCATCGGCTCCGTAAATTACGGCCCGAAAAGCCACCCCATTTTTCAATTTAACTTCTTCAATCATGCATTCTCCTTTTCGAGAACTGCCTTCATTGAAGCGTGTTGTCTGTGTCTTCCAATTTTCAAAGAACGGAACTTCTTCGAAGTGTAGCACAGCCCTGCGTCACGCTCATGACTAGGCGCGAACAGAAGCTAATGCCGAGATTTCAGGGTGTAAATAGACGCAAGAACAGACAACAACGGACGAGAAAGGACAATAGCAGGCATGAAAATCTCTGTGCGCAATCTTGCCCAATGAATCGATTGGAATGTTTTAAAAACTGACTAGAGATGGCACAATAATCGCTATACAGCGCGCAGGAGGTTCGATGAAGAAGCAGATACCCACTGGAAAAACGATTGAACCTGTTCAAGTTACCGAGGCCGAAGATGGCTGTTCGCTAGACTTGTCAGCCGATGGAAAATGGATGCGCTTGAATGTTTCGGGAAAGCTCATTGCAGCATTTCACGTGGATTACGTTCAGAAAGTAATGAGCGAAAGAAAATCCGCAGCCGCGAAGCCAACCCCGAAACGGCGTGAGTTACCTGCCAACCTCTAACTTGTTACTTTCCGCATAAATCCTGAAGAAATTCAGAAGTTGGCTCGGCTCCGCTGACGTGAAGAACGTCTCGAGCCCTGGTGCAAGCCACGTAGAGTAAGTGCCTTTCAGTTTGATAAATTTCTTCAAGATCAGACTCGTCAGCAGCGCTTTCCAAGCGCTTCTGGCTAGGCAGAATCTCACTGTCGCAGGCCATAACAAACACGGCCTTGAACTCCAGCCCCTTAGCGAGATGCATCGTTCCAACCGAAACGTTATTGTACTGCGTCGTCATGTGATCAGTTAATAAATGCGACTCAAGGTTCGCGTTTTTTACCGCGTTCAAGGCACGCGGGAGTTCAAGTTCAGAGCGAACAAATACGCCGATTTCTTCGGGTCGAATTCCGAGGGCGGCCATTTCAGAAATCCGTTTCGAAACGGCTTTACTCTCTTCGTTTTGAGTCCCACTAGCGAGAATCTCTGGTTTAACACCATCAAAAACAGAAATCGTGGAGAGTCTGCTTTCGGTATTTTGGTCAACGTCAGTAAGCTCTTCTGCCAAGAGTCCGTCGGCACAGATTCTGATCTGTTGAGAAGTTCTATAGTTCACTTTGAGCGTCTTTGATCGGCCTCTTACTTCTATCCCCAGAGATTTCCAGCTGAATGGCTGCTGAAAAATTCTCTGGCCTAGGTCTCCCGCAAAAAATAAACCGTTTTTGCGACTGCCACCTAGGGCGGCAAGGAGCCTTAACTGGCACACTCCAATATCTTGAGCTTCGTCGACTACGATGTTCGAATAAGGAGGGTTTCTATAACTCGTGACTTGAGAAGCTAATTCATTAAATGCCTGATCCAAAGTTACTTCCGACTTCGTATTGAGCGTTTCTTGGACTCTCGAGAAGATCGCCCATACTTTCTGTTTTTGTTGTTCAGATAGCCGCTTCCGTCTTCCTAGGCGCTTTGCATCTTTATATTCGTCCCAAGACCGTACTTGCCATGCATCTACGACGTCTCTCCATTCGCTTAGAAGATAGGCTGTAGAGATTTTTAAATCAGGTTCCCTTGTTCGCTCTGCTTCAATCATCTCAGAAACATTTTTGAAAGAAACGATTGATTTTTTTACTCTTAGTCTTGAATAAAGATTTTGGGCGACATCATCAAATGCATAGACGTCAATCCTGTCACCCAACATTGGGCTGCCTACTAGAAGCTTTTTAATTCGAGTTCTTAACGCATTCGCCAACGTTTCCGAAAACGTCGTGAGCAAAACCCTAGATTCGGAGTTGGCCTTTAGTAAATGAACTGCCCGATGAAGGGCAACAATCGTTTTCCCAGTTCCTGCGGATCCTGAAACACGAAAAGGTCCGGAATAATCGCCTTCCACCAGCTGGCGCTGGTCAGGGTGAAGAAATACAGTCCATTTATCCCAGGGCGCATCTAAGGCTTTCTGCAAATCTTCAGGCGTGGAAATAAGCGAAAAACGTCTCTGCGCATCGGGATGCTCGAAAGGAGCCGATTTCGATGAAGCCTGAGGCTTAGTTGGAGTACCGCCTGTCGCGAGCTCTAAAAGAGCTTCGGACGCCTCTTGAGGAAGATGCGCGGCCAAATCAAACAGGGTATCTTCAGTGGCCACTTTTACATCTTCAAGCCACTCTTCAGGCACTCCATACAGCAAAAGCTCAGCGTCGGTTCGATTCTGAAATAAGGGCTGCAAGACGATACTGAGATTTGGTTCTGCCACTATTTTTGGAACGAAAATTTCCTTAACTAGCTCACGGACCTCAACGATTTGGGCAGCACCTGTTTTAGGATGTTCTTCAATTTTTCGCCTTTCCGCCCAGTCGTACGCGTGATCGTGATGGCCTACGTAACAAACCAGAAAGCTCGCTTGCGTTTTGTGAATAATGATTCGCAGATCTCGGCCTGCACGAATAGACCAAAAATTAGCGTCGCGTGACTTATCGATGCGGTGAAACTGCAGTCCTGGGCTCGCAGGATTTAGCTGCAAATCAAACACTGTCGTTTTGACCTGCTTTTGTTCTTCGTTGCCCAGGCGGGAAAGGCTGGCAGTAAATGTATCGGCAATTCTGAATTGCATCTAATTGACCTTGAAGACTTTCATTACTTCGTCTCCCAGATGGTTAATCACTTTGACCGCGATTCTTCCAGATTTCGGTTTTTCGAATGGGCGCGACGTATCACTGTAAAGTGACTTCCAGGCTTGCTCATCTATTTCGGCCTTTAGCGAAGCTCTTAGTGATTTATAGGGATCACTGAATCCTAGAAAGTAAGCATGCCGAACGAAAAAACTCTCTTCATCATAGTCAGTATCGATGAACCAACATGCGATTCCATCTGCTCCGTCACTTTTAACTTCACCTGTGTTTGGATGAAATACATCGACGCCGTTGATTTTGACTTTAATTTCGTTCTTTTTACTTTTCTCGATCTCAATGTCTGGCTCACCGAAAATAACAAAAAGGTTTCCCTTTCCAGTGTTTTTCAAGTCTTCAGCCATATGGAGGTCTGCGTTCATTCGAGCCTTTAAAATTGGAATTCGTCCCAATGAGTTAAATTCCGATGCTCTGGCGTCATAGTTGAAAGCGCATGCAATCAATACGTCAAAGTCGGCTTCCGCCGCCTCTTTCGCAGCCTCTACCAAATCCGAACGAGAAACAGTGCCAAACTCTGGGCCGACAAAAATTGCCGCTCTCTTTTCTTTTCCAGAACCTTTTTCAGTATAGGAAGCTTCCGCGCATATCATAAGTCCAGGCCAAGGAATCAAAGACGTAAAAGAAATCTTGTCTTCCTTATGGGCCTGCTGAACACCAGCCGTTCTCAAATTCTCGAGAATGACAGATACAAAGTCACCCGTCCCTGCCATTTCTTTTGGAAGCTTCTCGAAATTTCCTACCAAGTTGTCGTTGGCATCTACCGACAACACTTTATGCGGAGAAATGCTTTCAACAGTAAACGGCCCTGCCACTCGAATTGTTTTCTTGTCGATGTATGGCTTATCAAAAAGGAATTCAAAATCAGCCTTTGAATCGATGGAAGCATCTATTTCCTTTTGTCTAGAAAGGCGAGCTTGCCACCACTCGGAATGCGCCTTTTTCGCCTGGCCGGACCAGGTATCTTCAGCCTCTTTCGGCATGTCCCATTCTTGATACTTTTTATTGACTAGCGAATTAAAACTAGTCCGCAGTGGCTCTAAAAGTTTTTGCCATTTATCCCAGATAACGTCGATCTCTGAATTGTTGGCAATCGATTTCAAAGTAATGTGAGGCACTCTCTCGTAAACGAAGCCTTGTCGAATGCTGCCATGAACAGTTTTGGTGCTTGGCTGGCTACGGCTTATCTCTGCTTCTTTTTGTTGCCCTTCACGCGAATCAGCTAGAATGTAAAATGGATACTTTGCCCCCATTATCCGAGTTCGCGCCAATGCAAGCGCTACTCTGGATGTGTCGATTGTTATCCATCGCCGCCCCCACTGCTCGGCAACCGTTGCTGTGGTTCCTGACCCGCATGTCGGATCCAATACTAAGTCACCTGGGTCACTTGCCATCAAGATGCATCGTTCAACAATTGATGTGGAAGATTGAACTACATACACTTTTGGGTCGGAGCGACTTTGCACTGCGCCGCTTATGTCAGTCCACAGGTTAGCAATCGGGGTAAACCCGAAGTCGTTATGAAATCGCCGATATCGTAATTTTGAACCACTCGTAACCGCGAGCCGATCAGCCTTAGCAGCTCTTGTTAAACCGATTTCTGTTGTTTTAAACGTGGCGTTCCCTGCTTCGAAATCTTTCCCAAACCATTTGAAGGTTCTTAAGTCGCCTTCGCCCGGAGGGCGAGAGCTTGTGATGCCGCCGAGTTGAAACCTTCGCCCGTCTCCGTAATCACCGGAATATCTCTCTTCTGCATCTTCGCCACGAACCGCCCAGATCGTCCGAGCCTTTGCCATCTCCCTTTTCTTTGCAAACCAAAGCACAAAGTCGCAGGTCGATCCTAAAAGTTCGGTTGAATCACTGGTGGTTTTACGAACTGTGCAGTTTGCCACGAAGTTGCTATCACCAAACACTTCGTCTAGAACGGCCCGCACACGGTGAACGTTCTCATCTCCAATTTGGACAAAAATTGATCCAGTATCGGAAAGCAAATCTCGAGCGACGGTCAAACGATCTCTCAAATACGTTAAGTAACTATGTATTCCATCGCGCCATGTGTCGCGAAACGCCTTAACTTGCTCCGGCTCTCGGGTAATGTGGTCAGTCTTTCCATCTTTTACATCGCGGCTTGTGGTGCTCCATTGGAAATTGCTATTAAACTTAATCCCATAAGGCGGATCGAAGTAAATGCACTGAACCTTTCCCCTTAGGCCCTCTCGCTCGGCTAAGCTTGCCATTACCTGTAGAGAGTCCCCGAGAATCATTCGGTTCGACCAGTGCGAGTCGTGTTGATAAAATTCAGTCTTTGCACCTTCAGTCGGAAGGCCATTGAAATCTGCAAACAAATTAATCTGCTCTTCTGTTGGCTTCGGTTTATCAGATCGCTTAAGAAGGTCTTCAATCAAAACTTTAGGGTGAACTTTTTCCTGTATGTACAGTGGCGGCGCTGCTACGACTAGGTCGGACCAATCCTGAACGTCTTTCCCTCGCCATATGAGTTGGGGGTCTAAGTCTTTATTTCTTCGCTCATAGGCAACTTGAATAGGAGTCTTATCAGCCTTCTGCATGAGGGATTGATATTCAGCGGTTGGAATGTTTCTTCGCTTTGCGTCTTCGTGAACAATTGCTTCGACGCGCAGTTTAGATTTTGGCGTCACTTTCTTCTTGGCCATTTCATTTCCCTTGCTTTGTTTTGACGGCAACGACTTTAGAAAACTCTTCCTCTAGTTTCTTTTCGAAATCCGACTGCATCTCAAATATATTTGTGAGTTCAACGAAGGCCCAGCGGCCAAAAGAAGATAGCCTGTTCACGCCGGGAACCCAGTAGGTGTCCATTGTGGATTTTTTCTCTACGGCATCTTCACCTCGATAGCCCTTGACTTCCACGACTAGGTTCAATAGGTCCTGTGGGCCGCATCCGTCATCAATCTGAACAATAAAGTCTGGCCTATATCGACGCTGTTCCGCCTTGAAGCGATAGGGAACCTCAAATCCAAGGCTATGGTTTTTCACGTAGCTAATGACTCTTGGGTGCATCTCGACGACACGACAGAGCTCAGCTTCCCAAGTACTATCCGTTATTATCCAGTTGATTGGGCACTTGCGAGCGTCAGGCTGGTAGCGGGTTGTCTTTGATGTATGAAAGTTAATTTCATGAGTAGTGCCAAACGGATTAAATGAATCAAGCGTGACGTAAATAGCGCTCTCTTTCGAATAGTTCTGAAAGATCGCCGCCGCAATTCTACTGGCTGCCAAGTCCAAATTCTGTAGGTAGAGTAACTGTGCTGGGTACGTGCCACCCGTGCAGTGGAAATAGCCTTCCATCCACTTCTTACATACAGATTTTAATTGCCCGAAGAGGTGTAGTTTTGGCTCTTGATTGTCGTCACGAAAGTGTTCGTACAGCAGGTGCTTAGTGAGGTGAAATAAAATTGTAGATGTTCGGTAATCCTTGGTATGAATCAGATTGAGATCGACGCCCTCGCCGACAATGCCTTCGGTTCTCGTTTGTGCTGGCCCAATGCTTTCTGGCGTAATTGTAAAAATCGAATCTTCAGAAAAATTAGCCCCTAAAACTTCGTTCGGAAGTTCAACCCGGTAGCCAGCAACGCGTGGAAATCTGACTTCCAAGTGGTCGCGTTCCGGCCGTACCGCCTTGACGTGAATGGTTTCATTAGGCCGCTGAGGCTTCGAAATTACAGGTTTTGCGGTGAAGTCGAAGGGTATTCCAAGCACGTCTGCATATTCGACATTGAAGAGCCCTTCTTCATTTGTATCATACGATTGCCGACGGAGGGCTCGCCCAATCACCTGTTCACAGAGCAATTGAGTTCCAAATGCCCTAACGCCTAGCACGTGAGTTACTGTATTTGTGTCCCACCCTTCAGTAAGCATCGAGACGGATACAACGCATCGAATCGACTCCCCGAGGCGACCCTGCTTGCCCACTGTATTCATCACTTCCCGAAGCAAATCCTGATCTGAAATTGAATCCGCTTTTGCGCTATCTCCAGTTCGTTCGACAATTTCTCGGCGGAAGCGTTCGATTTCATCGGCTGCAATATCACGGAAATTCGTTTGAAGAGCTTCACCAGACTCTAGCTGCTCGCTATCAATCAGCAATGTTCTAGGGCGTGGGAAAGGATTGCCGAATTCATCGAAGTTTCTGAATAGTTCTAAGGTGCCTGGAACAAAGGTTTCACTTCCGTCAGCAGTTTTTCTATGAAATCCAGAAACATAATCATAAACAAGCTTCGAAGTCGTCGTGTTATTGCAGACGACTATGAAACAAGGCGGGACACTGATTTTAGCCTTTTCCCATTCTTCAAAAGTTTTTGCATAGTGCCCGTACAGAGACTCGAGTGCGGTCTGAAGAAGAATCGGCAATTTTTTGGGATCGAAATTCTCTGAGTTTTTTCGTCCTTTCGAGGGCATCTGCTTGCCAATGTGTTCCCAGAGGTTTCGGAACATGGGCACTTCAGCACCGGGAATATTGTCAATGACGGGAACTCTCGGCAGTTTTACAATTCCACACTCAATGGCATCCATTAGAGAAAAGTCGCTCATCGTCCAAGGGAAGAGCGTTCCTTCCATGTAACCTGATCCTTTAAGGAAAAACGGCGTTGCCGAAAGATCAAAGACCTTGATGACTCCTAAATTTCTTTTGACTACTTCAAGCCCGGAAATCCAAAGGCGAGCGGCGTTATTGTTTTTCTCTGCCTCTACCTTTTCCTCTCCTTTCAGGTTTTTCAGCTCTTCGTCGTCATTCTGTTTTTCCCGGTAACAGTGGTGAGCTTCATCATTGATTACAAGAACGCCTTTTAGGCCCATTAGGTCCGGCATCACTCGCTGAAGCATTTGGCCTTCAGTTTCAAGGGTACTTAGGTCTTCACCGCGACCTTGAAGCAGTGCCCTTCCGCCTTTAGAAAGCTCTAATCTCTCTCGCAATTTAAAGGCATGGTAGTTAGTGATTACTATTTTCGCGCGAACCAGGTCTGGCATGAATTCATTAGGTACCAATTCCCGCGACTTGAAATAACTGTCAGGGTCATTAGGTTGCAACACTCTCAGACGATCGCGAATCGTTATGCCAGGGGAAACAATCAAAAAACCTTTCGTAAATTTATTACTTTTGGAATGCCGAACGGCGTTTATTGTCTGCCATGCAATGATCATGGCCATTACAGCAGTCTTGCCGGCGCCTGTGGCAAGCTTAAGGGCAAGGCGCATTAGCTCGGGGTTTGCATCGTTATTTGCGTTAGCAAGATGTTCCAAAAATGCAGCGCCGGCCTTTCCAGAGTTTGGAGCTACCTCTGTTAGCCAAATTGCAGTTTCAACAGCTTCGACTTGGCAGAAAAAAGGTCGTACTCCACTGAAATTATGATGTCTCCAATGTTGAAGAAGGCGGGCGGTTTCCGGAGTAACCCCCCAATCGCTCGGATTGGGAATTAAACGCCACTTATCAACCTGCCGTCTCAGGCCATCAATAATTGGAGTTGGATCGTATTGCTGTTTTGAATCTGACAGCCCTAAATCATCAAAGCCCATTCGCGTTTGTTCACCTACACCGCTTCGCTTTCTCGGCTTAGGTATGGGAGTGATAAATTTCACGATCCGGCGGCTCTCAATTATTTTTTGAGTGGGCTGGCCAGTGCTGTCGAGCTCCCAATGCCTTGATGGATAGAGGTATGGGGAATTCAGGATTGGTTTTTCGAAAAACTGATTCGACACGGTCTCCCTTTCCTTGGAAGCGTCTCGGCGCGTTTAGAAGGCTTCAAAAAGCCCTAAAGTATAATAAGTACTGGCGATTTATTGTAGTTAGACCCGAGCGAATGAGTCAAACGAGGATCGGATGACGCTGAGCGTTGGATTGGAGTATATTGCGGAGAATTATACTTTCGGCAGTTTATCGCCGGAGTTCTTTCGCTGAATGAGCAGGTAGTAGCCAAGAAACTTCTCTTTCACGCCTTCAAGATGCCGAAGCTTGTCCTGAGCGTCTCTGCGAATGGCTGTGATCTGCTGCGTTGAGTGGTCGTCCAGCTTAATGCTGTCTAGGGTCGAGGTGTATCGATCGATCGCAGAGTTTAGGGCTCCGAAGGCGCCCTGGATTTCCTGATGGGCAAATCCAATGATGTTCTCGTAGTTCCGCATTTCGCCAACAATGCGGATGAAATCTTGTTCTTGGTTCCTGTTTCCTTCGATGATTCTGCGATTGATATGGGTAGTGGCAATTCGCTTCAGGTAGGGCATCCCAGCTAAATAAATTGCTGTCGTCACAATCGGGAAAACCAATAAGGGAAGCCAGCGACACTCATAGCCAGTATTCGCTAGCGCATCCTCTAGGGCCATAATTCTCAATGCTGGGGAATCAATCTTTCCAGCGAAGAGCGCAATAACGACCGGCCAATTCCAGATTGAAAAGGCAATTACGAATGTCGATGTGACCGGGTTGGACAACCTATCGCCAAGTTCTTTAAGAAAGCCGATGAAGGTGTCCGCCATCAGTACTCAGTCCACCCCGCCCGTGCCGCCGCCGCTTCGGGCTACGGGAGAGCAAACAGTCAATTTAGATCCGGAAAAGAGCGATCCCAAGCATTTCTCAATAGAACCGGGTTTGGCTTCAAGCCTGTCTAACGAAGAAATGTAGTTCGACAGGCTAGTGATCTTTTCGGAGGTTTCCTGGGCTAAATTTACTTCATAGGCAAATCGTTCGAATGCAATTGCGGCGTGGTCGGCTCCCAATGCTGTCGTCGAAAAAGAGAGGCATGCGGTTAGCAGAAAAGTTTTCATACGAAGTCCTCCGGAACGAGGGCGCAATTGAAGAGGCCGACCAAGCGGATGCTCTCAGCCTTCCGTGCTTCTCTCTCGGCTTTGGAAATCAGGTTCAACATTTTGGTCTTAAACTCGAGATAAATGGCTTGAGCCTCAAGAGAGGTCTCTTTGTCATTCGGCAATGCAAAGTAGCGAAGCGCTTCTTTTTTTTCTTTGAGGGTTCCTGCTTCAGCGTCAGAAAGTACGCGATCCGTAGAGAGTTTGAAAAGGCGAGGAAGGAAGCGGCGAAGGTTTTCTACGTTGCCGCCAATATCAACGAAGCGCTGGGCAACTTTAATTTTGTCTCCAGTCATTGAGATCAGATTGGACTGCTCTAAGGAGTTCATGAGCTCGTCCACGATCTCTAAAATATCAGGCGTGTTCCTGAAATATTCTTTGATCGACGCAATCGAATCGTTGCCTGAAATCAAAATGTGATGGGCCACAAGGAATGAGGCTAGGTCTTCCGACACGAGCTCAGACTGTGACGAAAGCAGATTGCCAATCATCTGGTTAGCGGCTGCCGAGGCAGGTGAATGCCTGGTCTGCGCTGGATCAAGTGCTGCTTGTTCCAATCAAATCCCCCCTAAATCCGAGAGATCAGGGCGCGCCCAACCTCACGAGATCTTCCAATTTGCTGATGACAGAGGACATAGCTTTTACCCCCGCTTTCCTGCGCTGTCTAGCGAGGATCCCCTTGGATTCCAGGAGAATTTCGCCCGAGAGCCTTTGTTTAGCGGCCTCGGGGAGCAGGTCCAATAGCTCGGCCACGGTATATGCCGTGGAGGAATACCTTTGCTTACCCGTACTTGGTTTATTTGTTGACTGATTTTGCAGGTATTTCTGTTCTCGTATAAGGCTCCGAATGCAGTCCATATAGGCGCTGCCATGCGGTCCGGGGAGCACGTCAGAATCATTTTCGAGCTTCAGTAGAATCAAGAAGGTGATCTCGTCTTCCTTCAGCTTGAGCACCTTTCCGAGCCTCGCGAGCGTCTCGGGCGAGAGGTTTCGCATTGGTTTACTTTTTGTACCACTCCGCCCTTTCGAGAGCGTGAATGCGATTGTGATGAAAGAAATCACATCACCGTGCTTCTTCGCGAAGCTCCGATAACTAAATCCTTTTTCCTTCAAAGCTGCTCGTAGGAAATCCCGGTAGGTCGAAAATTGAAACGGTGAAATGCGCTGCTTCATAAGTATTACGGTATGTAAAACAAGATAACGATTACTGCAAGTTGCCCTTTCGAGTTTGTTGCCAAGTCGCTCGCCTCGCGTTTATTCCCTTCCAACGCAAACGAAACGGAAGGAAGTCGGAATGAAACTGCGAATCTTAGTTGTCTGGTGCATGAGCGCTTTCCCGCTGCTGGCGGAAGGTGCGAGCTTTGAGGCTACGCTCGAAAGCCTGGTAAACTCGATCGTTTCCCGGATCTTGCCGATCCTCTCTCTCGGCTATGTAGGGAAGAATATTTTTTCCCATATCCAGGGCGATCCGAATGCCAAGCGGGAAACGGCTCAGGTTGTGGTGGCGGTCGTGGCTTTGCTTGGCATCCAGGGCGTTTGGTCCTGGCTGCGGGCTCAGGTGAGGTAGCGGATGCGTAGCTTTGTTGAACCTACCTGCGCCAATCTACTCCGCCAGCCGCTTGTGCTCGGAGTGAGCATGACGGGCCTCCTGTTGCTGGTTTTCACCGTGAGCCTTTCGCAAGTGCTCCTCCCCTCTTCTCCTTGGGCGAATGGAGTCAGCCTGGCCATCGCTTTGGCTGGGTACGTTGGGCTACGCCTTCTCGCCAAATACGGAAAGACCGGCTGGGAAGAAGCAATCGTGTTCCGGCTGGAAAAGCTCCTGGGCCGCAGCGCCAGTGCATCCTGGAAAGAGCAGCCTTCGACCGTTGAGGTGCTGGCCCCTGAAACCCTCGATGAAGAAACCCTCATCTTTCAAAAGCAGGTTTTAGAGGATCGTCTTCGGGAGCTCCGAAAGGGAGATTCGCTACGCCTTACTGTGCGGTTCGATCGAGACGGCGGAAGAATCGCGGAAGTACATGTTGGGGAGTTCTCGACTGATCGGCCTGATCTCGTGAACGAGTTTCCTCATTGGTACTCGCTCCATCGCCTGCCAGTTACTACCGATCCACTTTGGGCCTACGGCGAGCTTGGTTCTTTACGGGATGGCATAGCCTTGATCCGCCTAGATGGAGTGGATCAGCTCGAAATGAAGCGGAATGTGGAGCGGGCACGGCGGAACAATGCTCATGATGGCTCCGCGATTTCGAATATTGATTCTGAGGTCAGCTTCGAGGAAGCGAGCATGGTGCTGGAAGGGCTTTCCAAGGGGTCGGAGTATGCCGTGTCCTGCTCCTTGGTGATCGGCTCGGCTCAGCCTCTCCAGTTAGATCCTGCCCTCTTCACGGCGGAAGAAGATCCGCACCTGCCGGTGTTGTCTGCCCTGGGCCTACGCAAACGCTCCCATCGTGCCTTTCGTGTGCGGGCCGTGACCGCGGCCGATTTGGTGCCCAATCTCTGCGATCCGTTCGAGGCGGGCGCTGCGATCCTTTCCACCAAACGGGGCTTTCCTCTCTATTTTTCGCCCCTGGATTCTCGGCTAGAGGCTTTGCATTGGCTGGTGGTCGGGGCCTCGGGTTCGGGGAAATCCTTCTTTACCGGCCTCGTGCTCAAGCGTCTGGTGGAAGCAGGAGAAAATATTTCAGTTCTGTTCGTGGATCACAACCGCGGCTTCCGGAGGCTTGTGAAATCCGCTGGCGGCGCCTACTTGGAGCCCAACAGCTTTCAGGTGCTCAAAGAACTTACCGATACCCTGCTCCCGATGCTGGAGCTAGGGCGCGTGAACGGCATCGAACTTTCGGATCTACCTTTTACGGAAAAGAAGCAGGCCGCCGCGCATCTGTTAGAGAGCATCGAACGGCATCTACGGCACCGGGAGTCCACCCACCCTGTGTATGTGGTGCTCGATGAGTGCTGGAATTTTCTGCGGGATGAGCCAGTTCTCGTGCAGCGGGCTTTCCGGGAATACCGGAAGCTAAATGGCGCGGTGGTGGCGATCACCCAGAGTCTTTCCGATTTCCTAGCTACCGAAAACGGCCAGAGCATTTTTCAGAATGCGCCAGTGCGAATCCTTCTCCGCCAGGGCGAGGATCTCACTTCCTTGAAGGGGCATCTCGGCTTCAATGATGTGGAGCTTCGTCTTTCTCGGCAGCTCAAGCAGGTAAAGGGCACCTACTCCGAGTGTCTCATCAAGACACCCTTTCTCTCGCGCCTTGGGCGGCTGCACCCTACTCCGGAAGAACATGAACTTCTCCGAACCGACAATATTCGCGAAGAGCTGATCCGCGAAAGCCGAACGGGAGGTCTGCGATGCGTTTCTCCGTGATGATCCTGCTGTTACTTCCTTTCAAAGCCAATGCCTCGATCTTCGGGGAGGAAAACGTGCCGCTTTATAAGCTGGTGCTCGGTCAGCTCATGGAGCTGGAGCGGCTAGCTGAAGTGGTGGGATTCGCCAAAGATCAAATTGAGCTGCTTGAGAAAATCAACGAAGGCGTAGGGCGGGCGACCGCTCAGATCAATGCGATGGAAGCTATTGTGGAACGCGCCAAGGGGCTCGATCCAAGCTCGATCCGCCGCATCTCTGATCTCACAGCCCAACTCAGCGAACTGAAATCAATGAAGGCCGACGTGGAAGATCTTTTGGCCGTGAAGCTGCTCCTTTCAGATCAAGCGGTAGCTCAAAGCGCGGTGCAGTCGGAAACAGCTTACAAGATGGGGCAAGAAATGATCGGCACGGGCTCAGCGCTCGCCTCGGATGCTCGCAGTGCTTCGCCGGGGCGCGCCGCGCAGATCTCGGCTTCCGCGCAGAGCGCAGGAATGCTTTCGCAAGGCGTGCTGCTTCAGACCATGGCGCAGATGACTCAACTCCAGGCGATGAGCCTGGAACTGCAGAAAACTGGAATGGAAAAGGATCTCAACGTAGAGCGCGCGCGCCGGCGCTTTCTCGGGAATGCACTCAAGAAGAAAGGGGGCATGAGATGAACGGCTTGCCTTTGGCGCGGGATCTTCTCTCCCGGCCAGCACAGTTGATCCTGCTCGCCACTTTTGCGATCTCCCTGCTTCTAGCGGCGCGAAAGGGTGAAGGCCTCGCTGGCGCTTTCGAGCGCTACGCGGTGGGTTTTCTGGCGATCCTTTTCTACCCTTCATTGCTTCAGGGTCTCTTCAGCTTGGGGCAGCAGCTCGACACTTTTCTGGCTCAGCTCGGAGAACGGGACGGGCTCAAGGATTTCATCATCCAAACGCTTACCTCCTCGGCTACGAAGAACGGCCCGGGGTTCGATAAGAGCATCCCAAACTTCATAAGTTTTTTGGCGCAGGTTTTTCGCTCGGGCGTCTGGGGCATAGTTTCGTCCTTAACGGAGCTGGTTTTCCTGCTGGCGAAGTTCATCCTGGAGGTGTCACGGGATGCCCTTTGGCAGATCTTGTTCATCTTCTTCCCTCTGGGCGCGGGTTTCTTTCCGATCTTTCCGCGAGCGCTGGCGAATATGGCCCTTCTCGCGCTGGAGCTGGTGCTCTGGATTCCGGTGCTGACGATTGTGAATGTGGCCACGAGTTTGCTGGCGCGGCAGTACTCCACCATAACTTATGATCCCGGCTTCTACGTATTGGCGTGTGAACTGGTGGCAATCCTGCTCACGCTCGCGATTCCTGGCTTCGTGCATAAGCTCGTAGGCGGGGCCTTGTCGGGCGATTCCCTCAACTCTTGGGCGAAGACTCTCGCGCTAGTGAGCATCATTGCAACGAAAGGCGCGGCGGCTAAGAGCAATGGCATGAAGGCGGTTCGGGGTGGAATGCAGATGGCTCGCCGAAAAGGGAAAGCCGGAATGATCGCTATTGGCGCGCTTTCCTTTTCGGTAAACGCATCTGCGGCTGAAAACGTAATCCTTCCCTTTGGCTTCGTGACCAAGCTTACCTGCAAGGGGCGCCTCCTGATCTCTGCCATTGGCGACGAGCGGTTGTTCGATCTCTCCGCGCTGCCCAAAGAAATCGGCTGCGGGGTGCTCCTGCGGCCAAGGGCGAACTCCGGGCGAACCAATCTCATTTTAGAGACGTCCGGGGGCACTATTCACCGGCTGCTCACCATATCGAAGCAGGCCGGAAAAACAGAAATCGAATTGGAGAAATGAAATGCTGCTCTATCTGCTGCTGATGCCTTTGTTCGCTTTCGCGAGCTACGAGGGCGACCTTAAAAGAATAAATCGCATGGGCGACCAGGCCGACTCCATCCTTTCCAAATTTGGCTTCGATGCGCCCGCGAGTTCCCAGGCTTCAGGTTCTTCCGAGGAGCGAAAGCCAAAGGAGCTGTTTCGGATTCACGGCGAGATCTCGAATACTAAAGTGCAATCGGGTCTGCTCGCCTTCGGCGTGCTGGCAAATCGTCTGGTCGTCGGGGGTGAAGAGTCTCCCGTGATCCTGGATCTCCGGGATTCGAAGGTGGGTCTGCTTCGAGGCCTCCGGCTCATGGGCAAGGCCCGGCAGAGCGCCACCGCTGGCCGTGTAAATCTCGACTTTGATCGCCTCATTTTGAAAAGCGGGAAGAGCGCCAGGATCGATGCCGTTGGGCTCGACCCGAGCGGCGCACTCGGCCTCGAGGCCGAGGTGTTCAGCGGCAAGGCTCTCATGCTCGCGGGAAGCATGATCGGAAGCTTCCTATCAGGCTATGCCTCAAGCCAACAAACGAGCTCCACCAACGCGTTCGGCTTCTCGCAATCCCAGCCAACGGGCCGCAATTCCCTGCTCCAGGGCGTAGCTCAAACGGCGGCGGACCAGTCCAAAAGGATGGTCGAAGACGCGACCCAGGAGAAGCCAGTGCTCGTGGTCGGGCCCGGAACCAAGGTCTCCATTCTCTTCCGCGAGGACAGCATTCTATGAAGTACCTGATTGTAGCTCTCTTGATTTTCTCCTTGTCGGGCTGTGCCACCAACCCTCGAAAGCGAGCCCTTTACGGAGCCGGGATCGGTGTCGGGATCGGTGCCTTTGGCGGCGCGGTGCTGTCACCGAACGACGAAAGCAAAGGAGTCAACGCCCTAGTGTTCGGGCTTACCGGGGCCGTGCTGGGCGGGATCGTGGCCCTCTTTCTTCATGACGACGCTGAGCTTCCCAAAGCGGGCGATACCTTGGAGGAGCGGGAGCTCGGGCAGGAATTTGTGGTGCCCCAGGAAACCGGATCCCTACCCGCCTACGTCAAAGACCGCCTGCAGCCGCTCGTGATCGAGGAATATGTAGAGAAAGATTCGGTCGGCGATGACGGCGGCTTGCGCGAGCCGCACCGGGTTTGGCGGATCAAACGCCCTGCGGAATTGGCGCCGAAGCCAGTGGCTAAGAAGAAGGCTGCGCGATGAAAGTAGCCCACTGCCTACCCCACCAGGTGGCCCACATCCAAAGCAGGCAACCTGGGCCACCCGCACGAACCAGAGCCCCTGAATACAAGGGTTTCTTGCCTCTTCCTTCGCTGGCGCGTTTCCAGACCTCCCACCCACAACGAGTTGTGTTCGGGAGGTCTGGAAACCAGGAAGAACCAAGAAACCCTTAAGGGGAAGAGTTCGTGCGGGTGGCAATTAGTAACAATTGGTTGGGGGGGGAAAATACAAATGCAAATGCGGGGAAGAGAAAAAATGATCAGCCTACAGAGTCGAGATAAGCAGATTTTGAAGCTGTGCTATGAGCAGCAGTTTTTAACGAGTGATCAGATTGCTGACCATTTTTTCTCCTCGTACAGGGAGGCGGCGCGCCGTATTCAGGAGTTGGGTAACGCCGGTTATCTGGTGTTCGAAAAGCATCCGCTGAAGAACAACGCGCGAGCGTTGAGGCTTGCCGAGCGCGGCCTGCAAGTAGCCTCGCAGCTTTCGGCGGTCGCGATACCGCAGCGCTGGACGCCCTCCCAGGTGGAACATGACGCGCTCGTCACTCGCGTTCGCCTGATCCTGGAAAAGCGCTGGGACGGCACCTGGATTCCGGAAAAAGCAATCCGGGGGTTCCGCACTGGCGAAGTGCCCGACGGCCTTTTCATTTTCGAGAACGAAGCGAAAGTGGCCGTGGAAGTAGAGAACTCCCTCAAAGGCAGGGCCCGCTTCGAAGACCGGCTGCGGCGCTGGAAAGACATCAAAGTAAAGATCGTACTCTACGTGGCCACCAAACCGGAAGTACATGAGCGGCTGCGAGTGTTCCTGGACGGAGCGCCCCGCCCTCCCCTCTTCTGCCTTACGCAGCTCGAAGAGCTATCGAAAGAAGACCCGAGCATTTGGTGCCCGATCGGCGAGATCGATCTGTTTTCGGAGCGAACGCTCTGATGCGCTTCAACCAACCACAAATCGTGCTCGCTTTGGCTTGTGTAGGGATGCTCGGCCTTGCATTCGGCCTCCCGGCTTTGGCCTGGTGCTTCAGCGGAATTCTGAGGCTGGCAAAGCGCTGGGATTGGTTTTCTTTTTGGAAGGAGCCAAGCATCGAAGTCGCGGGGCAGCGGCTGCGGGATTCCGACCGTCTCCGGCACACCCATATCCTGGGCGCTACGGGCTCGGGAAAAACCGTACTAATGGAAAACCTGATCTTCGAAGACCTCGCCCGTGGTTCCGGGATGTTCATTATCGATCCCAAGGGCGATCGCGAGCTCTATGACCGGGTTCGCAGCTTCTGCGTGGCTATGGGCCGGGAAAAGGATCTGCATCTGCTCTCCGCGAACTTCCGCGACGAAAGCGTGCGCTGGAATCCCTGCCGCCTGGGTGCTGCGAGCGAGATTCAATCCAAATTCATCAACTCCTGGGATTTTTCAGAAATCTATTACGCGAAAGCCTGCGAGGCCACGATGCTCGACGCGCTGAACTCATTCGCCGACCGAGGCTTTACGCTAAGCGACCTCGCCAGAACCCTGGAAGCGATCGCGAAGGAGCGGAAAGACGATGCCTCGAATGCGCTCTTCCTCGACATCTTCAATACGACCGAAGGCGAATGGGGAGAGATCCTTTGCACTAAAGCCTCGGCTTTGCCGGAGATCCACTTCCTTGATGTGATCCGGAAAAACGAGATCCTGTTCGTTGATTTGCCCACTGAAGGTAAATCCGTGCAGTCGACCAGGATCGGCAAGCTCCTTTTGCAGGAGATCATGCTGGTCTCCGGATTGCGTAAAACCTTCCCGCACCTTCGGACAAACACGCCCTTCTCGATCTATGTGGATGAGTTCGACGCCTTCGCGACCCCGAGCTTCGCCACCTTTTTGAACAAAGGCCGCTCATCGGGTTTCATGATCCATATCTGCCACCAGACTCTATCCGATCTGAAACGAGTGGATGCGGGGATGGGCAGCTTCCTGGGGCAGATCCAGGGCAATATCAATAACCGCTTCTTCTTCCGCGTGGACGATCCCGCTGATGCTGAAACGATCGCCTCCTTCTTCGGCACGGCGATTGTGAAAAGAACGACTACACGGATGTCGGAGGGCGCGGAGACCTCCGACGGTTCAGTGCGAGATGCTCATGAATTCAAGATTCACCCTGACATCATCAAATCGCTGGGGGTGGGCCGCTGTGTTTTCAGCAGCAAGACTTCGGGGAGGCTCATGGAGCTCCAGATTCCAATGCCAAGCCTGAAGAAATACCAAAAGCGGCGCCCGCTACTTCGAGCCACCGTCGAATCCTTGCCTGAGGCCGTGCTCGACGCGGGCGAAGCCATCGAGCGCGAATTTACCCCTAAGATCAAAAAACCGAAACGAAAGGAAACTGATGTATGCGCTACCTGATGATTACCCTGCTTCTCGCGGGGTGTGCCTTCAAACCTGAAAATCCTGCCACCGAAACCGGGGCTGCAATCAATGGCCAAGGAGGAACGAGGCTAGCGGAACTGAGCTGGGACGACACCTCAGGAACCATGAATCGAGCAGTTGTCGGCTCCAAGAACTTCTCGATATCTGATCCGATTTCCATTCCCCCGGAAATCCCGGACAAGATTCGCATCGCCTTTAACGCTCCCCTGGTTTCCGGAAAGCTGCTCCAGGAGCCGAGGGCTTTTATTACGGAAGCGACGGACGGCAACCAGGCGAGCCCTCCGGTTCGCTTGAAGGGGCTACTTGAGCCTTCTGGGATTTCGGTGGCTGGACTAAAGACCTTCTTCGCAGTGAACAAGCAACAAAAAGGTGTTCTGCGCGTTTCCTTGATGAATGCGGTAACGGGAGACGAAGAGGCTTCTCTTGGCCTAACGCTAGTTTCGACCCCAGCTTCGGCGAGCGTTTCCTACGTGGAAAAGGGCGAGGTACGCGACTTGGAACTCAAGAAGTTTACAGCTCCCGAGATGCGCCTCGACCTTTTGCTGGTGGTGAAGCTCAAGAACAATAATGTGGCGAGAACAGAGTTTCAGCTTCCGGGCGAGCTCAAGGGATCATTAAGGAAGTCTTTTATTCGGCACGACTTTGCCGAACGGCACTGCAAAACGGATTTCGGAACCGTCGCGTGGACGGACACCTATTCTGCCCGATACTTCCTGCTGCCTCTTGACGAAGGGGTTTCCCGCGACTGGATCTCGTATCTTTCCGATGCCGAGCGCGTGGCAACGCTAGATCCGGGCGAAGAGCGACTTTTGGGCGTGTATGGATCGGGACCGCAGGTCGCTTCGTTTACCGATAGCGGCGCGCCTTTCCATCGGCCGAGTACCGTGCAAGTCGTGAAGAGCTGCAATCGGGTTTGCGATGGCTTCCTAGGGGCATGGAAGGAACCGGGTGATCGTCCCAATCGAGCCTGCTCGTTTGAGCCAAATTACGGACCAATCCCTTCTGGCTTGGAATCCACCGGAGCCTATTGGGCACTTGATGAGATTTCAACCAGGCTGAAAGCACGGAACGCGTTTCTTTCACGCCAAGATGACCCGGCTACACGCGAAATCACATTTCTCGAATCCCAGCGCTACGTTTTCTAGGAGGTTTTATGAATGAGAGAGATCAGGAAACTAAGGCGGCGCCTCGCCGCCGTGGGTATGAGCACAAGTTACTACTGGATGTTTGGGAAGCTGCCGACCTTCTTGGGCTGAGGGTATCCCGAATCCGGATGGCCGTCTTTCGCGAAGAGATACCCTATCGGAAGATTGGCGGCTTGGTGCGTTTCGTGCCGGACGAGCTTAAGGAGTGGATTGAGTCGGGGGCGATCTCTCGGCGGCCGGTTAGTGCGCAGAGGAAAGCGCGCTAGGAGTTCTGCGGGGCATGCCTAAAGCAATGAAACTATTTTTGGAAGTGACAGGGCAATCTGATTGATTAACGAGGACGAAGTTTCGAGCGCTGCAAGATCTTTGAAGTCATGCTTTACTTTTGCGGCGGTCATAAACTTCCCGACCTTTCCAGCGTCTATTAACTGGATGCTGTTCCCTAGAACCTGTCTGGCCGAGTTACGAATCCGATCTCGAACAGAAATCTTGGCGGCTGATGATGGGTTTTGAAGACGAAATTTAATGCAAAGTTCAGCATGATAAAGTTCAGCGAATACTTCCAATTGGCCTTCCTGTACGGTCTTGACGGCCCATGGCTTGATGTTCAGAACATAGTGCTCGCCGCCCGGATTGTTTACTGTGTAGATGCTGGTACCTATTCCCGCCTCATTCAAGAATTGTCTATGCCTGTGATAAAGGGAGTAGAAGTACTGTTTCCCAGTCGCTAGGTTCTCGCAGGCTGTTAGGCTGCGATCGATGGAGTTTTGAATGGAGTCTCTATAGGCACGGACTAAATCGACAACATCTGGATTCTGATTTTTCGCGATCAGGATCTGATTTAGAGAGGAAACTAGTTCCGTCGGGCCAATTTTTAGCGCGCGCTGAGATACTGCCTCTTTTAGATCTGCCTCCGAGTGTTCGAACCAGCTCGTGCCAAGCATGATATAAGCTACAGCTGCCGATTTTTTATGAAGAAATTCGGATTGCCGGCGGATCTGATCGTCGCCTAAGCTCGACCATACTTTTAGCTCAATGAATAAATCACTGTCGCAGGCGAGATCGAAAAGTCCTCTTTCTACCTCCCACTGGACTCGCTGTGGCCGAGGGATCTTGAAAAGGTGTAACGCGAGGTCCGTGTCCTTTAACAGGCTCAACAGGACAAGTTGGTGGGTTCGCTCATATTCAGCGGCACCTTTCAGTAATAGATCTATTCCACTCATTCGAGCTCCGAAATCCTAATCGTGAATAGAGGAGTCATAAAAAAGAGAGTCTAAGAGAGCAGATCTTCCGTCCCAGATCGCCCCACCTCGTTTAGTTACGGGTCGCGGTGCTGTCCACCAAGTGGAATCCATGATTCTCTCGATGATATCGTCCCAGTATCTTTCGTAATCGCCCGTGAATAGCTGGGCCACGCCGAATGCCTTGCAAAGAAGTGTCTTGTTGCCTCTATTGTAACAAACAAAGTAGTCCGGGCGTTTCATCGCCAAGAGTCGCGAAGCACTGCCTATGCCATGCCGGCCATTCGGGAATGCTTTCTTAAAGGATTGAACGAAGCGCTGGAAGCCGTTTTTGCTCACTGCCCCAGAAAGCGGAATTTGCGAAAGTGCATCAGAAAGCCATGGATCATTTTTATTGATTCGATTCTTGAATTTTCCTGCGCCGACATAGCTTCCAAAAAATCCCCACATTTCCTTTGAATTACTTCCGAATCCAGCGATTTCCTGTCGTCTTTTAAGGTCGATCAATTTAAATTCGGCATTTTCTAAAAAAGAAGATCGCGCCTCGTCCAAAACATGAAGGCGAAGGTCGATTGAATGATGCTTATCCCGAATCACCTGCCGTTCAAATTCTGCCCAAGGCATATTGAGCATCGGAACTTCAAGAATTTGTTTTTTCCCTTTACGATTTTTAGACTTCGCGGAATAGATTCCAAGAAGGCTTGCGCGCTTTAGGCGCATTCTTTCCCAAACGCTTTTGTAAGCAGCCAGGTCGAACTCTTCGTCTGCAAGGGCTTCATAGGCCTTGAATTGTGAAAGCAGCTGCTCGTAGCTTTCGGAACTCCACTTGGATTTAGGATCTGACCTAAGATGAACTGACATCTCCGTATTCACCCCTAGTCCACCATTTGTGAAATTTGAGCTGCCTACAATGCAATCCCAGTCTTCCTTCGAAGACGCAAAAAAGTAGACTTTTGGATGGAACACTCCACTGGGATTGAGTACGAACTTTCCCTGATTTTTAAATTCTTCCAAAAAGTCAGGATCGCTTTGGTAAAAGTGGGTGCCAATAATGAGAGACTTGATCTTATTGCGATTAGCTTTAAGTAACTCGAACTCCGCCGTGCCCGCGCTAGCCCAGGCCGAAGCGATGTAAATTCTTTTATGCTTTTTGAACAATGTTTTGAGTATCTGCTTTAGATCCTCTGTCTCGCACAATAACTGCATTTTCCTCTTTTCTAAATCTTGCAGAGCTCTCGCCAATGCTCCACAAGCATCACCATCGCAAGCGTATCCAGTTCACAGTATCGTAGCAGTTCCGAGCGGATTCTCTTTTCCTCTTCTTTAGACGTTTCCGTGAACTGTAATTTTGCCCAGGCCATCATTGCAGCACCGCCATTTCTGATTCCCTCTTCATCAACGTATTGCTGAAGCTGGTCTTGCGGAACGTCTGCGAGCATCGGGCCGAGAAGTTTATACGGATCTCTGGGCTGCCCAGTTTCGTCAAGTCTGATCCAAGCTTGCTTTCGATAATTTTTGGAAGTGATTTCTTCTCCGTAAATAGGCTTGGAGTATTTTAACTTGAGAAAAGCAGATTCCCCGATTGTGGCAGGCAGCACGAATTTGAGCGAATTCGAGCCCTGTGTAGCGGGGAGAAAGTGAAATTTCTTGTAGAGATCCCACAGGTCCACCATGGTCCTCTCCCCTATTTGTTTGTTTTTCTTGTCTATGGTTCGAGTGGTGATGCTTTCAATGAAAGAAACTAGCCCATCTGCGTCTCGGGCGCGTACTTGCATTCCTAAGATCTGTTCGCGAATCTGATTTAGAACGGTGTTCTCGTGGTTGGAGTATCGAAAAATTGTGCCCTTGTCTTTGGACAGGGCAGTCTTTAGGGCACGGAGAAATTCTAGATTCGGATATTTTCCCCGATCGGGCATGAGAAATTCATTCTCATGCTTAACTTCGCCCTTAGCGTTCATCGTGTGGTGGGAAAATTGAAATGCGATTTGTTGATACGGATGTTGGCCCTTGAAAAAGGGAATCGCCACCATGCAGGTTTCAAAGTCGATGAAGTGGTATGGATAGATCCACTTCTTCATTTCCGCCTTCAGGCTGGGAGTATCGACCCAGGGCGATGCCTTCTTTGATTGCGCTGACTGTACCTGGAGAAATTGCCGCTCTTCCCGGTCTAGGGGGCCACTTGAGGGCGCTTCTTCTGAAAAATCTTCTAAGTCGAGTTCATGGAGATAAACGTTGCCCTCGTCAATTCGATCTTGGAGCTTCAAGTCGTACCATAGATCTAGAACTAGAGGCTTCTCCGGCGAGAACTTAGGGCCAATCGCGGCTCGCATGCACTCTAAGAAACCGGATTTCTCCCTTTCTTTAAGGTCTGCTTCGTCGACTCTATACTCGCAGTTTCTGCATTGCTTTTTCAGCTGTGGAGGAAAGAGCTTTCCGTCTCGAAGTATCTTCGCAAATCGCTCGGCAAGCTCTGGAATAGTGCCTTCACCCTGCCCTTGCCTGAGCAGAAACTCGACGGCTTCCGAGGCGTCCACTTCAATGAGAATATTTGTTCCAATGTCTTTTGGCGTGAGGCCTGGCGCTACCATTACTCTGGATCGGCCGCCCTCGCTCGTGATTCTGAATTTTTGATGAAGCCCGTCTACGGATACATTTTTCGACTTATCCACTAAGACCAGGAAAGGTACGATTTCCTCCCCGGGGAGGGCCTGTCTTGCTACGTAGGTCTGGAAAGCTACGTCGAGGAGGTAAGGCAGCCAGCCAGCGACGATTCCGGGCCGTCCTCTTTTTAGCCAGAAGGTATCATCTTCGGCCCAGCTACTTGACTTCACCTCTTTGAGATGAATTTTTCCGTTCTTTTTCTCCAGGATATCTACGCGCACTAGAAAATCGTTGTGCTTTAGCGCTGGCTCGAAAAGCGTATACGACTTTTTCTTTAAGTGAGGCGCCGTTTCTTCAACTGCTTTATCTGGATTACGTGCGGCGATTTCGATACCACTCGGGTGCATCACTTGAGCGAGCGCGCCTACCTGAAAGCCTCCCTCGGCGAGGGCTTTAAGGAACTCGTCTTCTTGTTTTGAGTTTTTATACTCAGGATGGCCCTCGAAATAGAGTTTGCTAGGGCAGTCGTAGGCCAGTTTGAAGCGCGATTTAGTGAGATATCTCGTTTTCATTTAGTCTTTGTCTATTCTGAGGCTTGGAGTCCCATTTTTCTATTGCTGGTTCCGAACCGCTGTCGCTCAATGACTCTGCAGATTTCGCACAATGGCTGAATCTCACGGGTACCGTGTGCCTGGGCCTGGACAACCGCGTTTCGGATTTCTCCGCCGCTCAGGGTGAATCCTTCTGACAGCAACGCAAGATCGCTCTCCTCCATCGGGATCTGGGTAATACCGAGAAATTTTCGCCACAGATCGCGCCTTTCCGTGACGTTCGGCATAGGGAACTCCACATGAAACTGTATGCGCCGCGCAAAGGCCGGGTCCATCGCGTCTTTATGGTTTGAAGCGAGGAGCACGACTCCTTCGAATTCATCGAACTGTCGGAGGAGTTCATTCACTTGGGTCAGCTCCCAATTCCTCACTGCGGCACTACGATCGCGGAAGAGGCCCTCTGCTTCATCAATAAAGAGAATGAAGTCCTGCTCCATGGCATTTGAAAAGAGGCGTCGTATAGCCTTTTCTGACTCCCCCACGAACATCGAAAGTAGGTCTGCTGCCGTGGCTTTATAGATTCGTTTTCCAAGCTCGTGTGCAATTGCTTCGGCTACCAGGGTTTTACCTGTTCCCGGTGGGCCATGAAAAATTGCGCTCACACACTTAGGAAGGAGCGGATGCGAGGAGCGATTGGTGCGCGAGAGCTCGATTATACGGTTTACGAGGTTACGTTGCTGGGGGCGCATGACGACGTCGGCTAGTGAAATAATCGGTGTCTCGGCACCGTTCTTATTCTTGTCCATGGACTTGGATCGCTGAGCAAATGCGTGTTCCAAGGCGGTGAGCTCTAGCTTTTCATTCGAAGACAGAGCGGACGCCAGCTTGAGGATGGACTGAAAGTAGCCACCAGGAACTTCGTGTTTTGTGACGACCTCCAGAAGTTCTCGTTTGCTCGGAGTTTGCTTCCAGTCTTCCTCCCCTGCCCGATTCCGAATTTCTTGTTCGAGGATTCGAAATCTGAGTTCCGGCGTTTCGGGCTCGAATTCATGAACGTAGTTCATCCGCCTAGTCATGCCAAAGTCGAGATCGAAATTCGTGGTAAAGACAGCGACACCTTGAAATTTTTCGAAGAGAACTTTGGCCCAACCGTCGCTGGTGCCGCGATAGTGATTCGTGCGAAAGATATTTTCGCACTCTTCAAATAAAAGTAGCGATCGAGTGCGTTCTGCCCTGGAGGCAAAGAAGGTGATCATGTTCGAAACTGTATCGATGTCGACTTCGGAAAAGTTTACTCGAAGGATATTCATTCCAAGAGCGTTGGCAATGGCTTCTGCAGTAAGAGATTTCCCCGTGCCAGGATCGCCTCGAAAGAGGAAGGTAAGGCCTTCTCCGAGCAGCTGTTTTTCTTTCTCAAGGAAGCGAGCCACCAAAGACTCGATATCTGCTTTGATTTTGTCCGGCAAAAGGAGGTCTTTAAAGCTCTTCTGTGGTTTAAGGTAGCATACCCACTCGAACTTTTTCTTGAGGCGCTTGGCCGAATTGTGACTGGTTAAAAGAGGAACCGACTGCCAGTCTCCGTCCTCCAACAAGGCGTCAAAGTCGACCTCGAAAATTCCGTGGTCGAGAATGCCTGCTGTGTCCCCCAGAGCAGCTTCAAGTAAATTGTCGTCCCAATAGTTCATCAAGGTGTGGCGAAGGCTTCTGGGGGTGCCGTCAAATTTAGCGGGAGGTAACGCGCATTCGTCAACATACTGAAAGTTGTCGCCCACTTCGGCCCCACGGCAGAGGATGAGGATCTCTTTAGCCAGCCTGTTCTTGTGATGCAAAATGGGTAGGCAGCCCTTGAAGGGGCCGTTCAGCTTTCCAATTTCGCGACGAATTGAGAGCTGAAATTGCCTTGTTTGTTCGTACACATGTTTCGCAAAAGTAGCCTCCACCGAACTTCGCCGAACTTGGTCGAACTCAAGGAAAACCTCTTCTATTCCTTCGAGCGTTTTGTCTTTTACAGGGAGCCAGTATAACGCCATGAGCGCTTGTCGAACGCTGGATCGCATTCTGATAACTTGATAAATGGACTTTCGGGCGAATCTTGCCCTGAGATCGAGGTACTGCAGATAGTGAATGAGAGATAGGGTGTCCTTCTTATGCCCTCCAGGCATCAAAAACATCTCGCTTAAATGACGGTCCACCTTCTCTTCGTGCTTGGCCTTCCAAGCGCTGTGCCGCCCAGCTTTTTCAAAAAGCGAGAGCTGCACGGACGGGTTTTTACTGGCCCGTTTTTTTGCGGCTTCGGCCCTTGCGCCGAAAGTTCCGAACTCTAAGATAAAGGCAGTTTTTTCCTCCCGGTCGGAGTACTTTTTAGATCGATGGCGGCTCATGAGGTTTCCTTGGGTGGAAATCTCAATTTAAAGGAAGCGTGCGTCGGCGGAGGTCAATGCAAGAAAATCAAGCCATTAGGCGCTGCGCTTGAGTGACCGGCCTAAATTCTTCTCTGTTCGCTTAGCCCAGGCCTTCTTAATTTGATCTACACCCTCAGCGCCAAGAATGTCGGTCCACCAGCGGTTCGAGATGAGTTCTTGTCTTCGCTCATCTAGGCGGGAAAGCATTTCGTACTCAGCATCCGGAGAAATCTGAAGAGCCTTGGTAGCCAACTCTATGATATCCGAGTCCAGGTTTGAGCTCGGGAGCTGGGGCTCGGGGAGCTCAGGGGCGGACCCCGTCACTTCCACTCGAATTCGCTCAAGAGCGTTGTGGACATTCATCCATAACGCAAGCCAAAGGGTGATCTTGTTCTCATCCAAGGTGCCATGATGAGAGCGAACCTCCAAGGTGGAGGACTCCGAATCAAACCCCGTCAGGTTAAGAGCGCAATATCGTTCTTCATAGTCGCCAAATGTTTTCCTTATATCGGCTGGCTTCTGCAGTGCTTCGACATCGGTCTCCATGAAACGAGCTGCTACGCTTTGGCAATACTCATTTGGGTCGCCTTCTTGGTCAATCACGCGGCTCGGTGCAATCAAGGAGTGAAAGGCCGCTTCATGTTTCCGCATAAAATGGAGAATTCTGCGTACTTTCTCTGGTTCATTGTATCGCCAGGCAAGGTGAACATGAGTTCCCGTATTTTGGTTCACTTCGAGCCCATGCTTTTGAAGTAGGCCCGAAGAGTTCAAGGACTTGAGGAACTTCACGACAGCCTCGAGGCCATCTTTCCCTTTCAAGATCGGGGTAACGATTTCGAATCCGCAGCTGCTGTCAAAAACCACATTCCAGACACTATGGTCGATCTGCTTTGGGTTGCTGTATTCAGTGGAAGTTGCTACTGCGTCCTGCCCGAAGCACTCTTTCAAGAGTTGAAGAAGCGGATCCGCAATTGTTTTCCATTCTTTCAGATCTAACAGGTCGAGTACAACTTCCTTCGCGCCCACTTCGAACTCAATTCCAAAGGTCTGTGACTCGTCAATTTTCAAGCCATTCAGGGCCGAGTAAAACTTGGAGTCTTGCTCGTACTTCAGCGTGCGCATCGCGGGGGTGAAGTTGGCAATGTGTTTCGAAGGGCCCTTGGGTTGAGTAGCCGGTTTTACACTTTCTGGTTCCGCCAAATTACTATTGTACCAATCTTTGTAGTGCATCAGGTGGCGGGAGTTTTCTTCCTTTTCAGTTTGGCTGAAAAAGTCCACGATATAAAACGAACTCTTCTTTCCTTCGATTTTGCGGCACCCGCGCCCCACCATTTGCGCAAAAAGAATTTCACTCGTGACCGGCCTGGATAAGAAAATTGTTCGAATATCGGGAACGTCGATTCCTTCGTTCATCATGTCAACTGCGACAGCAATTTGGTATTGCCCCTTCCGAAATTGGTCGATGCAGTCTTGAGGATTTCCATCGGATGCAGAATGAATAGCAATGACACTCTCGCCACGGTCTCGAAGTGCTTTGGCGAGCCGGTTAGCGTGCTCTACGTCCACAGCAAAGATGAGGGTTTTTCCAAACTTGCTCCTATTTTTTAGATAGTAGTCAACAATCGCTGCGTTTCTCTTTCTGTCTTTACCAATTTCAGACTCGTTTTTGATCCAATTATTCTGGTCGAACTGGATCTTAACTTCAGATGGAATTGCCTCTTCGATCACTTCAGGCCTAGCCAGATGCCCCTGTTCCACCAGCCAGCTGAAGTGGACGTTTCCAAGTTTTTCCTTACTCCACCCGTGCTTGGTTCTCAATTTCGGGGTGCCTGAGAGTCCGAGCATTGGAACGTTCTGCCAGTATCGATTGAACAGGTACTCATAAACAGCCCACTCCATTTCGCCGCTCTTTCCATAATGGGCTTCGTCAACGACAACCAAATCAGGTGCAAAGTCTTTTAGAGCTTGAAATTCGATAGTGCGAAGATCTTTTGTTTTCTCGAAAACTGACTGCCAGCTAGAAAACAGAATTCCGGGAGCCTTTTCAAACTCCCGAACACTGAAAGACGAGAGGCCGAGATCGCGAATGCGTTTTGTATTTTTATTCGACTCGGATCCGAAGTAGGCAAGGCACTCGTAGTCACTTTCAGTTGAATTCGTGTACCGCTTCGTCGGCGGCGCATATTTGGGATGTTGCTCAGTCAGCTCTTTAATTGCCTGCTCGATAAGGGCCCACCGATGCGTGATCCAAAACACTCTTTTGCCTGTGCTAAGGTAGTTGTGGGCTAGAAACTCCATGACGGTAAACGTCTTGCCGCTCCCGGTGGCCATGTGCAGGTAGTGCCTGCCGCCTGATTTTGCTACGTACTGATCGTAGAGTTCGCGAATTACTTTTTCTTGATAGCCATGCGGTTTTTTTGGCATTTTGCTCCCGTGCAGATGAGCACTTATCGGACGGAGCACATGAAGACTTTCGTGGTCAAAACTAGCGTGTCTCCCCTTGAGCCGTGTCTAGGTGGATTTTCTCTTAGCTGAGTACAGGAGAACTGCCAGGCCGAGTACCGCCAACAGCGATCCGACTTTTACACTTGGTTCAAAGAGGAGATCGAAAGCGAAAGTGGGCTGAGCGCAATTGGATGCCTCTAGGAGTTGAAGAATCAGCGCATGGTTAAGCTGATAGATTCCAGTACACGTAATCGCGAGGCCAAGAAGTACAACTGGTCTTGAAAACAGCTTTGAGAGTTCACGAAAAGCGCTCATCAGAAGAATGTAGGCTCTCAAAAAGTCAGGAGAGGTCAAAGTAGGCTATTTCAACCCAGAGACACCCCGATGTCGGAGTAGTTTCGTCTAATTTGCGCAAGAGACTCTTCCGACACGCAGATATGGCCCGCAATGACTCAGCACTTCGCATTCTTGAGCTGGGACGACAGCTTGAGCAAGCTCCTCACGGGCTAACTGTGAAGGAGATCCAGTCTCGCTTAGAGGAGCGTGGATTCAAGGCAACGCCTCGGACGATCTACAGAGATATCGAAGCGGCATCCTCGTTTTATCCGATTTATGAGAAAGAGAAAGACGAGAACGGCAGCATCAGGTTCGCCATGGAAGCCATGGCGAAAGTTACAAAATATTTAGTGCTGAACCCTCGGGAACTCTTCGCGTTGTATTTTTCAAAAGGGCTTCTAGCTCCACTTGAGAACACGCCTTTCTACTCAGACATTCAGACGGTTTTCCGAAAAATTGACGACCTATTGGGCTCAAGGGGGCGCGATCATTTAGAAGAGCTGGCAGGCCATCTATTTTTTGAGCCAACACCTAAATGGGGGCTCGGCCTTCAGCCGGACCTACTAGAAACTATTCGCGCTGCCTGCGAAGAGCGGCATGTAGTTCAGGCCGTCTATTCCAGCACGAAAGACAACACACCGAAGCCGCGGAAACTCGGTCCGCATTTTCTGTATTACTCTCGCGGTGGCATTTACCTCGTGGCTGAAGACATTGAGGCAGGAATGGTGAAAACTTACTCCCTACCCCGCTTTCAGTCGGCAGAGATGTCCGTTCTTCCTTACGACAAGCAGCCACTGGACCCCTCCCAGTTTTTTGCATCGTCATTCGGAGTTTTTTCAGCGACTGACACCGAAGAAGTAGAGCTTGAGTTCGAGCCCTGCGTGGCCAGGTTTGTGTGTGAGCGGAATTGGCACAGCTCTCAGCGCGTGGTGAATCTTGAAAAGGGCCGCGCTCGAGTCTCCTTTACCGTGGCCCTCACTCCCGAGTTTGTGGCCTGGGTACTGGGCTTTGGCGCCAATGTTCGCATCAATCAATCCGAAGCACTGGTAAAGCTTGTTGTTGAGCAAGCCTCGAAAGTGCGGGCCATGTATTGGAAAAAGGCTGGATAAACAAAAAATAGGAGAAGCGATGGCTAAGAAACCTAAAGTGATCTTCGTGAAGTTCGAGAGTCAAGCGGACTACAAAGTGTTCTTTTGCAATCAGGACTCCCAACAAAGGAATCATCAGATGATTCAAGGGGCCGAGCTGGTGAAGTTCGATAGTCAAGCCGACCTTAAACTCTTCGTAGTGAAATTCGATAGCCAGGCGGATATCAAGATTACGCAGAAGAATTTCGCGAAAGCAGCATAGAGTTTATGGATCTGCCCGATGGGCTTGCGGCCTTTACCGAATCTATTGCGAAGCGAAAGCTGGACCTATATCCCCTCTTGAACGAGGTGAGCTATTGGGTGCATCCGAAGACATTTCAATACATGCCGATTTGGTATCCCGAGTTCGCTCGAAAAGTGCCTCTGTACCAGGTGAACTGGACAACGCGCCAGCTGAACAACGGCAGAGAAAAGTTTGAGGGAAATGTGCACGGTCGGTTCTCGCTATTGGCGGCATTGGGGCAACCAGATGGGGCCGACGTGAAATGGACTTGTTGCCATATTTGGGGATTGAACGGAATCGAAGACAATCCTGTCGTGAAGGACCACCGATTTTACTCGTGCGTAGGTAACATGCTATTTTTGCCAACGCCCTTTAAAGCGCTCAGTGACTCTGTCCCAGCGGTCAAAGCGCTTCTGAGGGTAATGGCGTATAACCTCTACGGGTGGATGTGCGATCACGGCGCAGTGAGGGAAGAATCCGTAAAGCTTTTGGCAGGAACATTTCCAGAGGGTTATTTAGACCACTGGCCCCGTCCAGGCAACGCTTCACCCTCCCCCCAAAACGTTGCCCCTTTCGACGAAAGCATTCAGAGTGCTGCCGATATTCGGATTTTGGAATTGAGAAACAGTTTTCGAGACTCTTCCAAGCAGATGTTCCCTAGAGAAAAAGTCGGTCAGGCCATGGATTACTGGTCTAGCAAAATTGTAACCGGACCGGCATTCCAGGCCGCAGCTTCGGAGTTCCAGGAGAGATTGCAGCGGTTGAAAGCCGGCTAGAAGCTGAGGTGAGGAAAAATGAATGACACGTTCCTGAAATCTGTAGTTGAGTTTCTGCAGTCCTACCAAAGTGCTCTAACTGAGCTCGAGCGTCGATCTGGGAGTCGTCCAGAAGGATATTGCTCACTTCTAAATTCCGGTGAGTTTTTTGAGTTCAGCGAAGGTCTGGAAGCCTATTTCCTCCAGTTTTGGTCTTTGATTCCTGGGCACCTACGTGCCCAAATGGAGAAGAAAGTGTCTGTACAGCTCTGCGATCCAGAGCGGTACACTGCCGAAAATGTGGCGGGCGTTTGCCATTTCACAATTCAGAAAGCACTTTCGATCCCGGTGAGCTTGGAAACGCTTCAAAAGACGAACGCCGCTTTAGTACTTTATGAGACCGCCTTCGTGCTGACCGAAATCATGATGCGTTTCGAGTCGAAGATGAACCCGAACGCTTTTCTCGATCGTCTGAAGCTCGTTCCGGATCGAAGTCCTGCGATCGAGCTGCCCCGAATTGCGCGCTATCTGCAGAACCATGTGCTGATCATGGCAAAAGGGCGGCCGATCCGGATCATGGAAGTGGAGGCCTATCTCAATAGTCCAGGACATCCGGATCCTTTTGTACACGGTGCGATCGAACAAGAAAAACACTGTCTTTGGTACGTACACAAGCGGGGAGACACCTGCCTTGAAGGGCCGCGGAAAGGATTGGATATTACCTTTGGCGCTGATGGGTCTCACAAAGGCGGGTTTCTAGTCCGTGGATTTGGCGCCTTAGATGAGCCGGGGCATTACGTAGACGGCCCATCGAAATGCGTGGACGAAATTTTGCGGATCCTCGGAATTTCTTCCGCGAACCAGTTGGCTCAGCTAGCCCAGGGCGCCATTGCCAAGGCGAACTCTCCAGCTCTCTATCTGGAGTCCAACCCTTTTCTTCAATTTGGTGAGTGGTGCGCCGCCCCTCGCGTGGGGCTCTCTCTGCAGCAGGATGGATTGGATGAAAGACTACAGTTTGTTGAGAAACTGTACCGCTACCATCTCTCGCCGGATCAGACGAAAAACGAATCCAAGGTGCTCTTTCTTTCCTTGGTGACGCAGGGCTGGAGTGGCGGCCATGCCCGAATGCTGATGAATATGAAAGAATTTCAATGTCGCAAAGCCATAGAGGCGTTCTTGGCGGGGCGAGGCATGGACCCGAAGGGGTTTATCGGTAGTAAAAAGCTGGGCGAGTACGAGAGGTGCCAGCTCAAAGGGGCACTCGCCTCACCTGCTTCTCACGAAATTGTAGCAAATGTCACGCTCGAAGCGGACGAATCAGAGCACCCACATTTTTCGGAATTTGAAGAAGTTGCGTAGGAGTTTCAGATGAATAATAAGCAGATCTTAGTCGCTGGTAGTGCAGTTTCTTTTTTGATTGGCGCAGGCCTAGTGAAGGTCTTCGAGCTGATTCGCCGAAAAAACGAGAAAGAGAATAACAGGGAAAAAGCCGAAGCCGCTAGAATGTTAATCGAAGCGGCGGCAAGGCATAATGTAAAAGAAATTGAAATTGAATGGGTTCAGGAGGCTGAAGTACCGATCAAGGCGACTTTTGAGGGAATTAAATTGGAAGTAAAAGGAAATCTCGCCAACGGCATGAAGGTAAAAGTGCGATTCCGCAAACAATGGTGGTTTTGGGGGAAAATCGACACGATTGAAGTTAAGCCTGTGTCTTCCGTGGAGCTTCCGAAAGCCGCTTGAGTTCGTAGAAAAAAACGAATCCGGAGAGCTTACCTAAATGGTCAGCGCCACTTTTGTGTTTCAATTGAGCTTGCGACAGACAGGTTCTCCCCGAGTTCTGCTTTGACCTCTCGTGACACTTCGTTGCGGTAGTTTTTAGCAATAGCTTCGTGAAAGTGCCTTTTGCATTTTTCGGCGGAGGAAAGGGATTATCTGATGAAAGCAAAGAAGAAAGCGAGTGCAGAGGGCGTTAGCTTCAAAATCCGATTTGACCCAATCTCACTTCAGGCGCGGGGGGCAGAGATCAGGCTTGAGGATGGTACGCATAAATTTGCATCGTGTTTGGAGATTCTAAAAATGCGGAAGCGTCAGTTGCGATGGCGTGAGCGGCATTATCGCCAGGAGTTACGCGATTTCGAGGAAAGGCTCCGGGAAAGTGACTCGCCGCCAAACTATCCTTATTCAGCGAGTGATGAGATTGGAAAATTGATTGTCGAAGCGGACAAAGCGAGGCGAAGTAACAATCGGAGCTCAATTCAGATATATCGGCACGAATTGGCATGCTGTCGTGACGAATTGCGAAGTCTTGAAGAGAAGCTGAGCTCAAAGGTTGGCATTGCCTGTGTTCCAAATTCATACTTCCAAAGCGTGCTAACTGAGATCAAGCTGGCGTTCTCCCCGCGCTGGAAGAGTCGAATGGACGAAGTCTTTTTATCTGGGGCTTTTTAGAGTCAGTCTGAGGCGCAGAGCCAGCTAGGCCTCTAGTTAGATCGCCTCTAAAATCTCCTCCAGAACCGAATCCATATCCGAGACAATCTGATGGTTCGGGAACCGGAGAACTGACCAACCCTCTTTTTTTAGATAGGCATCGCGTTCCACATCTTCAATTACCGGCAATCCATCCACGATCACGTGCTGAAAGCCGTCGCATTCAATGTTTATCTTCTTCTGGCCAACGAGCGCGAAATCTAGTGTGTAGCGCTTTACGATTTGTTTCGGAATGAGCTGATAGCCCTTTGCCTTGAAGTCGACGGTCTGCAGGCGTTCGAATAAGGCAAGCTCTTGCTGCGAATCGAAATTCGCGCCGAAATACTGCCTCTCGAGTTCTTCTTGCTCCTTAATCTGGGCATAACCGTCGGCAATTTTATTCAAAATGCCGTCCCGCGAGCGGCAGAATTGGAGATCGCCCACGATGTGGAGCAAATATTTGGCTCTAGAGAGGGCTACGTTCAAGATTTGCGGATGTGAGTTGTACCATCCGTCGTTATTCCCTTCCCCTTTTTGAGCCAGCACAGTCGAGAAAATCATGATGTCTTTTTCGGAACCCTGAAACTTATGGGCCGTCATGATTTTTACGTCATGTTGCTCTAAGGTCTCCGGAGAGGTCGTGCTCCGAACAAGGCGCTCAATTTCATTTCGCTGAAATGAGTAAGGAGTCACGATTCCGATCGATAGATTCGTGCCTTTGACTTTCTCTAGTAGGCCATTGAAAATTGCATGGACTTTCTCGGCTTCAGCACGATTTAGGCGGCTACCACCGTTTGGTTTCTCGGTTTTCCCTGTACAGTCATCCCAGAACAGCCCAGATGGAAGACTTGAGGGCCACCGCTGGGCATCTAGCTGAGTCGAAATTTGCAGCTGGCCGCCATAGAAAACCTGGTTGCAAAGATGAATGATCTGATCCTGAGACCGATAGTGTTTCGCGAGTAATATAGGAGGCCCTGCGAGGCTAGCTTCGGCGCTGCGGTACAAGGATACGTCGCAATGGCGAATCTTGGATTTGTAGAGTGAATTCTCCCGGTCAATTCCCTGGGCCGCGGCGATCTCCAGGTCTTTCTCTTTCGTGATCCCGGCTATGTGGGGCAGTTGCATCGGGTCCCCTACTACGACCACGTTTTTAGCCCGGTAAAGGGCCGGTGCCGCCGAGGGCAAATCAACTTGGGACGCTTCGTCGAAGATCACGTAGTCAAAGAGCCCTGCCTGCAATGGAAATGTACGATTCAGCGACTTCAAAGTGCACGACCAGAGCCTCAGGGTCGAAAATGCCCCCAAGAAGGAGTTGGTAGACAAGTCCTCATAGGGGCGCAAAGAGATTAGCTCCTGAAGAAAGCTTCTCACGCTCGTGTGCGGCAGCTTCTGAATGTGCTCCGCGTACTCTTTCCGGATGAAGGCGCGGGACTGTTGGACGTAATCCTGCTCCAGCGAACGAACAGCCGCCTCCAGATCCTTACGCTTTGGGCCGCGCCGAAGGCGCCACAGGCAGATGGCTCGTTTGCACTTTAGGAATAGGCCACCCTTTACCTTATACAGCGCGTCCAGCTCGTGAAACGTTCCCTCTCGGCGATTGATCTTCAGCAAGAGCTCTCTCTTGCCAATGATCTCCTTCCAGATGGTACTCATGCCGTCTTTGGAGATGGCGGGAGCTCCCATGGCGTTTCGAGAGTCAAGAGCCAGTTCGGTGAAACAGCCCGCAAGACCTTGCCTTAGGTCTTTGTTGCCAGTTCGAAAAACCGTACGCTGGGCGCCGGCAGGGTTCTATCGCTCTGAGGATTTTCGCGTAACCTGGCCCGATGAGCGAAATCCCATTTCACGCGCAGCAACTCCTGGATGAGCTTCGCCAGATTTGTAGCCAGTATTCC
>Ga0247843_1001483_pt1 | contig 47408 bp, 41 predicted proteins | sample LaCruzMarch2017__FD_192420 | JGI IMG/M metagenome (GOLD analysis project Ga0247843, IMG submission 192420) | Freshwater microbial communities from meromictic Lake La Cruz, Castile-La Mancha, Spain - LaCruzMarch2017_8m | ecosystem: Environmental > Aquatic > Freshwater > Lake | place: Spain...
TGGATGCGTTAGTCGATGTCAACATTGAAGTGACAGTGTGTCGTCAAGAAGGCGGCGCCGCCATGATGGCCGCGGCCCAGGGCCAATTAAATGGAGAGCCCGGCATTTGCATGGTGACGCGCGGCCCAGGTGCCTCAAACGCCTTAGCCGGCATTCACATCGCTAAACAAGATTCGACCCCGCTGATCGTCTTTGTCGGTCAAATCGAGCGCGGCATGCGCGAACGTGAAGCCTTTCAAGAGATGGATTACCGTGCAGTCTTTGGCACCGCAGCCAAATGGGCAACCGAAATTGATGACCCAGCACGTATCCCAGAAATTCTTTCGCGCGCTTTTCATGTCGCTACCTCGGGGCGTCCAGGCCCAGTCGTGATCGCCTTACCCGAAGACATGTTGGTCGAACTTGCAACCGCGCCAGATGCCCCGCACTTCGAAGCGGTAGATTCTGCCCCCACAAAAGGGCAAATGGCAGATTTGGCTGCACGCCTAGCCAAAGCCAAAGCACCGGTGGCGATTTTGGGTGGTACCCGCTGGAGCGCTCAAGCCGTTAACGACTTTGTTGCCTTTGCTGAACGCTGCAAACTACAGGTCGCAGTATCCTTCAGACGCCAGATGCTGTTCCCGGCCAACCACCCCTGTTTTATCGGTGACGTCGGCATTGGCTTGAATCCGGCGTTGCTCAAACGCGTTGCCGAAGCTGACCTGGTGTTGTTAGTCGGCGGTCGCATGTCAGAGATGCCTAGCCAGGCCTACACCCTGTTTGATATCCCTGTGCCCAAACAAACGCTAGTGCACGTTCACCCAGATAGCGGCGAACTCGGCCGCGTCTACCGCGCTGCATTGGCGATTAACGCCTCACCGATTTCGTTCGCCTCAGAATTAGCCTCAATTGCGACACCAGCCTCACAGCCTTGGGCTGCAGAGACTGCCACCATGCATCAAAGCTATCTGGCCTGGAGCGACCCTGCACCCATTCAAACGCCAGGTACCCTACAGATGGGCGGCGTCATGGAGTACCTCGAGGCCAACTTACCCGCCGATGCCATTATGGCCAACGGCGCCGGTAACTTCGCCACCTGGCTGCATCGCTTTCACCGCTTCACTCAGTTCGCCACCCAAGTAGCACCGACCTCGGGCTCGATGGGTTATGGCTTACCCGCCGCTGTCGGCGCCAAGCGTCTGTGGCCCGAAAGAACCGTGGTCTGCTTTGCAGGCGACGGCTGCTTCATGATGCACGGGCAAGAGTTTGCCACGGCTGTGCAATACAACTTACCGATTATTGTCTTAATCATCGATAACGGCATGTACGGCACCATCCGTATGCATCAAGAAAAGCACTACCCAGGTCGCGTTTCGGCAACCAAACTGCAAAATCCTGATTTCGCCGCCTACGCGCGTGCCTTTGGTGGCCATGGCGAACGTGTCGAAACGACCGAACAGTTTGGCCCCGCTTACGAACGCGCGGTGGCGAGCAAGCAACCGGCAATCATTCATTGTCTGATTGATCCTGAAACCATTACGCCAACCACCACGATTTCGAAATTACGGGCGGCGGCACTCAAAAAATAATTTCACGACGCACCCCAATCAACCCGGGGTGTTTCTCTAGACTTTCAAGAGACTCGGTCAGTCACGACTCTGCAAGCAGTTTGCGCCGAGGGATATCTCAGATGCCCCTCTACAAATTGTTCAAAGGCACAGTAAGCACTTGTGTGTGGGTATTGCAAACAGCCTAGACCGAGCCTTGGTATCGTTCAATCATTACTTTTAGGAGCACGACATGGCCGCTGAAGCCTCATTTAACTGGGAAGACCCCCTCTTGCTGGACAGCCAGCTCACTGACGAAGAGCGCATGGTGCGCGACGCCGCACGTGCATACTGTCAAGACAAGCTTGCGCCTCGCGTAGTCAACGCGTTTCGCAATGAGAAAACTGATGTCGAGATTTTTCCTGAGATGGGTGAGCTTGGCCTGCTAGGCGCAACGATCCCCACTCAATACGGTGGCTCGGGTTTGAATTACGTCAGCTACGGGCTGATCGCACGCGAAGTCGAACGCGTTGACTCAGGCTATCGCTCGATGATGTCGGTGCAATCATCATTGGTGATGTTGCCAATCAATGAGTTCGGCAGCGAAGAGCAAAAACAAAAATACTTGCCCAAGCTGGCCCGCGGCGAATGGATCGGCTGTTTTGGTCTGACAGAACCCGATCATGGCTCTGACCCAGCAGGCATGGAAACCCGCGCAGTAAAGACCGCCAACGGCTATACGGTGACCGGCAACAAAATGTGGATTTCGAACTCGCCGATTGCCGACGTATTCGTTGTTTGGGGCAAATGCGTAGGCGGTGACTACGACGGTCGCATTCGCGGCTTCATCCTCGAGAAGGGCATGAAAGGGCTGTCAGCACCTGCGATTCACGGCAAAGTCGGTTTACGCGCCTCAATCACAGGCCAAATCGTCATGGAAGGTGTCGAGATTGGCGACGAACAGATGTTGCCTGGCGTGTCGGGCTTGAAGGGCCCCTTTACCTGCTTGAACTCAGCGCGCTTTGGGATTGCCTGGGGTGCACTCGGTGCGGCAGAATTCTGCTGGCACATGGCACGTCAGTACACGCTTGACCGCAAACAGTTTGGTCGCCCCTTGGCTGCCAACCAACTGATCCAGAAAAAACTGGCCGATATGCAAACCGAGATCACACTCGCCTTGCAAGGCTGCCTACGCTTAGGTCGCATGAAAGACGAAGGCACAGCCGCGGTTGAAATCACCTCAATCATGAAACGCAACTCGTGCGGCAAGTCACTCGACATCGCCCGCATGGCGCGTGATATGTTGGGTGGCAACGGTATCTCGGATGAGTACGGTGTGGCCCGTCACTTGGTCAATCTTGAGGTCGTGAATACCTACGAAGGCACCCACGATGTGCACGCCCTGATTTTAGGTCGCGCGCAAACAGGGATTCAAGCGTTCTTCTAAGCCGGTTTCACTGCTCGTTCAAAAGCGGCGTGCGTCTTTCAAGGCGCACGCCGTTTTTTTTTGATTCTTATAAATTAAATGCTGGTTCCATTAGTGCAATCTCTGCAGAGCTCAGTTTCAAACTACGCGCTTGCGATTTCCAGGTCTGTACAACCGACCTCACTTCAAGAATGATTCTTTGCGCCTGTGAGGCGTTGAGATCGTAGTAAGAAGCGGTACTCAGGACGAGCTCCAAATCAGGTCGGTTCGTCACGGCATCCAGATTTAGCACATGCTCGACCTTTGCTAAATTTGGATTGACGTCAAAGGCCGGCGACAGACGCCAGTTTTTTCCGTCGAACAAAAAACCATGATTACGTAAATGATCATCGCGGTTAGACACACAAACATTAAACACGACGCGACGAAATAACTGTTCAAGGTCATGTTTAAGCGTTGCTGGATTACCGAGCGTTAACAGCAATCTTGCAAGATCTACATAACTAGCACCCTCACTGTCTTGTCGTCCTAAAAGTGTCATGGCCGAGGCGTAAAAAACCCGCCGCCCCTGCAACCGATCAAAGCGCTTGACGCAAAACGTGTGAAAAAACTTCCCGAATTTAAATACCTTGGCATCGGGCACATCAAGATTGGCTTTTACGGCAAGCGCGTGCACCACACCCTCCCATCCACCGATATCCATGTCATCTTCGCGTGATGGAAACTTCGCAATCCACAACGAGCCATCGTTCTGAGTAAAGTTTGCTTTCGGACGAGCGCCCCCAAGCGATGCGCCTGGCGCCACGAGTACGCTGAGCCACCGACGTAAAGCGCTCAGGTTGTCGATACGTTTATGACTCAGTTCATTAGCAACGAGTTCGAGTTCAGCCAGTTGCGCTAGGGGTGGTGCAGACAGACGGTGTTGACTGACAAACTGGTCATGCGAAGCTGACCGCAAGCGCAAGGCCCCTTGACGTGTTAGGTCTTGCACGCCTGCCATGAAATCCCATTCATACAAATTTCGGGGCTTACGCTTTTCATCTTGCGCCTCAAGCATTTCTCTGCGTTTCATTAACGTTTGCCCCCAACGATCGGGCGAACCATCTAAAAAACATCCAAAGTTACCAGCGTCTTTATTTGGAAAATAAACCCCTGGACTCAAGGGTAAGTCTGGGTCAATTGCGAAGCGACCAGAGTCGGTCAGCCAATCTTGCGAGTACTGAAAACGCAGTTGCCCATGATCATTCGAGATGAACCCGACCAGCATTGGCTTTGCGCAGAACTGTGCGTCCAGCCAGACTTCAAGTTGTTCGACGGGCATGTGGGGTTCTTCCGTGAGGCAAGTCAAGATCTTGCAAACTGCGACCGAGGCGATCTTCTTTAGCGATCAGACCCAAATCCTCTTCTAGTTGCAAGGTGGCCAGCACCCTCAAATACGTAACCATCAAGACAGAGGGATCGCCTCGCTCAACACGATAAAGCGTCATGCGCGAAATCGACGAGCGAGCCGCGACAGTTTCTGATGAAAACTTACGCCGCATTCGCGCAAGGCGCAACCGCTCACCAAGCTCAGTCAAGAGTCGTTCTTCGTTTGGATAAACAGGTTGTTTTTTACTAGGCATATCACATATTAGACAAAAATAATTAATTTGTCTAACTTGTGATACAAATTAAAGATCGAATGTTATCGTTGGATTCATCATCGTTGGATAGAAGCTTGACAGGTGAGCTCCGCTGCGATCTTTGGACGACACCGTGATCACTGAGTCCGACCTTGATCGTCGGACACTCTAGCAGTCGCCTGAAATACGCGATACTCAGCTAAAACCAGCAGCAGCTCGGCCAAGCCGGTCTTGAACCCCCGCCCACTCAAGCCCTGTCGAGGGCGTTTGCCAGAGCAACTGGCTGTAACCCTGCTGATCTAGTGCGCGCAGGGTGGCGTAAAGCACGCGGCTATAGGCTGCGGGGTCGTTGGGTAGAGTGATCCAATCAAGCCTCTCGTTCGAAGCAGGCGCAATACGCTGAGCCGTATGCACTACGACAGCAATACGCTGCTCTGGTGCGAGTTTGGCAGTTTGGGTCGCCAGCACACTTTCCAACTCGGACGCACGCACCAAGCGCAGCGGCGTCTGCGGCGCGTAATGAGACTTTAAAGCACCCGAAACGCGCGGTGCTTGGGCATCGGGTGCTGCGACCTCTTGGTTTAACACTTGCGCTAGCTGGGCGGCTGTAATGTGCCCCGGGCGCAACAGCACCGGACCCACACCTTGGTCAAGGCGCGATAAGTCAACGATTGTGGATTCGATGCCGACGTCAGTCGCGCCGCCCTCAAGTATAGGCATGCCTTGCGCAAATAGTTCAGCAAACTCGCTGCGCACGTGCTCGGCGGTGGTGGGTGACACCTGACCAAATTTGTTGGCCGATGGGCCAGCAACGCCGCCTTGACCTGACGCACGCGTCGCAGCGAACCCACGCAACAAAGCTTGGGCCACTGGGTGCGAAGGGCAGCGCAAACCAATGCTGTCTTGCCCGCCACTGACAACTGAAGAGATGTGTGCAGCGCGCTTCAAAATCAGCGTGAGCGGCCCTGGCCAAAACGCATCAATTAACAACTGCGCCTCAGGCGGTAAGGTGGCCGCCCAATACAACAAATCAGCCTCTGGGGTGACGTGCACGATGACGGGGTGATTAGAGGGCCTGCCTTTTGCCTGATAGATGCGTTCAACCGCTAACGCACTTTCAGCATCCGCCCCCAGACCGTAAACCGTTTCTGTTGGAAAGGCGACCAAGCCTTGCTGCGCCAAGACCTCGATCGCGCGAGCAATCTCGGCTGCGCTTGCACTTGCACTTGCACTTGCACTTGCACTTGCACTTGCACTTGCACTTGCACTTGCATTGGCATTGGCACTTGCATTGGCATTTGCTCTTGCGCTTGTGTCTTTGCTCGCGCTTACACCTGCACTTGCCTTCTCGTTCACAACAGGTTGATCACGCTCTGACACGTCAAGGAGCCACTGGTAGGCGCATGAGGCTAACCACTCGGTTCGCCGCAGCAATCGCCTCAGCCAAGGTGTTGCCCACGCAGTTCACATGGCCCATTTTGCGGCCTCGGCGGGCTTCGCGCTTGCCATACAAATGCAGCGAGGCACCTTGCACCGCCAACACACCCGACCAATCAGGTTCGGTTTGGGTATCGGTCTCGTCGGTGTACCAAGCATCGCCCAAAATATTGAGCATCACCACGGGCGTTAACAACTGCGTACTGCCTAACGGTAAGCGTGCCATCACACGCGCCTGCTGTTCAAACTGACTCGTCACGCACGAGTTCATGGTGTAGTGGCCGCTATTATGTGGACGCGGCGCGATTTCGTTGACCAGCAACTGACCATCACGCAAGATAAAAAACTCGACGCACAGTACGCCCTGATACTTCAATCCATTCGCAATCGCCAGAGCCGCCTGCGTTGCACGTTGTGCGAAGGGTGTTGGATAAATGTCAACGGTCGATACCGCCAAAATGCCGTGATCATGCACATTTGATGCCACCGGAAACACCTTGCACTGACCATCGAGACCGCGCGCCATTACAACCGATAATTCTTCTTGTAGATCAAGCATCGCTTCAAGCACACAGGGCACGGCACCGAACTCTTCGAAGGCAGCCAACGCCTCAGCGTAAGTGTGCACACGCGCCTGCCCTTTGCCGTCATAGCCTAGACGAGCAACTTTTAAAATCCCCGGAAACAAATGCGCACCCGCGGCGCGCAAGTCATCTGCCGAATGTACCGGCGTATAGGGGGCGACCGCCACCCCCTGGCTCGCGATATAAGCTTTTTCGGTAATGCGATCTTGCACGATTTCCACCGCCTGAGCGCCAGGAGTCACCCGGCAATGCTTGGCTAATTTTTTTAAACTCGTGGCCGGAACATTTTCAAACTCGGTCGTCACAGCTCGACACTGTCGCGTTAAGCGCAGCAATCCTTCTTCGTCATCAAACTCAGCCTGGATATGCATATCGGCAACTGAGGCCGCTGGGCCTTCAGGTGCAGGATCGAGCACAACTACGCGATACCCCAAAGACTGAGCAGCCTGACAAAACATGCGACCTAGCTGCCCACCACCCATCAGGCCTAACCATTCACCCGGTAAGATCACAGAGGCACCTTCATTGCACGCGCAGTTTCGGTTTGACGCGCACGAAACGCACGTAATTGCTCGCGTAACGCGCCATCGGTTGTCGCTAAATTTGCAATCACGTGCAACGCCGCGTTTGCCGCACCGGCCTCACCAATTGCAAAGGTCGCAACAGGGATACCCTTTGGCATTTGCACAATGGATAGCAACGAGTCTTCGCCACGCAGATATTTAGAAGGCACCGGCACGCCAAAGACAGGCACCTCAGTGAGCGCCGCCATCATGCCAGGCAAATGCGCCGCGCCACCCGCGCCCGCAATAATGGCCCGCAAGCCACGACCTGCCGCAGCAGCCCCATAGTCAGCCATATCCTGAGGCATCCGATGTGCCGACACAACCCGCGCTTCGCAGGCGATACCAAAATCATTGAGCATATTGACCGCGTGTTGCATGACCTCCCAATCGCTTGAGGAGCCCATGACGACACCAACGATTGGCGAAGCTGCTGCTGACGATTCGCTGACAACGCCAGACGCAGTCGCTGCCTTTGCGTTGGTGGCTGCACTAAAAGTAGAGGACATATCAAAGCCCTGTTAAAGGTTGAACCCGCAACAAACGATATAACGGTGGCGACCCGAAGGCCTTAGGCCACCAAACGATCAAGTGCCTCACGATATTTAGCGGCAGTTTTAGCGATCACTTCGGCTGGCAATCTTGGCGCAGGCGGTGTCTTGCCCCAATCTTGCGTTTCAAGATAGTCGCGTACAAATTGCTTATCAAAGGAGGGTGGGCTAATGCCTTCGCGGTACCCATCAGCAGGCCAAAAGCGCGATGAATCGGGCGTGAGCACCTCATCCATCAAATGCAGAGTTCCGTTTGCATCAAGCCCGAACTCGAACTTGGTATCAGCAATCATGATGCCTTTGGTCGCGGCAAACGTTGCTGCCTCAGAATACAAACGCAAGGTGACCTCGCGAATGCGTTCTGCCATTTCAAGACCGATTTCTTTGATCACGTAATCAAAGTCTACATTTTCGTCATGCGAACCAAACTCAGCTTTGGCAGCTGGCGTAAAAATCGGCGCGGGTAACTTACCGGCCTGCTTGAGCCCGGCAGGTAACGCAATGCCACAGACTGAGCCGCTTGCTTGGTAGTCTTTCCAGCCCGAGCCAATCAAATAACCACGTGCGACGGCCTCAACCAAAATTGGCTTCAAGCGTTTCACTACAACAGCACGACCGACCACCTGCTCGCGCTCGGAGGCGGTGACCACATCTTCAGGGTTGATGCCGGTTGAGTGGTTGGGCAACACATGGGCTAGCTTGGCCAGCCAAAAGTCTGTAAGTTCTTTGAGCACCTGGCCTTTGCCTGGGATCGGGTCATCCAAAATCACATCAAAAGCAGAGATTCGATCGGTTGCCACAATCAGCAGCTTGTCGTCTCCTACCGCATACATATCGCGCACTTTTCCTCGCGCCAACAGGGGCAAAGACTGGATCGAAGACTGAAGAATCGTGAGAGCCACAGCGAAGCCTATAAAAGTGAAAGCGAGCTTCCGCCCGCTTCAATCTTGAAGATTCGGTGATTTTAACAACAACTACGAGTCTCTTACCCTCGCCGAGTATAAGGACGAGGAGCACGAGTCCAACCGAGGGTGCCAAAGACGGGTTGCCCAGCAATCGTCTTGGCGCACAGGGCGAGCGTAAGGTAGCAAAAAGCCCCTCTAACCAAATTGGCTAGAGGGGCTTTTTGCTCTGTCAGTCAAGCGTGTGAAGGCGATAGCCCGACCGAACAACCTGCGCAAGTTTTACTGAAGAATCTGCAACAGTTTTACTGCACAACCTGTGACAGTTTGCCTGCCGAGTACTGGCCTGCGATGTCTTTCAACGGGATCACTTTGATTTTGCTGGCGTTGCCTGCGGTGCCAAACTGCTGATAACGCTGAATGCATATCGCCTTAGCCGCTTCACGGGCGGGCTTGAGGTATTCGCGCGGGTCAAACTTACCGGGGTTTTCGGCAAAGAAGCGGCGAATCGCACCCGTCATCGCTAAGCGAATATCGGTGTCGATATTGATCTTGCGCACACCAAACTTAATGGCTGTTTGGATCTCTTCGACAGGCACGCCGTAGGTTTCTTTCATATCACCGCCGAACTGGCGGATTTCAGCCAACAAATCCTGAGGCACACTTGAACTGCCGTGCATCACGAGGTGCGTATTGGGTAAACGTTTGTTGATTTCTTTGATACGCGAAATCGACAAGATATCGCCTGTAGGCTTGCGCGTAAATTTGTACGCGCCATGGCTTGTGCCAATCGCGATCGCTAAGGCATCTAACTGTGTTTTGCGCACGAAGTCAGCCGCTTGCTCGGGGTCAGTCAACAACTGATCCATAGTCAGTTTGCCATCGGCACCATGGCCGTCTTCTTTGTCGCCTTCCATGGTTTCAAGTGAACCGAGACAGCCGAGCTCGCCCTCAACCGTCACACCCAACTTATGCGCCATCTCGACCACTTGCTTGGTGACCGCAACGTTGTAATCGTAATCAGCAATCGACTTGCCGTCTTCTTTCAATGAGCCGTCCATCATCACGCTTGAAAAACCAAGATCGATTGCGCCCTGGCAAATCTTGGGCGATTGCCCATGATCTTGGTGCATCACAACAGGGATGTGTGGATAGGACTCGACCGCTGCCTGAATCAAATATTTAAGAAAGCCCTCGCCCGCATATTTGCGTGCACCCGCTGAGGCCTGCATGATCACTGGGCTGTCGGTTTGAGCGGCCGCCTCCATGATGGCTTGAACCTGTTCGAGGTTGTTCACGTTGAAGGCGGGAATGCCATAACCATGCTCAGCGGCATGATCCAAAAGCTGGCGCATAGAGACGAGTGCCATAAGAAATCCTTTTTTAGAGCAAAATGACGGGATGGAGGATGAATTAATCCGTTATTTTACGGCAGCATGACAGTATTTGCCCTGAAAACACCCCAAATTCGGGTTTCGCCCTATCCAGACAAAATATCGAGATGCTCTGATGCCCGCTATCAACCCAATTTCTGCAATATCTCCCATGATTTCATGGGAAAAAGACGGTGAGATTCAGTCACTGCCGTGGCGTTCTGAAAATAATTGGACTCCCCCAAAACGCACTGTTTTAGCCGATGACACGATGACCGCTGATATCGCCTATCGGCTCGCAAGCGAAGGTGTTGGCCTCATCTGGACCGGTGACTTTCAAAATGCCCGCCAATTACTGCAAGCACTCGGTCGGCGCACCTCAAAACGCCGGGTCAAGTATGCCGAGCAACCCTACCCCGAACGCTTTCATCAGGTTCGCCTGGCACGTGCGCAACGTGCCCGTACGCTTGGTATGTTGCTGTTGAGGTTTGACCCTCAACACACCTTGACGCTGCGCCGCGCCCCTGAAGTGGCAACCGCCTGCCTGGCAGCGTATGGCGATAACGCCGAGCCTTATGTCATGCCCATGACAGAACTTCTGGGCGTCATCAGTGCCTACGAGTGGCGCAAAAAAGGGGTCGAGGTGCCGGCCTTGCAAGATCGAATTCATCCGCACTATGGGGTGTTCGCACCGATCCGCTCAGAGTATCTGGATTTAGTCAGCCAGGCGTTTCGGGCCAGCCCTCTTTCGATCGTCACTGCGTTTGACGTGGGTACCGGTACCGGCGTACTGGCAGCCTTATTCGTCAAGCAAGGCGTTAAGCGCGTGGTGGGAACAGACACTAGCGCACGCGCGCTGTTATGCGCGCAAGACAACGTCAATCGCTTGAACATGGGCAAACAAATCACCTTACAACAAAGTGATTTGTTTCCTGAGGGGCAGGCTGATTTGATTGTGTGTAATCCACCCTGGCTACCGGGGCGCCCTGCCTCAACGCTTGAGCAGGCTGTTTACGATCAAGATCAGCATATGTTGTTAGGCTTTTTGTCAGGGCTGAGCAAACATCTTGCAGCCAAGGGCCAGGGTTGGCTGATTTTGTCGGATCTAGCCGAGCACCTTGGCTTACGTAGCCGCGCGGCGCTACTCGCTGCGATTGAGCGCGCCGGCTTGGTCGTGCTCGAGCGACTCGACACGCGACCGATTCATCCCAAAGCCAAAGAAGAGGCAGACCCGCTAGCGGATGCACGGCGCGCTGAGATCACTTCGCTTTGGAGGCTGGCTGTCAGCTAAGCCGCGGGCGGGCGGCGAGCCGATTTGGGACGAAAGCCTTTGACTACGGCATCATGCGTTTCAATATACGGCCCGCCGATCAGATCAATACAGTACGGCACAGCAGCGAAGATACCCGACACCACGACGCTGCCGTCTTCGCGCTTTAAACCCTCAAGGGTTTCGCTAATGGCTTTGGGCTGCCCTGGCAGATTGATAATGAGGGCAGCGTGGCCCTCAATCTCACGCAACACAGCCACCTGGCGCGACAAGATCGCGGTAGGCACAAACTGTAAGCTGATTTGCCGCATTTGTTCGCCAAACCCAGGCATCTCGCGCGTGGCCACAGCTTGCGTCGCTTCGGGTGTCACGTCGCGCCGCGCGGGGCCCGTACCGCCCGTTGTCAGCACAAGGTGACAACGCTCGATATCCACGAGTTCGATCAACGCGGCTGAAATCTCTTTCGCTTCGTCTTGAATCAAACGAGACACCGTTTGCACAGGCGACGACACTGCACGCTCAAGCCAAGCCTGCAGTGCCGGGATGCCTTGATCTTCGTAAACACCTTTCGAAGCCCGGTCTGAGACCGAAACGATGCCAACCCGAAGGGTTTCTGAACTCGCGGTGGTTTGCGTCACAAGTTTACCTAAACAAGAGCGTTCAAATGAGCCTCTAATTTACCAGTAACCGCTAACGACTTTTGCTCCAGGCCTCATATAACTTTCTAAAGGCGCTATCCAACAAAAAGCCCAACAGACCAATCAGCACCACGGTTGCCATCAACTCGTCATACGCCAAACGATCGCGCGTATCCAAAATAAAATAACCCAAGCCCGCCGACACGCCCAGCATTTCGCAAGGTACCAACACAATCCAAACAATCCCGATTGCCAGGCGCGTACCTGTCAACACGTGCCCCAAAATGCCTGGGAGGATGACACCTTTTAAGGTTTCCCAACCTGTCGCTGATAAACTTTTCGACAGCTGCAACCAGCGCCGATCGAGCTGACGCACACCGGCAAGCGTGTTGAGCATGATGGGCCACATTGCAGCAAAGGCTAACAAAAAATAAACCGGTCGATCGCCAACACCAAAGGCCATCACTGCGATTGGCATCCACGATAAGGGTGAAATCATGCGTAAAAACTGAAACGCTGGCGATAGCGTGGCGTTAGCCCCTGAAGAGGCACCTAGCAGTAACCCGAGAGGTACGCCAACAAGCAAGGCCAGCCCAAGCCCAACCGCCACACGCTGCAAACTGACCGCAATATGAATCCAGATCTCGCCACCTTGCAGTAACGTAACGAGGGTCAGTAAAGAGGGGCCAGGCGCAAAGCGTTGGCCCATTGAGCCAGCTGCAGAAAACGGCACCGTCAGAAACCACCACAGAGCCACCATTAAAACAATTCCGGCGATCCCCTGCAGCGCGCGCCAAGCGGTATGCGTTTTTAGCTGGGTTGCCATCAGACCTCGATCACTTCTTGCCGCACGTAACCGGGACCTTGACCAAACTTAGTCATGCCGCCCGAGGCTTCAATCGCACGCTTCACAAAACGATCATCCACCAATTGCGAAGCAGCGGTCTTGCCCTCAAGCTTTGCTAAGAAGCTACGATCAGCCTCGATCACAGTACTTTTCAAACGCGCAACGAGCTCTTCGGTATAACTAGGATAAGGGTAAGGCTGAAAATCGATGCGCTTGTCTTGCCAATCGGCATGACGAATTGCCTTAGACGACAAATACGACTCGCGATCACTTGCAGCAGGCGCCAGCACTTTGCTCAACACGGGCAAAGCATGCGGCGTGTAACGGTTTGCACCTTCTTTGGATAGCAGTTGGGCTGTCTCGGCTCGATGATCGCGAATCCATAACTGCGCTCGCACAATCGCATCAACCACTTTCTGCGACCACTCTGGGCGCTGTTCTAGATCACGCTCGTGCATGAACACCGTGCAGCAAGCGTGATTGCGCCAAACATCTCCGGTAAAGCGCAATACCTTGCCAATGCCCATCGTTTCAGCGATCGCATTGAAGGGCTCGGCCACGATGTAGCCAGCGATATTGCGCGACGCCAAGGCGGGCGGCATATCGGACGGCGCCATGACCACCAGGTTGACCTCGTTAGCAGCGGGCTGGCCACCCTGTTTTCGTGACACCGGCTCTAGCCCGGCCTCGCGCAACATGGCCTGCAACACCACGTTATGAATCGAATACCAAAACGGGATAGCAACTATTTTTCCACCCAAAGCTTTGATCTCGTTAATCTCAGGTAACACTGTCAGGCCTGAACCGCCGACGTGGTTCCAGGCAACGACTTTGGCCGGCACCTTGCTGCCGAAACGCGCCCACACCGTCATGGGCGATAACAGATGCACGACATTGACCTGACCGGCGATAAACGCTTCGATCAGTTGTGCCCAACTGCGCAGCATCGTGGGTTTTTCAACATCAACGCCAGCGTCTTTAAAAAATCCGTTGTGATGCGCCACCAACAACGGGGCGGCATCCGTGATCGGTAAATAACCAATCCGCACCGGCCCATTGGCAGCCGGTTGCGCCTGCGCGTTAAAGGCAGCTAACAGTGGAGCGGCACCCGCAGCGGTAAATAAACTTGCCAATTTAAGCATCTCGCGGCGCGAGACATGTTCAAGACACATCGATTAATTCCTTTAAGGCAGATTGCCTGGGCACTGGCGTTGGCTTTGGGTGCAACGCACGTTGAAGCGTTCGTAAAATTTCAATGCGGAGTTGGCCGAGCTCTTCGACGAGATCTTCGCGTGGCTGCGAGTACGCAAGATGCCACTCGCCCACACATCGCGCAGGCGCACCACCCAAGAGCACGATACGATCCGCGACCTGCAAAGCTTCGTCGATATCGTGCGTGATTAACACCGCTGCGGTGCCCAAATCGTCACGCAAGGTCAGCAACAGTTTTTGCATGGCCGCACGCGTCACTTCATCAAGCGCACCAAACGGCTCATCCAGCAAAATCACCTCGGGCTGTCTGGCGACGCAGCGCGCAAGCGCGGTGCGTTGCGCCATGCCGCCCGATAACTCCGAGGGCATCAATAATCGAGCATGCTCTAAACCGACTTCACTAATTGCAACATCGACACGTTGTTTTTTTTCGGCTGCAGTCAAGCGTGGTTGATGTTTGAAATCCAGCCCGAAGCCGACGTTTTTTTCAAGCGTCAACCAGGGCAGCAGACTCGGATCTTGAAAGGCCATCGCAACACGCGGGTGCGTACCTGTCAGAGGCAGACCATCCACTAACACAGAGCCCTGAGTGGGTTGCTGCAAACCGGCCAGTACTCGCAGCAAGCTGGATTTGCCAACTCCGCTGGGCCCTAAAATCGCCACGATTTCGCCAGCAGCAACGTTAAGATCCAAACCATCAATCAAAGGCGTAGCCGCGCCATAGCGCAGACCGAGGCCTTTAACTTCTAAAACATAGTCAGGAAGTTTGGTAATCGGCGCAAGCATCTCAATTCAGCCTCGTCATCCCCGCCAAGCGGGTTGGGACTGGAAGTTTAAGGCGGCCTCTTTATTTCTTAAACGACTAATGAGTCATTTACTTATAACCTTTAAAAGTCATTTACTTATTACCTTTAAGAGTCGTTTGCCTATCAGCTTTAAGAGTCGTTTACTTATCACTCACGGTTCTTTTTAAAGGTGAGATCAAAAGCCCCTTAACTGCAACCTCAGCTCGCGCACTTCTTGCATTAAGTCTGCCATCAAAGCTGCAGCATCGAGGTTAACTTCAAAGTCGCGCTGCAGGCGTGCGACTTGTCGCGCACGTGCCACTGCAGCGCTCGCAAAGACCCAGCCCTCAGGCGGTGCACTCTGCCGCAAGGCTGGCAGTACACCATGTTCAACAAGTGTCATCGCCCACTCAATCTGTTGTTCGCAACATTGCGCCAACTCATGAATGGTGACAGGTGCCTGGTCGTCAACCACGACCGCAGTACAAATCGTAATTTGGGTCATGCTGAGACTCCTAAATGGGCGCGCGGATTAAAAGCCGCTGCCTTTGCCAACTGTTCATACGCTGCACGAGTTTGCTCGTTTTCTGCCGACGGCCAAACAATGTCGAGCACCAGATACAAATCGCCGGGAGGATCGCCAGGCAAACCTTTGCCACGCAAGCGTAACTTACCGCCCTGTTTGCTACCTGCAGCGATATTGACTTCGACTTCTCCGGCCAGCGTCGGTGCGTGCACTTTACCGCCTAGTGCTGCTTCCCAAGGCGTCACAGGAAGCTTCATGCTCAAGTCGCGACCATTGCTCTGGTACAGGTGGTGCGCAGCAAAATGTACGGTTAAGAACAAATCTCCCGGTGCGCCACCGCCTTCACCCGGCATCCCCTGACCTGCTAAACGAATCATTTGCCCGGCTTTCACGCCAGCGGGGATCTTGACACTCAGCGTGCGATTCACTAAGTGAGGCCGCCCCTGTGCATCGAGTTGCACCGAACGCAAGCCTAGTTCACGGGTCGCGCCCGCAAAACTATCTTCAAACGAAATCTCGATATCAGCGTGGTGATCTTCGCCGCGCAACGGTTGCGCATGACCTTGACCTGAGTCAAAACCTTGCCCACGCCCCTGAGCGCGGCGCTGTTGCTCAGCCTGTTTAAACAAGCCCGCCATAAAGTCTTGAAACTCAGCCTGATTAGGCCCTTCGCCTTGTGCGCCTGAAAACTCAAACCCTCGATCCCAGCCAGGCCCGGGGCTCGCACCGTTTGGTCCAGACACGCCGGCCGCTAGCCCATCGTAGGCGGCACGCTTTTCAGCATCACGCAATACATCGTTGGCCTCGTTAATATCACGCATGCGTGCCTCAGCATCAGCCTCTTTACTGACATCAGGGTGATACTTACGCGCAAGCTTGCGATACGCCTTGCGGATATCATCCTGCGAAGCCTCGCGGGGTACTTCTAAAATCTTGTAGTAGTCTTTGAATTCCATATGCGCGGCGGCACGAGGCTCGCTAAAAGGGTGGACACCCTTTTACAATGGGGCTAAAACCTATAAAACTCAAGGGATATCATGCAAATTAATAATATTCCGTTTGGCACAACAGACTGGTCAAGCGTTGAAGTCACCAAGCACCTTGGTACGACAGGCAAAGCATTCTGGCGCACACGCCAATTTGGCGCGATTCGGGTGCGGATGGTTGAGTACAGTGCGGGCTATCTGGCAGACCACTGGTGCGAAAAAGGCCACATCTTGCTTTGCCTGAGCGGCACCTTACACACCGAGCTGAAAGACGGTCGGCATTTTGACTTGACACCTGGCACCAGCTACCAAGTCGCGGATCATGCCGAACCGCATCAATCATCAACCGAAACAGGGGCGACGCTTTTTATTGTTGATTGATCGCTAGAGACGTCAGACCTCACGCCTCTTTATGGGCGAATCGACCCACCGTCACCGCTAACTGATGCTTTTTTTAGTGGCCTTAACCAGCAGCGCGTTGCTGCAAAATCTCGACGGCAGGCAAAGTCTTGCCCTCTAAAAACTCTAAGAAAGCACCGCCCCCGGTCGAGATGTAGCCAACCTGGTCGGTAATCCCAAACTTAGCAATCGCAGCTAACGTGTCACCGCCCCCTGCAATTGAAAATCCTGCCGAATCAGCAATGGCGTGCGCCACCACTTCAGTGCCGTGCGCAAAGGCGTCAAACTCGAACACGCCCAAGGGACCGTTCCAGACGATAGTGCCCGCTTGCTTTAAGATTGCCGCCAACTGCGCCGAAGTGTTCGGCCCGATGTCAAAAATCAAATCGTCAGCCGAAACATCGTTAGCAGACTTGACTGTGGCTGGAGCCTGCGCCGAAAACTCTTTGGCACAAGCGACATCGGTGGGGATTGGCACCGCTGCACCGCGCGCCTGCATTTTTTCCATCACGGCTCGCGCTTGATCCAATTGGTCTGGCTCGGCCAACGACTTGCCGATCGGCAGGCCCGCCGCCAACATAAAGGTGTTGGCAATACCACCGCCCACAATCAACTGATCGACCTTGTCTGCCAGTGACTGCAAAATCGATAACTTGGTCGAGACCTTAGAACCACCCACAATCGCGACCAACGGACGCTTAGGCGCTAACAAAGCACGTCCTAGGGCTTCGAGTTCAGCCTGCAGTAACGGGCCCGCACACGCGACGGGGGCAAACTGAGCGATGCCGTGTGTCGTGGCCTCAGCACGGTGCGCTGTACCAAACGCATCGTTCACATACACGTCGCATAACGCTGCCATTTTTTTAGACAATGCGGGGTCGTTCTTTTTTTCGCCCTTATTGACCCGACAGTTTTCAAGCAACACCACTTGTCCCGGCGCAACCGTCACGCCGTCAACCCAGTTTTGCACCAAGGTAACCGGCATCCCCAATAATTCAGTCAGGCGCTTGGCAATCGGTGCGAGCGAATCTTCAGAATTAAGCGTGCCCTCGGTGGGGCGCCCCAAGTGCGAAGTCACCATCACTGCGGCACCAGCATCCAGTGCCAGACGAATACCGGGAACCGAGGCACGAATCCGAGTGTCTTCGGTGATGTTGCCTTCATCGTCAAACGGTACATTCAAGTCGGCGCGGATGAACACGCGCTTGCCAGCGAGCTTGCCGGCCTGAGCCAGCCCAGAGAGAGTTTGAACAGTGGTCATAAGATCCAACACAAAGAAATCAAAAAATATCAGTCACCAAACATGCAAAGCGTACTAGGCAATATGCAAGCGTTTCAGATGACCCTTAAGCAAAGAGAAAGAGGCCCCGAAGGGCCTCTTGTTCGTCCGTGGCAATTATTTTGCCGACATCAACGCAGTCGTGGTGTCGAGCATGCGGTTGCTAAAGCCCCACTCGTTGTCATACCAAGACGACACCTTCACCAACGAACCCGACACTTTAGTCAGAGTCGAGTCGAAGTTACTTGAGGCTGGATTGTGATTGAAGTCAATCGAAACAAGCTGCTCAGTTTGATACGTTAGGATACCTTTGAGCTTACCTTCAGAGGCAGTCTTCAAAATCGCGTTGACTTCGTCAACGGTTGTATCGCGCTTGGCGATAAATGATAAGTCAACCAGCGACACATTGATTGTGGGCACGCGAATCGCAAAGCCATCAAGCTTGCCATTGAGCTCAGGCAATACCAAGCCAACCGCAACAGCAGCACCAGTTTTGGCGGGGATCATGCTCATGGTGGCCGAGCGTGCACGGCGCAGATCTTCGTGATACACGTCGGTCAGCACTTGATCGTTGGTATAAGAGTGAATTGTTGTCATCAACCCGGTCACCACACCAAGGGCTTCGTGCAACGGCTGCACCAAGGGGGCCAGGCAGTTAGTGGTGCAAGAGGCATTCGAAATCACAGTGTCTGAGCTTTTCAGCACGCCATGATTGACGCCATACACAATGGTTGCATCAACATCTTTACCACCTGGTGCTGAAATAATGACTTTTTTAGCGCCACCTTTGATGTGAGCCGAGGCTTTTTCTTTAGTCGTGAAGAAGCCCGTGCACTCGAGCACGACGTCAACCTTGAGTTCGCCCCAGGGTAATTCAGCTGGGTTGCGATTGGCTAATACACGAATCTTGTCGCCGTTAACCACCATGAAATCACCATCAACGCCAACCGTGCCCGAGAACTTGCCGTGGGCGGTGTCGTATTGAGTCAGGTGGGCATTGGTCTTGGGATCACCCAAGTCATTAATGGCTACGATTTGAATATCGTGCTTTTTGCCGCCCTCGTAATGTGCACGCAAAATATTACGGCCGATACGGCCATAGCCGTTAATAGCAACGCGAATCGTCATGATGTGTCGAGCTCCTGATTGTTTGAAATTTACAAAAGATTTTTGACGGCCTGCGCGACTTTTTCTGCCGTCAAGCCAAAATGCTTAAACAACACCCCTGCAGGTGCTGATTCACCGTAGGTGTCAATGCCAATCACTGCACCGTCAAGCCCTACATACTTGTGCCACACGCCTGTGACCCCAGCTTCGACTGCGACGCGCGGCATACCCTTAGGCAATACTGACGCACGCCAGGCTGCGTCTTGCTGATCAAACACATCCGTGCTTGGCATCGACACCACGCGCACCGCAATACCCTCGGCGGCCAACAGCTTCTGCGCGTCGATCGCGATCGCCACTTCAGAGCCTGTCGCGATAATCGCAGCCTTGGCGTTGGCAACATCTTGCAACACATAACCACCACGCGCCACATGCGTTAAGGTTTCAGCGCTGCGCGCGACAAACGGTAAGTTCTGACGCGACAACAACAAGGCAGTTGGGCCGCCCGCATGCACATCCATCCCGATACTGCTTGGACGACTCACCGCGGCCAACCAAGCCGCGGTCGTTTCGACGGTGTCGCAAGGGCGCCATACCGATAAATTAGGAATCAAACGCAGGCTACTGGCATGTTCAACCGACTGATGGGTTGGACCATCTTCACCTAAACCAATTGAGTCATGCGTAAACACATGCACCACGCGCTGCTTCATTAAAGCCGCCATGCGTAAGGCGTTGCGCGAGTAATCAGAGAACGTCAAGAAAGTGCCGCCAAAGGGCAGATAGCCGCCATGCAAGGCCATACCATTCATGATGGCAGCCATACCAAATTCACGTACGCCGTAATTAATGTGACGGCCAAACTGAAGGCCTGCTGCGCCCGCACGCACAGGTACTGCGCCCTTCCAGTCGGTAAAGTTCGAACCCGTCAGGTCAGCAGAACCTCCCAACATCTCGGGTAGCAACTCAACCAAGGCAGTAATCGCCTGCTGCGAGGCTTTACGTGAGGCGACGGTTTCAGCTTTGTCTTGCGTGGCATTCAAAAGCGCTTGTGCGGCGTTTGCAAAATCAGCAGGTAATTCACCACGCATGCGCCGTATAAATTCGCGCGCCTCGGCAGGAAACTGGGTCGAGTAAGCATCGAATTTTTTTTGCCAGGCAGCCTGCGCCTTTGCACCGGCGACGCGTTGATCCCAGCCTCGGTAGACGGACTCAGGGATTTCGAAAGGCGCATGCTGCCAGTTAATTGCGGTGCGGGTACGAGCGATTTCGTCTGCGCCCAAGGGCGAGCCGTGAACTTTGTCTGTCCCAGCAACAGTCGGTGCACCTTTACCAATGACGGTACGGCAAATAATTAAAGACGGGCGAGCCTGCGCAACGCCGGTCAGACGAGCCTGTTTGATGGCCTGATCCACCGCAGCAACATCATGGCCATTGGCCACACGCAGGACGTTCCAGCCGTAGGCTTCAAAGCGCTTGGCCGTATCGTCAGCAAACCAGTGTTCAACCTTGCCGTCGATCGAAATCCCGTTATCGTCGTACAACACAACCAATTTGCCCAAACGCAACGTGCCCGCTAACGAACACACCTCATGCGAAATACCTTCCATCAGGCAACCGTCACCAACAAAGGCGTAGGTGTGATGATCAACAAGTTTATGTTCGGGGCGATTAAATTCAGCGGCTAACAGTGCCTCGGCTAGCGCCATCCCGACGGCATTGGCCAAACCCTGACCCAGTGGCCCCGTCGTTGTCTCAATGCCAGGCGTCACACCAACCTCAGGGTGCCCTGGCGTTTTAGAGTGCAGCTGACGAAACTTACGCAACTCATCCATCGGCAGGTCGTAGCCCGTCAGGTGTAGCAAGGCGTAAATCAACATTGAGCCGTGCCCGTTTGACAACACAAAACGGTCGCGATTCGCCCAGGCGGGATCGGCTGGGTTGTGACGCAAGTGGCGCGTGAACAGCGCTTGCGCCATTTCGGCCATTCCCATGGGGGCGCCCGGATGCCCAGAGTTGGCTTGCTGGACCGCGTCCATAGCAAGGGCTCGAATCGCATCGGCCAATTTAACGGGGACAACAGTGTTTGAGTTCATGCGATGTGTCCCGCCCAAACAAGCACAGGAAAAATAGGTTACAAAACGTAGGAGTTTAGCACCCGTATAACCCCTCACCCTCTCTCTAAGCGACCCGATGGCTGACCCCCGCTTTTACTGCTCCGAACCGGTTTTTGCCGGGCAAGAAATCGTGCTGCCAACGCCTCTGGCTCACCACATCCGCGTCAGACGCCTAGAGGCTGGCGACACGGTGGTGTTATTTGACGGCCGCGGGGGCGAAATTGCGGGCACACTCAGCTTTGAAGGCAAAAAAACTCTTGTTTTGCTTGGGCAACACAGCCCCAGAGAAGCCGAGCTGAGTGGCCAAATCACGCTAATCCAAGCGCTGCCCTCAGGCGACAAAATGGATTGGATTATCGAAAAAGCAGTCGAGTTGGGCGTGCACAGGGTGATTCCTGTTGCCGCGCAACGCAGCGTACTCAAGCTGTCGGGGGCTAGGCTAGAGAAGCGCCTCGAACACTGGCATGGCGTCATTGCGTCAGCCTCTGAACAGTGCGGTCGCAACCGTTTAATGCACCTCAGTGCCCCACAAAGCCTCGAGCAGGCCATCGGCACCACGGCGCCAGGGCATCGCCTGCTTTGTGACCCGGAGGCTGATCACACACTTGCAGAGTATGTTGCGGCAAGCCAACAAGAGCAAAAACCGATTGATGTCTTGAGTCTGCTCATTGGCCCAGAAGGGGGCTGGAGCCCTGAAGAGACTGCTGCCGCTTCGCGACAAGGCGTGACAAATATAAAGTTTGGCTTAAGAGTACTGCGCACCGAGACAGCTGGACTGGCTTTGGCGGCTGCAGCCACCGCACTACTGAATTGGTAGCCTGCACGCGTGCCACGTTTAGACGTTTAAGGCGCGCGGCTTTAGGCGTTGAAGTCGCACAGCTTTATGCGCCTAAGTCGGGCGGCGGTGGCTTTGGCCGATACGGTCGCGGCTACAGTGCTACCAACGCGTTAAGACGGCTCATCGCTCCAGTTATTGACCACGCCTGGCTTGTCATCGGGGTGTTTGCCAGCATGCTGGATCCCAAAAATAAATACGCGACCGTTATCTCGTGCGAACCCCACGGCATCGTTTAACACCTGCATGAACTGCACACCGTCCGTGACAATCGCTGCGTCGGCCGAGTGAAGTTTTTCAAAAACCAGCACCAGACCCTCTTTTTGATCGAGCAAACTATCGCACAGGCAATCAAAAAACGAGTCAAAGCTTGAGCCAAAGAACTGCGGGTAATCGACTGCCTTCACGACCGCGCGAAACACCGCCGACCGGCTACGCGCCTTATCGCACTGTGCCACACACCAAGCCAGCCCCTTGTCCGCCGCTGCACCAGAAAGCAAATCGCGCCCGGTGTCAGGATCGAAATCCCCGCCGTTGCGCAACAGCTGCTTTAATTTTGGATCAACCGCCTTACTCATTTCAGAGGGCTCCTAGGAAAAGGCCATAAATGTGACGTACAGTTTTAGCATACGACAACTACTTGAGCCTCGTCGATGGTTAATTATTCGTAGTCAAGAGCAAAAAAACAATAGATTACGCAAATCAAAGCCACTTGGCTTGTTGCTGCACAAGAGAGAGGTCGTTGGCCTCAATCACCGTGAGGGCGGTCATATTGACGATTCGGCGCACTGTCGCGCTCGTGGTCAGTATGTGCACCGGTGCGTTCGCGCCCAACAAGAACGGACCAACCGCCACGTTTCCGCCAGAAACCGTTTTAAGCAAGTTATAGGCAATGTTGCCAGAGTCAACATTGGGGCATACCAACAAATTCGCTGAACCTTTTAAGGTCGAGGACGGCAAAATCTTCATACGCAGCGCCTCGTCTAAGGCGCAATCACCATGCATCTCACCGTCAACCTCAAGCTCAGGAGCCTGCTCTCGAATCAACGCAAGAGCTCGTTGCATCTTGGCACCCGAGGCCGAACTGCCTGAACCAAAGTTTGAACGCGAGAGCAAGGCAACCTTCGGCACCAAATTTAAACGCCGCATTTGTGCTGCTGCCGAGATCGTGAACTCGGCAATTTGCTCGGCGGTTGGGTCGTCGTTGACGTGTGTATCGACCAACGCCAATGCCTGCTCGGGCAACAACAAAATATTCATCGCGGCGTACGTCGAGGTGCCTTGCTGTTTTCCAATCACTTGATCGATATAACGCAGATGGTTGGCATAACCGCTGACGGTGCCACAAATCATGCCATCGGCATCCCCCATTTTGACCATCGAGGCGCCAATCAACGTTAAGCGACGACGCATTTCAACCCGGGCCATTTCTTTGGTCACGCCGCTGCGACACATTTTTTCCCAGTAGGCTGTCCAATATTGATGAAAGCGCGGGTCAAAATCTGGATCGGTCACTTCAACATCTTCGCCCAAACGCAAGCGTAAACCAAACTTTTCAATGCGGGCTTTCAACACTGCAGGGCGCCCGACCAAGATGGGCTTTGCCAGTTTTTCGTCAACGATCACTTGCACCGCGCGTAAGACACGCTCATCTTCGCCCTCGGTGAACACAATACGTGTCCGACCACCTGAACGTACGTGCGATTTGGCGCCTGCAAACAGAGGCTTCATAAAGGCACCTGAGCGATAAACAAACTGCTCAAGCTGCTCGACATAGCTCTCTAGGTCAGCGATTGGGCGAGTTGCAACGCCGCATTCCATCGCAGCTTTCGCCACGGCCGGGGCGATGCGCACAATCAACCGCGGATCAAAAGGCTTGGGAATAAAGGAATTAGGACCAAACGCGACATCATATTGACCATAGGCGGCTGCAACCACCTCGCTTTGCTCTTCTTGAGCAAGCTTGGCAATCGCCACGACCGCCGCTTTTTCCATTTCGCGCGTAATTGTCGTGGCACCAACGTCTAACGCGCCTCGAAAAATATACGGAAAACACAAAACGTTGTTGACCTGATTGGGATAATCAGAGCGACCTGTGGCCATCACAATATCATCACGCACCGCGTGTGCGTCAGCGGGCAAGATCTCAGGATTGGGGTTAGCCAGCGCCAAAATCAAAGGCTTGGCAGCCATCACCTTGACCATCTCAGGCTTGAGCACACCGCCGGCCGATAAACCTAAAAATACATCTGCACCACCAATAATGTCAGCGAGTTTGCGGGCCTCCGTTTTTTGCGCAAAACGCGTTTTATCGGGGTCCATCAAGACGGTACGGCCTTCATAGACCACGCCCTCAATATCTGACACCCAAATATTCTTGAGCGGCAAGCCCAAATCCACCATTAAATCCAGGCATGCTAAGGCTGCGGCACCAGCGCCCGACACCACAACTTTGACTTGCTTAATATCTTTACCAACAACTTCTAGCCCGTTAATGAAAGCGGCCGACACACAAATCGCTGTGCCGTGCTGGTCATCATGAAACACTGGAATACGCATGCGCTCGCGCAACTTACGCTCGACGATAAAGCACTCGGGGGCCTTGATATCCTCAAGATTGATCCCACCAAAGGTTGGCTCAAGGCCCGCAATAATTTCGACAAGTTTGTCTGGGTCTTGTTCGTTGATCTCAATATCAAAGACATCAATGCCAGCGAATTTTTTGAACAGTACTGCCTTACCTTCCATCACAGGCTTTGAGGCCAAAGGGCCAATATTGCCCAACCCAAGTACCGCCGTACCGTTGGTGATCACGCCAACAAGATTGCCGCGCGCCGTGTACCGAAACGCGTTCGCTGGATCTGCCACAATTTCTTCGCAGGCGGCAGCCACGCCGGGTGAGTACGCCAACGCTAAGTCGCGCTGATTGGACAGCGTTTTAGTCGGGGTGACCGAAATCTTACCAGGGCGACCCTGCTCGTGATATTCGAGCGCGGCCTGGCGAAAGGTTTTTTCCATAGTGCTCTGCATGTGAACGATTTAAGAAGCCGATTCTAGCCCCTTTAGCTTAGAGTTTGAACCGAATACCCCTAATGGATCAAGGATGTGCTTGAGTTCTTGATCAAGGTGTGAAGCAAGTTCTTTATCGTATTCGCTAGCTGGTGCTTCGCGGGCAACTTGGGACTGTGCATCGGCGCGCTTGAGCCAAAGGGCCTGCACCCAGCCTAATCTGCCTTGATGCCCAAACAGCAATTGCGCAAGATTAGGTTCATGAGCAGCGGTAGCAATCAGCGCATCCAGTCGGTAGCACGCAGGCCACGGGACTAACTGCGTGCAGCGCAGTGCAGCCTCTGAGCCAGCCAACTCAAAAAGCTTAGGCACCAACCGCTGCACGGTCAGACTACGTAGCGGCGCTTTCGCGGTTGCCCCAAAAGGGCCAAGCACTTCAACTGTTCCATCCGCCAACAAAACTTCTGCTTGCTCAACGAGCCGAATTGAATCCAGCACCCCACCCGAAACGGTTTCGGGCCAGGCAAACCACTGCGCCACCGTGAGCTCAGGAGGCAGATCCATTCCAGCAAAAACGCCCGTTTCTTTGAGTTGCTCCACCGTACAACCAGCATCAGCTCGCCACACGCCCGTTCGCGAATCGACCAGAGATAACGTCGCCCCGGCAGGCTGGGGCGACACCCAAAGCGTCGCTTGTGTTCGGGCAGCGGGGAGTGCGCCCCCCTCCAACATCAGTGCCACGCGATATTCTTGGCACAAGGCACGCGCATGCGCGATATCCTCGAGGCGAACCGGCTTAAGCCAAGCCTGCGGCGCCTGGGCAGAGTGCGCATTTGAAGGCGCTGTGCGCACGCTCCCTAAACACGTCCGCTCAAGGCGAGCACAAAACTGCTCAAAAGGCGTGGCCGAGGTGCGGCGCCCCATTAAAAAAGCACGTCGAGATGTTGGCGTAACCACTACAATTCAGCCTCTTACGGAGAGATAGGTCATGACAGTTCTTGCAGCACGTACCGCCGATACCGTGACCTTTCACGCGGTCGAACTCTTTAAACAAGCCACAGCTTTACAACGCAGTGGCATCGACATTATCAGCCTTGGCGTCGGAGAACCCGACTTTACCGCAGCCCCGCAAGTGATCCAAGCCATGCAACTCGCTGCACAGTCTGGCAAAAGTGGCTATTCGCCCCCTGCTGGCCTGCCCGAACTCAGAGAAGCGATCGCGGGGTTCTACACCAAACAGCTTGGCGCCAAAGTCGACCCGAATCGTGTCATCGTAACCTCGGGCGCAAGCGGCGCACTGTTGCTGGCCGCGATGGCGCTGGTCAACCCCGGCGATGAAGTCTTGATGCCCGACCCCTGCTACCCGCCAAATCGCAACTTCGTTGGTGCGGCCGGAGGCACCACAAAACTCATTCCCACCACCATCGCTAACCGCTTTCAACTCTCAGACACCGACATTGAGCAACATTGGGGGCCAGCGACACGCGGTGTATTGATCGCCTCGCCAAGCAACCCCACCGGCACCTCGATCCCGCGTGACGCCCTCACCCGACTGATCCAACAAGTGCATGCCCGCAACGGGTTTGTGATGATGGACGAAATTTATTTAAGCTTGTCCTACGACGGTGCGCGTCAGTCTGCACTCGCCATCGACGACAACCTGATTATCCTGAATAGCTTTTCAAAGTATTTCAACATGACGGGTTGGCGACTGGGCTGGATGATTGTGCCAACTCATATGGTTGAACCAATTGAAAAAATGGCCGCGAGTCTAGCGATTTGTGCTCCCACTCTCGCCCAACACGGCGCCATCGCTTGTTTTGACCCAGAGGCCTTGGCGCTATTTGAACAACGTCGCGAAGCCTTCAGGCAACGTCGTGATTATCTGGTACCGGCCCTGCAAGCCTTAAACATTGATGTACCCGTGACGCCCGACGGCGCGTTTTATATCTACGGCGACATTTCAGCGCATTCTTCAGACAGCAGCGCTTTTTCGGCGTCACTATTAAATGGCGCGCGCGTCGCCGCAGTCGCAGGTTTAGACTTTGGGCCCGCACATGCCGCACACACTATGCGCTTTGCATACACCACGGGGCTTGACCGCCTACAAGAAGCGATCCATCGCATGAAGGCGTTTTTAGGCTAACGCTCAGTCTTTTAGCGCGATCGAACCCGCGAGCGCTAAACGACGTCGCTCAGAGAGCACTTTTTTTGTGTAGCCGCCATCGGCGTTCGGGCCGCTCGCGCCGCAATAGCAAAGCAACCCGCCTGCAACCGAGTTCCTTGTCCGAATGCAATACGCCAAAATAAACGCACCAACGCGAATATTAGCGACTGGATTAAACACCATCGTTTCCCCGCGTCCAAGCTTGGTGAATTTATCGCGATGGACACTCATCATGATCTGCATCAGCCCAGTCGGGCCACCGACCTGACCGCCCGCATACGGATTAAAACGAGACTCCGTCGCGATAATCGCCAGCAGCAACAGAGGATCAACTTTTAACTCATCACCCACCACATAGGCGGTTTCAACAAACATTTGAGCGGCTTGGTTTGCGACCAAATATTTACGAGACAAGTATTGAATTAAAGCGTCTTGCTGATTTTGACTTAAGGCATGCCTCTGCAATACCTGTGCCAGACTCGCGCCACTGCTTGACGCAGGAGCTTGTGCCGCCACGGCTAACTCATGCTGCACCGTTGCCAAGGGTGGGGGTGTGGCGACGACAGGTGCTTGTGGTGCGGCCGCCTCTAGGGTCGACGCTGTGTTAGCTGCTGCACTGTTTTGCTCAGCCGAGCTAGGCAGCGACGAAATGATCGGAATCGCCAAATCTGCCCGTGAGGTTGAGCTTGGAGTGCTTGGCGCGACCACGGAAGGAGAGCGCACTGCTACCGAGGGCGGCAAGGTTTCACCCCGTATCGGCTCTAAATCAACGGCCGCAACGATCGTACCAATAGGCGCGCTTGTGTTTGTCATTGCCAACGGGATCAAGGCGTCGGGCACGAGCGCATAAAGCAGTGCTGAGTGAATTTGCAAGGCCTGCCCGCGCAGCGTGGGCATGGTCAACACCATCGTGCCAGCCACCAGTACTGAAATCCCAAGGTAGATCGCGCAAGTTCGCACAAACTCTGCCAGATTACGGTAGAGCCCGCTTACCAGTTGTTGTGTCACAAGCCAGGCAGGGGTGACAGTCATCATGTTCGAGCCTCAGAGCGGACAGCGACCTGAAGACTAAAAAGGTTCAAGCGCTGTAGGGTCATGATTGCTTGGCCTTGGGGTCAAGCATGGCGGGTGTTAACCTTGTGTACATCGTAGAACTGTAACCGTTTTGGCGGATCAAGACCTTGAAATACAAAGACTTAAGAGATTTTATTGCACAGCTTGAACGTTCGGGTGAACTCAAGCGCATCGGTCAACCAGTCTCGACCTCGCTTGAAATGACCGAGATTGCAGATCGTGTCCTTAAAGCAGAGGGCCCAGCTTTACTCTTTGAACGAGCCACCCATAACGGTCAACCCGCCTCGATGCCGGTGTTGGCTAACTTGTTTGGCACACCCGCTCGGGTGGCGCGTGGAATGGGCGCCGAAAACGTCAGCGCCTTACGCGAGATCGGTGAACTGCTCGCGTCGTTACGCGAGCCCGAAGCCCCAAAAGGTTTTCGCGACGCCCTAGCCAAAGTCTCGATGCTCAAAGCCGCCTTGTGGGACATGAGCCCCAAGACTGTTCGTGGCGCACCCTGCCAAGAGATCGTTTGGGAAGGGGGCGATGTGGATCTGGGCAAACTGCCCATTCAAACTTGCTGGCCAGGCGACATTGCGCCCCTGCTGACCTGGGGCCTGGTGATTACTCGGGGTCCCAACGCTCGTCGCCAAAATTTAGGAATCTATCGTCAGCAAGTCATTGGCCGCAATAAACTCATCATGCGTTGGTTGTCGCACCGCGGTGGCGCGCTTGATTTCAGAGATCACGCACTGGCACATCCCGGCACGCCTTTTCCAATCGCGGTGGCTCTGGGTGCCGACCCCGCCACCACGTTGGGCGCTGTCACACCTGTGCCAGATAGCTTGTCTGAGTATCAATTCGCAGGTTTGCTACGCGGCGCACGCACTGAAGTCACCAAGGCAATTGGCAGCGACTTATCGGTTCCGGCGACCGCCGAGATCGTTCTTGAAGGGCACTTGCTCCCCAGTTCAGATCCACGCGCAATCAAACCAGTAGCCCCTCAAGGCGCCAACCCGCCGTCTTCCTCTGACTATGAGTTAGCGCTTGAGGGTCCCTATGGCGACCACACCGGCTATTACAACGAGCAAGACTGGTTTCCGGTCTTTACCGTTGAGCGCATCACGATGCGTCGCAATCCGATTTATCACACCACCTACACGGGCAAACCACCCGATGAACCTGCCGTATTGGGCGTTGCACTCAATGAAGTCTTCGTGCCGATCTTGCGTCGACAGCTCCCCGAGATTGTAGATTTTTACTTGCCGCCCGAAGGCTGTAGTTATCGTCTAGCCGTGGTGTCGATTCGCAAACAATACCCAGGTCACGCCAAGCGGATGATGTTTGGCTTGTGGAGTATTTTGCGCCAGTTCATGTACACAAAATTTATCGTAGTCGTCGATCAAGACATCAACCCACGCGACTGGAAAGAAGTCGTCTGGGCGATGACCACACGTATGGATCCCGTGCGTGACACACTGCTCGTTGAAAACACCCCTATTGATTATTTGGATTTTGCCTCACCGGTGTCAGGACTCGGCGGCAAAATGGGTCTCGACGCCACCAACAAATGGCCAGGAGAAACCCAACGCGAATGGGGCACACCGATTACGATGGATACTGCGACCAAGGCGCGTGTGGATGCGATGTGGAGTGAGTTGGGGCTTTGAGTTGTGCACCCAAGCTAACGCAACACCTTCACCTCAATCACCGATTTTTGACCCGAGTGCTCGATCTCTTGTTTCATCACAAGATTAGTCGACGGGCAAAACCAATCGGTTACCTGGGATGGAATCGACGGGATCGATAGCAGCATACCTTGCACCTGTGCGGTGGTCGCGTCTATACTGCGGGCATAGCGTACGGGCCAGCATTGCAACTTGCCGACCGCAGTCTGGATGGTTTGCTGCGCGCCTACAGTTTTTTCACCCATGCGCACACCCGTGGGCGTGGTTGGTCCGCGCTTTGGATCACCCACTGCCAAGGTGTAAGACTGAGCGGTAAACTTTTGCCCCGCAGCCTGAATCGGCGCACCAAAACCAAACAGCCCTAGTAATTGCCCATCAAAAGCTGCCTTATCCGCGGCCTTACCGGGGCGAGCGTTGACCACGCGAGTTTGATTACCATTGACACTCACGACATGATCAATATCGTTCGCACCACTTAAAAAACTCAGCAACGCATACTTAGCAAACCCATTCACCTGTGCCTGACAGACTGTGACCGAGGTTTTTTTAACCTGACTGAAGGTCAATTTAGCCGAGACATTCAACATGCCCGAGCCACCGATCTCAATCACTCCACCGTTATGAAAAAAACGGGCTTCGCAGATGTTTGCCTGCGCGTTGGTGCAAGCTCCAAGCACCACCAAGAGCATCCATACTTTGCAAGAGCGCCACATACCTTTGCCCTTCACCGAGTCACTAATCGATTGGGTAGTTTGCGCCGCATCACTCTCTTGGTCAAGTGACTAGCTGGCCTCACCGCGCAGTCAACCATGCGATCAGCGCATTTTCAAACGAGCGCGCCTCGTGGGCACGCTCGTGATTCACCATGCTGATCACCACATAGCGCTTACCACTTGCGCCCCACACATAACCCGCCACAGAACGCACGTCACGCAACGCACCGGTTTTAAGATGCGCCATGGATTTTGTTGCTGGGTCGCGCAACCGGTTACGCGTGGTACCGTCCGAGCCAAGAATTGACAACGACGCGACATACTCAGGCATCACATTTGAGGCCCAAGCCTTTTGTAGCATCTGCGCCAAGCTTTCGGCTGACACCACGCCGTTACGCGACAAGCCAGAACCGTTATCGAGCACCATCCCCTTCATGGGGAGACCTTGACGCGCCAAGACCTCTTGGGCGACTTGCACGCTACCCGCGACCGTCGCCGGACGACCGCCGGCTTCGGCACCTAGCGTCAGCAATAACACCCGTGTCATCACGTTATTACTACGTTTGTTAATCAAACGAATCACTTCAGACAGAGGGGGTGACTGATGCGAGGCTACGATAATCGCCCCAGCTGGAATCGTGCCACTGCGGATTGGCCCGGTAATGACCCCGCCTAACTCTTGCCACAATGAGCGCAGTACACGTGCGCCAAACTCTTGTTGCGAAAAGGCTAAACGAAACACATCAAACTCGCCACAAGAGCCCACGGCCTTACCCGAAACCCGAAACTTAACTGTGCCCTCAGTCATCGTGATGTCAGTGCTAATGTTGGGGGAGCCCGGGCACACGCCGTCTACCCACTGTACGTTGCCGTCAATCTGCACACCCGCCATGGGTGGGTCGACAAACGATTTCCAGCTGCGTGTACCGGGATCTGGCGAAAACACTAAGCGCACAGCACCAAAGCCCACCATGAAGGCATCGGGGCTCGCGTTATAAGGGCTGTAAGCAGAACCATCAAACGTGCCTGGGTCAATCGTCACATCACCAAAAATTGAACGGTCGATCACGATTTCAGGGATCTCGCGCACGCCGCGCAACCGCAGGTCACGCAGCAAACGCCAAAGATCCTGCAATAAAAAGATGGGATCACCGCCTGCGCGAAGATACAGCGGGCCGTTCAAGACGCCTTGCTCTGAGGCTTTCGTCTCAGAGCCAAGCAGCAGATTGGTGTGCCAGATGTAATTTGGCCCCAAGCGCGAGACTGCCGCATAGGTTGTCACTAATTTCATGACCGACGCTGGATTACGCGGCAACTCGGGCGAGACAGCAAATAACTGCGGGCCACCGATTTCTTGCACCAAGACTGATAACGAGGACTCGGGCAGTTTGGTTTGCGCCCACGCGCGGGCAAGTTCGGGGGGTAACGCAACTTGCGCACAGGCGCTGCTCGAACCAAACAACACACTCAATCCAAGCGCCAAACCGCAAAGCATTTGCTTCACACAAGGTTCTGTCGTTCGCGCCCAAATCCGCTTCAAACCTGTGGCTCGTGCCCAAATACGAGTTAACTCTGTGGCTCGTGCCCAAATCGGTGTCAATAAAGAGCCTGTCTTTGCCCGCAAACCTGTCATTACCGTCGCCTGTTTCTTCATATCAACCCACAGCATACAAAAAAAGTACCCCGACGGGCTTAAAATGCGCGGTCTTTCATGGCTTGTTCGACGAAATTTGCCCAAGCCACCTCAAAAACTCTGCACACCCTATCGACGTGACCACCCCATTAACCGTTGCTGACTTTGATTACGTGCTGCCCGCTGAGCTGATTGCGCAAACACCTGCGCCCACTCGCACGGCAAGCCGTTTACTGCATGTCGACCCGGCTGGCCAACTACACGACCGACAATTTACTGATCTTCTCAGCCTGTTACGCCCAAACGACCTATTGGTGTTCAACGATACCCGAGTCATTAAAGCCCGTCTCTTTGGTCAAAAGACCACCGGTGGCAAAGTCGAAGTGTTGATTGAACGGATCACAGCCGTTGACGGGGCGCTGGCGCATATTCGGTCAAGTAAATCACCAACAGCTGGCAGTGTGTTGCGACTGGCCGAGGCATTCAATGCACAGGTTCTCGGTCGTGAAAACGATTTGTTCATCTTGAAATTTGAACAACCCATACTCGAGCTGCTTGAGCAATTCGGCGCCACGCCCCTGCCCCCATACATCACGCATCAACCTGGTGATGCCGATGACGATCGCTACCAAACCATCTACGCACGCGAGCCCGGGGCCGTTGCCGCACCAACCGCGGGGCTGCATTTTGACCAGTCTATGTTTGAACGACTCGACGCCAACGGCGTTCAGCGTGCGTTTGTCACCTTACACGTGGGCGCCGGTACCTTTCAGCCGGTACGCGTGAACACGCTCGCCGAGCACATCATGCATGCCGAGCGTTATACGGTGCCACAACAAACCATCGAAGCGATTGCACACACTCGTGCTTTAGGGGGCCGCGTGATCGCAGTCGGCACGACCAGCGTACGTTCGCTTGAAGCTGCAGCGAAAGACAACCCACACCTGGCCGCCACGTATCTGGCTAGACACCCGCTCACGCGAGTACCCGCAGAACACGACCGTTCACCGACTGCTCAAAGCGGCGACACTCGGCTATTTATTACCCCTGGCTCTGACTACCAAGTCGTCGACGCGATGGTGACAAATTTTCATCTGCCTCAATCAACTTTGCTGATGCTGGTGGCCGCCTTCATTAGCCTAGACCAGATGCGCCATGCCTATCAACATGCGATCGAACAGCGCTATCGCTTCTTTAGTTATGGCGACGCCATGTTTCTTGAACGGAATCCGAAATTGTGACGACCTCTAGCACCAACTCTCAGTCTAACGAGTCAGCCTCAAACCCTCAAGCCGGCCTGAGCTTCGAACTGCTTGCTACCGATGGCCTTGCGCGACGTGGGCGGATGACGCTGAATCACGGCGTGGTCGAGACCCCTATCTTTATGCCTGTTGGCACCTATGGCACGGTCAAAGCCATGATGCCGCACGAACTCTCTGAAGTGGGCTCGCAAATCGTGCTGGGCAACACCTTTCATCTGTGGTTGCGCCCTGGCACTGAAGTGATTGCCAAACACGATGGCTTGCATGGCTTCATGCAATGGCACAAACCTCTGTTAACCGACTCGGGTGGCTTTCAGGTGTTTAGCCTGCAAGGTATGCGCAAAATTACCGAAGAGGGCGTCAAGTTTGCTTCACCAATCGATGGCGCGCGACTGTTTTTGACGCCAGAAGAATCTATGCGCATTCAAACCGAACTGAATTCAGATATCGCCATGGTATTCGATGAGTGCACGCCTTATATGATCAACGATCGCCCCGCCACACCTGAAGAAGCGGCCGTATCGATGCGTATGTCGTTACGTTGGGCCAGACGGTCGCGCGAAAGCTTTGATGCGCTCAATAACCCGAACGCGCTGTTTGGAATTGTTCAAGGTGGAATGTTCGAAACTCTCCGCGACGAATCGTTGGCGGGCTTAGAAGACATTGGCTTTCATGGCTATGCGATTGGAGGGCTATCAGTCGGTGAGCCAAAAGAAGACATGATGCGAATCCTCGCCCACGTGGCTCCGCGTCTGCCGGCCAACGCCCCACGCTACTTAATGGGAGTCGGTACCCCCGAAGACCTTGTCCAAGGGGTTGCCCAAGGCATCGATATGTTCGACTGTGTGATGCCCACCCGCAACGCGCGCAATGGCTGGCTTTTTACCCGCTTTGGCGACATCAAGATCCGCAACGCCCAATACCGCGACAATATTTTGCCGCTCGACCCGAGCTGCAGCTGCCACACCTGCAAGACTTTTTCGCTGTCTTACCTGCATCATCTGCAAAAATCGAACGAAATCACCGGTTCGCGTCTAAATACTGTCCATAACCTTCATTTTTATCTGACAATCATGGCCGAAATGCGAGAAGCCATAGAGAATGGCACCTTTCAGGCTTGGCAAGCCCAGTTTGCAAGAGATCGCGCCACCAAATCGGTACAATAACCAGCGTTTCACATTTACCCAAAGGAGACCTTAATGTCTGCTCAAGCAATTTCCAGCCTCGTGCTGGCCCAAGCCGCTGATACCGCCAGTTCGTTAATGGGCATGGCCCCAATCGTTTTGATGTTCGTGGTGCTCTACTTTTTGATGATTCGTCCACAAATGAAACGTCAAAAAGAACACAAAGCTCTGATCGCTGCGCTAGCCAAAGGCGACGAAGTCATTTGTGCCGGCGGTTTACTTGGCAAGGTCAGCAAAGTCAGTGATAGTTACGTCACCATCGAGATCTCTGAGCACGGCACAACGCCCATTGAGGTCGTGATGCAAAAAGCGTCTGTTGCGGCAGTGCTACCCAAAGGAACAATCAAAGCGCTGTAAGGCTTTGCTTGAATTCCCCGTCGCATGTCGCGCCGGGGTCACACTCTTATTGATCCCCGTCGGCAATGAACCGCTACCCTATTTGGAAATACCTGACGGTGCTGGTCGCGGTTGTGATCGGCCTGCTCTATACCCTGCCTAATCTTTACGGCGAGTCTCCCGCTGTACAGATTTCAAGCGCAAAATCGACTCTCAAACTTGATGCGGGCATGCTGGATCGCGCTCAAGACATTTTGAAAAAAGCCGGCGTGGCCAGTACCGGCGCCACCTTTGAACAAAATGGCCCAGTTGGCACGGTTCGCGTACGTTTCGCTAACACGGACCAGCAAATTTTGGCCCGCGACACCATCGAAAAAGCGCTAAATCCAAATCCAGCCGAGCCGACATATACCGTGGCATTAAATTTGCTGCCGGCCTCGCCCAGCTGGCTAAGCGCCATCGGTGCTCACCCTATGTATTTAGGGCTTGACCTGCGTGGCGGCGTTCACTTTTTACTGCAAGTCGATATGCAAGGTGCGCTCACCGCACGCTACGACTCGCTTGTGACCGATCTGCGCTCGGCACTGCGTGACCAAAAAATTGAAAATAGCGGCATCGAGCGCAGCGCCATGTCGGTCGTGCTGTCGTTTTCGAGCACGGCCAATCGCGATCGTGCCATTAGCACTCTGCGTACACGCAACCCCGATCTGCAAATGGTTGAACGCGCAGATGGCACTCGCCTACAAATCGTCGCGACCCTTAGCCAAACAGCCGTCACTGCGGTGCAGGCCAGTGCGCTCAAACAAAACATCACCACCCTGCATAATCGCATCAATGAACTGGGCGTCGCAGAACCCGTGATTCAGCAGCAAGGCGCTGATCGTATCGTTGTGCAGCTGCCGGGCGTACAAGACGTAGCTAAGGCCAAAGACATTTTGGGTCGTACCGCCACACTCGAAATTCGCATGGTTGACGACTCACCGGCCGCGCAAAGTGCTTTAGCTGCGGGCACCGTGCCGTTTGGCCTCGAGCGCTATCTAGATCGCGATGGGCGCCCCCTGTTGTTGCGTCGCCAAGTCGTGTTGACTGGCGAAAATCTGCAAGATGCTCAAGCTGGGCGCGACAATCAGTCGCAACAAGCTGCCGTGCACCTCACGCTTGATTCAAAGGGCGCACGTATTTTTCGCGACGTGACGCGCGACAACGTTGGCAAACGGATGGCAATTTTGCTGTTTGAAAAAGGCCGTGGCGAGATCGTAACCGCTCCGGTCATCCGAGGCGAAATCCCAGGCGGCCAAGTACAAATCTCGGGCAGTATGTCTGCCGAAGAAGCGGCCGATACCGCCCTGCTGCTGCGCGCGGGCTCGCTTGCCGCCCCCATGGAAATCATCGAAGAGCGCACGATCGGCCCAAGCTTGGGTGCCGAAAATATCTCTAAGGGCTTTAATTCAACGCTCTATGGTTTTTTGGCGATCGCAGTTTTTATGCTGATCTACTATCACCTGTTTGGAATGTTTTCCTCCATTGGCCTCGCACTGAACGTCTTGATGCTGCTCGCGATCTTGTCCATGTTGCAGGCAACCCTCACTCTGCCAGGTATCGCTGCGATTGCCCTGACACTCGGGATGGCGATTGATTCCAACGTGTTGATCAATGAACGTATTCGCGAAGAACTGCGTAACGGTGAGGCGCCTCAACAGGCAATCGCCTTGGGCTTTGATCGCGCCTGGAGCACGATTCTTGACTCAAACCTCACCACGCTAATTGTGGGCGTCGCTCTCTTGGTGTTCGGCTCTGGTCCGGTGCGCGGTTTTGCTGTGGTGCATTGCCTAGGGATCTTGACCTCGATGTTTACCTCGGTGGTAGGTGTGCGCGCCCTGGCAAATCTTTGGTACGGGCGCCAAAAGAAACTGCAATCTATTTCGATCGGTACGGTCTGGAAACCCAAAGACTGAACTCAACACTGCACTTCACGCTCGGGGGCGTCACCACGCCGCCGGCAATTGCTTAGTACCTAAAAGATCATGGAATTATTTAAAATCGGTCGCACCATCCCCTTTATGCGCCACGCGTTGATCTTGAACGCGATCAGCTTTATCACGTTCATTCTTGCGGTTTTCTTTATCGTCACGCGCGGCTTTCATTTGTCGATCGAATTCACCGGCGGCACTGTGATGGAGATCAACTACACCCAAGCTGCGCCAATTGAACAGGTGCGTACGGTTGTATCCGGGCTGGGCTACACCGACTTTCAGGTACAAAACTTTGGTACCTCGCGCGACCTAATGATCCGCTTACCTCTTGCCCCGGGGCAAAGCTCGGCGACACAAAGCGAAACCGTGATGAAAGCGCTCAAGGCCGCGGATGCAACCGTCGAGTTACGTCGCGTTGAGTTCGTCGGGCCTCAAGTCGGACGCGAGCTCGTTGAAAATGGCTTACTTGCTTTGCTGTTTGTGATCATTGGTATTGTCCTGTACCTGGCCATTCGCTTTGAATGGAAATTCGCGGTGGCCGGGGTCTTAGCCAACCTACATGACGTCGTCATTATTTTGGGATTTTTCGCCTTTTTTGGCTGGGAATTTTCGCTCTCGGTGCTGGCTGGCGTGTTGGCCGTGTTGGGCTACTCGGTGAACGAGTCGGTGGTGATCATGGACCGAATCCGTGAGAACTTTCGCAAAGAACGCAATATGTCAGTAGCCGAAGTCATTGACGGTGCGATTACGCAGACCATTTCACGTACCATCATCACCCACGGCAGCACGCAAATGATGGTGATGGCCATGCTGCTGTTTGGTGGTCCAACCCTGCACTACTTCGCCCTCGCACTGACTATCGGCATCTGGTTTGGTATTTATTCATCGGTATTTGTGGCAGCTGCCATCGCCATGTGGCTAGGCGTCAAACGCGAAGACCTGATTAAACCCGTCAAAAAAGCAGAGCAGGCCGACGAAGTTTACGAGGAATAAGTCGTCTACATCGGCGTTACACTAGCGTTTTATCTTCTTAGCCCACGGGATCAACACCCGCACCGGCGTCCTCATGCAAAATCCTGATACCTCAGCGGTCGCTGATACAAACTCCGATCCCAAAAAAGTCTTCATCCGCACCTTTGGTTGCCAGATGAATGAATACGACTCTGCCAAAATGCTCGATGTGCTTGGGCAAGAGCATGGTGCGGTTCTCACAAAAACCGCCGATGACGCCGACATCATTTTGTTTAATACCTGCTCGGTACGTGAAAAGGCTCAAGAAAAAGTCTTTTCAGACCTTGGCCGGATCAAGCACCTCAAAGCGCTGAATCCAAACCTAGTCATTGGCGTGGGCGGCTGTGTCGCCAGTCAAGAAGGCTCGGCGATTGTTGACCGCTCGCCCTACGTTGATGTTGTCTTTGGCCCGCAAACATTGCACCGCTTGCCCGAACTCATTGCTCGGCGTAAATCCGAAGGGCGTTCGCAAGTCGATATCAGTTTTCCTGAAATCGAAAAATTTGACGCCATGCCGCCCCCGCGTGTTGAGGGCGCCTCAGCGTTTGTCTCGATCATGGAAGGCTGCAGTAAATATTGCAGCTTCTGTGTCGTACCCTATACCCGTGGCGAAGAGATCTCGCGCCCCTTCGAAGACGTCTTAACTGAGGTCGCCGATCTGGCTGATCAGGGCGTCAAAGAAGTGACCCTGCTTGGCCAAAACGTGAATGCGTATCGCGGCAAAATGGGCGGACACACCGGCAGTGCTGGCGGCAACAAAACGCTTGATGGCCTTGATCACACGCATTCAGCAGAGATCGCTGATTTTGCCACCTTGCTTGAATACGTTCACGACATCCCTGGCATCGAACGTATTCGCTACACCACCTCACACCCAAAAGAAATGACCACCCGCATGACCGAAGTCTACGCGCGCCTGCCTAAGCTGGTATCGTTTTTGCACCTGCCGGTGCAGGCGGGCAGCGATCGCGTACTGGCGGCGATGAAGCGTGGCTACACGGCGATTGAGTTCAAGTCAGTGGTTCGAAAATTACGTGCCGCGCGCCCCGGCCTGACCCTATCGTCTGACTTTATTGTTGGATTTCCGGGCGAAACCGAAGAAGACTTTGAAAAAACCATGAAGCTCATCGACGACGTCGGTTTTGACACTTCATTTTCATTTGTTTACTCGCGCCGCCCGGGCACGCCCGCCTCCGACCTAGTCGACGACACACCGCAGGCCGTCAAATTACAACGCCTACAGCGTCTCCAAGCCAAGATTAACGAGCAGGCCAATATCATTGCCCGCAGCATGGTGGGCTCAACCCAACGCGTGTTAGTTGAGGGCACTTCAGCCCGTGATACCAACGAACTCAGCGCCCGCACTGACAACAACCGTATCGTAAACTTTGCCGGGCATCCGCGCCTGATCGGGCAAATGATTGACGTTGTGATCACCGACGCCATGGCCAATACTTTCAGAGGTCGCGTCTTGACGCAAGATCATGACAATAAGCTTGAGCACGACCAACTACCACAGCACACAAGCAAGACCGCAGCAAACAAACAGTCGAGCAACGGTGCTTCGGAATGACGCGCGCCACGGTAAAAACGTCTTCGCGCGCACGCCCTCACCCCGTCAAACTCAACCTCGACGGCAGCAATCAGCAGCTTGCGAATTTGTGCGGCCCGCTTGACGAAAACTTGCGCCAACTTGCTGATGGTTTAGATCTTGAGCTCAAGCGCCAAGCCAACAAAATCACCATGTACGGTACACATGCCGAGGCCGCCAGCACAATGCTGTTTGCCTTACATCAACGTGCCGCCAAGCACCAGATATCGGTCGATGATATCCAACTAGGTTTAGTTGAAATTGGCGTTGGTCGTTTACCCAATACCGCCAAACAAGAGTTTGATCCAAACGAGTTTCCACCGCTGGATGACGAAAGCGGCACGATTGCCTTACGTACGCGTCGTAGTGATTTACGGCCCCGCACACCGCGCCAGCGTGATTACCTCAATAACATCCTGAAGCACGACATCACCTTTGGTGTAGGCCCCGCGGGCACGGGCAAAACTTGGCTTGCCGTGGCGTGCGCAGTCGACGCCCTTGAGCGCGAAACCGTGCAGCGCCTGATTCTTACGCGACCGGCCGTTGAAGCCGGCGAGCGCTTAGGCTTTTTGCCAGGTGATCTTGCTCAAAAAGTTGATCCCTACCTGCGACCTCTGTACGACGCCCTCTACGACTTGATGGGTGCCGAACGTGTCCAACGCTTATTTGAAAAACAAACCATTGAAATCGCGCCGCTAGCGTATATGCGTGGTCGCACGTTAAATCACGCTTTTGTGATTTTGGACGAAGCGCAAAACACCACGCCCGAGCAAATGAAAATGTTTCTGACGCGTATTGGCTTTGGTAGCAAGGCCGTCATTACGGGCGACCCCTCGCAGGTGGATCTACCCAAAGGCCACAAAAGCGGTCTTGCCCACGCGGTCAGGGTGCTGAAAGACGTCAAGGGGATTGCCGTCACACACTTCACAAGTCGTGATGTCGTCAGACACCCCTTGGTTGCCCGAATCGTTGACGCCTATGAACAAGACGAGCAAACAAAAGCCTAAGCTCTCTTTAGCGGTGCAGTATGCCAAGGCTGAGCCACGCCTGCCGCGCTGGCGTTTGCGCGTGTGGGTACAGCGCGCACTCGACGTCGCGCACACCGATCTGCAACACTCCTTTCGCGGCGCGTCCTTAAGTGTTCGCTTGGTAGGCCTACCTGAAGCGAAAAGCTTGAATCACGCCTATCGTAAAAGGGATTACGCCACCAACGTGTTGACCTTTGCTTATGGCCAACAGCCTGATGGCACTCTCAGTGGCGACATTGTGATCTGCGTACCAGTCTTGCAGCGTGAAGCGAAAGAGCAAGGCAAAAAATTTTTAGCACACGCTGCTCATCTAACGCTGCATGGCACCTTGCACGCGCTAGGCTACGATCACCTCAAAGCCCGCGAAGCTAAACATATGGAATCCTTAGAAACAAAGATTTTGGCGCAAATGGGGATTCACGACCCCTATCTGCTGCCTTAATCGACTAAGTTGCGTCAAAGTGATGCTTGTGTGACAGCGCTTTCAGGTTATCCTAGACGTCCCATCACTCCGTCTTTGGACAATGTCAGATCCCTATCCTGCTGCTGAGAGCACAACCGACTCAGCCAAAGCCTCGCCCCCCCGCTTAATTGATCGCCTGCTGTCGCTCGTGCGACGCGAACCCGAAGACCGCGAAGGCATCATGACTGTGCTTGACGCAGCGCGCGCCCGCAACCTGATTGACTCTGATTCATACTCGATGCTTAAGGGTGCGCTCGCTGTCTCTGAGCAAACAGTCTTGGATGTGATGGTGCCGCGTGCCCGGATGGATTTGCTAGATGTCAGCGAGTCGATCGCCGATTTATTACCCGACATTATCGAAACCGCACACTCGCGTTTTCCGGTGTTTGAAGAGTCGCGCGACAACATCATCGGCATTGCCATGACCAAAGATTTGCTGCGCCGTTTGGTTGATCCATCACTCACCCTGCGCGATCTCGTTCGACCCGCAGTCTTTATCCCAGAAACCAAACGTTTGAACGTGTTGTTGCAAGAATTTCGCAGCAAGCGTAACCATATTGCCGTGGTCATCGATGAACACGGCGGCATCACGGGTTTAGTCACACTCGAAGACATACTTGAGCAAATCGTCGGAGAAATCGAAGATGAATACGATGTCGCCGGCGAACAAACGGTTTTCTCAGACGGTGCGCAAGCCTGGCGAGTCTTAGCCACAACCGAGATCCAAGCCTTCAACACTGCACTGAACACCAAGCTACCTGACGGCGACTATGACACTGTCGGCGGCTGGTTGGCACACGCACTCGGTCGAATCCCGCATCGCGGTGATTTTTGTCTACACAAAGATCTGCGCATTGAGGTCATGAGAGCTGACTCGAGACGTGCGCTGTGGTTGCGCGTCAAACGACGTCTACTCAACGACAGCACGACGCCTGCTAAGGTCGACTAGAACGTGCAAGCGTGGTGGGCGACCTGGCGCTTGGCTCTTAGCTTGCTGCTTGCGGGTACGGTGCACGCCTTAAGTTTTGCGCCAGACCCCCTACCCGGGTGGGCACTTAGCCCGCTTGAGTTAATCACAATGGCCTGGCTGGTGCATTGTATATGGCGGGCTCCCAATGCATCGATGGCTGCGCGTCGGGCTTGGTTGTTTGCGTTAGCGCATTTTGTTGTTGGGCTGTATTGGCTAACGATCAGCATGCACACCTACGGGCTGATGCCACTACCCCTGGCGATCTTAGCGCTCACGGCACTCAGCGCCTTTTTAGCGCTTTATGCCTCATTTGCCGCAGCAATCGCTCACAAAATCTGCACACCTCAGCGCTCGAGCGCCACGCAAACGCCGGCGAAGCTCATCGTGGCAGCCTTAGTGTGGGCCGCCGCCTGGACGCTCTGCGAATGGCTACGCGGCACACTGTTCACCGGATTTGGCTGGCTCAATAGTGGCTACGCACACATTGATAGCTGGCTTGCTGGCTGGGCACCCGTGCTGGGCGTCTATGGGGTCACATTTGTCGCGGCCTTTGCCGCAGCGGCGCTTGCTGCACTCGTGCACTCGGCACAGAACACACCCACTCATCAACCCAAAAACGCCTTGGTGGGTCTGCTCGTACTTGCCGCAGCCCTCAGTGGCTGGGGGCTGAAGCAATACACATGGACGTTCAACCACGGGCAACCGCTGGCGGTGCGGCTCGTGCAGGGCGATATTGAACAAGATATCAAATTTACGCCCAGTCATATCCAAAATACGATTGCGACACACCTTAAACTCGCGGCCTCGCCCACCCCCCCAGGCGTGCCGTCGCCTCAGTTGATTTTATTGCCCGAAACCGCGTTAGCTGTTTTTCAACATCAACTGAGCCCAGCCGTCTGGAACGCCTGGCGCGCGTTAGCGACTGAACAACAGAGCACCCTCATGATGGGCGCAGCACTGTTTGATCGCGCGACAAGCACGTACACCAATAGCGTGATTGGCATCGACCGCACCACACCCCTTGAAGCCCTGACAAGCGGTCACACCGCAATGCGGTACGACAAACAACACCTTGTGCCGTTCGGTGAGTTCGTACCCTGGGGGTTTCGTTGGTTCGTGAATCTCTTAGCCATACCGATGGGCGATTTCAATCGGGGCTCGGCTCATCAACTACCCTTTGCGGTGGGTGATCAATACATCGCACCCAACATTTGCTACGAAGACGTCTTTGGAGAAGAGCTTCTCTCAGCGCTTGACGTAGGCAGTTTAGCGGGCGCACAACAAGGCGCAACCATCTTGGCGAACTTCAGTAACCTAGGTTGGTTTGGTGAGTCGTGGGCTCTAAGGCAACACTGGCAGATGGCGCGTATGCGCTCACTTGAAACCTCACGCCCCATGCTTCGCGCCACAAACACTGGTATGACGGGCGCTATCGACCAGCAAGGTAACACCCTCGCGAGCTTGCCGCCACATCGTGCTGCAGTGCTAGATCTCAGTGTCCAGGGTCAACGTGGGCTCACCCCTTACAGCTCAATGGGTAATCTACCCGTTTTGTTGTTAGTAGGATTGGTCTTGCTCGGCGCGTTCTATCGTCGCGACAAACGGCCCGCTCAATGACGCCACTACATCTGCAAATCATCGACCGTATCGATGAGATCGAACCATCGTTATGGAATGCACTGGTCACCCTCAGCGGTGGTTCCGTCTTGTGTCAGCATGCATTTTTAAAAGCATTCGAAGCGTCTGGCAGCGTCGCGACCGACACCGGCTGGAACCCGCAACACTTGCTACTGTGGGATACCCACGGTGCCAACACCGTTGATCCCACAACAGCCACGTTGGTGGCCGCTGTGCCCTTATATGCCAAGGGGCATTCATACGGTGAGTTCGTGTTTGACTGGGCTTGGGCAGATGCGTATCAACGTCATGGGCTGCAGTACTACCCAAAATGGCTGGCGGCCGTGCCCTTTACCCCCGTGCCGGGCGCGCGCCTGCTTACGAGCGATGCGCATCGCCCTGCCGCCGCTCAAGCCTTGCTGCAATGGGCAACAGAAAGCAAGCTATCGTCGTTACACGTGCTTTACACCAACGAGGCTGACACGGCCGCACTCTGTGCCGCGGGCTGCATGCCACGCAAGCACACACAGTTTCACTGGTTTAACCGCGGGTGGGCAGACTTTGACACCTTTCTTGCATCGTTAACACAACCAAAACGAAAAAAAATCCGTGCCGAGCGACGTAAGGTTAAAGAGGCTGGCGTCACAACCCAAGTGTTCACCGGTGCCGAACTGACACCTGAACATTGGGATATTTTTTATCGCTGCTATGCCAATACCTATCATCAGCGCGGCAACCCGCCCTACCTGACCCCCGCCTTTTTCGACGCGGTAGGCGCGACGCTCTCTGAGCATTGCGTGATTGCACTGGCCTATCAAGACGAGCAAGCCATCGCGGCCTCTTTGCTATGGCTTGACACCACCAACGGTCAACGCAGGCTGTACGGGCGCTATTGGGGCGCCCTGAAGCACATCGACTGCTTGCACTTTGAATTGGCTTACTACACGCCTCTTGAGTGGGCTCTTCAACACGATATCGCGGTGATCGAGGGTGGCGCCCAAGGCGAACACAAACTCGCCCGCGGCTTTGAACCCGTGCAGACCCAGTCGGCCCACTGGTTGGCGCACCCAGCTTTCGCCGACGCAGTCGAACGCTTCTTAGAGCAAGAGCGCACGGGCATCGAACGCTACATGCAAGGGCTCAATTCACCCTTTCGCGCTGAAGTCGGCGACTGAGCACCTCCGGCTACAGGTCCGCAACACTACATAGAACCGGACATTTCCTTTTATCAGATACCGGACATTCTCACGTTGCACCAACACTCCGGCAACCCGACTTGCGTAAGAGCCAGAAATTAGGCATAATCTCGCTTCTTCGCTGTAGACACACTGTGTGCTTCTTTCTCAGTGCCAAAATCGAAGTCTTATTAGTTAAATAGCCAGTTGTTTAAGCGTTTAAATACTCTGACTTTAGTTTTTTGGGGGTATAGCTCAGCTGGGAGAGCGCTTGCATGGCATGCAAGAGGTCAGCGGTTCGATCCCGCTTACCTCCACCAGTCAACGCGAAGAACGCAGTAAATCTAGTCCCCATCGTCTAGAGGCCTAGGACATCACCCTTTCACGGTGAGTACAGGGGTTCGAATCCCCTTGGGGACGCCAGTTTTTGGTAGTTTATCGCTGCGGAGCGGTAGTTCAGTTGGTTAGAATACCGGCCTGTCACGCCGGGGGTCGCGGGTTCGAGTCCCGTCCGCTCCGCCATGTAACAAAAATAAATGTGCGCCTCGCGAGGCGCTTTTTTATTTTTAGATACCCGAAAAATCATGGCTTTACACCATGCTCTAGCTTCCAGTCTCACCCCCACGCAGGGGCAAATCAAAGCCGCACACAAAAAAGCAAACGCACCTACGTCGTCTTGTAACGACCTGTAACGAGACGATTGCGTATGGATCATCTTATCCAGTACCGTCTTAAAAGCGAACGCACCCCGTATAAGATACGAGCCGCTTTCGACCTTCTAGTACGCACTATGGAATCAAGAATGACCGCTTTAGAAACTCGCTTTGACACGATCCTTCGTACTCTTGCAACAAAAGAAGATCTCAAAAATCTTGAGGTCAGCCTTCATCGCGACATTCGCTCAAACACCTGGCTGATGATCACCTGGGTCACAGCAGCTGTCAGCATGGCGATGACTGTCGTGTTTTATGTCGCGCGATACGTGCCTGGCTAAACGACAAGCAAAGGGCGCAACCTTATTGTATCGGTCTGAATCATCGTCACAGCAGATCCCTCACCCTCAATAACCGGTCTCAGACAACGCACCCCACGTTAGTTGAACCGGCACAAAATCCTTGAACTTTTGCGTGGCCAACAAATTTAAATGCCGCACCAAAGCAATCGCCCTACCAGCAGGGTCAAGCTGCGGAAACTTATTGCTGTCAAAACGAAGCGGCACAAGGCGCGACCCGATTAATTTTTTATCGGCATCAAACGCCAATTGAGCGATCGCGGCAACACCAGTTAAGCCCTGAGTACTTAACCCGCCGATACCAAGAAAATTTCCGATGGAGTAAAACACAGGTCGCCCAGCAATACACTCGGCGGCGCGTAACACATGCGGACCATAGCCTATGATGGCATCGGCACCTGCCGCAATCGCAACCTGCGCAAACGCTCGCGAATCGCCACGCGCTTCACCCAAAAATGTCTCTGGCCCTTCTGGCAGCTCAATATGCGTCTCACCCTCAGCACCGGCATGCATCGCCACGATGACCACGTCCGCCACGCGCTTTGCAGAGGCTATCAACTCAGCCATTGCATCAAGTTCTTTAATATCATTTTGCATTGAGTAAAAGCCCACCGATACCAAGCCAATTTTTATTGCCTCTAAGGTGAAGAGTTCGAACTTGCCTCGGGCATGACCCGAGCCAACAATGCCTTGTTGGGCTAAATGATTGAGCGTGTCGGTCAGGCCTGCGCCGCCGTAATCTAAGCTGTGATTGTTAGCCAGCGTGACCGCTTGAAAGCCACTACTTTTTAATAATTTAGCGGTGGCAACCGGAAAACGAAACACATAAGACACCCCGGGTATGCTGGGTTTTGACGTCTCAGTCAAGTCTGTAATCGGCCCTTCTAAATTACCAAATAAGAAAGCTGGCTGACTGAGGCCTAAGTCAGCTCCCGTGAGATGCGACAGCATCGCCTGCAAACTGCGGGCATTGAGCGCGTGATCGCCAGAAAAAACCATATCGCCCACGCCCGTAATCACAAATGACTCGGTCGGCAAGGTATCCCGACTCTCGCCCGAGCAGCTCATCCACGTGGCAGCGGCATTCGCCGACCCAACGACCGACAAGACAAACAGTGTGACGAGCCGAAAGAGGCGTCTGAAACAAGTGCGCAAAGAGAATCCAGCCGTTACGGTGCGTCTCATCAGTGCAAAGCGCTACGGACCTTTGAGAGGCAACAACCAATTTGTGCGGTATTTTTACATGTTCTTGCACAATTTGGTCACGCCCAGTGCCACTGCGGCACTTCGTAGTCAGTCGCCACCCTAAGCTAGCATTAAGATGTAGAAATGTTATTGCTATGCGTTCATCACAGCATTGATATTTCGCGATCAAAAAAATGTCCCATCACACGTTGCTGGCGCAACCACGTAATGGGACATCATTCACACTCAAACCCAAATCACTCAGTGCCTAGTTCATGTCGACACTAAATAATGCGGTCGTTGCCACGACTAAGGCAACAAAAAGTTAGATCGCTTTCAACATCGAAGCA
>Ga0247843_1001484_pt1 | contig 47396 bp, 51 predicted proteins | sample LaCruzMarch2017__FD_192420 | JGI IMG/M metagenome (GOLD analysis project Ga0247843, IMG submission 192420) | Freshwater microbial communities from meromictic Lake La Cruz, Castile-La Mancha, Spain - LaCruzMarch2017_8m | ecosystem: Environmental > Aquatic > Freshwater > Lake | place: Spain...
TCTCAGGCGATCGGTGTCAGAAACTCTTCACTTCGTCCGTAAAGATTCTAGCGATCTGCCCGATGAATCTGCCGTGGCCGAGCCCCGATCGCGTTAGCCATTCCGGGGGCGTGGAAATCCAGGCTAGAGAGGAAGCTAGCGAAGGGACAATGTGGCCTGCGAGAAGCGAGAGAACCGGGCAGGATGGGTGGCCTCGGAGGGTCTGTGGTCCCAGTCGGTTTGTCACTCGGCGATCATGTGAGAACCTCCGTCATGTTGGCTCCGAAGTTGGAGCCCGTACAACCTCCATGGCGGTCGCGGTCCGGGCGTTACATCCGTCGGCGAAAAATGTCGTCGTAGCCCCACCCTCCCCGAAACGAGAGAAAGGCCGTCCTCCTTGATTCGAGGCGCCGACATGAAAAGAGCCCGCCGTCCGTGGGTGGAGGCGGGCCAGGAGCCGATGGCGCGGATGCGCTACGTCGGCTGGGGAGTCGCGGCGAGGTAGTCCCCGGCGAGCCGCTCCATGGCGAAGCGCACGTCAGGGTCCTTGTTCGAATGGTGCGCGACCAGCGTGATCGCCTGCACGACGCCGAAGCGCGTGAGGTCGCCGTCGCGGAGTACGACGCGTTGCGCCTCCTCGAGCAGCCCCTTCGGGACCTCGGCGGAGTCGCCGAGGACCGCGGCGACCGCGTCGTCCGGGTGGGGCACGGGCGTCGCCTTCGCCGACCGCATCAAGGCGAAGACGCCCTTCCACCGTTCGGGCAGGCGCCCGACTGCGATCACGAGCGCGGCCGCGAGCTGGTCGTCGTCGATCGCGCGGTGGGTGCGGTAGAGCGAGCGCTTGCCTCCCACGCGGACCATGAGCCCGTTCAGGCAGACGAGGCGCATCCAGTGGTCGTCGAGGGAGAGCGCCGAGGCGCCGACCTCCGAGTTCCGCAGGTGGAAGCCCGGGTGGAGCAGCTCGCCGTCGAGGTCGAAGGCCTCGACGTGCGCCGCGGTGTAGTGCGTCGTCGAGTCGGTGAACTCGACGCTCGTGAAGCGGTACTCGTCGAGGAGGCCCCGCATCATCGTGTTCATCCGCTCGAAGATGCGCGCGTCGTCGATCGGCGTGAAGGACGGCGCGAGGAAGGCGCGGGCGACCCCGTCCGCGGCCCCGTCGCGGTCGGCCCAGGCGCGGACCTTCTTCTCGCCCGGCGTGCGCTGGAAGCGGCGGTTGACCTCCTCCGCGCGCTCCTCGCCCGAGGCCGACTGGAACCACTTGTCCCAGCGGAGCCCGAGCATGGAGGCGAGCTGCCGCCGGGCGTGCGGGTTGAGGCGGTAGCAGAGGGCACCGGGGAGCGTGATGTGCCCCTCCGGCGTGATGCGCAGGTCGGCGACGTGCACGACCTGGTCGGCGAGCATCTCTCCCGAGCGCTGCATGACGTCCTGGTAGACGTCGGCGAAGGGGCGGCCGCGGAGCGTGAGAGGCGGCGGGGGAAGGGGCGCGGGCGGGGGGACGACCGCGAGCGCGACGGAGTGTGAAAGGCGGGCGGTGGCGTTCATCGTTTGACCTCGGCTTCTCGAAGGAAGCGCGCCCCGCACCATGCGGGTCAGGCTTCTGTCGAGAAGGAAGATCGGAGGGCGGCGGCCCCGAGGGGATCGGGACCGGTGCCCTCCGCAGGGCGTCATCCCGTGCGGACGTGGACGACGTGGAAACGCCGGATGAAGGCTCGGAGCGTCGAGCGGGCGACGCCGAGCCGGCGGGAGGAGGCGGCGATGCTGCCCCCTTCGGCTGCGAGCACGTCCTGCACGAAGGAGGCGTGCGCGCCGTCGAGGATCTCGCGGCGGGCCGGGGGTTCGGCCCGGAGCGATTCGCGGACGTCGCGGGCGGTGAGCGCGGCGGAGTCGCCCTCGGCGGCGGCGCGCCGGAGCACGTTCGCGAGCTGGCGGACGTTGCCCGGCCAGCCGTAGTCGGCGAGCGCCCGCACGGCGTCCTCGGCGATCGTGCGCGCGCCGATCTCGGGCTTCATCCGTTCGAGGAGGAAGGGGGCGAGCTGCCGCACGTCCCAGATGCGGTGGCGGAGCGGCGGCACGCGCAGGACGAGCGTGTTGAGGCGGAAGTACAGGTCGGCGCGGAAGCGCCGCTGCGCGACCATCGCGCCGAGGTCGCGGTGGGTCGCGACGACGAGGCGCGCGTCGGCCCGCTTCGTACGCTCGGCGCCCACGGCCCGGAACTCGCCGCTTTCGAGCACCCGCAGGAGCGACGCCTGGGCCTCGGGCGCGAGCTCGCCCACCTCGTCGAGGAAGAGCGTGCCGAGGTGGGCCTGCTCGAAGAGCCCGCGGTGCGCGGCGTGGGCGCCGGTGAAGGCGCCCCGCTCGTGGCCGAAGAGCTCGCTCGGGAGCGTGCTCGCGCCGAGCGCCGCGACGTTCGCCGCGACGAAGGGGCGACCCTTCCGCGTGGACCCCTCGTGGAGCGCCCGCGCGACGAGCTCCTTGCCGGTCCCGGTCTCGCCCAGGATGACGACGCTCGCGCCGGTCGGCGCGTACCGCCGGATGCTCTCCCGGAGGGCGCGCATCGAGGGGGATGCGCCGACGAGGCCCGTCGAGCAGACGAGAGGGTCGGTTGCGTGGTCGGCGGGGGGACCGGGCTCCCGCCTGGTCGGCGGTGGGCATTCGCCCGGTCCGTCGGGAATGGCATCGTTCATGTCGGCTCCGTGGGACCGCCGGGGTTGGAAGGCGTCCAGGAGTCACGATAGGGGACGGGCGGGGCGCCGACAGGCACACATCCCGAGCGGGATATCCACAGAGGCGCCCGGATGGAAGCGTGTGATATCCCCTTAAAGATGCCTGTAGATAATCTTGATCGAATGTGTGCTACGACAAAAACACCGCGCGGGGATATGCTGGCATAGCTCATTCACTGAGCGCGGGGGCCACGATTGATCCCGGACCCGCGCGCTCGCTAGCTCTGCCGCGCTTTCCACCGCGAGGTGCTGCCCGACCCTATTGGGCACGCATCCCTCGGTCAAGACGGGCGCGGCGTACATTCATGTCCACAACGAAACCTGCCTCGGGGCCGCGGCCCGCGACCCTCGCGTTCGTCCTTCATAAGACCTATAGCGGATACGCCGCGCTCGACGGCTTCGGCTCGCGCGCCTTCGGCACGGCCCGCTTCGGGCGTAGCGCCTCCGATCGATCGTCCATGCTCGTGCGATTGATCGGGGGGCTGGTCCGCCGGGTCCGCCCGACGCGGGTGATCCTCGGCATCCCGCCCGGGGCCGCTCCCCTCGCCACGTCGCTCCGGCGATACGCCGAACGGCTCTGCCGCCGTCTCCGCGTCCCGTTCGTCGTCCGTCCCGTCGGCGAAGCGTGCGGCCGCGTCGGCTTCGCGGGGCGCTCGAAGGAGCGGAACGGACTCGCCCGCCATCTCGTCAGGAACTTCCTGCCCGAACTCTTCACCCGCCTCCGCCGCGGCCTCGACCGCTTCTGGTACCGGCGTCCCGCGTGGCACGCCGCTGCGCTCGCGCTCTCCGAACTCATGGCCGTCGCGCCGCTGTCCGCCGCCGCGCTCGTGCCGGCGGCAGGACACCGGGTGCCGGCGTTCAAGGCCGCGCTCGCGGCCGCCCTTCCGCGCGTATGACAGTCACCCTCGACCGCGGGCTGCTCGCGCGGGCGCGGAGCCGACTGGCGCCCTTCGACGTCCATGTGCTTCTCGGCCTCGCGCTCTCGGTGGACCCTGTCCGGCACGAGCTCACGGGCCCGTGGGACGCTCTCGGGCAGATGCTCGGGCTCGCCCCCGTCATCCTGCGGCCGGTGCTCGAACGTCTCGCCGCGCGCGGCTTCCTCACGGGCCGGTTCGACGCCGAGGACGGCGTCCACGTGCACCTCGGGGCGCTCCTCGCGCCGCGGACGGGGCTGCCGCCGAACCTGCCGCTCGAAGCGCATTCATGACGGGCGCCCACGGCCTCGATCCCGCGCTCGACGTCCGCCTCGGCGCGCGCCGCGCGTCCCTCACGCTCCACGACCTCGCGACGGCCGTGGGCATCCCGGTCACCCGGCTCCGCGGCGTCCTCCTCTCGTTCCTCCTCACCTCTGGCCACGCCGAAGGGGCTGCTTTGTCGCGCCCACCTTCCCGGGAGACCACGGACGGTGAGGGGGAGGCTACGGAGGGGGAGCCCGAACGTTCCCGACGTTTCCCGACGTTCCCCAAAGAGAAGAGGGGTCCCGAAACGTTCGGGGCCTCGGAACCCGAACGTCCCGACGCGCGCGGGGGAACGCTCGCCGAGCACCTCGCCCGTTCCCTCGGCGACGAGGCGAACCTGCAGGGGCTCGAACGGCTCGTCGCGAGCCACCCCGAAGCGCTCCTCCGCCGGGCGCTCGCCGTCACGCTCCGCGTCCCGACAGGGCGCGTCCGCACGTCGCGCGGCGCCTACTTCACGGGCGTCGTGCGGCGGCTCCTCACGAACTCATCCGCCCCCCATGATCGAACACCTCCCGCCCCGCCGTGACCCGCGGCTTCTCGTCCTCGAAGGCGACGGCCCGACGCTCCGATACGTCGCCCTCGATGCCTGGGAAGTCCGCGCGCTCGGCCTCCTCGATGCCCCGTCGGCCCGCGCGCGCGACCACGACCTCCTGCGGCTCGTCCTCGCGGTCCGCCCCTCCCACGTCGTCGTCGCGGGCGCCGTCGCCGTCTCGGCCCGCTTCCGCACCCGGCTCCGCCAGAAGGGCGTCCCGCTCGTCGCGCTCACGCGAGCCGAGGCTGACCGCCTCCGTCGACTCTCACCCACGCTCGCCGAGCTGCGCGCCCGGCGCCCCGAGCTCCGCGGCGCCGCCCTCGGCCCGCTTTCGCGGACGCTCCGCCTCGGCGCCTCCGCGCTCATCCACGTTTCCCTTCCCCCTCGCCAGTATGTTCCAAGACAACCTTCTCGCGCCCAGCCCGCCGTGGATCCTGGAGGCGCTGCACGCCGTCCACCGCCACCAGGCGCTCCGGGCGGACCAGGTCGCGGCCCTCGCGGGCGCGGACCCGTCGACCATCGACGCGGACCTCCGGTCGCTATGTGACCAGGGGCTCCTGTCCGTCGTCCGCGTCCCCCGCGGGCTGGGTAGCGCCGCCCTCGACGACGCGTACCTCTTGTCCGGGATGGGGCTCCTCGCACTCCAGCGCGCCGGGCTCGCCCCGCCCGGCCGCCTGCCCCGGCGCCCCCGCGGGCTCTACACACTCGCGCACGACCTCGAGCGCAACCAGTTCGGCGTCGTGCTCGAACGCCTGGACGCCGAGGGCGCGCTCACGCTGGAACGCTGGACCACGGCCCGCACCGCGCTCGGCTTCGCCGCGCACCTTCCGGAGAAAGGGACGCTCGTCCGCATCCCTCTCGTCGCCGATGCTTTCGCGGTGGTCACCCACCGGGGCCGGACCGACGGGCTCCTCGTCGAGATCGACATGGGGTCGGTCCCGCTCGCGCGCATGAAAGCCAAGTACGCGGGCTATATCCGCTGGTGGCAGGGGGGCGGCCCGCTCAAGCGCTTCGGCCTCCGCTCGCTCCGCGTGCTCACGCTCGCCCCGACCCCAGCGCGGCTCCGCCAGCTTCTCGACTGCGCGGCCGAGTCCACCGGCGGGCAGGGGTCGGGCCTCCTCTGGTTCGGCACGCTCGACCTCCTCTCGCTCGACGCGCCGGAGGCGTTCCTCGGCCCCGTGTGGGCCCGAGGCGACGCGCCAGGCGCCAGGCAAGCGCTCTGGCCGTAGGGCGCCCGCGAGAGCCCCTTCCGCCCTCCCGCCCGGCCGGTCCGACCACAGGCCTGCCGGGTTCCGCCCGCGCCTGCCCGCGGGCAGAGGGCGGCGCGCTACGGGGCACCGGCCCGCTCGTGCCGCTCGGGGAGGGCGGCAGAACGACTTCACCCATGAACCCGGCCTCCCCCTTCCCCCTCGGCGCCATCGACCACCGCGTGCACCGCGGTCGGATCTTCGGCATCCGTCCCGACGACCTCCTGCGGCACGTCCACGTCATGGGCCGCTCGGGCATGGGGAAGAGCACGGTGCTCGAGAACCTCGTCGCTGAGGCGATGGAGCGGGGGATGGGGTGCGCCGTCATCGACCCGCACGGCGACCTCGTCGACCGCCTCCTGGGTCTCGTGCCGAAGGGCCGCACAAACGACCTCGTGCTCTTCGACGCGGCCGACCCCGAGCGCCCTGCCGGCTGGAACCCCCTCGATGCCCGCGCGCCTCCGCACCTCGTCGCGAGCGCGGTGCTCGGCGCGTTCAAGAAAACCTTCGGCGAGTCGTGGGGGCCGCGCCTCGATCACGTCTACCGCAACAGCCTGCTCGCGCTCCTCGCCACCCGCGCGCCGACGCTCCTCGGCGTCACCCGCATGCTCTCCGACCCGAAGTACCGCGCGTCGGTGGCGGGGCAGGTACGTGACCCGCTCGTCGAGCTCTTTTGGACAAGGGAGTTCACGGGCTGGAACCCAAACTTCATCGCTGAGGCACTGAGCCCCGTGCAGAACAAGGTCGCGGCGGCGCTCACCTCGCTGCCGCTCCGGCTCATCCTCGGCCAGCGCACCAGTTCGGTGCGGCCAGCGGAGGTGCTCGCGATGGGCAAGATCCTCCTCGTGCGGCTCGCCAAAGGCGCGCTCGGCGAGGACGCCGCGGCGCTCCTCGGCACGCTCCTCGTCGGCGCCTTCCAGGCCGCGACCTACGCGCGGGCCGCGCTCCCGCCCGCCGCGCGGACGCCGTTCCTGCTCGTCGTCGACGAGTTTCCATCGTTCGTGACTGGCTCCTTCGGCGAGCTGCTCTCAGAGGCCCGCAAGTACGGCGTGGGGCTCGTCCTCGCGCACCAGCACCTGGGGCAGGTCGAGCCGTCGCTCCGCCACTCGCTCTTCGGCAACGTCGGCACGCGCCTGCTCTTCTCCGTCGGCGCCGAAGATGCCGAGATCCTTGTCCGCGAGGTCTCGCCCGAGCATGACGCGCGCGACCTCGTCTCGCTCGCCGCCCGCCAGATGGTGGTGCGGCTCGCCGTCGGGGCGGCCATCACCCGGCCCTTCACGGCCACCTCGCTCCCACCCCGCGAACTGGCCTCCGCCGCCCGCATCTCGCAGCTCGTCCGGCTCTCCCGCGAGCGCTACGGCCGGGACCGGCGGGACGTCGAGGGCGCGATCCGTTCACAGCTCCTCGGCTGACGGCATTTCATTTTTCTATCCCACCTACTATGCTGAACGAACAGAGTCGGGAACCGCGGGTTGAACCTTCACAATCTATGACCCAATCTATTCCCCTCGCGGGAGGAACGACCGAGTTCCTCTCCGCGAGGGACGTATCAAGCCTGCTCGGCGTCGCGCTTATCTCCGTCTACCGCCTCGCCGAACGCCGCGCCCTCCCGGTGTACAGGGTGCTTCGCAAGCTGCTCTTCCGCCGCAGCGACGTGCTCGCCTGGATCGAATCCAAGCGCACCGCGCCGCGCGACCCATCCGTATGTCCGTAAGGAAGGTGAAGGGCTCCTGGTGGGTCGAGTTCCGGTGGCACGGCGAGCGTATGCGGAAGCGGAGCCCGCTCAATTCCAAGGGCGGTGCTGAGTCGTACGAAGCCTACCTGCGCCAGCTCATCGCGCAGAACGGCTCGGTCGAGATGGCGGTGGCGGCCATGAAGCCAGCACCCAAGCCGAAAGTTCCGACGCTCGACGTCTTCTGCGACCGCTGGCTTACGGAATACGTGGACTTGGAGAACCGTCCCCACGAGCGGGGCCAGAAGCGCAGCATCCTTCGGACGCACCTACTTCCCGCCTTCGGACGAGCACCGCTCGACGAGATCACCTGCGCCGCGGTCGACCGCTACAAGCTCGACAAACGTGACGCCGGGCTTTCGGCGAAGTCGATCAACAACCACCTCTCGGCGCTCCACAAGGCCCTCGACAAGGCGAAAGAATGGGGCGTCATCGCCGACGTGCCACGCTTCTCGAAACTCCCAGTGGGACCGAGCCCATTCACCTACCTTCGGAGCGACGAGGTCGAGGCCCTGCTCACGACCGCGGGAGAAAGCGACCTCTACGCGATGATCGTCGCGGCCGTGCGGATGGGCCTCCGCTACTCGGAACTCACGGCGCTCCGCTGGAGCGACATCGACTTCGACCTTGAGCAAGTATGCGTCTGGCGGAGCGAGGTACGGGGCTCTCTGGCACCTCCGAAGAACGGTCGGACCCGCTACGTCCCGATGTGCGCGGAGGTCGTCGCCGCCCTCGCGCGCCTGCCACGAGCCCGGGAGCGGGTGTTCCGGAAGGGAGGCGCCAGCTTCTGCCACGCGACCGCGCGTGCGGAGCTGCGTCTCCTCTGCCGGCTCGCCGGCATCAGGGTGGTGGGCTGGCACGCGCTCCGCCACACCTTCGCGAGCGAGCTCGCGCGCCGCGGGGTCCCGCTCCAGGTCATCAAGGACCTGCTCGGGCACTCGACGCTCGACCTGACGCTACGCTACGCGCACGTGAGCCCCGAGCTCCTCCGTGCGGCTGTCGACAAGCTCGACCCCTCCGCTCGTGGCCAACCTGTGCCCAACCGGGCAGACGTCGGCACGGACCAAACCACTCTCCCCGTCTTTGAGAGACCGGGAATATCGGCTTGAACAAGCAAAAAACACCGCTCTTCGCGATGTCTCTCTGCATGGTGGGCAAGAAGGGACTTGAACCAGACTTCGACGTCTCCTCCGCTCTCGTCCCGAACGATCTTTTCCGCTCTGTTGAGCCAAGGATCGCTGTCGCGATCCGCGCCTGAAAAATCACGGCATCTCACTCATTATCTCATCACTGGCCAACCTGTGCCCACCCGGACTCTGTCGCGGCGCCCGTCCTCATGGACGGGCGTTTGCGTTCCCGTCAGCCTGCCGCTCCAGCTTCTCGATCCGTCTCCTCGCATGGGCGATCCCGTGGACGAGCGCCGAGACAGCGTCGAGCGCCTGCCAGTCCATCGCGCCTTTGTCGAACCTCCCCTCGACGGCGAGGCGAACTTCGCGGACGAGGTCGCTCGTCCGGCCGCCGCCCGGCCGCGCTCCCCAGTCGACATGGGCGAGATCGGGATTCCCGAACAGCGCGCCCACGGCCAGCACCTCGTCTTGTCCGAGTTCGGCGATATCCCCGTCCCACTTCCTGATGCCGTACTTCGCGAGCAGCGTCTCGACCTCGGCCGGTGGCCACCCCGTTTGGCGGGTGATCTCGGCTTTGGGGATTCCCAGGCTCGCGTACAGGAAGCGGAGCCGCGACGGTGTGAGTTGCGGGGCAGGCCGGGTTCGTTCTGCGGACATATGGAATGAATGGTATCGAGCGTGATCGGATGCTGTCAAAACGCAGAGTTGGCCGATGTCTTATCGTCCCATATCAGAACGTCAGGTTCCGCCTCGGCGCCTGGGGATCGCCGTCCGTCCAGCACTGCACGGCGCCCCCGTCCCGGACCGCGCACACGGTCGGCCGGTACGATCCGGTGCTCGCAACTGCCCGCGCATGGTCCAGGCCCGCGGCGGCCTGCGGGAGCCCGGGCCGTCCACGCACGTCCGCGGTCCAACACTGGACCGAGCCGTCGTTCAGAACCGCGCAGGATTCCGTGATCGAGCGCGCCGGGGCCGCGAGCCGGACTGGGAACGACGGAAGGCGGGACCGCCCCCTCGGCCGTTCGGTGGCCCGGCAGGCGGGGGTGCCGGCGCCTTCGCCGTCCATCGCTTCGGCGTGGGTGCAGAGGCCCCAGCACCGGACCTGTCCGTCGGCAAGGAGCGCGCAGCCGTACTCCCGCCCGAGGCGGATGTCCGTCGCCCCCACGACCCCTGCCACGGGGACCGGCCGGGGCGCCGCCGCGACGGGGCGGCGGGAGGGGGCGCCGTACCCCGTCGGGGTGCACTCGACGGTCCCGTCCCGCAGCCGCGCGCAGGCGGTCCAGGCGCCCTGGTCGGCCTGGGCGACCGGGCCCGAGAACGGCAAGGGAGCGACCACCAAGCTGGTCGCGCCGAGGGGTTCGGTCGCGCGTACCTCGCCTTCGGGCGACACGACGAGCGGCATCGCGCCGTCGCTGTTCATCCCCACCGCCGGGGGCACGAGCTGCCCGCCGCGGCCCTGGAGCACGAACGGGGGCGGCGCCCCCGTGGCCCTGGTCCCCATCGGGAGCGAACCCCAGCAGCGGTACAGGCCCTGGCCGTCCGTGGCGCAGAGGGCCCCGTCCCGGGAAGCGAGGCCCGCGACCGGCACGAGGGCCGCGAACTCCCGCTCAAGCGGCGAGACGGCCCCGTCCCAGGTCCGGCACCGCACCGAGAGGTCGGACATGTGCGCGCAGACGCCGTCGTCGCTGAACGCCAGCGCCCTCGGTTCCGCCGCTGGCGCGGGGGGCGTCGCCGTGGCCGTTGATGCCGGCGTGGGCACTTGCGCTGGTGGAGCGACCGCGGCGTGCACAGGCGTGGGCAACGTGGCCGCGGCGCCTTCGAACCGCACGCCCGCGACGGAGAACGCCGCGAAGTTCTCGAACTCGAACGAGAGCCCGTCCACCGGGTCTGCCGCGGCATAGCGGGCAAGGAGCGCCTCTTGTCCATTCAGAAGCAGGCGGTGGACGGCCCCTTCGCGGCGCAGCGTGAGGCGGACCGCCTGGCCCGTGAGGTCGCGGAGGTCGCCCGTCTGGCTCTGGTTCATGAAGAGCCGGTTCGGGAGCCGGTACTCGGTCTCGAGGCGAACGGTCACGGCGCCGACGTGAAATGCATAGCGACGTGCCCCGTACCCCGCCTGCGGCTGCCGCCCGATCTGGAGCAGGATGTCCAACTGGTAGTCTCCGCGGGCGCGGTACTCGGGCAGGAGCACCCGGTGGACCTCGCGGGCCTCGAAGGGCGTGAGCACCCGCTGGCGCGCCGGCCCCCGGACGACGAGGCCTTCGCCACCCTGCCAGTACGCCGGGAGCGTGCCGTCAGCGACCGTGGAGAAGTCCTCGCATTGCACCGAACGGCCGCTCGCCGCGGGCGGGAACTGTTCGCAGAAGGGCCGGACAAGGGGCCGAACCGGCGCCAAGCGAGGCGGGGCCTGGTATTGCTGCGCGTACTGAGGTTCCGGCGCGGTGTTCACGGGGATGCAGCGGTGGAGGGCGGCGGAGAGGAGGAGCGCCACCGCGCCGCGAATCGCGACGCCCCCGGGCCCGTAGCCGACGGCAGGGCGCGCCGCGGCGAGGGCCTCGGACGTCGTGAGAGGCGCGGGTGCAGCATCGTGCCGCGGCCGAGGCCGGTTGGCTCCAGGGACCATGTCCGTCGCCCTCCTCACGATCCCGCCGCCTGTTCCAGCGCCCGCAGGCGCTCCTCCTGCGCGGCGAGCGCCGCTCGGGCCCGCTCGACGTCGCCCCGGGCGACCTCCACGCGCTGCTCCGCGCCGCCGAGCCTCCCCTGCGCGTTCATGACCTCTACCGCCGCACGGGTCGCTGGCTCGTTGCAGGCCTGCGCGATCTCGACGGACCGGGCGTGCGAGGCGGCCATCGCCCGGTCCGTCTCCGGCGACTGGCCTTGCTGGCAGCACGGTTGCTCGGTCCGCTGCTGGAACGCCTGCCGCACGCGGGCGAACTCCGCGTCCGCCACCCGCCACGCCCGGTTGGCCGCCTGGCAGCGGGCCTGCTGGTCGGCCTGCCCCTGCTGCGCGGCGGCGACGCCCGCGCGGGCGGGCCCGACCGCGCCCTCCGCCTCGTGCAGCGCCTGCTCCGCGCGCCCGACCGCCGCCCGGGCGACGGTGACCTCCGCCCGTCCCTGGACTACCGCGGGCGACGGCTCGTGCCGGCACCCCGCGCCGATAAGGGCGAAGGCGAATGCCATCGCCATGATGAGACTCTGATCCATGCGAGTGCCCTCCGTTCGTCCGTCCCCTGACGACAAACGCACCCGGGAGGGGTGCGTCGTGCCGGTCGTGACCGGACTCTCTTGAGGGCGAGACATTGCGACCAAGCCGCATTGGTCGACATGTCGCGAAAACGCCTGAGAAGTAGACCCTTCCGTACTGTCTGCCGTGGGGGTAGGCTGGCTGGGCCACGCTCCCGCGTATGTGCGACCAGATCTCCGCCTTCGCGACGCACCTTGCCGTCGACAACCAGCCCCGCACGGTCAAGACCTACGGGGCGGTCTTGGCGTCCTTCAGGAACTTCGTCGGCGGTACCGCTCCCCTCAACGCAGCGCCCCGGCGTATCCAGATCGAGGCCTTCCTCACCCGTCGTCGGCGCGACGGCGCCCCGCGTGCTACCTCTACCCGGAACCAAGAGCTCGCGGCCCTGCGCGCCTTCGCGGCCTTCGCCCTCCGCGACCTCGGCTGGGAGAGCAACCCGACCGATGGCATTCCGTTCGCGAAGAGGGTCCGCCGGGACCCCGCCGTGCTCTCGAAAAGCGAGATCCACGAACTCTTCCTCACGGCGAACGCCGAGACCCTTCCCCTCTACCGCGTCCGCAACCAGGCCATGCTCGCGGTGTTCACCCAGACGGGCCTACGCGTCCACGAGCTCGTCGGGCTCGACATCGAGCAGGTTGACCTCGCGAGCGCGACCCTGCTGCGGCTCAAGGGAAAGGGTGGGTCGATCCGAGAACTGCCGCTCAACACTCCCGCCGTCGTTCTCCTCCGTGCCTGGATCGACGAGCGGCAGCGGCACGCGGAGCAAGGTGAGCGGGCGCTCTTTGTGTCCACACGGCGGACACGGATCTCCATCCGGACGGTCGAGCGAATCGTGCAGGTTCTCCGCGAAACGATGGGGTCGCCGAAAAGGATCACGCCCCATACGCTGCGGCACTCGTTCACCACTCAGGGGATCGAGGCTGGGGCGCCGCTCTCCTCCGTCTCCGAGATGCTGGGCCACGCGTCAATCGCGACGACGCAGTGGTACATCCACCTCTCGGACACGCACCGGCGCGATGCCGTCCGCCGGATCGAGAGCACAGTGCCGACAAGCGTTCTGACGTCACGGGCCATCGAGAAAGCAGCCGATGCTCCCCGGCCGGAAACTCCCGAAGCACCCACAACTCCCTCTCGACCCGGACTTGACGACCAATGCGGCTTGGTCGCCGCTGCTTGACGTCAAAACAAAGGGCTCAGGTGGGTAGCACCGATGACCGATGAGTTGGGTCTGTGTCTGCGGTAACGATGAGTTGCAAGAGAGTTACTGGACCATTGATGAGCAGGGCATCGAGTCCTTCCAGGTGGACGGATCGACATTGGACGAGACTCATGTTTGCACCCGATGCGGCTACTCTTTCACGGAGGCGGAACTGCTTGCCGTCTCACCACGGGCGCCGACATCCAATGACTCCGCTTTGCCGCGAAGGCTTATGCCCCCATGACCGCCTTTGCGCGGGTGTTGGGCGGCGAGCAACCTATGACCTCCTCGATGACCGCGTGGCCTCGGTGCGCAGGCGACGGACCTGCTCGCGCGGAAGGAAGCGGTAGGTGCCCTTCACTGGCTGGCCGACGCGCGCGTTTTCTACCCACGCTCAAGCCGCCGATCGCCTTACGTGGCGACACTCCTTTGGGCTTGAACGCAGTGATCGTCCGCTGCCTCTCCCGCGAGCCCGCAGTCCGATTCGCGTCCGCAGACGACCTGCTCGCCCTTGCCCTCACGGCCCTCGGGCTGGGATTCGGGCCCTCGGGCTGATGCGCTCGCGCCCTCTTCACTGGTGATCGCATTGCACTCGCAGCGTGGGACCTTGTCTGTCGGTGAAAGCACCTGACCCGCGATGCTGAAGGCCGCTGGCGCTGCTCACGACTCTCCAACGGAAGGTGGACCCTCTACGTGGGCAACCGGGAGGAAAGCACGCACAGCCCGTGCTGAGCGACAACCTCACCTCCCGATCGACGACGACTACATCGCCCCATCGCGGTGACGGCGGATCGACGGGGTAGCGCGGCGGCCTCGCATGGGGCGACAGCCGGCGCGTGAGACCTGCGACCGACAACCAGGTGAGGACGCTGATGGAAGAGATGACCAAGCACGGCGCGGTGGGTCTGGCCGCGCTCAAGGCGGGCATGGATCGAAAGACCGCCCGCAAGTACATCGCCGCCGGCACGCTGCCCTCGGCGATGCGCGCCCCGCGCGACTGGCGCACCCGCGAGGACCCCTTCGCCGAGCACCGCGACGAGGTCCGCGCGATGCTGCGCGAGACGCCCGGCCTGGAGGCCAAGACCGTCTTCGAGCTGCTCGCCCTCAAGTACCCCGACCGCTACGCGCCGGGGCAGCTGCGCACCCTCCAACGGCACGTGCGGGCCTGGCGCGCCGCCGAGGGGGGCGAGCGCGAGGTCGTACTCGCCCAGCGCCACCGCCCCGGTGAGGCCGCGCAGACCGACTTCACCAGCACCGGCGAGCTCGCCGTCACCCTCGCCGGCGAGGCGTTCGTTCACCTGCTCTGCGTGGTCGTGCTGCCCTTCTCCAACTGGCTCTGGGCGACGGTGTGCCGCTCGGAGTCCATGGCCGCGATGCGCCGGGGGCTGCAGCGGGCGCTGTTTCAGCTGGGGCGCGTGCCGCAGTACCACCAGACCGACCACTCCACCGCCGCCACCCACCGCATCCCCGAGGGCAAGGCGGCCGCCGAGGGCGAGCGCGGGCGGTGGCGCTTCAACGACGAGTACCTCACGATCATGCGGCACTTCGGGCTCACGCCGCGCACGACCGAGGTCGGGGCCAAGGAGCAGAATGGGGACGTGGAGGCGGGCAACGGCGCCCACAAGCGCCGCATCGAGCAGGCGCTGCTGGTGCGCGGCAGCCGAGACTTCGCGAGCGCCGAGGCCTACCAGCTCTTCCTCGACGGCGTCGCGCGCCGGGCCAACGCCGGGCGCGGCCCGCGCGTGGCCGAGGAGCTCGGGGCGATGCGCGTGCTGGACGTGAGGGCGCTGCCGGAGTTCCGCGAGGAGGTCGCGCAGGTTAGCGAGTGGAGCACCATCCGCGTCAAGGACTGCGCCTACTCGGTGCCCTCGCGGCTGATGGGCGAGGTGCTCCAGGTGCGCCTCTACGAGGACCGCATCGAGGCCTTCTACCGCGGCACCCTGCAGCTCTCCTGCGAGCGGCTCGTGGGGCGCAAGCAGCGGCGCATCGACTACCGCCACGTGATCTGGTCGCTGGTGCGCAAGCCCGGCGGCTTCGCCCGCTACGTCTACCGCGAGGAGATGTTCCCGACGCCGACCTTCCGCAGGGCCTACGACGCGCTGCAGGCCCGCCTGCCGGGCCTCGCCGGGGACGTCGAGTACCTGCGCATCCTGCACCTGGCGGCGAGCACCCTGGAGGCCGACGTGGAGGCCGCGCTGGGGCTGCTGCTGGCCGAGAGCGGGCCGCTGACGAGCGAGCGGGTCAAGGCGCTGGTGGCGGGCGAGCGGCGGCCCACGGTGCCCGAGATGCCCGCGCTGGTGGTGGACCTGAGCGAGTACGACGCGCTGCTCGGGCGGGTGGGCACGTGAGCGCCGAGGGGACGCCGTCGAGCGAGGAGTCGCTGGCGATGATGCTGCGCGTGCTCAAGCTGCCCACGGTGGGCCGGCACGCCGAGGCGGTGGCCGAGCAGGCGGCGCGCGGGGGCTGGACCTTCGGGCAGTACCTGCGGCACCTGATCGGGCTGGAGCTGGAGGAGCGGCGCCGCCGGCGCATCGCGCGCAACCTCCACCACTCGGGGCTGCCGGGCGAGAAGACGCTCGGGACGCTCAACCGCAAGCGCCTCTCGCCGTCGGTGGCGAAGCTGCTGCCGACGCTGTGCGAGGGGGGCTTCGTCGAGCGCGGGGAGAACGTGCTGCTCTTCGGGCTGCCCGGCCGGGGCAAGACGCACGTGGCGTGCGCCATCGGGCACGAGCTGGTGCGGCGCGGGCGGCGGGTGCTCTTCACGCCGACGTACGCGCTGGTGCAGCGGCTGCTCGGGGCCAAGCGGGAGTTGCGGCTGGAGAAGGAGCTCGGCGTGCTCGACGGCTTCGACGCGGTGATCCTGGACGACATCGGGTACGTCCAGCAGAGCCGCGACGAGATGGAGGTGCTCTTCACGTTTCTGGCCGAGCGGTACGAGCGCAAGAGCGTGCTGATCACCAGCAACCTGGTCTTCAGTGAGTGGAACCGGATCTTCAAAGACCCGATGACGACGGCGGCCGCGATCGACCGGCTGGTCCACCACGCCGTCATTCTCGAGATGACCGGAGGGAGCCTGCGCGCCGAGCGGGCCGAGGAGACGCGGGCGACGACAACTACGGCGACAACTACCTCGACGACAACTACGACAGACGGAGCCGAACGGCAGCAGGACGAGATGGGCGTTGGGGAGATGTAATCGTCGCTGATGGTGGGATGAGGTTGACGTCAGGCAATACAACCATTCGTTTCCAGGGGCGCCCTGCCGCGCGCGATACGGTCACACTACGTTGTGTGCATTGCGCCTCGCGACGTATCAGCAGACGACTAACCCTGCGCAACCCGCGCTCCCGATGATCACGAGCCTGCGCTCCCTGAGCGTCTCCAGGCAGGATGCAGAGGAACTGCGTCTCAATCGCCGCCGTGCGAGCTGTGAGTTCCCGCTCGAAGCCTACGCAGTTCAGTGCAATGACTAATGCGGACCTCTTCCATTTCGGCACTCGCGCCACCGCAGCAGTGGAGTCAGTTCATCTAGCAGGGACCCGAACTCATCAGGGACGTCGAGGGCGATCTGCTCGCGCAGCCTGTTGCGGTGCGATTGGTGTGATGATCAGCGGGTACCTGAAGGCTCCCGCACGTACATCTGACGCCACGAAGCATTCCTGATCCGCGATCAGGATGAGGGGCGACCCCACTACGAGATGCGTAACCCGTGTAGTCACGGAACTGTACGCTTTGCGAGATGGTCGAGCGACTGAGTTCTGGGCGGTGGTGACGTCGGATTGATCGTCAAACGGCGGCCGCGGCTCGACATCAGCGGCACGGAACTGCCGGTCGACGACCCTTGGACATCCACGGTGGGGATGGCATATGCTCGACGCATCATGAAGGCCGAACCCACGATCGACGCTGAACAGGTGCCCACGATCACTGCGTACGGGGACCCAGATGATCACCTTCGCATCCCGGTGCTACTTGCAGCGCACCTTCGGCAACACGCGCCCGATGCGGCTGACGCTTGCCTTCTCGCGAAGGAGAACCCCTGGACGAAACGGCGAAAGGCCCTGGAGTTTCTGCTGGAGGTCGTCACCAAGAACAGGAAGGGGATGCCACCCGTTGCATGCCTTGATGATCTCGACGCGATGGACCCGGGGAGGGTCGACGGTGAGCGACGATGGAACGACGCGACCTTTGCCCTGCAACGCCAAGAACTGATCACGATCCTGGTGAAGTATGTGGCCGAGCGCAGCCTGTTCACCGTTCGTCGTCCATCACCTGGGGAGGATCTTTCGAACAGGCTCGGCAATGTCGGCTTGATCGAGCAGTCTCTCACGACGTTGACCGATGACGTATCGGAAAATGATGAGGATGCGGGCCCCGTCGGAGAGCTTCCGCTCGAACTTCGCCCCGTCGCTCGATGGCTAATCGTCGTGAAGGCATTGGACGATGTCGATCTGGAGGAGATCGTCGACGAGGCTATCCCTTCACATCTATTGACAGTGGCGTGGGACCACCTCAAACCTGCGGTGCGTGAGGACGCCCGGCGCCTCTGTACATTCCGAGCACCGATGCGCGCAAATGGCACGATGGGGCCCTTCGCATGGTCGTCTTCGAAGTTTGGCGATGCGAACATCAGGATCTCCCCGTCGTCTGTGCAGCAGCTTCAAGCTGCTGGTTTTCTTCAAGAAACGCCCTGGCCCCGCGGGGGCTGGTCTATGCCTCGTACAGTGCGATCCTTCGTGTACAACACCTCATCTATGCGTGATCCTGACAGGCTCATGGTAGTTCATGGAGCACTCGCAGCCTCGATGCCGGACAGTTCGCCCGAAGAGATCACGGAGCGCCATCATCAGGCTATTGCCGCCGATGATGAAGCGACGGCGCGCGCGACTGCGTGTTACTACGGTGCCGATCTTCGTAGCCTTGCCGTGACAAAGAGCCGATCTGCCCACGAACTCTTGGTGAAAGGTGCGACTGATGCCGCAAAAATGGCGTTCAGCCGAGCGGCGAGGATCTACCAAGAAATTCTGACCTACGACCCGGAGGATGCCTATGCTTGGGAATACTGCGGCTACAACCTCTGGCAACCCTTTCGAGAGAGCCCTCAAAGCGCGCCAGATGCCGTAGTCAAGTCGGTTCGCGAGGCGTATAAGAGCGCCTGCAAGTTTGACTCGGCCAATCCACTCTTCCGCGGGCGCCTCCTGGCACTTGATGCTGCGTTGCGCCAGCCCTACACGACGGAACTTCGGCGATACAGCCGGAGTTTCTACCATCGACTTGGCGATGCGTATCTGACTTGGTACTTTGAGCCCGTATTGAGCGTCTTGAAGCAGCAAGGGCGCCACGAGGAGATCGAGGTGCTCAAGAAGTGGCCAGGCGTTCGACGTGCGGAGCACGAGATCCAGAGGCGGAAGAGCGGTCGCTTCGACTGAGGGATGTCGTATGCCTCCGATCTATGTTGATAGCGCTCCCGATCGGTTGGTCGTGTATACGCTCGGTCCGGGTTTCGGGGAATGCCAACTCGTCCTAGCCCCTGGCGGCCAAAGTATCATGGTCGACGCCTGCACGAAGGGCGGAAGGAACTTCGGACTTGACCTGCTCACTGCGCTCGGTCGCAGCCATGTCGATCTGTTCGTAGTCAGTCATCCAGACACGGACCATGTTCGCGGAGCGCACGACGTACTTCTACATGCCAAACCCACGAAGGTCTGGACCTACCCTGTGTATGCCAGTCTTCGAGACTTTCTCGCGCCGGTGTTTCGCCGCGCCGGTAGCCCGGCGCCGAAGCGGCTCAAGGATCTCGACGAGTTCCTCTCGGCGCTAGAGCCGTACGAGACCGAGGAGCGGGTGTGGTCGATGAGCTCCAACCTCAGTGAAGAGTGGCGTAGTACGTCGGGGCAGTGTGTGGTTAGGCCTCTCGCGCCGACATCCTATGACAAGAGCAAGTCATTGGCTCATATCGGCCAACTCATTCGGAAGGACTCGGCGGGCGTCGCGCTCGCCAACGAGTTGGCGGACTACCTCGACGGCAAGAGAGATTCTGCGGGGGATCGTCCGAACCGCATCTCGGTCGCGCTCTCGGTCGAGTGGGCAACCCGCCGCGTCTTACTCGCAGGAGACGTCGAGGAGGGCGACGGGCATGAGAGGTCTGGATGGCGCGGCGTGCTCACGGGTCTGACTGCCCGGGGTGACCTAGCTCGAGTCCAAGACGTCGATGTCGTCAAGGTCGCCCACCACGGATCGGATGGGGCCTTTCTCGAAGAGGCATGGCGCGAGCACTGCCGTGGGAATAGGCCGACGACTTTGCTGATCGCGCCGTTCAGCAGTTCAAGACTGCCCGATGAGGAGGCCCTCCGAAAACTAGGGCTTCACGCGGCCCGGCTTGCCGTGAGCACCCCTCTCCACGACACGGCACAGTGGGCCGAAGGGCATGGTTGGAAGCCTTCCACTGCCGCGGAAGTCGTCGCGCATCCCGACTGGGATCTTCCCGTTGTCGCTGCCGAGATTCCGGCGACCGGCCCCCCAAAACTCCATCTCTCAGCGAGGGCGCGTGCTTGGACCCACTGAGCTACCAACGATCGTTGGTTTCCGTGGACCGTCGAATCAGCAGGAGGGCGGCTTGATGGCTCCCGGCCCCCGCATCTCGCGAGCGCGGTAGCCTTCCCGGGGTCTTGCTCACCGCGGACGAGACCCTCGCGCGAAGCACAGACATCGCCGTAGAGTCGGTGAGTCGGCCCTTAAAGGGTTCTGGACTTGTGGGAGAGGGACGCGGGGAGTTACGTCACAGCCGTGACGTAACCCGTGACGAAACGTCCTTGTGACGTAATGAGGCGTCCGCCGCCTGACGTAAAAGCAGAACGATTCCCGTGCCTTGGCGACACCTCGCGACACCGTGGTCGGATTCAAGTCCCCCTCCTCGCACTCTAGAAGGCCTCGAAACTCCAAAGGTTTCGGGGCCTTCACCATTTTGTTCACCGAAACGGTTCACCGAAACCCGCGGGGAGCGGGAGCCGGAACCGCCGCGGGCTGAGCTTCAGCTTGATCATCTCGGCGCACTGCCGGTCCCAGCTCGGGACCGCGTAGAGGTGCCGCGAACTCTTGCTGGTCGGTGCGTGGGTCCACCGGGAGGCGACGTTCTCCTCCATGCCGGCGTCGGCGCAGAGCGAGGCGAGGGTGTGCCGCAGGTCGTGGATGCGGTGCGACTGAATCCCGCACGCCTCGAGGTCGCGTTGGAGCGCGTCCCACACCGCCTGCTGCCAGAGCGGACCGCCGGCGCCCACCCGGTCGCCGCGACGTCGGCCCGTGCCCGCGCGCACCGGCACGAGGAAGTCCTCCGGCGTGGGCGCGCGTCCGTACTCGGCCAGCCACCCCTCGCCCGCCCACCAGTCGAGCACCACGCGCAGCAGCGGGTGCTCGGGCACGTCGCGACAGGCCTGCGTCTTCAGCGCCGAGACCTTGCGCGTGCGGTGATGGATCTGCCGCGTGATCTTCACCCGCCGGAGCGGCCGGTCGTCGAGGAGATCGCGCCAGCGGAGGGCGACCGCCTCGGACACGCGCGCGCCGGTGAGCAGCAGCACGAACCAGACGACCATCCACCGCGGCTCGATGGACGGCTCGCCGAGCAGCACCTCCACCTCGGCGCGCGGCATCTGGTAGTCGCGGCGCACGGTCGGGTCGGCGTCGACGGCCTGCGGGCGGATGTCCGTCGGCAGCACCGCCGTCGGGTCCTGCACGAGCAGCTGGTGGAACACGGCCCCCCGCAGCGCGCGCGCCACCGGGTCGAGGGTGTTGCGCACCGTGCGCGGCGCGGGCGGCTTCTGGGAGCGCACCGTCTTCCGGGCCCGCACGAGCTCGAGCCAGCGCGCGACGTCCTGCGGGGTGATCTTCGAGATGGCGAGCGCGCCGAGGCTCCATCCATGCGCGTCGACGAGCGGGAGCGCGGCCTTGGTGCGGCGGCGGTCCTTGGCGGCCTCGGGGTACTTCTGCTTCCCGAGCCAGTCGTCGCACCACGCGCCGACGGTCATCTCGACCGAGGGGGGCGGTGGGGCGACCGGAACGCGCGCCGCGGGTGACCAGGTTCCCTCGTCGTAACGCTCCTGGAGCCGGCGGGCGTAGCGCTTGGCGTAGGTCTCGTCGGCCTTGGTGGTCCCGGTGACGGGTTGCCCCTCGCGGGTGATGGGCTCCTCGAGGCGAGGTCGCTCGCCGCTCGGGCCCTGGGGTTCGCGGGAGAGCGTGATGCGGGCGTACCACCGGCCCTTCCGGTGGACGGCGCTGCCGGTGCGCGGGCGTGCCATCGACGTGACCCTATCGGACTGAGCGAATGGGGGTGAGCGCGCGGCCGTTGATCTCGTCGTCGAGGTCGTCGGCGTCGCGGACTCGCCGGCGGGCGACGACGGGCATTCGCTCGACGGCCGCGTCGACCTCGGCGGGGTTCACCCAGGTGTCGCGCTGGTTGTCCTCGCGGACGAGCACCGCGCGGGTGAGGCACCAGCTGCGGAAGGCGCGCGTGGAGGAGAACCCACGACGAATGGCCTCGGCCTCGATGCGGCGCCAGCGCGGCGTCGGATCGTTCACCGGCGACAGCTCGCGCACGAGCTCGGCGATGTGTTCACGCAGCGGATCACCCATGGGACACCTTCTTTCGCGCAGCCACCCACCGCGACCGGACGACCGTGCGGGCCTCGCCGCGCAGCGTCCAGACTCCCAACGCACCCTTGCACGCCACCGGCTCGATCGCGGTGACCTCGTCGAGCCGCCAACCCCACGGGCCGAACCAGTACGGGTCGCCCGCGAGCGGCGCGCCGTCCTCGAGGCCCGCGAGCCGCGCCACGCCCACGACGGCGCCGAGGGGCATCGACGCGCCGGCGATCGCGCGGGCCTCGCGCTCGGGCGTCGTGTGCACCACGCGCTCGAGCAACGTGCGGAGCGGCGCCGCCTCGGTCGTGGGCATCGTCTTGTACGCGCACGACCAGTGCGCGAGGTCGATGCGCATGCCGGCGTGGAGGGCGAAGTACTCGCCGACGACGAGCCCGCGAACCGTCGGCGCCCACGTGCGGTTCTCGACGCGCTTGGCGCCGTGCACGATGAGGTGCGCCCACGGCTGGAGGATCGTGAGCGCGCGCAGGCGATGAGTCGAAGCGGTCATCGCGCTGCCCCCCCGCGCTGCATACCGCGCGTGACGAAGAGTCCCAGCGCCGAGAGCCCCTCGGCGAACGCCCCGACGTCCCGCGCCGGCCGCGGCGCGTCGCCGAGGTGCGCGAGGGCGATGCCCGCGGCGAGCAGGGTCCAGAGTCCGAGTTCCACCGAGCGCCCGGTCATGGAGACACCGCCACGGCGAAGGGGCTCGTGCGCGGGACCTCGAGCGGTGGAAGCGCGCCCGCGACGGGCGTCCCATCGATGCAGACCAGCGGCGCCTCCGCTCGCTCCGCCCCTTCGCGCACCGCGCGCTCGAACGGCGTCTCGCCAGCGGTGCGGCTCCCAGGGATCTCGGTCTGCCGGTCGTCCTCGGGGAAGAGGTCCTTGCCGTCCTCGGCGAGCACGGCGCGCGCGAGCAGCTCCCCCGTCTCGGCGTCGGTGAGCGTGCACCACTCGATGCCGTCGACCGACTGCCAGGTGTGGACGATCGCGCATCCCCAGCGGCACGCCGCGGCCTGCCACGCGGCCTGGATGCGCAGCGCGCCCGCGGCGGGCCGCCGGCCCGACTGCGATGGCGGCGCCCACGCGAAGGTGATCTCGCGCGACCCGATGCGAAACCGAATCGCGGGCTGGCCCACGCCGTGGCGGATCAGCACGAGCCCGTCGGCATCGATCCGCACCAGCGGCGAGGCGAGCCCGTCGAGCGCGTCGGCGAGATGCAGCGCCTCGCCCCGGGGCACCGCCGCGCGCAGGTGGAAGGCGCTCTTCAGGGAAAGGAACGCCGAGTGGCAGCGGCGCGGATCGTGGCCGCTCACGACCGGTTGGCCGTCGGCCTCGAGGGTGAACACGAGGTCCGAGTCCTTCGGCGCGACCTTGCCGGCGTACCGGATCGCGCGCGAGAGCCGCGTCCCGTCGATCGCGTCGCCCGGGATCTCGTGCGCGTCGAGCGCCTCCTCGCTCGTAAGCAGCGCGCGACTCGACGCGGGCGGTGGGGGCGGCGGAGGCGGCGCGGGCTTCGCGCGGGTCGGCGCACGGGGCTTCGCCTTCGCGAGCGCGGTCGCCCTCCCCTTCCCCGCACGGCGCGCGGGGGCGGGCGCGCTTGGCTTCGTCCGGATCTTCTTTGTGGAGCCCTTCGTCGTCCTGGTTGCGATCGTGGCCATCGTCGTCTCCCGTGGGTGGTTCGCCGCGTGGTGGCGGCGGGCAGTGGGCGGAGCCGTCGGGCGTCGAACCCGAGGCGCACGGCGGTGGGTGGAGGAGACCCGTCGCCGCGCGCGTCCTTCCCTCGGCTCCCGGAGGGGGCCAGGCCGTGGCCCGGCCCGGCGTCACGCGGCCTGCGAGTCGGCGCCGCCGGCGAGGCCTCGGCGCGTGTCCTCCTCCTGGATCGCCTTCTTCAGCCAGATCCTCGCGTTCTTCATCCGACCGACCTCTTCGGTGCGGGCGCAGAGCGCGCGCCACGCGGCCTCGCGGTCGGCCAGCGGGAGCGGCGCGAGCTCGGCCCGGAACTTCATCCACACCGCGACGGCCTCGCCCGGGAGCTCGATCTCGGTGAGGCGCGCGTAGAACCCGCCGAGGGCCGGGTGCACGTTCGTCGCGTCCACCGGCGGGTCGGCTTCGCGCGCCTCGACCTCGGGTGCCGCGCGGCGCGTCTCCGTCGTGCGGGGCCGCGCGCTCTCGCTGCGTCCGCGCGCGTTCTGGCGGCGGTCGGTGTCCTCGTCGGCCTCCGGATCATCGCCCGTGGAGATGTTGAGGGCGCCCATCCAGGCGTACTTCAGCGCCGCCGTGGTGGCCTTCATCACGGCCTTGTCGCCGGCGTCCATGCCCGAGCCGAGCCCGACGAAGGTCGCGCGCGCCGGGTCCGTCGCGCAGCCGACGACGACCTCCATGCGCACGGTGACGACGCGCTCCTTGCCGGCGCCGTCGGCGGACACGATCGAGGGGCTCGTCGAGAGCACCGCGACGCCGTTCTCGGCGAGGGCGGTGTTGACGTGCGCGAGGACGGCCGCCGCCGAGGCGTAGCGGTACTTGTGAAACGCGTTGGCCGCGTCCTTCTGCACGTAGCCGCAGGCGAGGGCCACGCGGGTCAGGCGGGCGGCGAGGGTCTGGTCGATCGCGGTCTCTTCGTTCGTCGTCGTCATGGTCGTCCTCCGAATACGGGGTGATGTAAAACGGGCGCGCGTCGGGCGTCCGAGGGACCGGTCGAGGGCCGTGTGCGGAGGGGGGGAACCGCGGGCCGTCGACCGGTCTCTCCGGCGTCAGTCCGGCGCCCCCGGGTCGCTCGCCTCGGCGGCGTCGGCGCCCTGCCGCAGCAGCGCCTCGCGCGCCCGCAGGCCCTCGGCCGCGTGCGCGGCGCGGCAGGCGGCGGCGAAGTGGCCCTCGAGTCGGCGCCGCGCGGCGCTCTGCTCGGCGATCTCGGCGAAGAGCGCGTAGGTGCGCGCGGCCTCGAGGTACCGGCGGCCGAGCGTCACGGCGTCACCAGCCCGCGGCGCGCGGCCACCGGGAGCGCGGTCAGGACCGCCTCATCCAGCGTGGAACCCGCGCCGAGGCGCTGTCCCTCGAAGGAGACCGACCACCCGGCGCGGCCCTCGGGGAGGACGTCGCAGCCGGCGTCCTCGAGCGTGAGGAGGGCCGCCCGCGCCTCGGCGGCGACGTCTGCCGCTTCCGTGCAGGGCTCCTCCCACGGGGCGCGCGCGAGACCCGCGAGGCCGGTCACAGGCTCATCCCGGCGAGCGAGAGAACCGCGCGGAGCTGCGCCGCATCGCGACGCTCGGACAGCGCGATGCGGGCGGCGGTGCTGCCGTCGATCGGGCAGCCCTCGAGCTCGGGGTAGGCGAGCGCTCCGCCGAGGGCGGCGAACTCGTAGATCGCGACGCGACCCACCAGGGTTGAGATCCGGTCGGCAGGGCGGGGGGAGTCGGAAACGGCGGTCGACATCGGGTGCCTCCTCCGCGGCGGGAATGAACCGCCGCGACGAAGGCAAGGTTATGTGCTTATCGGCACAGTGTCAATCGGCATCTTGCTGTTTCCCTGAATCACCCGTGGTGCTACCCGGTCCGGCTCTTCCAATCGTCGATGCGGCGCCAGGTTTCGGCGTCGTCCCGAGGGGGCAGCACCAGCAAGGTGCCACGCCGGCCCGCGTCTTCGACCTGCCAGGCGTCGGCGCCGAGGAGGTCGCGGTAGCCGCCCTGGACGCGCGCGATCAGCTGTCGCTCGCGCTCCCACGTGCCTTCCGGGGGAATCACAAACTCGGCCGGTGCCCACACCAGCCGCTCGCGGCCGAGGTGCAAGATGATCGGCCGATCGATGACCCACGCCACCCGCAGCATCATCAGTTGCATCGGCACGTAGGGAAACCGCAGGGCGAGCGCCACGGGGTTCAGCCCCACGTCCTTCACGGCCCGCTCGACCGCGCCCCGGGGCATCCAGATCGCGATGGCGGTGCGCGTCGCGTCCCCCTCGCCGTGCTCGCGGCCGACGGTCGCGCAGAGGACGCAGTGCCCGAGCTCGTGCGCCAGCGTGCGGTAGACGGTCGAGAGCGAGCCGCGCAGCCTGAATCGGATCACCCCCAAGGTGGGGTCGAAGCTCGCGAGGCAGCCCGGCGTGGCGCGGGGGTCGAGGTCGATCTTCGCCCGCTTGGTCACCACCACGAGGTCGATGGCTCGACTCCGGCGCATCCCCACGGTGTCGAGAAGCACCCCGGCGTCGCCTTCGGCGTGAAAGTCGGACCTTCGTCGGCCCGTCAAACCCCACAATTTCGGGTCGGTCCACGGCATGGGAGAAGCGTCGTCGGCCCACCGCGCCCCGTCAATGCGACCGGAGCATCCAGAATCGTCTTAAAATCAGAGGTGTTGCACGTAGTGTCGGACAGGAAATGTCAGCGACGTTCTGCCAATTTCTTGGCGGCGGACTTCAGTCGCTCGACCGCGACGGGGTCGGGTGGTTCGACGTCGTCGTGCGCCTCGGCTTCGAACGCGGCGACGTGCTGGTCGATCGCCTGTGCGAGTTCGGCCTTGTGCTTCGCGTGCGCCTCGGCGGCGACGGCGCCCTTGCCGACCGTCACCCGCAGGAAGAGTTCGCCCAGCGTGACCGCTCGGCCCTCGCGGCGGAGCGAGGCAGCGGCGTCGAGCCAGTGCCCGGCCGCTTCGACGAGGTCACTCTCGGCGTTCTGCCAGGGGTAGGTCTGGCCGAGCACCCGCTCGACCGCGCGCGCATCGCGGAGCTCGTGCCGGTCGCGATCGAAGGCGGCGTTGAGGGCGCGCTCGAGCGGGCTTCCGTCGTCGTCCGTGGGCACAGGAACGGGAACGGTTGCGGGCGTCGCGCGAAGCTCGTTCGGAGGGCTCGAGGTCCGGCCGGCGAGGAGTTCGTCGAGCCCGAGGGTGCCCCCGAGGTAGGCGCTCATCTGATCGCTCCGGAAGCCCATCGCGACGGCAAGCCCCTCGTGCACGCGCAGGGTGGAGCCCTTGTTCCGCCCGCTCTCGAGCTTGCTCATCATCGTCCGGTCGATCCGGCCGCCCGAGCCGTCGGCGACGGCCTCCTGGTTCATGCCCAGGCGCTTGCGCAGCGCCTTGATCCTCGCGGCGGTGTCCATGTGCCGATTGTCACATCACCGGGTGCCGGAAGCAATCATGGGGCCGCTCGGAGACTTACTGCTCGTTGACACAGTGCCACATGGCATCTTATGTTGCCGCCCATGGGATCACCGACACCCGGCGCGGCGAAGCTCCGCGAGTACATCAACCGGCACCATCCGGCCCCGGGCGGTGGTGACGGGAGCATCACGGCCTTTTGCCGCGCCCATGGGCTCGATCGCGTGCACGTCTCGCGGGTCCTCAGCGCGCAGCGGACGCGGATCAACGCGGACCTGATCCGCAACCTCCACGCGGCGACGAAGGGCGAGGTCCCGTGGTGGTCGTGGACGACCGACGGCGAGGCGCCGACCGACGTGGTCCGCGGCGCTCAACCGGACGTGGGCTGACCGATGCGCCCGCAGATGGACCCCAGCGGTCTCGACCTCGATGTCGAACTCTCCGAACCGTGCGTGGCGCTCGCGGGCGGCGACCTCCGCTTCGCGACCGTCGCGGCGCTCGTCGCCTGGACCGAGCGCCGCCTCGCCGACGTGCGCGCCATCCTGGCGGGCCTCCCGGCGGACCTCGCGGGCCAGGACCTCGCGCGGGTGTCCTCCCGCTGCGAGGCGCTCGCGGCCGACGTGGGCCACCTCCGCGAGGCCGCGTCCTGGCGCGAGGGCGGCGAGGGCGACGAAGAGCAGCATCGTGACGACGAGGGCGAAGAGGTTCACGCGCCGAACTTCGCTCGCGTCCCGGCGCGGGGGGAGCCCGGGCGATGAACCTCGCGCGTACAGGACGGCCGTTCAGCCCGCGTCGCACGGACCTGCAGCGCGGCGCGAAGTACCTCTTCCAGCAGGGCGTCGCGAACCTCTCAGGGCTGACCCTGCGGCTCGTCGCGGACGCCCTCGACGAGGGGATCTCGACGGTCGAGGCGTGGGCCAACCCGGAGCGTCCGCACAACGTCCCGCTCTGGATCCTCAGCCACCCGGAGCTGCCCCAGCCGCTCCACACGTACATCTCCACGGGGCTCGACGCGACGCGCGGCCTCCCGGCGCCGAAGGTGCCGCTCGAGGCGCAGTCGCACGTGATGCTCGGCTCGATCGGCGAGCTGGTCGTCGGGGTAGCCGCCGCGCGGGTGGGCCAGGGCACCCTCGATGCCGCGAAGGCGCGCGGGCTCCTGCCGCTCGCGATCCGCGCGCACACGCGGCTCGGGCGCATCATCACGCAGCTGCAGATTCGCGCCGGGGTCCTCACGCTGGGCGGTGACCTGTGAGCGGGGGGTTCCTCCTCGGCGGCCTCGCCCTGCTCGTCGCCGGCGTCGCCGGGATGGTGGTCCTCGAAGCGCGCGCCGCCCGGTCGCGCGCGTTCCATCGCCGGGAGCTCGCGCTCCACCGGCAGCAGCTGCGCATCACCCTCGCGCGCACCGAGCAGCTCGTCGCCCGCGCCGAAGCGGCGGTTCGTGACGACCGCGACGACGAGGCCGACGGCGGTGCACCGAGCCGCTGCGCGTGTCCCGGCTGCGCGCACCTCGCGATCGCCCTCGCGCTGCGCGAGCACACGGCTCCCTGGAGGGTGCCGATCCTCGTGGGCGACGTCCCTCGCCAGGCGGGGTTCGCGCTCCGGTGGGGGAACGCGTGAGCCCCGCCCACCACTGGGCGATCCGGCCCGAGCGCGATGCGCGCACGTGGCTCCCGCCGTCCTCGCGCGGGCAGCTCGCGCGCGGTCACACCCTGGGGCGCTGCCTCGCCTGCGAGGAGCCTCCGCCGCCGGCCGCCGTGGTCGTTGCGCGCCGACCCGCCCCGCCGTCGCACCTCGTCGTGGCGCCGCACGAGCTCGCGGTCCGTCGCTCGCCCCCGCGCCGCACGGCCCCGTTGCCCAAGCATCCGACCCGACGGCCCTCGCTCCGCGAGTCGCTGCTCGTCACGCTCGCCTCAATGGGCGACGTGCCCGTCCCGCTCTCGGTGCTCGTGGTGCGGGCCTGGGAGCGCGAGCCCCGGCTCTTCGGCCTCCTCGGCTTCGAGCACCTGCACCCCGACGCGAACCGCGTGCAGGCGAAGCTCTCGGGCGCCGACGGCCTCTGTGCGTTGGGCTGGTGCACCCGCCCTTCGCCGGGCGTGCTCGCGGTCACCCCCGCGGGCCGACTCGCCGCGGCCGCGCTCGCGAAGGGCGGTGCGCCGTGACGCGCGCCGTGACGCCTCCGACGCTCTCGCTCGACGACGAGGCGCTCCTCGCAGCGGCCGGCTTCACCGCCGACCCGGCGCACCCCGGATGGTGGATCGACACGCGCGGTCGGGGCCGGGCCCTCACCGCGACCGCCCTCCGTCGGGCGCGCGCGGACCTCGCCGCGACGCGGGAGCGCCGTCCATGAACCCGCGCCGCGCCCCCTCCGACGTCCGCGTGGCCATCGACGACCTCGTGCTCGCGGCCGAGCAACTGCACCTCATGGTGGCGCGCGCGGCGTACCGACAGCACCCGCTCCACCCGGCGCTCGCGCGCTTCGCCGAGGCGGTGCTGCACGCGGCGACCCGCGCGCTCAACGAGGCCGCGGTGTTCGTCGAGCGCGAGAGCGCGCCGCCCGCAGAAGGAGGCCGCCCATGACGCTGCCCTGGTCGAAGCTGCCGCGGTCGCTCGCGGGGGATCCGCGGTGGCTGCTGCTGTCGCCCGAAGGGGCGTGCGCGTACCTCGCGGCGCGGCTGCACGCCGACGACGCGGGCCTCCTCGGGTCGGTGGGTCGACGCGATGCCCTGGAGACGCTGGCGGCGATGCTCGCCGCGCGCCGCGCCGGCGACCCGACGTGGGCCCGCGCGGCGGTCGATGAGTGCTGCGAGCTGGGGCTCCTCGAGGCGAGCGACGACGGCGCGACGCTGCGCGTCGTCGACTGGATCGACGCGCCGACGAGGCCCGACGAGGGCGCGCGCAACGCTCCCGTGGACGATCGCCCCGCCGTCCTCGCGCGGCCCAAAGGGAGGCCCTGCAGGGGCGCCGAGGCGATGAGCTCGCGCGAGCGGAAGGTGCGGTTCCTGTTCGGCAAGCGCGCGCTCGCGGTGTTCCGCGACGTCGAGGCGGGCACCACCTGGGAGGCGTGGCTCGCGGCCCACCCGGTGGAGGGCGCGGACCTCCTCCGTGGAGGGAACGAAACCCGGGAACGAAACTCCCGCGATGGGAACGAAACTCGGGAACGAAACTCCCGCGATGGGAACGAAACTCGGTCGGAGGGAACGAAACTCGGGAACGAAACTCGGGAACGAAACTCCGTCGGGGGTCGCGCGGGTTCTGGAACCTCCGGGCCTTCTGAGACGCAGAGAGACGAGAAAAGAAGAGAAGAGAACGAGAATCCGGACGCGCGCGAACGGGAACGAAACTCGGGAACGAAACTCGGGAACGAAACTCCGCGAGGGAACGAAACGCCGCGTGGGAACGAGACTCCACGAGGGAACGAAACCCACCCAGGGAACGAAACTCCGCGAGGGAACGAAACCTCGCGCGCGTCGTGCTCGTCCCTCGAGGACGTCGTCCCCTTCGACACGCTCGACGTGCTCGACCGGATGCGCGCTACGTCCGAGGGCCGCCTCTCGACGCTGCACACCGCGCCCATCGCCGCGGCCTTCGCGACCCTCGCCCGAGGCCTCATCGCCTCGGGGCAGACCACCGTCGAAGGACTGATCCGCGCCGCGGGCCACGTGCGCCACGTTGAGTGGCTGACCAAGCGCCGCGCCGCGCTCACCCTCGAGCGGCTCATCGCCAGCGACGGGAAGCTCCTGCTCGAGCTCCTGGCCGGCGCCGCGACGTGCGCCGAGTGCGGCGGGGCGCCGCTCGCCTCGCCGGAAATCTACGAGGGCGATGAGCCGTGGCTCATCGAGGCCCGCGCCGAGTACCGCCGCCGGTACCCCATCCCCTGCCAAGGAGCCCACTGATGCCTCCGCACCCGACCGCCCTCGGCCGTCCGCCCCTCCGCGTCGTTCCGTCGGCCGCGAGCGCCGAGGCCGAAGACGAGGCCCGCGCCGCAGCGCTCGCCGCCTGCGGATGGGATTGGGACCACGACGACGAAGCCGAGCGCGCGGTGCTCGGCACCCCGCTCCTCGACGGCGCGGAGTGGCCACGCGTCGCGGCCGCCGTGACGGCCGAGACGTTCTTCCGTCCGGTGCACGGGGTGATCTTCGAGGCGATGGGCCGGCTCGCGGCGCGCGGCGAGCCGATCGACGTGGTCACGCTCGCCGCGGAGCTTCGCCGCCACGAGCGGCTGAACACCGTCGGCGGCGCGCAGTACGTGGGCGAGCTCACCGACCGGCTCGCGCACGAGGTCGGCACGACGCTGCACCTCGACGCTCACCTGCGCCTCGTCTTGGACCACGCCGCGCGACGGAAGGCGGCGCTCTTCGGCCGTGGGCTCCTCGCGCGGGCGAAGGACTCAAGCCGCCCCATCGGGGAGACGCTCGCCGGGGCGCAGGTCGCCATCGCGACGATCCCGGTGCCGGGCTCGCCGACGCCAACCCTCGCGGCCGGCGTCGAGGGGTACTTCGCGCGGCTCGAAGGCCAGGCGGGGCCTCGTGTCGCGCCGCCGGTGCGCACGGGGATCTCGGCGCTCGATGCGGCCCTGCACGGGGGGCTGCGCGCGCAGTCGCTCTTGCTCGTCGGCCACGCCGGCACGGGGAAGACCACGCTCGCGCTCCAGCTCGCGGCGCACATCGCCCGCACGCAGGGCCCCGTGTACTTCTGGTCGAAGGAGCAGGAGCGCGACGGCGAGGTGACGCCCATTCTGCTCGCGACGCTCGCGCGCCTGGCGTTCGCGAAGGTGCGCGCGCAGTTCGAGCAGCCCGAGCGCCCGGTGCTCACCGGGGACGAGCTCACGGCGCTCGCGGCCGCGGGGAACGTCCTCCACGGCCTCGCGCTGCACGTCGCCGACGAGTCGACGCCCGGGTGCCCGCAGACCGTGGCCGAGATCGTCGCCGCCGTGCGGGCGCTCCCGGCGCCGCCCGTGGCGATCTTCATCGACAACCTCGGGGAGCTGAAACCGCGCGGGACCTACCGCGATGAGCACGCGGGGCTCCTCGAGGTGATGCGCGACCTGCGCGGCGTGCGGAAGCTTCTCGGCATCCCGGTCGTCACGCTCGCGCATCCCAACCGCGAGAGCGCCAAGGGCGCGCTCCACCGGCGCCTGCGCGCGACGGATGTCCTCGGCGGGAGCGCCGCCGAGCGCGTGTGCGACGGCGTGCTGCTGATGCACCGCGAGGACCTGCACCCCACGCGCGACCATCAGAAGGAACCCGCCGAGTCGGGCATCACGGAACTTTTCAGCCCGAAGGTGCGCGGCATCGGGAAGCTCTTCTGCGAGGTGCGCTCCATCGAGCAGGAGCACCGCTTCGTCTCCGCCCGCCCGGACGACGCCACACCGGGTGCGGCGGCTGCCGGTGCCGCGGTCGATCCGTTCGATGCCGGCGAGTGCCTGCCCGAGGAACCGACGGTGGTGTTCGTCGGCGAGACCGCGCCCCTCGCGCTCGCCCCCGCCGTCGACGACGGCACGGAGGGCGAGCCGTGGTGACGGGCACGCCCGCGAGCTTCGTCCCGACCGGCGGGTGGCCGACGGAGCGCGCGAAGACGCGGGAGGCCGGACGGTGAGCCACACGAGCGCTCGAGGTCGCGACGACCGCGCGATCGGCCACGCCGCGCTCGCCCGCGGCGAGGACTTCGAGGCGTGGGTGAACGCCGCCAACGCGCGGGCGGTCGTGCGCGGCGAGGTCGCCCGCCTCCACCACCTGGGTCCGCCCCATCGCCGAACGGGCCGCGGCGGCGAGCGCGTGATCATCACCGGACCCGGCGGCGCGGACTACCAGGGGCAGACGCGGGACGGCCGCGCGATCGCCCTCGAGGCCAAGTGCCGCGCCGGCGCGCTCCGGTACGCCGAGGTGAAGCCCCACCAGCGGGCGGACCTCGATGCGTGCGCACGGTCCGGGGGCGTGGCCGCGCTGCTCTACCGCTGGACGACACCCGACCGCCGGCGCGCGCGGACGCTCGTGGTGCCGTGGACCGAGGTGCCGTGGCGGGTCGTAGAGGGCGCCAACGGCCCGCGCGCGACGAGCGTGGGGCCGGAGGAGCTCACCGCGTGGGAGGTCCCGAGCGCGTGCCTCGTGGACCCGCGGGACGCCCGATGGCGGTTCTACCTGGCGCCGCTGCTCGCGCGGCCTCGGGTCATGCGCGTGGCGTGGTCGGCGGGGCTCGACGGGCAGCTCGCCGTGGCGCTCGGGGCGATGCGCGACGGACGCGCACAGGAGGTGAGCGTGGAGGCCGGGGGCGTTCGGCTGGTGATCGCAGGGACGACAGGAGGCGCGGGGCGATGAACGAACGGGCGCTGGTGGAGTCGGCGAGGGCTGAGGTGGAGCGGGCGCGCGGCACCGGTCTCGCGGGGGGCGGGCGGGCGCTCGTGGGCGAAGGGCTGGGCGGCAGGAGGGGGAGTCGTGGTGCGCGGCCGGGGAGGTTGAATCGAGACCTTACGCGCGCGCGAGGTCCAGTCCGATGAGCCACCTCGACGCCGTGACAGCGAACGCCGCCGAGAGCCCGCCGCCGTGCTGCGGGGCGACGATCACGCTCGTCCAGCGCCTCGGCCGCGACCTCGTGTGCCCGACCTGCCGCGAGCGCTACGTCTTCGACCGCGCCACGGCGCCGGCACGCGAGGAGAGCGACGTGGCGGCGCCCGCGTTCCGCGCACGCCCATCGGGACCGCCCCGCGATCGGCGCGTGTCGGTCGTCCACGGGCCGGCGGTCGCGGGTACGCGGAGGTTCGAGCGGGTTCGAGCGAGTGAACTCGTCGACGCCCTCGAGCGGACCCTCGCGCTGCTCGACGAGCTGCAGGTCGACCTGCGGCGGTCGGGCGCGGCGGACGACGGCGGTCGGACGGTCGGCGGACGGGAGGGCCCCGACGAGGGGCACGGCGTCGACTGGGGACGGCCCGTCGTGCAGACGTCGCCCAACTGGGGCGCGGTGTCGCTCCGGCGCGAGGCGCCGGCGCCGGCGCCGGACGTCGAGGACACCATCGACGCGCGCACCGAGGGGTGGCCCGAGGAGCGGGAGACGTTGCGGTGGCTGCGGCGCCAGACCGACGCCGGCGACTTGCGCACGCGGGGGACGGTGGGGCTGCGGGACCTGCAGGGGAGGCTGGGCTACGCGTTTGCGCCCGAGGAAGTCCGGGCGCGCTTCGACGCGTCGCGGGAGGCGCTGGAGGTGGGGGCACCAATCAGAGGACGGTGGAGGATCGAGGCGGCGATGAAGGCATGGTGGCGAAGGTGACGATCGAGGCTGCCGTGGGAGTCTGTTGATGGTGGAGATCGGGACCTCGGTGAGGGTGCCGTGACATGACGTTCGCGGAGCAGGTAGACGAAGGCAGACGTCCGAGCCCCCGAGCCCGCTGCAGCGAAACACAAGGATTGGAGCATCGCTCCCGACCTCTGGTATGCTCACTTTCCCATGGGCCGCCGTTCATTGCAGCAGTTCCGCGAAGAGTTAGGGCTCGACATCCCGAGTGCCGCCGCCTTGGCCCGCGTCGGGTGTGACGTCTGGCGTAGCGCAGAGGCGGGGGACCGGGCCGTCGCGGTCGTTCTGGCGAAGCAGACCGCTCGGATCCTCGGCATGGACTACCTGGAGTTCGCATCCGGCGCTGCGATTCCAAATGGAACCGGGATCTTGTTCCTCGCGTCGAGAGATGACGGAGACGCGTACCGTGAAGAGTTCTCGCGAAGCGGTGTCGCCGAGTTCCTCGGAGACGTCCTACGAAGAGTGAGGCTCGTGGCGCAGATCGAGGCCGCCGCCAATATCGCTCGCCTACAACTCCCAGTTCTGGCCCGCCAGCCGACCCGTGTGGGCGAAGCCCCTCCGGAGACCCATGCTCTCGCTGCACGTGCAGCCTTGGGACTGTCAGCCTCGGAGCCCATCACCTCTTTATGCAATCTAGTACGATCGCACGGCGTGTTGCTTCTCTGGAAGAGCAGTGACAGTCCCCTTGTGTGGCTGAGGGGAGCGTCACTCCGTGAACCGATTGCGACCATCGTGGTGGCGGAGCCATATCGTCTCGATGCGCAGAGCGCGACTAGATCGCGGTTCACGTTAGCGCATGAACTCGGACATCTCTTGTTCGACCACTATCGAGGGAAGTCACCGGTGATGTACTCTCCAGGCGAGGGAGTACGGTTCCGCGCCTTTACGGACTTCGATGCGATCGAGAACGAGGCCGACGCCTTCGCAGCCTGCTTTCTTGCTCCAGCCGGGGCTGTACGGGCCCTGATCGATGGGCGCGATCCGACCGCCGAGTCAACTATAGCCTTGGTGGGCAGACACTTCGGTGTCGGCCGCGAGGTCGCGTTGAACCGACTGTCTCACTCTCGCAGCATCACGACGAACCAACGACTTGAGATCGATCAGCGAGACAAGTACGTTTTTCAACGATATACGCCAGATATTCTTGGAGACATTCCCAAACAGGAGGATGTCGGAATCAACGCGGGCGAGCTACGCCGGTGTGTCGTCGTAGGTGTTGAACGGGGAATGATTGGGCGCGCCTTCGCACATGATCTCCTCCAGGTCCCGTACGAAGAGTCACTTGGGGCACCGCCGGGAGGGAGCCCGATTGAACCCTTGTGGGATTCGTCGCGCGTTGCCCTGGCCCGGGCAGACCAGATCATGGCAGACATTTCGTCATCTCTGACGGCGGTCAGCGCCGTGCCCCGCGACGGTGGTCATTGGTGTGTACGCCTCACTCTCCACGCCGGCGATCCCCAAGAGCGCGACGAGTGGATTGAACTCGATGAACGCTTCTCGCCCGTAACAGCGTCACGGCCCGACCTTGTTCCGCCAGCGCAGTCCGCCTGAGGGAGCGTCCGGGTGACTCGTGTACGTCCCACAAACCACCAGCGGCAGGTGCTCGATAATTCTTGCGTCACCGCGTGCGGCTGTATGGTCCTCCGTGCTCTCGGTGAGGATCCCGACGAGCGCGCTCTGCATCTTGCCGATGGTGGATCAGCTGACGCCGGCCGTAATTTACACGAGCTTCTCACGCTTCATCCGGCGCTACGCGACAAGTCTCGGCTGGTGAAGAATCTCAAGGACGAGGATGTCATCGTAGAACTCGGCGAAGACCGCGCGCTTGCGGTTCTCGTGCGAACTCAGCAATGGGAGTCTGAACTTCGCGAGAATGGCTATCAGCCGCCTTCGGGGCGTAGCAGTCTTCACGCAGTGTTGCTGATTGGGATAGAGGAAGAGCTCGGTCGGCAACAGCTTGTCGTGCTCGACCCTGCGTTGGATGGCGTCGACGGTTTGGGGCGTAGCTGGGTGCCGATCTACCTTGCGCTTGGCACAGGCCGCGATGGATTTGTACTACGTTGGGTTCACATGCTTCAGGCAGTGGTATTCGATTTTCAGTAGCCAAGCCAATGAAGTTTTCTCTCAGCTAGTCAAAACAGATGCATGGCATTGAGCTTCCCGCCGACTCGATCAGAACACTCGGCGGCAGGGCGTGGTCATTACGACGTTCACGAGAACAGTTGACCCACCCCGGAGTCATCTTCTCGTTCTTCGCTAGGTTTTCATAGTTTTCTCGTTGCGAGGTCACCCCGACGTCTGAGGTCGTCTGGAGTAGTCCAGCCGCGGATACCGCTAACGCAACAGATGAAATATGTGGCGACGCCTCGGGACCCATGCGATGGGTTCCGTTGGACGCATGCGCTGCCCGCGTCGGTGCCGCCGCCGACGTGGACGTCGCCGTACGTCGCGATGGTGCGAGGACGGCCTCGCGTGGCGGACACTCGACGACGTCACGAGGGCGGCGCAGACCTTCCTGGACCCGGTGCTCGGCGGAGGCCTCGACGCGACGTGGAGCCCGCGTGAGTGGACGTGGCGGGTGGGGTGAACGCCGTCGGCGGGTCGTGCCGTTTGCGCATCGGCGCGTCGAGAGGGTGCGGGCCACGGAGTTCACGACCGCGCCCTACGCACTCTCCGAACCGACGCGCGCCGAGACGAGCTCGCACGGAACGCCGAGCGTGCGGCAGACACGCCGGATGCGGGCGGTGGCGGAGTGGCTGTTCCAGCGGGTATGGATGACCACGCGGTCGAGGCCTCCGGCCCGGAGCGCTCGTTCGAGGCGCACGAGCTCGCCTCGACCGACGTCGCGGGGACTGCCGTAACGGCGAGTCTCGCTTCCGTCTGCGGCCGTCGCGCGTCCGAGGCCACCGACGACTGCGACCCTCGGTGGACGGCTCACCACGCGTACCGCCCCCCGCGGCCCTCGAACTTCTCCGCCGAGAAACCCACCTGCCCCAACGCAGCGCGGACGCCCACCGCCAGGATCGGCTCGCTCACCCGGTGCCGGCCGTCGTGGTTGCCGTAGAAGCGGCCGCGCGGGTCGATCATCACGTAGGAGTCCTCCATCGCGTCGTTGTCCTCGGCGACCACCGCGATGCCTGCGGAGGCCAGCGAGCCGTGGCGCTCGACGAAGGCGGCGAATCGCTCCTTGGTGATGAGCAACGGCTCCACGCGGCCATCGTTCTGGCCCTCCACCCGCAGCACCTGAAACACCTTCCACCTTTCGGGGTGGAGTTCGTGCACGAGCGCGCCCATATCCTCGTCGCAGTTGAGCGCGGTGACCACGGTATTGACCTTCAGTCGAACGCCCTCGGCGTGGCACCTGGCGGCCAGCGAGCGCACCCGGGCCACGTGGTCGCCCCGGCCGCGGCCGAGCGAGCGCTGTGTCTTCTCGACCGCCGAGTCGACCGAGAGCGCAGCCCAGTCGAGCGACGAGGCGTGTCCGTCGAGGAGCGCGTCAAGGCGCGACCCGCTGGTGACAATGCTCGTCGTGAAGCCCAGCGCCTTCGCGTGGTCGACCAACGCCCCGAGGTGGGGGTGGAGCGTCGGCTCCCCGCCCGCGAAGGTGAGCTTCTCGCCGCCGGCCGCGCGGAGTTGATCGAGCAGACGCCTGGCGGCGTCGGGATCGAGCTGACCCTCCACGTCGCGAAAGGTCGCGAAGCAGAACGTGCAGCGGGAGTCGCACGGCTTGTAGAGATGGAAGTTGATCGAGATGGGGTTCATGGCGTCTCCGAGCGTCTTGACGCCGACGGGCGCGACGCTCTGACCCATAGGCCCCGCTCAACCGCCGTTTTCCCCGACTGCCTTCTCCGTGAGCACCAGCGTCGCTACCGGAGTGCCGTCAGCCCGCACGGCGACGAGCACGACCACGCCATCGCCGGGATCCATCGTCCACCCCGGCGCGTCGAAGGGTTCCTCGCCCTGCTCGGTGAGGCGTCGAAGCTGCGTGCCTGCGGGTAACTCGATACGAACGGAGTTCCCGTGCGCGACCTCCAGCACGCGCGTCTCGCCCTGGGTGAGAGCGACGCTCGATGTCTCCGGGGCGCCGAGTGAAGCCGTCAGGGGCGACGACAAGTCGAGGATGGCGCCCGGCCACGCGGATCCGCGCGCGCGTCGCATCGCGCGGCGCAGCCCGATCGACGGGCCGGCCAGCCAGGGGTACGCCGTGAGGACGGCGGCGAAGTCGTCGAGGGCGCCGCGGCGCTCGACAGCCGCGTGCCAGAGGTCGGCGGCGCGGGGCGAGGCGAGGAGGTCGCCCCACGTCTCTCGGTCGTCGTCGGTACCCAGCACCAGGGCGTCGAGCGCGATCGGGTCGGGCGGCGGTCGGGTCGTCATTCGAGCGCTCCCTTCAGTGAGTGGATCCGCTCGGTCAGGCCCGCGTCCTCGATTTTGAATCGGTGCAGGAGCGAGCGGCGGAGGCTGCTCCGCGCGAGTGCACGCACGAGCGGATCACCATCATCCGGCGGGAGCTCGGCGAGCGCGAGGCAGCGACGGAGTAGCGTCGTGACGCCGTCGTGCCGCAGCGTGGTCATCTGCCGCGAAGGCAGGCCACTCAGCGCGGCGCGGACGGCGGCACGGCCCACCTCGTAGGGCGGCTCGTTCGAGCAGCGGTCAAACCACGTCTGTACGCACGCTCGGTGCGACTCATCGGCGCCGTCACGCTGCACCAGCCCCGCGAACAACGCGAGGTAGCGGAAGAGCGCGTCCGCCACGTGGAACGAACGCGCCTTTGGATTGCGTGGGTGTTCCGCGGCGATGGCGGTGTCCCATAGGTCCGACGGTTCGTCGTCCGTGAACCAGGCGCGGCGCAGTCGGGCCGAGCCGACGAGCCACCATCCGACCAGTGCGGCGCAGCATGTGTCGCGCAGCGTGGTGACGCCGCCGACGATGCGCTCGCGCACGCGCCGGACGTCGACGTGGTTCGATGCGATGGCTTCCGGGGATTCGTCGGCCGACGCAACCCAAGCGAGCGCGAGCGCCCCCACCGCGCGGCGCGCGAGCGCACTCCGGTACCCCGCCTTGCCCTCGCGCTGCGCGAGCCAGAACCCCACCTCAGTGAAGAGCCGCCACGAGCACGACCCCGCGTGCAGACGGGCCGGGTCCAGGTCCGCGGTCCGGAAGCGGTCAACGCACCAATCGACTGCCTCGGCGACGGCTTCGTCGCCATAGAAGCGAAAGGCCTCGAGCCCGACGCCCGCCTTGGCGACGAAGGTCTCGAACGCGGCCTCGAGCAGCGCGCGCATGCGGTCCCCCTCCTCCCAGACGAGGCGGGCGCGGCCCTCTGGTGACCAATCGGTGATGGGCTCGTACGACCGTCGCGAGGCCATCAACTGCCCCACCACCGGAAGGCGCCGAGCTGCATTGGCGACGTGCACACAGACACGAGCGCAACCACGTCGACGCCGACGCACGGAGCATCGGCGTATGCGGCGAACGGCGCGACCTCGCCGGGGTCGAGGCCCATCTCGCGTGTGTGGACGCGGCGGCCCTCATCGAGCCATGCCAACGCGGCCCGGGTCGAGTCGAAGCGCGGTGCCTCGCGTTTCCAACGGTCGAGGAGGGTGGAGACCTCGCGCAGCGCCTGACCCAGCGCCACGGGGTCGGGCACATCGTAGCGCCGCACGATGATGCCGAAGCGCTCGCAGACGAGCGCCTTCACGAGATCGTGAACCGGCCATGCCAGGTCGAGCACACCGCCAGCTCCCGCCGCGATCGCGCTCCAGACGAGTTGCGGGAAGACGTCGCGGTCGCCCGTCGTCGTGGCGATGAGCGCCCCTGCGTCGGCGGTGGCGGCCCAGTACTCCACACGTCTGCACCGCGGGAGCGTCGTCCCCAGGAGGTTGCGCGGCATCAGCGTGCGGCCGTGCGAGAGCGCCATCCCTTCGGTACTCGAGTTGACCGTATGCGGCGTGCCGACGCCATACCAGCGCACGACCTCCACCACGGCCGAGACCTCCGAGAGCAGCTCCGACTCGACGATGGTCAACCCACGAGAAGTGTCCTCCGGTTCGGCCACGAGGGTGCCGGGAAAGTGCGCGCGAAGCGACGCCAACGCGCAGGCGCCGAAGCGCGTCTCGCCCACGTCCTGCACCTCACCGAAGGCGCAGAACACCCTCATTTCGTCGCCCTCAGCGGCGCCTCGACCGAAGCCCAGGCACGGCAGGTGGGTGACCGACGCGAAGCGGTCGCGGAGGGCGATCCCACCCGCGGTCAGCGCCCACCAGGGCAGGGCACGAAGGGCGCCTGGTGCGAAGACCGCGAGCATCTGTGGTCGGCCGTCGGGGAGACCCGCGAAGCACCCCCCGAGGGGGCCGTCGAGCAGGGCGCACAGGCGGGCGAGGGCGCCGGCGCGCGGAGCGTCCGACCCGCGGAGCGGCGTGGGGTCGAGCGCGTCGGGGGCGAGCAGATCGCGCAGGGCCTCGCGCACCTGCCAACCCACCGCGTCGAGGGACGCGCTCGTGTGCATGAAGGATCCCCCTTCGTCCCCGGCCACCACGCTCAGCAGCAGCTCGCCACGTACGCCGATCGACACGCCGAGCGCCACGCGACCCGCCGGGATCTCCCGCAGCCAAGCCTCGAGGTCGTCGATGCGGCGCTGCGGAGCGAGGCTCTGGAGCATGGTGAGCAGCGCCCCGTCGGGCGCATCGGGGGCGCCCTCCACGAAGGCCACGGTGGCCGTACGAACGCGACTCCAATTCTCGTGCATCGCCACGTCGGTCTCGATCAGGGCGCGCTCGACGAGGAATGCGCCCGTACGGGCCGCGGGCAGGTCGTGCTGATCCTCAGACACCGTGGACGCGAGGTCCCAGGCTGTGAGCGCCGTGGGCGACCGCGCGCCCAGCTCGAGCAGCTCGGCCGCGGAGCGACGGAATCCGTCGGCGGACGAAGGGCGGACGGTCGCGGTCGAAGGATCGAACTCCGCGAGCCGAGCGAGGTCTTCGAGGCGCTGGAGCACGTGCTCACGCGACCAAGCGTCCGTGCCGGGGAGATCGCCGCCCGGGCCAGGTGGGAGTTGCTGCGCCTGCCGGTTCAAGGCGGCGAGGCGGAGGTCGGCGCCGAGCTGCATCGAGGCGAGGTGGTGGAGCGCGAGGCGGGGCTCCGACGCGCCGCGGAACCGGCCCGTGAAGTAGGCCGAGCTCACGCGGTGCCACGCGAGGCCGGGCGTTCCTGACGAGTCCCAGAAGTCCGTCAGGTCGTCGCTCGGCGTGCCCCAGTGGATGCCTTCGAGACGGTCGAGGCCCTCGGAGGTGACGATGCGCCCGTCGACGCCGAGCTCCGGGTCGGCGCGGTCCGCTCGTGCAAACCACTCCGAGCGACGAGCAATCTCGCGCGCGGACAGGAGGTGCGAGGCCGGGGGTTCACGGAACTCTCCGAGACGCAGGGCCAGCATCGAGACGCCGCTCCGTAGCCGCTGCGCCACCAGGTGGGTGTCACGCGTTCCTCGCGACCGGAGCGCCGTGTCCGCGAGGTCGAGTGCCTCGCGAACGATCGCCTCCGGGACGGAGTCGTACGCGAGCAACCATTCGATGGCGAGCGCAGCCGCGCGCAGCTTCGACCAGCGATCCGCGCAGGCCTCGACTGCCCCGCGAAGCGTGGGCCAGCGGCGCAGGTCCTCCCCGGCGGGTGCCTCGGAGCGCGCGTCGAGGCGATCGACCCACGCGTGGAGGAGCGGATGCTCGGGCGCCGCGACGCACGCGTCGAGAAGAGCGCGGGCGCGCTGCAAGAAGATGGAGTCGGTCGGAAACAGCGGACGCAGAGCCTCGGCATCGAGTTCACCCCGCGCGACCTCGGTCCACAACCAAGCGGCCTCGACTGCGAGGGTGCTGCGATCGGGGGCGGCGATCGCCGGCGCGGCGAGCGGTTCGTGCACCCACGCAAGCGCGCGCAGCAGGTTGTGTCGCATGCTCCCGAGGCCCCGCTCAGAGTAGGCGCGCGCGACTGCGACCGCCTGCGCGGGCGTCGGATGTTCGCGGTGATCGAGCGCCGTGGCGGCGGCGAGGCGCTCGCGGTGGAACTCGTCGATGTCCGAGGCGGGTTCTCGCGACTCAAGCAACCATGCCTCGACCTCGGCCCGCTCGTCGGGCGTCAGCGGGCGCTCCGCGTGGCCGGGACTCACGACAGGGCGGCTCCCAGCGACGCCCAGGAAGCGGAACCCGGCCCACGCCTCCGGCGTCGAGAACTCGCGCAGGAGGAATGCCTGATCCGACGCCGTGAGGAGCGCCCGCATCGCGCCTAGCGTGGCGTCGAGGTCGGCACGGGCGATGTCGGTCCCGAGGAGGCGTGAGACCGCGTCCGAGACCCGATGCTCCGGCGTCGCGCGGAGGATCTCGGGGAGCTGCGCGACGACCGCGTCGCGCCACCAGCGCTGCGCGTCGGCGAGCGCTTGAGGGGGCGTTCGACCCGTCGCCAGCCGCTCACGATACCGGCGAACGAGGTGTGCGGTGACGAGCGCCGGGACGCTCCAGAGCGAACCGATCGTGCTGCGCACGCCGGCGTGGTGGAAGGCCGCGTCGATGCCAAAGGCCTCGTCGACGATGGGCGTGAGCCAGTCGGTCGGGAGGTTGACCCCCGATTGGCAGGCCCAGAGTTCGACGCGCTCGCAGCCCGACCAGTCGTGGCCGAGGTCGTCGAGAGCGAGGCTGCCGCCGGCGAGCGAGAGAGCGGCCCCATCGCCAGCAAGGTGCAGGCCGTGAGTGTAGATGCTCACCACATCTGCGTGCTCCGCCGCCCGGACGACCCGGTCCGGCGTCGCGTCGACGCCGAGGAGCACCGCCTCGCCCGTCATCACGGCCGAGAACGCGACCTCGTGGAAACGCGTGGGCTGCTCGTGACAACTGGCACCGGGCGCGACGAGCACCGTGCCCACGCGCTCGTGAGCGACGTGTTGTTTGGTGGTGCGTGGTGCGAGATTCGGAAGGTACGAGATCGCATCGGCGCGATCGAGGAGGGTGCAACCCGGAGCGCCTGCGGCGGCCCAAGGGATCAGCGCCGCGAGGGTCGAGGGCAGCACCACGAGGTGCTCGATGGCGCGCGCAGGCAGGGCGGCATCTAGGTCGAGTGCCGGGAGCAACGACGCCAGGACGTCCGAGACCGACTCTCCCTTCAGTGCCTCCCCGCCACTGGACGCGGAGGCGTAGAGGACCGAGAGCGCACGGAACTCCTCCTCCGCGAGCGTGCGACGCAGTGAACGGCCGGTGAGCGCCCCGTCTTCGAGCCAGACGCCTACGGCGAGGAGTCCCTCCTGGAGCGAGACCCGCAGGAGCACGTCTCCGGGGTGCTGCTCCAAGAGTCGGCGCAGTCCATCGGAGTCGAGCGCCGAGGAGCCTTCACGGGTCCGGTGATCGGCCTCGGGGTCGCGGCGCACGAGCACCTCGTTCGCGTGCAAGCTTTCCGCGCCGAGCTCGGCGGCCGCCTCGCGCAGCGCCGCCGATGGGGAGGGCGCCGACCGAGCGGACTGAAGAGCCTCGATCGCTCGCCGATGCACGCGGGCGACTTCTACCGCGTGCTCTGCGTCGAGAAGCGGGACCTTCGACATGAGGCCCCGTGCGAGCGCCTCGCCGTACTTTTCGAGCTCGGCGTTGCGCTGAGCGTCGGTGAGGTACGCGATGCGCGACGCGAGGTCGTCAAGCGCACTGGCTCCCGCCGCCGTCGCATCGCGCCTCATTGCGAGGGCGCGCGCCTGGGCGTCCCGGGGACTCCAGCCCTGCGCATGGACGCGCTCGAAGTAGCGCAACGCGGCCGACTCCTCGAGGGCGAGGAAGGCTTCGACCGGGCGGCCCGCGTCGGCGTGGAGTTCGGCCGCGAGCAGCGAGATCGCCTGCGCCTCGCGAGCGCCGTGGTCCGCCGCGTGGTCGGCGATGGTCGCCGCACGACGCTGCATCGCGTTCGAGAGCGCGAGGCGCAGCGCGCGGCGGGCGATTTCGGTATGTCCGGCGTCGCGGAGCGCGCGGAGGTAGACGCGGCGCTGGTCGAGCGCGAGGTCCCAGAGGGTAACCGCGTGCAGGTGGGCGTGCGCCGCGTCGGAGTGGCCAGGTTCAGTGCGAAGCAGGGCCATCGCTGCGAGTAGATGGGCCTCCGCCACCATCGGTGCGTCCCCGTCGTGGATCACGCGATCGAGACCGCGGAGCGCCGCCGCGACGTCGCCCTGACGACCGCGGACCAACAGCGTTCGAGCGAGACTCAGGTGTAATGTCGGTTCGAGGGGACGCTGGGGTCGGCGCACAAGGAAGCCCAGCTGATTGGGGTCCCAGTGGGCTGCGGCGGCGTGGTCGAGCGCGCGTCGAAAGCTGCGCTCGGCGTCATCCCAGCGCTGCAGCTGGAAGAGGAGGTTGCCGTGGTTGTGACGGTACCCGGCAGCGTCGACCAGCCCGACCGGGCCCAGGGACTCGGTGATGGCGCAGGCGCGGCTCAGGTGGTGTTCGGCCTCGGCGAGCAGGGTCTGCGCGTCACCGTAACCGAGGTCGGCGAGGTTCCGGGCCGTCCGTCCCACCGCGTCGTGGGTGAGGGCCAATCGCAGCGGCGTACGCTGACGTGCAGGAGAGCGGAGGGCACGCTCAAATAGCGCCCGCGCCTGCAGCTTGTTCTCCTCGCGAACGCCGACGGTCAGGCGCGTGTACGACTCGCCAAGGTCGTACCAGCACGCGGCTGCGGCGGCGCTGTCGTCATCCTGCGCGAACAGGGCTGCGGCCTCGAGGTAGAGCGCGTGCGCGGACCGGTCTCTTCCCCTGGCAGACTCGACCTCGGCCTGGTCGCGGAGCGCCTTACTGCGCAGGCCCACGATGGTGCTGACGATCGCGGCGTCGTACGCGGCCTGGGCAGCGAACGCCTCGAGCGAGCGCCGGACCTCGGGTGGGGTGCTGGACGGGGACTGCGGCTTCGATCCGTGAGGGCGTCGATCTCGTCGTGCCATATACACTTCTCCTACAGGTCGCCGACCAGCGACCTCCCCACCCATAGGATCGCGTTCCCGTGGTTTTTCCCGGAATGCGATCGCGTGCGCGAGTTCTACGCGATCGGCCGGACAAACCTTCGCGGCGCGTCGTGTTCGCTCGCGGATGCGGTGCCCTGAACGAACGGTGTAGTGCCACGGCTGCGATCCGCGCAGCCCGAGTCGAGATGCCTCAAGATCGCGGCGCACTGCGGATGTGACATTGGCTGTCGGGCCGGGCGTTGATCCGTTCGAAGCCTGCGTGGTACGCCGACGCGCGTCGGTGGGAGCGCCTGCCCCACGGACACCAACGCCCGCGATCGCGCTCAGCGATTGGGGCACAAAGGGATGGGACGGGGACATGGCGAGCGCCGAAGCGACGGTCGAGGAACTGGTCGGGATGATCCAGCGGGGCGAACTGCGCCTCCCTGAGATGCAGCGGCAGTACGTCTGGAAGAAGACGCGGGTGCGCGACCTGCTCGACTCGCTCTATCGCGAGTATCCCTCGGGGACGATCCTCGTGTGGGACACGGAGACCGTCGTGCCGGAGCGAGGCTTCGGGGTGACCCAGGAGAAGAGCGCGTTCGCGAGCTCGACCCGCCTGCTCCTCGACGGGCAGCAGCGGCTGACCTCACTCTCCGCAGTGCTACGCGGCGAGCCCGTCACCGTGCGGGGGAACAAGAAGCCCATCGAGATTCTCTTCAACCTTGAGCACCCCGACGCTCCTGCGTTCGTGACCGAAGTCGACGAGGACGACGACGAGGACGACGACGAGGAGGGCGACGGCGAGGAGACGCCCGACGCCACGAAGGACGAACTGCAGGAGCGCTTCGAGCGCATGGCTTTCGTCGTCGGCACGAAGAAGCTCGAGCAGCTCCCGCACTGGGTGAAGGTGAGCGACGTCTTCCGGAGCGACGGGGACGCGGAATTCCTGGCGCGTTCGGGCGTCGAGAAGGTGACCGACGCTCGGTACAAGAAGTACAGCGAGCGTCTCGCGAAGCTGCGCAGGATCCGCAAGTACGTCTACCGCATGGACGTCCTGCCGCGGACCCTGTCCTACGAGGAGGTCACGGAGATCTTCGTGCGGGTGAACTCGCTGGGCGCAAAGCTCCGCAGCTCGGACCTCGCGCTCGCCCAGATCACCGCTCGCTGGCCGGGCTCCCTCGCTACGTTCCTCGAGTTCCAGCGGACCTGCGACGACAAGGGCTTCCCGCTCGACCTCGGCGTGCACCTGAAGAACCTCGTCGCCGTCGGAAGCGGGCAAAGCCGGTTCCGCACGGTGGGCGCCATGAGCGTCGAGACGCTGAAGGCATCATGGGCCGCGGCGGTACCCGCGATGGAGTACGCGCTGAACTTCTTGAAGAACAACGCCGGCATCGGCTCGCCGGCGCTGCTCGCCTCCCCCTTCCTTCTCGTCGCGCTCGGCTACTTCGGCCACAAGCGTGGGTACGCGGTGTCGGCCTCGGATGCCGAAGACCTCCGTCGCTGGGTGCTCGTCGCAAACGCCAAGGGTCGGTATTCCCGCGGGTCGACGGAGTCGTTCCTCGACCAGGACCTCACGCTCATCAAGGAGGGCGGTGGTCCGAAGGAGCTGCTTGATCGGTTGCGCCTGCAGGTCGGTCGTCTCGACATCGCGCCGGAAGAGCTCGAAGGGCGGAACCGGCGCAGCGCGCTCTTCAAGACGATGTTCCTCGCGTTCCGCGCCGCCGGCGCCCAGGACTGGTCTTCGAACATCGGCATCGCGCTGGACCACAAGGGCAACCAGCACAAGCTCCAGTTCCACCACCTGTTCCCGAAGGCGGTGCTGCGAAAGCACTACGGTGCGCGCGAAGCTGACGACATCGCGAACCTCGCCTTCATCGGTGGGAAGACCAATCGGCAGATCAGTGACCGCGAGCCGGCGAAGTACTTCCCGGAGGTCTTCGCCAAATCGACGTCTTCGGCGTTCGACGCGCAGTGCATCCCGACAGACTCCGCGCTGCTCTCGGTGTCAGCCTACCGGGACTTCCTCGCCGAGCGACGCGCACGGATCGCGGCGCGGCTCAATGCGTTCCTGGGCGTTCCGTAGCACGCGACGGGTTGGCGCGATGGGGAGTCGGAGCGAGGTTGACGCCGGCGAACTGCGCGCATGAGAAGCGGTGGGACTGCGCGACATCCAGGGGAGCCATGCGGTCATGCGGCGATGGCGATTGATCAGTGAGCGGGTGTGAGAGATCATCTCTCGCGGAGGTGTTGGGGTGGAAGAGTTTTACAATCACCATGGAGAGTCTCTCGCGGGGTTGCTGAGCAGGGCGACGTTGCCAAAGTCGCTTGATTTCTCGGCTCATCGCGATAGGGGCGGGGCATGCAGAGCTCCGAGCTTCCGAAGGGCGTCCGCGGGATCCTCAAACACTTCTCTGGCCTGCGCGACCCAC
>Ga0247843_1001486_pt1 | contig 47319 bp, 43 predicted proteins | sample LaCruzMarch2017__FD_192420 | JGI IMG/M metagenome (GOLD analysis project Ga0247843, IMG submission 192420) | Freshwater microbial communities from meromictic Lake La Cruz, Castile-La Mancha, Spain - LaCruzMarch2017_8m | ecosystem: Environmental > Aquatic > Freshwater > Lake | place: Spain...
TCTCGCAAAATAGTTCGCAATCCTATTTTATCATTGAAGTTCTTCATCACCGAAAAACCTCCCCAAGCACTTACTTTATCGTCTGAATATTCAATTTTATAACCCAATGTTCTTGTAACTTTTTGTTACAAGGTAAAAATATTGGAAAACTAATAAAATCAAAGGATTCATGAAATATTAACAAATCAACTGTCTGTTGGCGGTTAAAAATGAAAACATGTATTACACTAAATCGCCATACAAATCAAAATCGCTGGCATCATTAATTTTCACGTTCGCAAAATCTCCAATACGCACATAATTTGTATCAGTAGCTTTTACTAATACTTCATTATCCACGTCAGGGCTATCAAATTCAGTACGACCAACAAAATAATCATTCTCTTTTCTATCAAATAATACTTTATAGGTTTTACCTATCTTATCTTGATTTAAATTATAGGAGATTTCTTGTTGTACTTTCATCACTGCATCAGCACGCTCTTTCTTCACTTTTTCTTTCACATCATCTTTCAATAAATGCGCGTGTGTGTTTTCTTCGTGCGAATAAGTAAAAATTCCCAAACGTTCAAATTTAGTATCGCTCACCCATTGCAACATTTCTTCATGATCTTGCTTTGTTTCACCAGGATAACCAGCAATTAAAGTGGTGCGAATTGCAATACCTGGAACCTTATCTCTAATTTGATTTACCGTATCAATTGTTTTTTGTTTGGTAATGCCTCGACGCATACTCGTTAACATATTATCTGTAATGTGTTGCAAAGGCATATCTAAGTAGTTGCACATATTGCTTCTTTTATTCATTACATCTAATACATCCATAGGGAAACCACTTGGAAAAGCATAATGTAAACGAATCCAATCAATACCTTCTACATCACTCAACTGATCAACCAAATTTGCTAACTCACGTTTTTTATAAATATCCAATCCGTAATAGGTTAAATCCTGCGCAATTAATAACAATTCTCGAGTTCCTTTACTTGCTAATAATTTTGCTCTACTAACTAAAGCTTCTATTGGTTCAGAAATATGTTTACCGCGCATTAATGGGATAGCGCAAAAGCTACAAGGCCTATCGCAACCTTCACTAATTTTAAAATAGGCAAAGTGATTAGGGGTAGTTAATAAACGCTCTCCTACTAATTCCTTTTTATAATCTGCTTTTAATGTTTTTAAGATTTTAGGTAAATCACGTGTTCCAAAATACGCATCTACATCCGGAATTTCTTTTTCCAAATCTGCTTTATAGCGTTCGCTTAAGCAACCTGTCACGTACAATTTTTCAATACTGCCTTCTTTTTTAGCTTCCACATAACGTAAAATAGTATCAATGCTTTCTTGTTTAGCATTTTCTACAAATCCACAAGTATTAATAATCACAATGTTATGGTTATCATCTTGGCTTTCATGCTCCACATTAAAGTTATTGGCCTTTAGTTGACCCATCAACACTTCGCTATCTACAATATTTTTGCTGCAACCCAATGTCACAACATTTACCTTGTTCTTTTTAAGAGTTTTTGTCTTCATTATATGGCAAAGATACCATTTTATAGCTATAATTTAATGAGAAAATAGTACATTTAAAATATGAAAAGGCTGATTATTTTATTCTTTATCTCTTTAAATACATTCGCTCAAACTTCATTCATTGATAGTTTAATTAAAGAAACCAATAAAACATCCATTCACGATTCCGTTAAAATAAAACTATATGGTGATATTGCTTGGGAATTTATGGGCAGTGATATGAATAAGGCACTTGAATTTGCTAACAAAGAGCTAGAACTCGCTACTAAAACAAAACGAGAAGCAAATATAGCTCAGTCGGAAAGTGACATTGGAAGTATTTACAATAGAAAAAGTTCGTTTGATACTGCTTTAATTCATTATAACAAAGCTTTAAGTATTAGAGAGAAATTAAAACAAGATGTAAAGGTTGCTGGCATTTATACAAATATTGCAACGGTTTTAATGCGTCAAAGTAAATTTGAAGAAGCCCTAGCCATTAACTTTAAATCCTTGAAGATATTTGAAAAAGTTGGCGACGAAGTAAAACAAGCTATTTTAGAAGCTGAAGAAAAGGAACGCCGACGCATTGCTCAAGATTTACATGATGGCGTTGGGCAATTATTGAGCGCTGCTAAATTAAATTTAAGTAATCTCGATTCTAAAATCACCACTCAAACAGAGGAACAAAAATTAGCTATACAAAATGCCTTAAGCTTAGTTGATGACTCTGTCAAGGAAGTGCGCGCTGTATCACACAATATGATGCCTAATACTTTAATTAAATTAGGTTTGGCAAGTGCCGTAAGAGAATTTATCACAAAACTAGGGAAGGCTCCTACATTAAAAGTAGATCTAGAAATAGTTGGTTTAGACACACGATTAGATAATCAAGTGGAAACTGTTTTATACAGAGTCATTCAAGAAATCGTAAACAATATTATTAAACATGCCAAAGCCTCTCAAATTAGCATGCAATTAATACGTCACGAAACGGAGCTAAACATTATGATTGAAAATAATGGTGAGGGCTTTGACACGAATCAGTTAGATGATTTTGAAGGCATTGGTTTAAAAGGAATTAAAACACGCATCGAATTTTTAAATGGTAGTGTACATTTTGATTCTTCTATTGGAAGAGGGACAACTGTCATTATTGATATTCCCCTAGTTTAAAATGGAAAACACTATACATTTTGTAGACGTTTATTTTACAGAAGAACGAATAGAGAGTTTGTTCTTCATAATTATTGGTAGTGTCACACTTTTATTATCAGCTTTTTTTTTATTCATCATTAAATATTCCTTTTTTAAAGGAATGTCTATCCCTTTATTAATAATTGGTATCATTCAACTAACGGTTGGCATCAGTGTTTATAATCGTTCTTTGAAAGATATAGAAAGAGTAACCTATTTCTTAAATTATAATCCAGAAAAAATACAAATAGAAGAACTACCAAGAATGGAAAAAGTAATGAATAACTTTACAATCTATAAATGGATAGAAGTCATTCTCATTGTTGCCTCAATAATTTTGCTAATTATTTATTATTCTTCACCACAAACCTATTGGAAGGGTTTAGCCTTAGGCTTATTAATTCAAGCTGGCATTATGCTAAGCTTAGATGTGTTAGCAGAAAAAAGAGGTAAAAATTATATGGAGAAGCTTCAAGAAATCCATAACGCATCATTTACTTCTCTGCTAAATAAATAGATGCTAACCCTAAGCCAACCGAACTAAAACTTGCTTTTTTATAACCCACTTTTTCGAGGATAGCTGTAAATCGTTCGTTATCAGGAAATGCCTTTATTGACTCAGGTAAATACGTATAAGCCCTAGTGTCTTTAGAAAATAGTCTTCCTAATGTTGGCGTGATATACTTAAAATGAAATTTATAAAATTGCTTAACAGGAAATTTTTGCGGAGAAGAAAATTCTAACACACATAATTGTCCGCCTGGTTTTAAAATACGTAACATATTAGTTAAACCCTTTTCAAGGTTCTCGAAATTTCTCACTCCAAAACCTACAGTAATAGCATCCATACTATTGTCAGCTAAATCACAGGTTTCTGCATCACCGTATTGCAAAGTAATAGTTTTGTCAAGGTTGAGCTTTTGTAATTTTTCTCTACCAAATTTCATCATACCTTCACTAATATCAATACCAATCACTTTTGTTGGATTGAGTTTCATCGCAGCAATAGCAAAATCTCCAGTGCCTGTAGCTACATCTAAAATATGTTTGGGTTGTTTATCAGCAATTAGTTTAATGCATTTTTTTCTCCAGCCTTTATGAATACCAAGCGATAATAAGGAATTTAAAAAATCGTAACGAAAAGCAATGTTATCAAACATTTGAGCTACTTGCTCTTTTTTTGATTCGGTATTATTGTATGGTGTAACTGGGTTCATATTATTTCCCGCAAATCTCGCGGATTTTCGCAGATTAAAAATTATTCGTTAAAGATTATCAGCGCCGATTTGCGAAATCGGCGAGACAAAAATTATTTAACGAAGTCTAACTTCAACGCTTCTTCTAATAACTGTTCTTTACTAACAGGTACTACGCCAATTTGTTCACACACTAAACCACCAGCTAAATTTGAAATAGCAGCCATCACAATTGGATTCACATGTAACGCCACTAATAAAGCCGCAACACTAATTACGGTGTCTCCTGCCCCACTCACATCGGCAATGCTACGAATGTGCGCTGGTGTATGATGTTTTTCTGAACGAGAATTAATAATAACACCTTTTTCTGCCAAAGTTACTAAGGCAGTATCAAATTTTTGTTTTACACGGAAGCTACTGATAGCACGCTGTAACTCATTAATATTATCAGAGCTAATGTCCATTTTTAAGCCTTCACGTAACTCCTTTAAATTTGGTTTAAATAAGGTAACTCCTTTGTAGGCGTTAAAATTTTTCGTTTTAGGATCCACACAGGTTGGAATTCCTTTACTCTTTGCCAACTCTACAACTTTACTAATTAACTTAGGCGTAATTAATCCTTTATTATAATCTTCAAATAAAATCACATCAATCTTATCATGTTGAATGATATAAGAAATCAAGGTGATTAATTGTTGAGTTTCAGCTGGCGTTATATCTTCTTCAATTTCTTCATCAATTCGCAACAACTGATGATTATTTCCAATGACACGGGTTTTTTCGGTTGTAATTCTATCGCGTGATTTTAAAATGCCTTTCTGACTTAACTTCTGAGTTTTCAATAAATCCAAAAAGTTTTGTCCTTCATAATCAATACCAATTACGGAACATAAAATAGGATTTGCACCCATTGCCTGAATGTTCAAAGCTACATTAGCAGCTCCACCCAAACGTTTTTCTTTTTTGTTCACCGCAATAATTGGAACAGGTGCTTCGGGAGAAATACGATTTACTTTTCCCCACATGTAGCTATCAATCATCACATCGCCAATAATTAAAACGTTTAAATTGCTAAACGATTTAAATATCTCACGAATGTGTTCTTTTTTTACAGATAATTTTTTCATTTTATTGTTTCAAATTTTTAACCGCAGAGAATGCAAAGTTTTTTTTGCAAAGTGCGCGGATGTCATAAATCTTAAATATATTATTTTAATTTTTCTATTGCCTCTTTCATTCTTTTTAAGGCTTCGGTTAACTTATCTTCTGAAGTTGCGTATGAAAAACGAATGTATTTATCGTCGCCAAATGCTGCACCAGGAACTAAAGCCACGTGAGCTATATCTAACAAAAACATAGATAAATCAGTTGCATTATTAATATTGTATTCATTATACTTTTTTCCAAATAACGCAGATACTTCAGGATATACATAAAATGCACCATCCGGAATATTGGTTTTAAATCCTGGAATATCTTTCATTAATTCTAACACCAAATTTCTTCGCTTTAAAAAAGCATCGCGCATATAATGTGTACTTTCTGCTGGCAATTCCATAGCTGCATGCATCGCCTTTTGAGTTATACTACATGTACCTGATGTAAATTGTCCTTGCATTTTATCGCAAGCTTGTGCAATCCATTTTGGAGCGGCCATAATTCCACCTCTCCAACCTGTCATGGCAAATCCTTTTGATACACCATTGATGGTAATCACTCTATCTTTAATATCTGGGAACTGAGCCATGCTTTCGTGACCACCAACAAAATTAATATGTTCGTAAATCTCATCACTCATGATGTATAATTCATCGTATTGTTTTACCACATCTGCAATCGCTCTTAACTCTTGTTTACTATACACTGAACCCGTAGGATTACAAGGTGTACTAAACATCATCATACGAGTTTTTGGTGTAATGTGTGCTTTTAATTCTTCAGCTGTAATTTTAAAATCGTTTTCAATAGTTGTATCAATAATAATTGGCACACCACCTGCTAATTTTAAAATCTCTAAATAACTTACCCAAAAAGGTGCAGGAATAATCACTTCATCTCCTGGGTTAATTAAACATAATACAGCATTTGCTATACTTTGCTTAGCACCTGATGATACCACAATGTCATCAGCCGTATAATCTAACCCATTATCTCTCTTAAACTTATGAGCAATTGCTTGTCGCAACTCAACATAACCGCTTACGTGTGTATAGTAAGTAAAGTCTTCGTTAATAGCTTTAATGGCAGCTTGCTTAATAACATCGGGAGTTTTAAAGTCGGGCTCTCCTAAACTCAAACTAATAATATCAATACCTTGCGCCTTTAGCTCGCGGCTTTTACGAGCCATCGCAATTGTTTGTGATTCTGAAATAAGATTTACTTTATCTGATAAATGTGCCATATGGTACGTTTTAAAATGCGTAACAAATCTAATAAATACTATAACAATTCAAACTTATTTTCGATTAAATTATCACGTGAAATGTTATAAACTTTGCTTGCCAAAAAACTATAAAATACTTACTTTCAGAAGGTATAATCGTTACATTTAGTAATTGAAATCATACATTATTTAATCATCAGATAAACGCTTTGAATATGAACTATTGGCTTATAAAATCAGAACCCTTTAAATATAGCTGGGACCAATTTAAAAAAGATAAACTCACTACCTGGGATGGTGTGAGAAACTATGCCGCTCGCAACAACTTAAGAGCCATGAAAAAAGGTGACTTAGCCTTATTTTACCATAGCAATGAAGGCTTGTGTATTGTTGGAATTGCTAAGGTTGTAAAAGAAGCTTTTCAAGATCCAACCACTAAAGAAGAGGCATGGGTAGCCGTTGATTTTGCACCATTTAAAGCATTAAAAACACCTGTAACCTTAGCTCAAATTAAAGAAGATGAATACTTAAAAGAAATGCAATTAGTTAAATTACAACGTTTATCCGTAGGAATTGTAAAACCTGAAGAATTTGATAGGGTTTGTATGCTAGGTGGATTATAGATTTAACCGCAGAGTACCCAAAGTCTTTTCGCAAAGAAAAAGAAAAAATTATACATAAATCAAATACAAGAATCATGAAATATATATTATCCATTTTAACCCTATTCATCTGTTTAACCATCACCGCTCAAAAAGGACAATTTCCTAAATTAGAAGGACATACCTTGGAGGGAACGGCAATTACGATTCCAATAGCAGACACTAAAAAATTTACCATTGTTGGTATTTGTTATAAACGCTCTGCAGAAGAAGATTTAAAAACATGGATTCAACCGATGTACGACATTTTTGTAGCTAAACCAAAAGGCACAGATTATTTTGATGTAGCCAGTTACTTTGATGTAAACTATTATTTTATTCCATTAATTAGTGGATTTAAAAAAGCCGCAGCAGATTTTAAAGCAGCAACACAAAAAGATTTATGGGGTAATGTAATTGATTGCGATACCGACATCAAATTATTAAAAGACCAACTAAAACCTAGTGATGATGGTGTTCCTTATTTTTATGTGATAGACCTTAATGGTAAAATAGTAGAAGTAGTTTCAGGAAAATATACAGAAGGTAAAATGGATAAGATACAAGAAGCGATTGATTAAACGTCCATCTTCTTTTTAAACTTGTAGCAAAAACCTACATTCAACATATTGATTCGGTAACCAACTCCGCCTTCTAAATAAAATCCGACATTTTTAAATGCGTAATATTAAAGGGTTCAGGAACAAGATTAGTGATGGAAAGATTTATTGAAAAGAATAACTTACCTGTACATAAAAAAATGGAGCTAACATCCAATGAAGCAGTAAAACAAGCTGTAATTGCCGGTTTAGGATATTCAATTATGCCACTAATTGGTTTAAAAAACGAACTCACACAAAAAGAATTGCAAATAATTCCGATAAAAAATTTCCCAATAAAATCGATGTGGCACTTAATATGGATGAAAAACAAAAACCATTCTCCTGTTGCAAGTGCTTTTTTAAATTATTTAAAGAAAGAAAAAGCCAACATTATAAATGAAAATTTTAGTTGGTGCGAAAAATATTAAAATTACAATTGGTAATTTAGAGTTCCCTTTAAATACACAATCGAAATACTGGTTTTAATAAATTTATATTTATACTCTGCAAACTTTAATTCAGATTCAAGCCATTTGTTTTCTCGTGCATTCAAAATAAACAATGAACTTTCTCCATTATTAAACTTTAACTTTTCAGCTTCAACTAATAGCCTATTGTATTTTACTGATCGTTCTGCATTTTGCAATTGCTCAGATAAAATAGCAATGGTTTGCTTTAATGTATTTAACTTGAAATCCAATTCGTTTGTTTTATTAGCCAATTCAAATGAGTTACTTTGAAAATTAACTTTCGCCATTTTATATTCATTTCTAGACCTACGAAGCAGCAAAGGGAAAGATAAATCCACTCCCCATTTATAATTATTTTGTGTGTATACTGGACTAAAAGAATTTGGGTTATATGATAACAAATTATAATTGACATTTAATTTCGGCTTAATCATTTCTTTCTTCAAGCGTGCGTCAATGCCTAATACTTTTTGAAATGAATTATATTTGTCAATAACAGGATTAGAAGTTGAGTCTTGATACAACTGCTTAATAATGCCATTCTTTGCCTTCTCAAAATATAAATCCAAACTATCCAAAGGTTGATAAAGCTCATTAGCTGAAGGAGCGTTTGTTTGCCAATTATACATTGCCAATTCATTGTTTTGCTTTTGAATTTCAATTTTAGCAGACTGAAAATCTAACAAACGCGATTGATACAAAATAGCAGCTTCCACAGTATCCATAGCAGCTCGCTCTCCAACATTAGCCAATGATTCTATACCAATTAATCTTAGCTTTGCTAAGTCCATGAAATAGTTATTTAAAGCCAATTGCTTTAAACTAAACAGCCAATCAAAATATTGCAACGAAGATTCATACAATAAATTATTTAACTGAATATTTTTTTCGGCAGAATAATAATTAACATATTCTTTTGATTTTAATAAATCAGCCCTCCTATAATCAATAAACATACCCTGCAATAAACCAAGCTCTAGACCAACATAAGGCAAGCCATAGGACGAAGTATATTGTTCTGGATTAATGTTTTGACCTACGCCATATTCATATCCAACTTTTAAATTTTGCGCAGTGAATAAAGGAACTTTTACACCACTATTTAAAATGCTGTAATAATTTGAACCATTAAAATTTTTATTTTCATAAGTACCACTAACAAAAGGATCAAAATTCCCTTTACTCGCTTTATATTGCAATTCTCCATATTGCTTAATATTATCAGCACGTTTTGAAATAGGATTGTTTTCCAATACATTTTTTAAATAAGCATCGTAGCTCAAAAGAACAGTCGTTTGAGAAAAGCAATTAAAAAATAAAAATCCAAAAACAATAATTAATACTTTAATTTTACTTTTTCTCATCTTGCTTTTTTTCTTTTTTTTCTTCGCCATTTTTTATGTAAAAATCTGGAGGAAATCCATTTAATTTTCGCCAAATCTCATAAATAACAGGTACGTTATTCAACAATGCGAAGCCCTCAACCCCACTTCCTATCTGAATAGCATCAGGCCATCGTTTACCAGTATTTTTAACTAAAATACGAAATTTACCATTGTCAGAAATAGCTTTATCAAAAGCCACAATTTCTGATTGATAGGTTCCAAAACTAATTCCGGGCCAACCAGAAAAAACAAATGCTGGCCATCCATCAAAAGTTAACTGAACATTTTGCCCTTTTTGAATTAAAGGTAAATCAATAGGATTAATATAAAGTTCTACTGCTTGTTCAGCTTGCTTAGGTACAATTGAACATAAAGCGGCTCCTTCTTTTACAATTTCACCAATTCCCAAAACATAGGCTTTAGTTATATAGCCATCTTGCGGGGCAAGCACATAATAATAACCTTTTCGCATACTGTAATTAGCTAATTGCCCTTGTAATTTAGTTAAAGAACTTTCGCCTTCATATAAAGAGGATAAAGCAGAAAACTTATCAGATTCAGCTTTCATTATTTTTTCTTGATAATCTTGTTGCACTGAATTCAACTCAATTTCTGAATTCAATAATTCGTTTTTAGTTGACATAAACTTATTTTCGGCAGATGTTTTCTTAGCCAAGGCATCTTGCACTTTAATTCGTCTATTTTCCAAATCTGTTTTTGAAATCACACCTTTAACTAATAATTCTTCGAAACGCTGTAATTGTTCTTCTGCAACTTTATAGTTATTGTATGAAGTTTGTGCTTCTATACTATCCGTTCTAACTTTTATTTTTGCTTGCAAAAGTTTATTACGAGTTTGCTCCATTTTTAGTAGCAAATTTTTATTCAAGGCATCGATTTGATAATTTACTGAATTTACTTTTTTCTCATAAGACTCTAAAGTAGTTTCCTTAGCCTTAATTTGTTGTTCAGAACGGCTAATCAATAGAGGATCCATATATTCATCCTTTATCTCAGAAATAAAGGCAATGGTATCATTCTTTTTAACGAAATCTCCTTCGCTTATAAACCAGTTTTCAACTCTACCCGCTATACGAGAAGTAATTGTTTGAGGTCTGCCTTCAGGATTTAATGTTGTAACCTTGCCTTTTGATTCAACACTTTGAGTCCAAGGCATAAATAAAACTATAAAACCTGTTATAAAAAATGCACTTAATGAATATTTAATGGCTTTAGAATAGGAGCGTTTATAGATATTAGAAACGCCTTCAAGCTCTATAACTTGGGTATTTAAAAACGAAAACTCTTCTTTTTCGCCAAATATTTTTTCAATTTTATATAAAGCCGTAATGATATCATAACAAGTACTTAAACTACTTACCAATTTCTCAACCGAATTAATCACTAAAAAAATAATGATTTCCGATGCTACAAACTGGCCAATATTTAAGTCTCCTCTTTGAACTAAAAAAGCACCAAAAAACAATAAAATTCCAACAAAAATAACTTTAAACAATATAATGCCTTTAAACTGTTTTTCAAGAACAGAAAAATGACTTTTTCTATTTATTATATAGTCGTTTAAGATAAAATCTGAATGTTCCACAAAATTTTCACTGTGTGTGTCATTTGAAGATGCTCTTTTTTGAAACCATTCAATTAAATTATACTTTTCATTAGAAGTTTTTACATTAGTTTCAATTCCTTTTTTGCCATAATAAGCAATAATAAAATAAAAAGAAAACCCAATTATTATTGTGAAAAACATAAACCATGGACTGTACAAAGGCAATAATAATACACCAAAAAATATACTGATTAAAGAAAAAGAAAAATCAAGTAATATTTTACTGATTCCTTTCTGTAAAGTAACTACTTCAAAATATTTATTTAGTTTAAATAAAATATCCTCTGTATTTGTATTATTATTTAAATACAAACTAATTCGAGTTGCTAAATTTCCAAATATTTTTTGATGTAGGGTTTCATTAATACGCATTTGCCAAATTTGAAAATAACCAACAAATATGGTTGCTACAATTGTAATGGAACAAAGCAAAATAAGTGATGCGGAAAAACTACCAGCCATAATATAGGTTACAACCCCTTGTATACCGACAGGAATAGCGATATACATGATACCTTGTAAAAAGGCTAAAGTATATACTTTACTTAAAATTGTCTTTTCATTACTCAGCCAGGTAAATAATAATTTAGCTTTTTTCTTTTCCATAATACAAATATATCAACAAAAATAACAAAAAAATGAATACAAATAATAGTATTACTATTATTCATTTGCAAATATTAAATATTTAACATACTTTTACTATCAAATCAGCTTTAATGGAATTAGACATTAGAATAAAAATGAATGAAAAGCTATTTCTTCGAAACCCAGAAGAATCAGTTTTAGGTAAGAAGATGGTGAAACATGGCTTGATTTTAATAAACAAATTGGGCTTTGAAGAGTTTACCTTTAAAAAACTATCCATTGAAATTTCAACGACAGAAGCCAGTATTTATCGCTATTTTGAAAACAAACACAAGTTTTTAATTTACTTAATTAATTGGTATTGGAGCTATTTAGAATATAAAACCATTTTTAGATTAAATAATATTACTAACACTGAAATTAAATTAAAAACTATCATAAAACTTTTAGTAGAAGAGCCACCAATAAAACACATTGAATCAGATTTTATTACTGAAAACGAAGCTTACAAATTAATGATGTGGGAAGGCTCAAAAGCCTATTTAACTCGTAATGTAAGTAAAGATAATAAAGACCGATTATTTAAGCCTTATAAAGATTTATGTGAACGTATTTCTTTAATTATAAAAGAACACAATCCTAAATACAAGTTTGCGCATTCAATGGCAAGCACACTCATAGAAATGGCACACTCTCAAAAGTTTTTCATGCAAAACCTTCCTGCACTCACTGATTGCACAAAAGATGATGGAGATAAAAAAATAATTATATTTTTAGAGTCATTATTGTTTTCATCCATCAATTCTAAATAAAAAAACCTAGCTGGAGCACTAATCCAACTAGGTTTCCCAAACAAAACAAAACACAAGCCTTAATGATTTTTTTGCTTCATAAAAGCAATAAATAAAAACACAGCTAAACCAAATACAAATACAACCGATATAGCAAAACTCGGATTTACAGAAGAGACTATGCTTACTAATTTATTTTGAGAAAAAACAGGAGAAGAAATCGCTAACAAAATCAAACAAACTAAAATGCTTGTTCTGTTATTTTTTTGGTTTGAATTTGAAGTTTTCATAACGTATGATTTTAAAAGGTTTGATTGTTATCGTATTCTAAACAATTATACCGCCACAAATGCCAAAGGTTATTGCCAATTGGTAACTGGTTGGCTTTTACCAATAAGTGGTAGCTTTCATTAAAATTTCGGTAAATAAAAAGCCTGTCAGAATTAAATTCTGACAGGCTTTTAGATAAATAACGATCTCATATCGCTAAACTTCGTCTTCTCCCCCAAGTTCTAACAATTTAATATCGCCAATAGCATTACCTGCTATGCCTTTTACTGAGCCATAGAAGTTAGTGGTATTAAGTAATACTTTCTCTAATTGTTTTTCGCGCTCTTTCCATATCTTTTGCATGGCATTTTTTTCTTTTTGTATGCCGTATTGCAACTCAGTGAATCCTTCAACAATCGCTTCTATTTGTTGTCTAAATTCGGTTCCTGTTAAATAAGAATATAAGAGACTCATTTTATCACCTTTATTTTCTTGACTTGCTTGGGCCGCGTGAACTTTAATTAAACTATCGCGCAACACAAACGCTAGTGATTTTATTTCAGTATAGTTACAAATCCACACGCCATCTTTCATTCCAAAACGCTCCATATCTTTTGGCATGGTCTCAGTAACAATTACTGCGATATCGGCTTGCGAGGAACGCATATCATGTTTTAACTTATCAATCCAGTCGCCGCCAAAAGCTTTGGTATTTTTACTTTCATAAATAATTTTCCCACAAACCTGACCTAATGGATTTCGCACTGTGTGAATAGCATCTGCTCCTTTCACACCCTTCCCTACTTCATCAATCGAATCGAATGGAAAAGTGCTTCTTAATAATTCTTCTAAAATTAACTCTTGTACTTCGCCTTGCATTTGCATCGAACCTTGTCCTTGCTTTCGCACCATCTCTTCAGTTAACTTCTTTTGGTCTTCGAGTTGTTTTTTTAATTCCATCATTTGTAGTTGATGATCTTTTTCTTTGATGGAATTTTTTTCTAATTCTTGTTTTTTAATCTGTTCAGACAACAATTCTCTTTCGGCTTGAAGCTTTTGTTGAAGCGTTAATTCAAACTGCGCTTCTTTTTCTTGTAACTCTTTTGCCTTTAATAAAAACTGCAATTCCTTTGCCTGACTGTCTTTTAATTTAGTTTCTTTTTCAGAAAGTTCTTTGTTCAGCATTTCCATTTGCAATTGCATTTCGGAAGCCGCCTTTTTAATAGCCTCTTGCTCTAATGCACCTTTTTGCAATTTTACTTTTTCAGCAATAATTTTTTCTTGTTCTTCCTGTTGCTTTTTTAATTGCTCTAATTGCAATTCGTATTGTTTTTCTTTGTCTGCTAAATCTTTCTGATCTTTATTGAAACGCTCAACATAGCGCGCTTTTATTTTAGCTTCTATTTCAGAAGATATAGCATCCCCTAACTGAAATTCAGTTTTGCAATTAGGACATTTTACTGTGGATGAATTACTCATTTTGTATTATTTGGATTTGCCAAAAGGCAATCATCTATATTAATTCGTTTAATTTTTTGGATAGAACTTTCATTCCCTCTACAGCCGTAGCTTTAATAATAGTCAGGTTTTTAATATAATCTAAGTTGAAATCTCCTGGATCTACCAAAAACTTAGGAATATGCCCTTCAATCACATTGATTAAATTAGCTGCGGGATAGACATTTAAGGAAGTTCCTATGGTAATAAATATATCAGCTTTTTCTGCTAATTCGGACGCTTTATCCATTTCTGGAACCGCCTCTCCAAACCAAACAATATGTGGTCTTAACTGAGATCCTATTTCACACACATCTCCTTTTTTTATTTCCCAGTGTTTTAATTCGTAAACTAAATCCTGCCTCACCGAACTTCTACTTTTCATGATTTCACCATGCAAATGCAACACTTTTTTACTGCCCGCTCTTTCGTGCAAATCATCAATATTTTGAGTAATAACTTGTACATCAAAATGCTTTTGTAATTCAGCTACAAAAAAATGAGCTTCGTTAGGCTGAGCGTTCATTACCTGTTTGCGGCGCTGGTTATAGAAATCAAGCACTAAAGGTTGGTTCTTTATCCAGGCTTCAAACGTAGCAACATCCTCAATTTTATATTCTTCCCACAAGCCACCAGTGTCCCTAAAGGTTTTAATACCACTTTCGGCACTCATTCCAGCTCCACTAAAAACAACTATCTTTTTTTTCTTCATTAACGGGATAAAAATAAACTTTAAACAAACTACAAACAAGTGTAAATTATAGTTTAGCTTATCCTAAATTTACAAAAAAAACAACCCACTATGAAATTTTTTATTGATACAGCAAATTTAGCACAAATTAAAGAAGCACAAGACCTTGGCGTATTGGATGGAGTAACAACTAACCCATCGTTAATGGCTAAAGAAGGCATTAAAGGACAAGATAATATCCTAAAACACTACGTGGATATTTGTAATATTACTACTGGCGACGTAAGCGCTGAGGTAATTTCGACAGATTTTGAAGGAATGGTAAGAGAAGGCGAAATGTTAGCAGATTTACACCCTCGTATTGTTGTTAAAATCCCAATGATTAAAGAAGGCGTAAAAGCTATAAAATACTTTGCTGATAAAGGCATTAAAACTAATTGTACGTTGGTTTTTTCTGCGGGACAAGCATTATTAGCGGCTAAAGCTGGTGCAACTTATGTATCTCCATTTGTTGGTCGTTTAGACGATATTAGCCAAGATGGCATGGATTTAATTGATGATATTAGAACAATTTATGATAACTATGGCTACGAAACTGAGATTTTAGCGGCTTCTGTTCGTCACCCAATGCATATTATACAATGTGCTAAAATTGGTGCTGATGTGATTACAGCTCCATTAAGTGCTATTGCAGCTTTATTAAATCATCCTTTAACGGATAAAGGTTTAGCTCAATTTTTAGCGGATGCTAAGAAATAATTTGAATTAATTTTATGAGAAGCCTCTACAGATAATGTAGGGGCTTTTTTTTAAAGTTTATAAGACACTACTTTCTTAGTCTCAAAAAACTCCTCGTCAAAGTAATTTTTCAAATCATAAAAAACAGCCTTATCATAATGTTTACCAAATTCTTCGCGTAGGTCTCCACCTTTTAGATAAAGAATACCATTTGGCAAATCGTTAAAATTTTCTTTCAATATTTTCTTTGAAATCCAGTTATAAAATTCAGGAAAAGCGGTTACGGCGCGACTTACAATAAAATGATATTTATCGTTAATTTTTTCAGCTCGTTCGTGTTCAGCAGTTAAATTAGTCAAACCAATACCTGCTGCTACTTCGGTTACGACTTTAATTTTTTTACCAATAGAATCAACTAAGTGAAAAGTTGATTCGGGAAATAAAATAGCTAAAGGAATTCCAGGAAATCCGCCGCCACAACCAACATCCAATATTTTAGTGCCTGGTTTAAATTGCATGACTTTAGCAATTCCTAATGAATGTAACACATGACGTTCGTAAAGTTCATCACTATCCTTACGGGAAATAACATTAATTTGAGCGTTCCAATGTATATACAAATCGTACAATTGTTCAAATTGCATTTTTTGATGTTCAGTAATGTTTGGGAAATATTTTAGAATAATATCAGGTTTCACAATAACTTACTTTTCCTGATTTTTTAAAATATTATACAAAAAGTCTCGTGCTCTAAATAACTGTGCTTTTACTGTACCTACTGGCAAGTCTAACTTAACCGCAATTTCTTCATAACTTAATTCTTCGTAGTAACGCATCTTCACCAACTCTTTGTAACGAGGTTTTAATTTATCTACTACATCACGCAACATCTCTACCTTTTGTTTTTTTATAATATGTTCTTCTGGGTCGAGTGTTTGAGATTTAATGTTTTTAGAGAACTCTTGTCCTTCATCATTTTCAATTTTAGTATCTAACGATAAAGCAGAATTCTTTTTCTTATTCCTTAAAAAATCAATAGCATTATTACTAGCAATTTTAAATAACCATGTACTAAAGGCGTATGTTGGCGTGTATTGTTCTAATCGCTTAAATGCACGTCCAAATGCTTCAATAGTTAAATCTTCAGCATCATCTTTATTGTTACACATGCGTAACATGGTAAAATAAACCGATTCGCGATAACGATGCAATAACTCTGCATAGGCTTTTTGATCACCTTTATGCAAAGCTAACTGAATGAGTTTATAATCATAAACTGCCTTCGTTGTTAGTTTATCCGATGGGTCTAACTCTTCCATTTATTTGGTTTATGAAACATTTTACTAATATGAAATATTGGGTACACTGTTAATAATACAATTTCGTAAAAAAATGCTAAAGCCCACAAATCTTTCTCGTTTAGTTTCTCCGACGCTTTTTTAAAGATAATCATTTGTATGCATATTTTCAATACCAAACCAACTAAAGCAGCTAACATAGTTGTTTTAAATAAAAACAAACTCAAAAACAGAAAATGAAAGGCATATTGAGACATATAACCTAAGGTGATTTTTGTTTTACTACTTGAATTGTAATGAGGAGCCGTTGTTAAATGTCTTTGTTTTTGACGTTTCCAGTCGCTAAAGTTAGTTTTTGCTAAGGAATAAGTGATGGCATCATGCGACACCGCCACGTTCGTATTTTCATTGGTACAAGCTTGATTGATAAATAAATCATCGTCGCCAGATGTAATATGATAATGTTTTGAAAAGCCTTTTTGTTTGTAGAATAAATCTTTTTTATAGGCTAAATTTCTTCCCACTCCCATATATGCTTTGCCTTTGATGGCAGCAGATAAATAGTTAAGAGCAATTAAAAAGGTATCGAAACGAATTATTTTATTTAAGAAACCTGCTTCTTTTTTGTATGCTCCATAACCTAAAACAATCTCTCTTTTATTAACGAAACCGGAGCTCATTTCCTTTAACCAATTTTCGTTGGCAGGAAAGCAATCTGCATCGGTAAATAATAAGTTTTCGTATTTAGCACCTTTAATACCAACCATTACAGCAAACTTTTTACCATGTTTATAGTAATCGTCTTCTTTAATAGTAACCTTTTTAAGGTTAGGAAAAATCTTTGCGAATTCGTCAATTACATTTTCTGTACTGTCAATAGAGCAGTCGTTTACCACTACCACTTCAAAATCAGGATAATCCTGAACTAAAACTTTTGGCAGAAATTCGGTTAAATTATCATCTTCGTTACGAGCACAAATAATAATTGAAACGGGCTCAGAAGAACGAGTTGGTTCTAATGAATTGGTTTTTAAATTAGCCAATGGCAAAACATTAACCACGTAATGAATTACAATGCCAATCAACGACACAAAAAAGGTAACTAACAAGAGTTCGTCTACCCCTATTTCAACAAAATCAGGAAAATACATGTAGCAAAAATACCATGCTAATGGCATGATAAATCGGTTATCTTTGCTTTTATTAAACAAAGAAATTAACAATGCTAGCAGAGATAAAAGCCGTTATTTTTGACATGGATGGAGTTATTATCGACTCTGAACCACTATGGCGCAGAGCCATGATACAAAGTTTTACCGAAATTGGCATTCCTTTTAGCGATGAACATTGTCGAATTACCACTGGATTGCGCTTTAAAGAAGTGGCTGAATTTTGGTTTACTAAACATGGAATAACTCATATTTCAATTGATGAATTTGATGAATTGGTGATAAATCGTTTATGTGATTTAATTGCAACCGAAGGTAAAACCATGAAAGGTGTTTTAGAAGCTTTAATTTTTTTTAAAGCAAAAGGCTTAAAAATTGGTATTGAAACCTCATCCAACGAACGTTTAATGAATACTGTTGTTGATGTATTGAATATCAGACCTTATTTTAATGAATTGTGCTCGGCTGAACATATGCAATATGGTAAACCACATCCCCAAGTATATTTAACTTGTGCCGAAAAACTTGGCGTAGATTCTTTACATTGCTTAGTGATTGAAGATTCCGTTAATGGTATTATTGCTGGTAAGGCCGCTCAAATGAAAGTATTAGCCATACCTGAAGAGCTTAACTATAACAATCCTAAGTTTGCTATTGCAGATTATAGTGTAAAGTCGTTGTTGGAGATTGCTCAATAAGCTATTCCATACAAGCTCTTAAAAACTCATTCATTGGAAACATGGCTTTAAAAACTTTAGCAGCATAAGCTGGGAAGTTTTTATCCATGACTTCGCTATCTTTTAAAGGATGCATAACAATAAAATGCTTGTGCTGTAATAAATTTAATTCTGGATGAACTTTTGGATAACCTTTAGGCGCAGTTTTTAATTTATCGTCTTGCGACAATTCTTTGAAATACGTTTTAAAATCTTTCGCATTCAAAATCTTTTTAAAGTCTGCTGTATTGTAATCAATTTCTTGTCTTAGTTTGGCTAATAAATCTGGTGGCGGCATATAACAACCTCCTGCTAAAAAACATTTTCCTGGTTCGATGTGTAGATAATAACCAGCCCCAATTTCTTTTTTTCCTCCTGGGTTAATACTTGCACCCATATTTAATTTGTATGGTGATTTATCCTTACTAAAACGAATATCTTTATTTATTCTGAACAAACATTTTTTCGCTTCTAAACCTGCTAATTTCGGATCAAAAACAACCGATTTATCAATTACTTTTTTTACAACTTCGGTAAACTCTTCTTTAGCGGTTTCGTATGTTTTACGATTAACATCAAACCACTCTTTATTATTATTTTTAGGTAATTGTTTTAAAAATTTAAAGGTTGTTTCCATACTATGATTGATTGGTCTTTTTTTCTTTAAAATAATCCATTAGTAAAACCGTACTCAGTAATAAACTCAAACAATAAAATACATCCTCTAACGGGATAGTAAACAAACGAATCGCCATATTTTCTTCGTCATTATAAGTAACTATTGGTAAAGCCGTTAAAATACCGTTACAAATTAAAAAAGGAATTAAGGATACAAAATAGGCTAAATAAAAACGCCCTAAATTTCTAAATCTGTAGGGGAAAGTGACAAATAAAACTAAAGCTAAACAAATACCAGCATTAACAATAGTATAGGTTTTATTATAAAATAAAATGCATGCAATTAAACTAATTATAGAAATTAAAATGCTTATTCTTTTACCACAAGTTCCAAGCACATCACGTTTCACATAAGCGTTAAACACTTCATAAATAAACACACAAGAATATGGCACGCATACAAAAAACAATACTTCCTCAATAGGAAGATTAAATACGTTTATTCCAGTAATATATTTTGGATTAAAGCCCCAAACTCCTTGTGCAGTAAATAACACATCCCACAAAATAAAAAAAGCTCCTGAAATAACCATGGCAGGAAACAAATATTTCCATAGTTTATAAAATGCTACTTTTTTATCAAAGCTTAAAGCTAATGGGAATAAAACACTAGCAATATCAAGCACTAAATACGTGTAATGTGAGTTCATGAAATATTAATTGCCTTAAAGATACAATTAACTGTTTATTAAAACATTTTGTTGATTGGAAGATTTTTCTTTGAAATAATGAAAAGGAACAATTAACATTCCAAAATTTTCGCTATCAACCTTATTTATATGTTTATGATGTATTTTGTGAGCCCGTTTAATACCTTTTACATACCAATTTTCTGATTTACTAAACCATTTAAAGCGCTGATGAATAACAACATCATGAACCATAAAATAAGCAATTCCATATAATAAAATGCCTATGCCAATATAAAACTTAAAGTCAAATCCATTCATAGCGCCAAACATAATTCCTAACCAACTTGGCAAAGCAAAAATTAAAAAGAAAATATCGTTTTTTTCAAAAAAAGATTCATTGCTATGATCATGATGATCTTTATGAAAATGCCACATACCTCCATGCATAATGTATTTATGGGTAAACCAAGCCATGAATTCCATAGCCAAAAATGCTGCAATAATGATTAATACATTTAGTACCATAGCCAAATAACAATCTAAGTTTTGATTTGTTTAAACAAAAAAATAAAGGGCCGAAAAAAAGACTAATTGTATAAAATACAACGCCTTAGCAGTTAAATTTGGTTTTTGAGCCAAATGTTTTTGCACAAGTAAATTTAACAAAAAAGCAATCACAAACCAAGCAATATAATTTTGAATAGGGATAATATTCGATTTCCAATACCAAAAATCAAACTTTGATGCGTTTTGTTCTATAAAAAAATCCAGCCCAACCATCAAAGCGGCTCCAAAAAAAGCATTTACAATTGTATTTTTAAATTTAGATAACTGAGAAGTACAATACAATAACATACTCCAATTAATCCCAATTAATAAAGGCGCCGACAGCCATTTATAACCCAAAGATTGTCCGTAATGATACGACCCGAAAATGAGTTCAGTTTTCACTCCTAAAACCTCCACAAAAAAACCCAACACTGTAACTAAACATAAAGCTCCGTAAAATTTCCATTTTGTTTGTTGGCTCATTAAAACTATCAAACCAAATGATAACAATAAATTAATAGGGCTTAAAGACCTAAAGTATGCAGGATTTATGATGAAGCCAACAAAACCAACGATGTGAAAAACAACTATAATAAATATTGGAATATTTTTTTTGATAAAAGTCATTATTTGCATTAGCAAAATCAGCTCAAATATAAGAAAAATCAAAAAACAATTAGCGCTTATTGCTTATATTTGGTAACTAAAATAGTTGGTTGAATTTTATGATAAAAAAAACAAAAATCCCGCACATTAACAGAGAAATAAGTTGGCTTTCGTTTAATGAACGTGTTCTTCAAGAAGCATCTGATCCTTCTACTCCACTTATTGAACGTCTTAAGTTTTTGGGAATTTTCAGTAATAATCGAGATGAGTTTTATCGTGTTCGCGTTGCCACTATTAATCGTTTAACTAAGCTTGGAAAAAAGGCTATCGACATTTATGGTGACGATCCAAAAGAATTACTACAAAAATTACAACGAAAAGTAATTGAACAACAACAAAATTTCGAGGAAATTTATCAAGAATTGTTGCATGAATTAGCAAAACAAAATGTTTTTATCATCAATGAAAAGCAATTAAACCAAAATCAACAACAGTATGTAAAGGACTATTTTCACAATCAGGTAGAAACCAATTTGTTTCCAATCATGGTTGACGAAAACAAGCCTTTTCCATATATGAAAGACAAATCGGGATATTTATTTGTTCGTTTAATCTCTACCGTTCAAAAACAAAAAAACAAATATGCTTTAATCGAAATTCCTTCGCGCACAACAAGTCGTTTTATTATTTTACCTCAAGAAAAAAATAAAAAATACATTATTCTTTTAGATGATGTCATTAGATATAACGTTCATGAAATGTTTTCGGTATTTGGCTACATAACAAAAGAAGCCATCAATATTAAACTAACCCGTGATGCTGAATTAGATATTGACCAAGATGTTAGTAAAAGTATGTTGGAAAAAATATCAAAAGGAGTTAAAGATAGAAAGAAAGGTCAGCCAGTTCGTTTTGTTTACGACAGCACCATGAGTAAGGAAATGCTAGCCTTTATTATGAAAAAACTAGGGATGGATAAAAAAGATAACGCTATTCCTGGAGGTCGTTACCACAACTTTAAAGATTTTATTGGTTTCCCAAATATTGGCGAAAAAAAATTAATGTATGAGCATCCTCGTCCGTTAAATCATAAGTACTTATATCATATCAATACAAGTATTTTAAATGTGATCAAACAAAAAGATATTTTATTACACTATCCTTATCACACTTACGATCACACCATTACATTATTAAGAGAAGCCTCTATTGACCCAACCGTTGAGTCCATTAAAATCACTTTATATCGTGTAGCTGATTCTTCTAAAATTGCAAATGCCTTGGTAAACGCTATTAAAAACGGAAAAAAAGTAACCGTATTAGTTGAATTACAAGCTCGTTTTGATGAAGAAAATAATATTTATTGGGCTAATAAACTTCAAGAAGAAGGTGCTACCGTTATTTATGGTGTACCAGGATTAAAGGTTCATAGTAAACTATTTTTAATTACGACTCGCGTAAGAGGAAAAGAAATTAAATACGCTCATATTGGTACTGGTAATTTTAATGAAAAAACAGCTCGCATCTATACTGACTTTAGTTTATTAACTGCCGATAAAAACATAACAGACGAAATTTCGAGTGTTTTTGATTTTTACGCAAACAATTTTAAAACGGGTGTTTACAAGCATTTGGCAGTTGCTCCATTCTTTATGCGACAAACTTTTGTAAATTTAATAGATAAAGAAATTTCGAATGCAAAAGCTGGAAAGAAAGCATCCATGATTTTAAAAATGAACAGCTTAGTAGATAAAGATATGATTGAAAAATTATATGAAGCATCACAAGCAGGCGTTCAAATTACTTTAATTGTTAGAGGAATTTGCTCGTTAGTAACGGAAATTGCTGGTTATAGCGACAATATTAAAGCTTACAGTATTGTAGATAAATACTTAGAACATGCACGTGTATTTATTTTTGCAAATGGTGGTAACGAAAAAATTTATATTACCTCAGCCGATTGGATGAGCCGTAACTTAGATAGCAGAAGCGAGGTTGCTGTTCCTATTTTGGATGCAGATGTAAAAAAACAAATTAAAGATATTATCAATATTCAAATTTCCGGAAACACCAAGGTTAGAATTTTAGATAGATTACAACAAAACCTATACAAAAAAGCAAAGCCTGGAGAACGTAAAATTCGGGTTCAAGATGAAATTTATAATTATCTTAAAAAAGATAAAGAATTATATTTAAATACTAAACCTGTTACTAAAGCCCTATCTAAAATATGATTTTTGCAGCCGTTGATATTGGAAGTAACGCCATGCGTTTATTATTCTGCAGAGCCTATGAAGTAAATGGGAAACCGCACTTTAGTAAAGAGGAGTTAATTCGTTTGCCCATCCGGTTGGGTGAAGATGTGTTTTTAGATGGAAAAATTTCTGATAAAAAAGCAGAAAAATTAATTACAGCCATGCGTGGCTTTAAAGAATTGATTAAAGTTTATGAAGTAGATGGCTACAGGGCAGTTGCTACCAGTGCTATGCGTGACGCAAGTAATAGCGTAGAAATTATTGCTCGCATAAAAAAAGAGTCAGGCTTAGAAGTAGAGATTATTGATGGAAAACTAGAAGCTCAATTAGTATTTTCAAATCATATTGAAGAACTATTAAACCCTAAACACTCTTATTTATATATAGATGTGGGTGGAGGTAGCACAGAACTGACGCTTTACAGTAATCATAAAGTTATTGCCGCTAAATCCTTTAATATTGGAACTGTTAGAATGCTTTTAAATAAAGTAGAGAAAGATGAATGGGAATTAATGAAAGATTGGATCAAAAAATCCACATACAGCTATAGTCCTTTACACGCCATTGGTTCAGGGGGAAATATCAATAAGATATTTAAAATGACCAAAAAAGAAAATAAAAATTTAAGTTATAATAAATTAAAAGGCATTCATGATATGCTTAATTCATACACATATGAAGAAAGGATTGATTTGTTTGGTTTAAAACCTGATAGAGCTGATGTTATTGTTCATGCTGCAAAAATATATACAACAATTATGAAAGTTGCTGAGATTGAAGATATTTTCATTCCTCAAATAGGATTATCTGATGGTATTGTGCATGATTTGTATGATAAGGCGAAAAAGAAATAATAGCTGTAGAATACATCAGTAAATTCAATATTTTTGAAAAAAAACAAATAATTTCTTTTTTAGAATAGAAAAAAGTGTATCTTTGCACTCTAATTTTTTATAAAGGTTTTATTTAAGCAATTTATAAAAAATCGGGGTGTAGCGTAGCCCGGTATCGCGCCACGTTTGGGACGTGGAGGCCGTCAGTTCGAATCTGGCCACCCCGACGAAGCCTTTCAGAAATGAAAGGCTTTTTTTATTCTCAATATTTGATTTTTTCACGCTTAGTTAAACCAACCTAAAATAAAAAACCCGCAAAATCATTGATTTTGCGGGTTTTAATATAAAAACTAATATTATTTCTCTACAGCAAATTTCTTAGTGATAGCTTTACTATTACCAACTTTAACTTGATAGAAATATAAACCAGCGCTTAAGTTAGTTAAGTTAACATCTACTTTGTTACTTCCAACGTTTCCGTTAACTGAAGTTGTGTAAATAGTTTGTCCAACTGTATTTAAAATTGCGATATCTAACTTAGCAGTTTCAGTTAAAGCTACATCAATTGTAGCGTTGTTAGAAGCTGGGTTAGGATAGAAATTTAAATTAGCAACTGAATTAGATTTAATTGAACTGTATAATCCTGTTACACAAGGTAAAAAATCATTAACTGGAATTTTTGTGTAAACGATATCGTTAGGATTTCCTAAGTTATCTGCATCTGGATTTGTACCAGATGCAGCAGGAATACCATTTCCAGGATAAAAATCTCTTTGGTAAATAATATGAACATTTCCGTCGATATTTTTAGCCATTGAACCAAAAATACCTTCGTATGGTGCGCTTGCAGATTGCTCAACAATATCAATAGGACAAGAGAAAACCTCTGAGCCAGGAGTTAAAATAATGCTTTTCATTACATACTGATGTCTTACTAATTTTTCAGCATTTGTTACTGAACTTAAACTATCAACAATTGCTGAATAAGATAAATATAAATTATTACTAGCATCAAAAGCCATACTAGGATAAGATGTTAAAGAACAACCCCATCTTCCAAAAGCTAAATCACCTTGAACTGAAGGAGTTGGGAAGAAAATATTGTTATCACCATATAAATCTTCAATAGCTGCTACATAGCTCCAAGTTGCCTGGTTTGCATGCGTTAAAGGCGTTACTCCTTCACTCCATAAAATTAAACCATCAGTATATGGAAAATAGCTATATCCAGATGCAGAAGGAGCATCGTTTAATAAACGGTAAGCTCCAAAAGAAACATAAGCTTTTCCATTATTATCTAGTGCAACTGCAAAGTTACCATCATTTGTATTAATAGTATCAGCTACTGCATCACCGTCTACATCAGAACTTGTAGTTGTGTAATCCCATAAAGGTAAAGGAAAATCATAAACTGTTGAATATGTCCAAGTAACTCCACCATCTGTAGATTTAGCTAAACCAACATCAGAGTCAGAATCACCAGCAACGATAGCTACAGTGCTTCCCTTAGCAGCAATAGCATAAGCATCTCCACCAAACCCTGTATAAGTTGCTGAAGTAAATCCTGTAGGCTGAGTAAGAGCACTCCAAGTTAAACCGCCATCAAATGAACGAGAAAAGAATAAACATCCGTCTAATCCATTAACAACACCAGAATTTGTAATTGAAATTGAATAAATTGTATCTCCACCAGCAGGATGTGAAGTTACCATTCTTGGCCACCAGTTACCACCAGCATAACTTGGGAATGAAGTTGTGCTATTTGTCCAAGCGCCTGTTCCTTTTGTTGGTCTTGTTGCAACATGAAGTTTACTAGCTCCACCATTATGAGATATAATTGCCTCTCCTTGTGTACGTGTATTAGCTACATTTCCCCATCCAACTCTTGCGTTTTCAACTCTAACGGTAGGAGCTGCACCCCACGTTGAACCATTATAGTAATTATAACCTGTTCCTCTATTTGCATAAGATCCAGAACCATCAGTTGGTTCAATTGTCCAACAAGTAGCAATAGATCCATCAGCGTTTACAACAATCCTATCTCCAACACTACTGTTAGATTGTAAATCGTATAACGTGTTTCCAATAATTGCTGTAGTAGTTGCTGCTGTCTTTAAACTAGTAGAGTTAGATGCAACTTGTTTTTGAGCGTGTGTTTGAAAAGGAACTCCCATATACATTTGGTCTGGATCTACAGCATTTTTTTTAACTGCAATATTTGCCAAATGAGCAGGAATTCTGCTTTTTGTAGTAGCTGCTTTATTTGCAACTTGTGCACATAATATCCCGGTAGCGAAAATACTTGTGGCTAATAGTAACTGTTTTTTCATGATATATTTTGGTTTTTAATTAAACAACATATCACAAATTTAATGATTTATTAATAGATTAACTAATCATTTAACAAAAAAAATACTACAGAATATTTACAATTTTCTCTAATTGAATTCCTCTTGAACCTTTAATTAAAATGTTAGAACCAGTGATTCTATTAGTAGTATCATCTTTCTTAAAATCTTCGATGTTTTCATAAAAATAGTAATGATTGAATCTGTCTTTTAATTTAAAAAATTGTACTCCTACAAATACTACTGTTTTAAATGTGCAGTTTTCAATTTGCTTAATTATTTTTTCATGTTCTTGTTCACTATACTCTCCTAATTCAAGCATATCTCCCAATATTACAATTTTATTTTCAAAAACTTGTTTATTAAAATTATCAATTGCCAAGCTCATACTACTTGGATTTGCATTATACGCATCCAAAATAAGCGTGTTAGATTCTGTTTTTTTTACTTGCGAACGATTCATTTCTGGCATGTATGAAGCCAGTGCATCATTAATATCAGTTTCTTTTACTCCAAAATAATTACCAATACATGCAGCACATAATAAATTAATAAAATTATACTGTCCAAACATGTGAGTCTTTACCAATGGCTGATTATCAAGGCTCTCACTCTTAATATTCCATTTAAATTCAACAAACTCAGAATTTAAAAATAATGTTCCGTGCACATCAAAGTTGGAATTTTCGCCATAAAAAATTTTATCCAAATCATTACTTAGCTCCGTCAAAACAGAGTCATTCCCATTTATAAATATTTTACCTTTTTTTTGTTTGATGTGTTTATACAATTCGCTTTTTCCTTTTTTAACGCCTTCTAATCCGCCAAAACCTTCTAGGTGCGCTTTTCCTATATTAGTAATCATTCCATAATCAGGATCTGATAAATCGCTTAACATCGCAATTTCTCCCTGGTGATTTGCGCCCATTTCAACGATGGCCATTTCATGTTCGTTTGTTAATGCCAATAGGGTTAAAGGAACTCCAATGTGATTATTTAAATTTCCTTTTGTGGCATACGTATTATATTTTTTAGAAAGTACAGCATGGATTAATTCTTTATTAGTTGTTTTTCCATTGCTACCAGTAATGCCAATCACAGGAAATTTTAATTGTTGGCGATGATGCTTCGCTAATTGCTGCAAGGTTTCCAAAACGTCATTTACCAATAAAATAGTAGTTTCATTACTTACCGTTTCTGAATCGACAATTGAGTATGCACAACCAGCATCAACAGCTTGTTGGGCAAAGGTATTAGCATCAAAATTATCACCTTTTAGCGCAAAAAATATGGCTCCTTGCTCAAGCTTACGAGTATCGGTTGTTATTTTTTGATTACAATTGATAAACAATCGATATAATTCTTCTATAGTAACGTGTTTCTTCATGCCATAAAATTAAAAAGCCCCTTATCGTTTGATAAGGGGCTTCCTATATAGTTTTCAACAAATTTATTTTCCTAAACCAACTGGGCTACCAACTCTAACCATCGCACATCTAAATCCTAAATAAGCAGTTGCTTGTCTTTGATCTAAATAACGACGAGTACCAGGGTTTAACCAGTAAGCTCTATCTCTCCAGCTACCACCTTTGTAAACACGCGCTTTATCATTAATTAAAGATGTTTTTGCATATTCGTACATTAAACTATTTGCTTTTTCTCCGTATGCATCTTCACCATCTTTATAGTATAAAGATGAGTTAACATCACCATCTAAATAACTGATATAATCAGATGTTTTGTAGTTTCTACGTTCATCTAAGTTATCCGATGCAATAGCAGAAGTTACTTCTCTCCATTTTACACGACCTGGAATATCAGATTTACCATCTGAAGGCGCGTTATTATAATTTTGAGCATCTTTTGTTAATGTTGTTAAAACACTATCCGTAACTTCCTCTGTCTCCTGACTTATACCATGAGTTGTTGGCTTATTCACTTTATGAACAAATTTTTGAAAAACTGGTCCATCAATATTTGTTGCAATTGATCCGTCTGTACTATCTTTTACTTGAGTAACAAATACGTTACCACGGAAAGGTCTAAATTCATCCGCATCTTGTGCCGTACTAGCTCTGTAAACGTCCATAACCCATTCCGAAACGTTACCAGCCATATTATACAAACCGTAATCATTTGGCCAATAAGAATAAACTGGAGCAGTTACATCGGCGTTATCATTTAAGAAACCAGCAGTTCCCATCATATCACCACTTCCTCTAACAAAGTTAGCTGCAATTTGACCAATGTATTTTTCATCAGAGTTACGAACACCATGGCCATTCCAAGGATAAATTCTTCTATCTGTAATACGCTCACCGATTGTGTTTCCAATTAAACCATAAGCAGCATATTCCCACTCAGCTTCTGTTGGTAAACGGTATTTTGGTAAAAATATACCATCTTCCATTTTAACATCTCTTTCTGGGTTTTGATCATCAAATGAAGGTAATTTTTGTTTTAATTGTCCTTGCCATTTTCCAGATAAATAAGCTTCTGTACTGAAATAATCTTGATCAGAAGGATTTGGAACGTGGTCTAATAAACCTTCACGAATTAAGATGAACTCATTAACACGGTCAGTTCTCCAAGCACAAAACTCATTTGCTTGTAACCAGTTAATACCAACTACAGGATAATCTCTGTAAGAAGGGTGACGTAAATAATATTCAACATAAGGTTCGTTATAAGCTAATTTCTCTCTCCATACTAATGTATCAGGAAGTGCTTTATAATAAATATCTGGAAAAGTTGGTCCAAATACACGATTTGTCCACCATAAATATTCTAAATAAGAGAAGTTACTAACTTCTGTTTCATCCATATAAAAAGAAGAAACAGTTACACGACGTGGTACATTGTTCCATTCGTAAGTAACATCTGTTTCGTTTCGCCCCATAGAAAACGAACCACCTTCAATAAGAACTAATCCAGGGCCTGTTTCTTGTTCTTCATAAGGCATTTTTTCAAAACCACCATTATCAGGGTCATTATATGACCATCCTGTAACTGGAGAACGCTCTGTTCCACACGATACAGCAACAATAGATAAGATGATTGCTAGTGCTTTGGGACTTTTTATGAAATTAAACTTCATGGTTTTGGGTTTTAATGTAAGGCTATAACGAAATTTATATGAAAAGGTTACAATTTATTTTTAGAAAGATGGGCAACTAATTGTTCGATACTTCTTTTTCTTAGGTCTACATTCGAATTGAATCTGTAAAGATACCTCGTGAGAGCCTGCTGTATTACTAGCTAATTTAGATACAGTAACATCATAACTATATCCTACTTTTAAGTGATCTGTTTGAACACCAATTAATACGATAAAAGCATCTGAGTTTCTATACCATAAACCACCAACAAAATTTCCTTTTACAAAGTATAAACCTAAATTTAACTGAGTAAAGTTTTGTTGTTGTTGAAATAATACATTTGGAGAGATAAAAGACTCATTTCCTTTTTCTAAAGGAATAATAGCACCTGCGTGACCTGTAATTTTTAATGGTAATTTAGAAGGACCTTGTAAACCCTCATCAGGTTGAGTAATATGATGTGCGGCAAAACCTACGAAATAACGCTTGCTATATCCTAATAAACCTGCCGAAAAATCTAAGTTTGTTTTAGTTTGAGCTGGGATAATTTCATTTGTATTCCAAACAAAACCTCTTCTAGCATCAATCATATCACCAAAATTTAATTTTGTTCTATCTAACGATTTTTGGAAGAAACCTGCTTGCAATCCAGCTTTAATAGAAAATTCACGTGTAACAGGTAATAAATAAGAATAAACTATGCTAGCTTGGGTAGATTTTAAAGTTCCACGAGCTTGATCATCTTGAGTAACAATTAAACCCAAACCACCGCTGATAGCATCGATATGCTGATCGTAAGATGCACTGTAAGTTACATAAGTTCCTGATAAATTCGGCCATTGATTTCTATAATTCATACAAATACGTGGACATCTTGCTGTACCAGCAAACGCTGGATTTAAATATAAAGGATTCGCATAAAACTGCGTAAATTGAGGATCTTGAGCATATACATCTTGCCAAATGCCAGTAGCACAAACAATTGTGAGTAATAATATCAGTTTCTTCGCCATGTAAGTTATTTTACTTAATCTATTCCTAATCACAAATATAACAGTCTAATTTTGAAAATAAAAACTTTTATACAACAATATTTCATTTTCTTTGTCGTTTTAATGAATATAACTTATAAAAAAATCAAGCAAATGCTTTGTATCACTAAATCTAAACTAATAATTTTAGTTTTTTTATTTTCCAGCTATTTTTCAGGTTATTCTCAGATAAATAAACAAAATGTTAAAAACGGACTCGAAATCAAAAACCCGAGCGTTATTTCTGAAGAAAAAACAGAATCATTTTTAAGTCATGTTCATCGTGATATTAGAAAAGGTAATTTACCATATTATTTAGATAATTTGATTATTAAAAATAACAACATTCCTTCATTTAAAATTGAAAACAGTGTTGTTAGAGAATTAAATCAAAAAGAATTAGAACAAATTACTGATTTTAAAAAATATATTTCTTCAGAATTTGAAATTGTAAATTACACAGGGCAATCAAGACATGAAAGTTTAGTGTATGCAAAAATAACTTCCGTTAGATTAAATGCATCAACTAACAAATATGAATTTTTAGAGAGCTATACTCCTACTTGGGATTTACAAAATAGCAATACTACTCTATCTAATTCTACATTTAAACAAATTAAAAAAATTACTGCCGCCAACTCTTCTGTTTTAGCCTCTGGGGCATGGTATAAAATAGGCGTTACTAAAGATGGGATTTATAAAATAGACAAAACATTTTTAACTAACTTAGGTTTAGATGTTGCGAACACCGATCCAAGAAATATTAGAATTTATGGTAATGGAGGAAAATTAATGCCAGAAAAAAATGCCGCTTTTAGATTTGATGACTTGAATGAAAATGCAATTAGCGTTGTTGGCGAAAATGATGGTGTTTTTGATGCAGGCGATTATATTCTTTTTTACGGACAAAGCACAGACACATGGAAACGAGTGGCTGGCTCAAAAATGCCATTCGATCATCAAATACATTATTTTAGCGATACCTCATTTTATTTTATTACTGCTGATTTAGGAACTGGTAAAAGAATTACTTCACAAAGTTCTCTTTCAAATAGCCCAAATACAACCACTAGTAAACAAGATTATTATGGATTTCATGAACAAAATACGACTAATCTTGTAAAAAGCGGAAGAGAATTTTATGGTGAAAAATTTGACTTAACAACAACATACTCTTTTTCGTTTTTGATTCCAGATGCTGCTATTGGCGATAGCGTTTATGTGAATGCAAGTGTTTTAGGAAGAAGTGATGCTGCAACAGTTGGTCCGTCAAGTTTTGGAGTAAATTTTAATTCAAATTCTTTTAATTTTACTTGTCCTGCAACCAATGTAAACTCATACTTAGCTGATGTTGGATATCCAGGCGAAGACTCTAAGGGCGCCATACTTAACTCTACTTTTTTATCAGTTTCTGTATCAAAATTAACTGCTAACGCAACTGGCTGGTTAGATAATATTGTTTATAATGCAAGAAGAAATTTAATTTTCAATCAAACTCAATTTAATTTTAGAGATAGGAAAACTGTTGTAGGTCCAAATACATTTGCAAAATATATCCTCACAAATAATAATGCTATTTCTCCAACCATTTGGGATGTAACTAACCCATTTGATATTAAGGAGCAACAATATAATGTTTCAGCCAATATTTTAGATTTTACTGCTACTTCTGATTCATTAAAACAATTTACAATTTTTACTCCCACTCAAGCGTTTACACCAAAAGGATATGGTTCTATTCCAAATCAAAATTTACATGGCATACAACAGGCAGATTTTGTAATTGTAACTCATCCTTCGTTTTTAGCAGAAGCTCAACGTATTGCTAATATTCATCAGCTATACGACACATTAACATATGCCATTGCCACAACACAAGAAGTATATAACGAATTTTCATCTGGTACACCAGATATTGGTGGAATTAGAGATTTTGTTAAAATGCTTTACAAAAGACCAACAGATCCTAATGAAGCAACTAAATATTTATTGCTACTTGGTGATGCGTCATACAAAAACAAAGATATTAATCTGAGTGGAAATACGGCGTTAATTCCTGCCTATGAAACAGCAATTTCTACTTCCTACACAAACTCTTTTATCACTGATGACTATTTTGCGATGATGGATAATAATGAGGGAGACCTACTTTCTGGCGGTCCAGATTTAGTGGATATAGGCGTTGGAAGATTTCCAGTAAAAAACAAAGCCGAAGCAATTGCAGTAACCAATAAAGTTGAAAATTATTACAAACTAAACTATGGATTTAATCCAAATGCCATTGAATCATCTTGCGTTACTGCCGAAAATGATTATCCGCAAGGCGACTGGAGAAACTGGGTATGTTTTGTAGCAGATGATGAAGATAGCAATGAGCACATCAATCAAGCAAACAATTTAGCAAACAAAATTTATAATGGAAATAAGTACTATAACGTTGATAAAATATTTATTGATGCCTACGTACAAGAATCTACTCCGGGTGGAAGCAGATATCCGTTAGCTGTTGAAGACTTAGAAAGAAGAATTGAAAAGGGTGCTTTAATTTTAAATTACACAGGGCATGGTGGAGAATTAGGATTAGCTGAAGAGCGAATTGTAGATGTTCCTCAAATTTTAAATTGGAAAAATAAAAACAATATGCCATTGTTTGTAACGGCTACTTGTGAGTTCAGTAGATTTGATGATCCCGACCGAACATCGGCTGGTGAATATTGTTTATTAAATGAGAATGGTGGCGCTATAGGTTTAATGACAACCGTTAGATTAGCTTTCTCTGGACTGAATTATATTTTAAATGATAAATTTTATAATCACGCTCTAAGCCCAATGCCTAATGGTAAAATGCCACACATTGGCGACCTATATCGTTTAACAAAACGAGACCTAGCTCCTGGTAACTCTCAGTATATGAACTTTGTTATTTTAGGAGATCCTGCATTAAAGTTAGCATATCCACAACAAAGAGTTTTTACCACTTCTATTAATTCTCAAGCTGTAACACCTACTTCTATTGACACTCTGAATGCTTTATCTCTTTTATCAATTACTGGTTATGTAGGTGATGCTAATGGAAATAAATTAACCAATTTTAATGGCATTGTTTATCCAACAGTATTTGATAAAGCAGTTACAGTTACAACTGTTGCTAACGATGCGTCATCAAACCCTTTACCTTTTTTACTGCAAAAAAACATTATTTACAAAGGAAAATCAGAAGTTATAAATGGAGATTTTACATTTTCATTTTTAGTTCCAAAAGATATTTCATACAACTATGGAATAGGAAAAATAAGCTATTATGCTCATAACGGAGTAAATGATGCCAATGGCTATTATGATAAAATTGTTATCGGAGGATCAAATCCCAATGCAGTTAGCGATAATCAAGGTCCTTCTATTAGTTTATTCATGAACGATGAAAAATTTGTTTCAGGAGGAGTAACCAACGAAAATCCAAAAGTGTATGCAAAAGTTTCAGATATTAGTGGAATTAATACTATTGGAACCGGTATAGGGCATGACATTGTTGCTGTATTAGATGAGAATACAAAAGATGCAATTATATTAAACGATTATTATGTTTCGGATTTAAATACCTATCAATCTGGTAAAATACGTTACCCACTAAACGAATTACCTGAAGGTAATCATACATTAACTTTAAAAGTATGGGATGTTCAAAATAACTCTTCTTCATCTTATACTGATTTTGTTGTGGCTAATCAGGCTGATTTAGCTTTAACCCATATTTTAAATTATCCAAATCCATTTACTACAAAAACTAAGTTTTTTATTGAGCATAACCAATGCTGCGTTAGCTTAAAAGTGTTAATTCAGATATATACAATCACAGGAAAAGTGGTAAAATCGATAAATCAAACAATAAATAACGAAGGTTTTCGTTTAGATGGTATTGAATGGGATGGAAAAGACGAATTTGGGGATAAATTGGCCCGTGGCGTATATATTTACAAGGTTTCAGTTACAGATGGCTCAAAGAAAAAGGCTGATAAAATAGAAAAGTTGGTAATTCTAAATTAATTATATCTTTGATGCTCTCTTTTTAATGAAAAAAGATTTTAAAACAATGCAAAAACGAATTATAGGAACTATTGGAACTGGTGTTATGTTATCTGCTCAAGCAGTGGCACAAACAAGTTCTTCGAATTTAACTACACAAGAACTAAGTGGGCGAGTAAATACAATTACTACTGCTGTACCTTTTTTAATGATTGCTCCCGACTCTAAACAAGGTGGGATGGGTGAAGTTGGTGCGGCTACTCCTGCGGATGGAAATAGCATCCATTGGAATGTAGCAAAAATGGCTTTCTCAGAAAAAAAAGGTGGCGCTGCTATTTCAGTTACACCTTGGCTTAAGCAGTTAGTACCCGATATTTATTTATACTATGTTGCTGGTTACGGCAAAATAAGTAAAACTCAAGCTATTGGAGCTTCTCTTCGTTATTTCTCATTAGGTAATATTACATTTACTGATATCGTTGGGAATACAACCGGACAGTTTAGACCAAATGAATTTGCATTAGATTTAGCATACTCTCAAAAATTATCTGAAACGTTTTCTGCTGGATTAGCGGTTCGTTATATTCGTTCTAACTTAACTGGTAACTACACTTTAAGTAATGGACAGCCCACAAAACCAGGCACATCAACAGCTGTGGATGTTGGCTTATATTACCAATCAAAAAAATTAAAAATAAACGATAAAAAAGCCGTTGCAAGTTTAGGTTTAGTAGTTAGTAATATTGGATCGAAAGTTTCTTATTCAGTTAAAAGAGATTTTATTCCAATTAACTTACGTTTAGGTGGTGGCTTAAAAACAATTATCGATGATTATAATACATTTGGTATTTATGCTGACGTTAATAAATTATTAGTACCAACCCAACCCGTTTATTTAAAAACAGTTACTGGAACCGATTCAATTAACAACTCCACCAACGAAAAAATAATTGAAGCTGGTAAAGATCCAAATGTAGGTATTGCAAAAGGTATGTTGCAATCGTTTGGTGATGCACCAGGTGGAGGAAAAGAAGAGTTAAAAGAAATTAATTACAGTATTGGTTTTGAATATTGGTACGCTAAAACATTAGCAATTAGAGCTGGTTATTTTAATGAGGCGAAAACAAAAGGTAACCGTAAATATTTTACAGTTGGTTTAGGATTAAGATACAATGTATTTGGTATTGACTTTGCTTATTTAGTGCCTATTACACAACGTAATCCATTACAAAACACATTGCGTTTTACCTTATCTTTTGATTTTGATGCTTTTAAAGATCAAAATAAAGATACTGCTCCAGTAACTCCAAATCCATAACATAAAAAACTAAAAAAATCCCATCCGCCTGCTGGCGGATGGGATTTTTTTTGAGCACCTTTTTTTATTTAAGCTTACTCCTTCTCTCTTTCTCTTTAATAATCAAACTTAACTCTCGTCCTGTTTGACCTTTAACTGAAGTATTTTCCTGTGCTCTACGCATCAAGTATGGCAGCACTTCTTTTACTGGACCATAAGGAACATACTTAGCTACGTTGTAATTAGATAAAGTTAAATTGTAGCTGATATGATCGCTCATACCTAATAACTGAGAAAAATAAATACGCTTATCTGAACTTGAAATGGCATATTTATGCATTAACTCCACTAAATATAAACTGCTTTTTTCGTTATGAGTTCCAGCGCAAAGCCCCATCATATCAAGGTTTTTTACACATTCTTCTAAAGCTAAATTATAATCAATGTCCGAATCTTCTTTAGTATCTTGAATGGGCGAAGGATAATTTTTTTCAATTGCTCTAGCTCTTTCTTTTTCCATATAAGCACCACGCACCAACTTTGCTCCTACTTTAAATCCATTGGCTTTGGCGTGTGCAATGGTTTGTTTTAAAAAGTCTAATCTATCTTTTCTATATAATTGAAATGTATTATAAACAATTGCTTTTTCTTTATTGAATTTAGCCATATTCTCGTCAGCTAACCCATCAATGGCTGGCTGAATCCAACTTTCTTCAGCATCAATAAATAATGGCTGATTTGCATCCGCAGCTTCTTTACAAATTGAGTAAACGCGTTGTTTTACTTTATCGTATTCTTTTGTTTCAGCATCTGTAAATTCAGCATTCACACTTACTTTTTCTAATAAATCAAAACGCGCTAAACCGGTAACTTTAAAAACACAAAACGGAATTAATTTATCGTTTTTTGCTTTATGAATTGTTTCGATTGTTTCTTTACAACAGGCATCAAAATCAACTTCGCTTTCCTTTCCTTCTACACTATAATCTAAGATAGTTCCAATATTATATTTACCAAGTTCTGCAATGGTTTTGTCACACTCATTTATGTTTTCGCCACCAACAAATTGTTTAAAGATGGTGTTTTTTATAAGTCCTTTAAACCCAATTGCTAAACCAATTGGCGCTACTTTTGCGCCAAAATTTACAACTGTTGGATTACCAACCATTTTAAATAACCAATAAGAGCGATTTAAATCACTATTGGATTTTGCTTTAAAAGCATTTTCAGTATTATCAAAAGAAACCATAAACAAATTTAAGCTCAAATATAAAGGTTTTATAGCTAAAGAAACTTGACTTTACTCAGAAAGTTTAAAATAGTGATATTTTGTAAAACACTGATTACCATTATGAAACAATATACTTTTAATACAATCGTTTTATAATAAAAATAGTACTTTTGTTTATGCTAGTTGCCGATTTAATAACAGACGAAATACCTCCACTAAAACATACCGATACGGTTGAAATGGCTTTGGATTGGATGGAACAATTTAAAGTATCTCATTTAGCTGTTGTAAAAGATAGAGAATTGATTGGATTAGTTTCCGAACATGATTTAATGGATTATAATCATCCAGAAGAAAAAATAAACGAACTCAAAGCTCCTTTATTAAAACCTATCATTCACAACTATCAACACACATACGATTTATTAAAACTAATGATGTCATTTAACTTAACGCTTATTGCTGTATTAGATGACAAAGAACAATACAAAGGTTGCATCACCTTAAAAGGCTTGTTACAAAATATTTCAACGATGGCATCTGTTCAAAATCTGGGTGGAGTTATTGTATTAGAAGTGAATCAAGCTGATTATTCGTTAACGCAAATAGCTAGTATTATTGAAGGAAACGAAGCTAAAATTTTAAGTGCTCATGTTTCATCGGTTCCTGATAGTACTAAAGTAGAAGTTACATTAAAAGTAAACAAAGAAGATTTATCTCGAATTTTGCAAACGTTTTACCGTTACAATTATGTAGTAAAAGCCTCTTTTCAAAACAGTGATTTTGAAAGCGGAATGAAAAATAAGCTAGATGAATTTTTACACTTTCTTAATATTTAGATTTTAAAAAGTGATATGACAATAGCTGTTTACGCGCGCAATACCAAGGATAATTTTTCGATTTACCTCGAACAATTAATAGCGCTAGCGGAAATAGAAAAATTTAAAATTGTTGTATTTAAGCCATATTTAGAGTACTTAAATATAGATTCCGATAAGCCTTTCACGCTTAACACATTTTCTAATTCAGAAGAATTAATTGCCAAAGCAGATTATGTAATTTCTTTAGGTGGTGATGGCACCATGCTTGAAACCCTTGAATATGTTAGGCGCTCAGGTATTCCTGTTTTAGGTGTAAACACTGGTCGTTTAGGTTTTTTAGCAACAGTTTATAAAGAAGATTTTGTAAAATCCATTCAATTATTAACTAAAGAAAAATTCACCTTAGATAAACGAGAGTTAATTGAGCTTGATAAAACGACTTACTTTAATGAAGTAAATTATGCATTAAATGAATTTACGATTCACAAAAAAGAATCGAGTGCTATGATTAACATTGACACTTATGTGGATGGCATTTTTTTAAACTCCTATTTTGCCGATGGATTAATTGTATCGACTCCAACAGGCTCTACCGCCTACTCTCTAAGTTGTGGAGGACCAATTATGGTTCCTGATTCGGATAATTTTATTATCACCCCAATTGCTCCACATAATTTAAATGTGCGACCTATTGTGATTTCAAATAACAAAACCTTAAGCTTTAAAGTAAGCGGACGAAGTGATAGTTTTAATGTATCGCTAGACTCACGTTCACAAACCGTCAAAAATTTATCAGAACTCATCATTAAAAAAGCAGACTTTAGATTTAATATGATTAATTTGGAAGGGCAGCACTTTTTTGAAACCCTTCGTAATAAGCTGCTTTGGGGAATAGATAAACGTCATTAACATTCTTAATTACTATTGAAAAAAATTCAACCTCCAATAAAAAATAAATAATTAATTTTAACACCCATAAAACCATTTAAACAAACATTATGTCATTTATTCACACTATTGTAGCAAGACAAATTTTAGATTCGCGTGGAAACCCAACTATTGAAGTAGATGTAGTAACCGATTCAGGTATTTTAGGAAGAGCAGCTGTTCCATCTGGAGCATCAACTGGTATTCACGAAGCGGTTGAATTACGCGATAACGATAAGTCTCAATACTTAGGTAAAGGTGTTTTAAAAGCTGTAAATAATGTGAACACTTCTATTGCAGAACGTTTAAAAGGTATGTACATTTTTGATCAAAGCGCAATTGATGCTGCAATGATTGAATTAGATGGCAGTCCTAACAAAGGTAATTTAGGTGCTAACGCCATTTTAGGTGTTTCGTTAGCAGTTGCTAGAGCAGCTTCTGAAGATTGCAGGCAACCACTTTACCGCTATGTAGGTGGCGTTAATTCAAACATCTTACCTATCCCTATGATGAACATTTTAAATGGTGGTTCGCACGCGGATAACGGAATTGATTTTCAGGAGTTTATGATTATGCCAATTGGTGCTGAAAGTTTCAGCGAAGGGTTAAGAATGGGAACTGAGATTTTTCATCATTTAAAAGCCGTTTTAAAATCGCAAGGCTTAGCTACGAATGTTGGTGATGAAGGTGGTTTTGCTCCTAACTTTAAAAATAACGAAGAGGCGATTAAAGCCGTGATGCAGGCTATTGACAAAGCAGGATACAAAGCTGGAGAAGATATTTATATTGCGATGGATGCTGCAGCTTCTGAATTTTATAATACGGAGGAAAATGTATACCACTTTAAAAAATCAACAGGCGATAAATTAACATCTGCGCAAATGGTTGATTTTTGGGCTGATTGGAGAAAAAAATATCCTATCATTTCTATTGAAGATGGTTTTGCAGAAGAAGATTGGAATGGTTGGAAATTAATGACCGATAAATTAGGTGCAACAACTCAACTAGTAGGAGATGATTTATTTGTAACTAATGTAGATTACTTGAAAAAAGGAATAGACATGGGAGTTGCCAACTCTATCTTAGTTAAAGTAAACCAAATTGGAACCTTAACTGAAACAATTAATGCAGTTTCATTAGCACATACCAATAGCTACACCTCAGTAATGAGTCATCGTAGTGGGGAAACAGAAGACACAACTATTGCTGATTTGGCTGTAGCCTTAAGCTGCGGACAAATTAAAACAGGTTCAGCATCTCGTAGCGACCGGATTGCAAAATACAATCAGTTATTACGTATTGAAGAACAATTAGGAAATAATGCTCGTTACATTGGAAAAAACTTTAAGTTTTTAAACAAATAAAAAATACAAATTGAATTAAGAATCCTGCTATAAATATGGCGGGATTTTTTTTCTCTTCAAATGATACACATAAAACAAAAAAGCATCCACTTAGTGAATGCTTTTTTAATATCTGCTTTTATTTTGTATTAAAACTTCGCTCTAATTTTACGAACTTTACCTCTACGTTTTTTACCAAAAAAGTGGCCGTAACGCCCTCTATAAAAACTTGATTTACCTCTTAATACATAACTGTAGCTTAAACTCATAGTCATGTAACCATCCTTATGCGTTTTATCACCACGTTTATTTCCTTCCTTTAACTCATTATTATAGCCATAGTTTTTAGCAAAAGCTGGATCTAAATCTAATTCTCCTGTTCTATTTCCTAAGGCAGCAGCTTCAGCAGTTTGAGTAGATGGATCGGCATAATTACCACTAACATCATCTAAATAATCAGTAAAGGTTGTTCTATAATTTAATTCATAACCAATACGGTGTTTTTTGTGAATTGTAAAATAAAAACCAACACCTGCAGGTATATTAATTCCAATTGGTGAGTATCTTACACCTTCAGTTTGTAAAGGGCGAAGTTTTACACCTCCATCAATAGTTTTTGGATTAGAATAAAAACCACCAATTCCAGCAAAAAAGTATGCTCTAAAGCCGTTTCTATATCTGTAAGTATTTCCTAAATCATTATCTTCATAAAAAAACACTTGGCCTGTTACCGCCAAATCAAACATATCATTTCTGAAATTTAAGTTACGAGCGTTACGGCCAGGATTTGTAGATAATTTATCGTCACCTTCAATACGTAAATAATCTAAAGCTAATTTTACTGAAATTTTTGGATGAACTCTATAACGAGCAAAACCACCCACATTCCAGCGAGTTCTTGCCATTTTCATGTCAGAAATAAAGTCTCTTCGTGTTTTTTCTTTCCCTCCAATATCACCCAAATAATTAGAAACACCTAGCGAAAAGCCATAGTCCCAAAGCCATTGAGCCTTAGAAGCGGTGGTTAAGCATAAAACAAAAATTAAGGTGAAAATATTTTTCATTGAACTAAACGTATTAAAGCATACAAAAATAATAAAATCTTTAACTTTACGCCAAAAAATATACCACAATGGATACAATTAAGCGATTATTTAACATAAAATACCCCATTGTGCAGGGCGGAATGATTTGGTGCAGTGGTTGGGAATTAGCTGCAGCAGTTTCAAATGCAGGTGGTCTGGGACTTATAGGCTCAGGATCTATGTATCCAGATGTTTTAAGAGAACAAATCAAAAAATGTAAACAAGCTACTAACAATCCGTTTGGTGTTAACATACCTCTACTCTATCCAAATATTGAGGAACATATCAAAATTATCATCGAAGAAGGCGTTAAAATTGTTTTTACCTCTGCCGGAAACCCAAAAACATGGACAAATCACTTAAAATCACATGGAATTACTGTGGTTCACGTAGTTTCAAATGTTAAATTTGCTACTAAATGCCAAGAAGCTGGAGTTGATGCTATTGTAGCAGAAGGTTTTGAAGCTGGTGGACATAACGGACGAGAAGAAACAACAACATTAGTTTTAATTCCACAAGTTAAAAAAGCCATTACTATTCCTCTCATTGCAGCTGGTGGGATTGGCTCTGGTAAAGCCATGGCAGCCGCCTTCGCATTAGGTGCGGAAGGGGTTCAAATTGGTAGTCGTTTTGTAACTACCCAAGAATCATCGGCACATATCAATTTTAAAAATGCCATTGTTGAAGCTAAAGAAGGTGATACCCAATTATCACTAAAACAATTAACGCCTGTTAGATTATTAAAAAATCCTTTTTCAGAAAAAGTGAGCGAATTAGAAAAAAAAGGAGCCAGTGTTGAAGAATTATCCAATTTGTTAGGACGAGGTCGCGCCAAAAAAGGCATGTTTGAAGGTGATTTAATAGAAGGTGAATTAGAAATTGGTCAGGTTTCTGGTGCTATTGATAAAATACAAACGGCTAAAGAAGTGGTGGATGAAATAGTGGCAGAATATAATTTGGTTATTAAAAAATTAGAGAGCAACTATCTATAACTTTATCAGATAAAAATACGTTAGATCAATCGTATCGCCTTTTGCTAGTTTAATGCCATTTATTTTTGGATACAATTCTTGTAAGGTTTGTTTGGGCGATAAAAAATAATCTGCTTTAGAAAAAACGTCAGCATAATTTTTATTTCCTACAAAATAACTATGTCTATCGCACAATAAATTAATGACAAATGGCTTACCAAAAGCAATTGTTTTTTTAGCCGGAACTAATCTCTTCACTTTTTCTAAATCTTTCAGCGCCTCTTTATTATATGATCCAATTTGAGCTGACTGATGATTTACTGCCAACCAAATAGTTTTACTATTACTTAATAATATTGCGCATAAAAAGCCTACGATAAAAATAGGTTTATGCTTGAAATTTATTTTTTCCATAATTTTATTAAACCCATAAATCATAAAATAAATAAATAAAGGCACAATTGGAATCAAGTATTTAATCGTATCGCCATTGTATGGATAAACCAATAAGAACAACAGATAAAACAGAAAAGCAAAATGAAGAATATTGTCTTTATTTTTCAAAGAACAAATAATACCATTTATAAACAAAAAAATCACCGAACACTTCATCACAGTATTCATCCAAAAAGGAATTTCTTGCTCAAAAAACAAAGTGATGTAACGTGCATACATACTCACATTATCAAAAAATTGGTGAACATTTAATCTACTAAACACAACATTTCCATATAATGTTACTTCCTAATTTTTAATAGCGTTTAAGAAAAAATAGTTAATACAAAGCGTTACGATTCCAAATATCCCAAAACATATCGCCAACTCTTTTAGTTTTTCTTTAAAGTTATTTCCCTTAGAGAGTAACAAATGAACAACATAAGCTAGTAATAATGAAAGTCCTATAAACCTTACAGAAACAAGTAAACCTAATAAAATTGGGATAATAAATCTTACCCAATTCTTTTTACTATACAGCAGTAATAACACCAAACAAAACAAACTAATAAATAAAAATTCTGGCACCACTTCCGACTTTAATCGCAAAAACAAAAAATTATAAAACACACATAAACTGCCTAAAAAACTAATGATTAGACTAAAATGTTTGGTAAGGAATAAGAAAAAACAAACCGCTGCTAAGATGTAACTTATTGAAATTAAATTCACGTACTGTTGTATTTCAATAGTTGGATTGACAACACTTAATACAACCGAAAAAAATACGCTTCGCTTAGGGCTACTATATTCCTCAACATTTAAAACCTGTTTATAAATTGGCGAAGGTGATATTATTTGCTGACTTTGATATACATATTGCGCAAAATCATCGCCCCAATCAGGGTATTTTTGAGTATGTATAAAATAGGTAGGAATAAGAACAATAATGAGCAACAATCCATAAATTACTTTATGCTTAAAAATTACCTGAGAAAAATAATTTCGCATCACTGTTTATTAAGTTTATGAATTGCCTTGATGGTATTTTTAACACGGCTTCTAATGCCCGGCCCATCTTCGGTTTCACTTAAGTGATTTAAAACAATCACAAGTTCGTTTAATAATTCGGGATAAGGCTTAGCAATATTAAAAACCACAGTAATAGCAAATGCTCTAACAGCAATGGCTTCAGAAGGATTTTTAATATATTCAAAACATTTATCTAAAATAAACGACTCTGTTTTTTTAGGCACAGGATGTTTTTGAAATAATCTCAACGTATTTCTAATAATGCCATTATGTAAACTATTTTGTTTTAAATTATTAACCAACTTAATATGATAAGGCTTGGTGCAATCATAATCCAAATCACTACAATGTCCTAAAACCCACATTGCTCTACTGCTTAATAAATGGTCTTTTTCAAATGCTAATGAAACTAACTCAGCAATTTGATTGTTATTAATAATTTTTTGAGCTAAAGCAGGCGCCTTAAATTCACGTATATCGGGCAATAGCTCGTTTTTTAAATTAAGTTTAAGATGCTTCATTCAAATAAATCGAAAATAATATATATTACTATTTAGCAATGAAAAATAAATATAAGTAAATTTTAAAATAGCTTTGTGTTTTATCAAATTATATGTAAACTCGTATAAATTTACTGAATATTTATGAGTGGCTTGTTACCCGAAATAGAGACTAAATCATCCAAAGAAATTGAACAATTTCAAGAAAAAAAATTAGCTGATTTATTATCTTATGTAAATACACATTCTAAATTTTATCAATCTCGTTTTAAAGAAAATAATATTGATATTTCAACAATTAAAACGATACAAGATTTACAAAAAATCCCTGTTACGTCAAAAGACGATTTATATCATAACAACCAAGATTTTATTTGCGTTACACCCGATAAAATTATTGATTATGTAACAACGAGTGGGACTTTAGGCGACCCTTTAACTTTTGTATTAACGAATAAAGATTTAGATAGACTAGCCTACAACGAACATATTTCGCTAGCATGCGCTGGAGGAACTAAAAACGACATCTATCAATTAATGACAACTATTGATAGGCGTTTTATGGCAGGCATGGCTTATTTTTTGGGATTAAAACAAATGGGAGCCGGTGTTGTGAGAGTTGGAAATGGTATGCCAGAATTTCAGTGGGATACCATTAAACGATTAAAGCCAACCATTGCCATTGCAGTTCCTTCTTTTTTATTAAAACTAATTGAGTTTGCCGAACAAAATAATATTGATTATAAAAATTGCAGTATTAAAAAAGTAGTTTGTATTGGTGAACCAATTCGCAACGAAGATTTTTCCTACAACACTTTAGGTAAACGTATAACTGATAAATGGCCTTTGCAATTATTCAGTACCTATGCATCAACCGAAATGGGGGCCGCTTTTACCGAATGCGAAGCAGGAAAAGGTGGGCATCATCATCCTGAATTATTAATTGTTGAGTTTTTAGATGACAATAACAATCCCGTTGAAAAAGGAGAGGCAGGAGAATTAACGGTAACCACTTTAGACTTAGAAGGCATGCCATTAATTCGTTTTAAAACTGGCGATATTTGCAAAGCACATGATGATGTTTGTAATTGTGGGAGAACGACAATGCGAATTAGTCCTATTTTAGGTCGTAAGCAACAAATGATAAAATTTAAAGGAACTAGTTTATATCCACCTTCTTTATATGATATTTTAAACACCGTGCCTTACATTAAAAATTTTATTATTGAAGTTTTCACAAACGATATCGGTACTGATGAAATAGTCATTAATATTGGCGCCATCAATCCTCCTGAAAATTTTGACAAAGATTTAAAAGATCATTTTAGAGCAAAACTAAGAGTGGCTCCAGCAATAGTTTTAGAAACTCCTGAAACAATAAGCAAACGACAAAATCCTGAAATGAGCAGAAAGCCCATTACATTTATAGATAGAAGAAAATAGTAATGAAAAAATACATATCAGCACCACCAAATAAAATTAGCGACTTTGCTAAAGAATTTAATTTCGAATTATTAAGACCTTATTACGACAATGAGTCGGATGGAGTGATGGAACGCATTGCTCAATACGATTCTTATCACAAAGCCATGGCCTATTTATGGCCAGAAATGAGCAAAGAAGAAGTTATTGAAAAAGCACTAAACACAAAATCTCCTTACGAATTTCAAACAGGTTATATGAGTGAGGCTATTTGGAAAATAGTAAACTCAACATCTGCAGGTTTAAGCTGGAATGGGATCGAACATTTAGATAGAGATAATGCCTATTTATATATTGCAAACCACCGAGATATTTTATTAGATAGCGCTATTCTTCAAATTATTTTAGATAAAGAAGATTTTGAAACGTCGGAAATAACCTTTGGATCTAACTTAATGGATCAAGGCTTTATTACTGACTTTGGAAGAATGAATCGAATGTTTACCGTAAAACGTGAAGGAAATGTAAAAGAGCTATATGATATTTCTCGTCATTTAAGCGCATACATTCGTCATGTAATTTTGGATAAAAATACAAGTGTTTGGATAGCACAGCGCAATGGTAGAACCAAAGATGGTAACGACATGACGCAAACTGGTTTATTAAAAATGTTAAACCTAAGTGGAGATGCTGATTTCAAAAAAAGTTTTGCTGAATTAAACATCGTTCCTCTTACTATTAGTTTTGAATACGAGCCTTGCGATCATTTAAAAGTGCAGGAATTATATTTATCATCGCTACACACAAAATATGTAAAAGCACCTGGAGAAGATTTAAATAGCATTTTAACAGGTGTTAAGCAACCTAAAGGAAAAATACACGTTGCGTTTGGGAAACTAATTACAGCAAATGATTTAGTGGAGATTGATAAAACTGCCAATGAAAATGAAAAAATAAAACTACTAGCCTCATATATTGATAAATGTATTTATCAAAACTATAAGTTAAATCCAATCAACTACGTTGCGTATGATTTATTAAATAAAACAGATGTATTTGAACGCAATTATAATAAGGCAGAAAAAGAATCCTTTTTAAATTATATCGATTCAAAAATAAAAGATATGACTGGCGAACCAGAAGTTTTAAAAAATTTATTTTTAACTCTTTATGCAAATCCATTGTTTAATAAACTAAAATAAAAAATCCCCTTTAATGCATGATTAAAGGGGATTTTTTTAATTGATTATCTTATTATCCTTCAATTTTAATTTTAGCTTTCTTTCTTTCTTTCTTAATAACTCCGGTTAACATTTTAGGGTAATGGTGCAAAAAATAGTTGGTGCTTTTGATAAAAATAATTGTTATACTAGCCCTATAAGTCAAAAGAGGACATTAGCTCTGCTGGAGAGCAACTAATTAGCA